>Ga0307506_10000014_pt1 | contig 84538 bp, 64 predicted proteins | sample 25_S_MG_FD_202175 | JGI IMG/M metagenome (GOLD analysis project Ga0307506, IMG submission 202175) | Soil microbial communities from Populus trichocarpa stands in riparian zone in the Pacific Northwest, United States - 25_S | ecosystem: Environmental > Terrestrial > Soil > Riparian zone > Trees... | reverse complement strand
TTCATCATCTTCAGCTTACTCTTCATTTCTGTCAAGCGTCCGGCGACCAGTCGCCGTGATAGAGTTGCATGACAACTAAATGTCCGGCACGCGAAAGGAACCTGGAATGGACCTCGTTGGGCGCGCGAGCGCTGAAGAGGACGCAAGCCGCCTCCTGGCGCAACGGCTCGAGAGCATCGCCGCTCTCACCGCCGGCGTGGTGCACGACCTCATGAACACCTTGACCTCCGTCAGCATGGCCTTCGACCTTTTCGGCCAGAGCGCCCCGGCGAGCGAGCGTGCGCTCCTCGGCGCCCTGGACGAGGACGTCCGCCGCGGCCGGGATGCGTTGCGCCAGATGCTGTGGCTCGCCGCCGCCCGGGAAGGCGAGCCGTTGATCTACCAGCCGCTGCACCTGATCAAGGAAGTCCAGAAGCTGATGGGCCGGCAGCTCCCGCCGATCGAGGTGATCACCGACTACCCGCGGGAAGCCTGCCTGCTCGACGGCGAGCCGCTGCTGCTGCGCCAGCTTCTCATCGGTCTGTGCCTCCACGCGCGGTCCCGGTTGCCGCGGGGTGGCTCGCTGACCCTGCGCGCCGGCAGCGCGCTCCTCGACGAGAGGACCTACCTCCGCATCGACGTCGAGAGCCGTGCGGCCCATCCGTTCCCGTCCGGGAACGGCGCATGGAGCGAATGGGAATACCCACCCGCGCTCCTCCACGTGCTCGAGCGGCAGGGTGGATTCTTCGAGGCTCTGCGGGTCGACGCGCAAACCAGGGCTCTCCGTGTCTACCTGCCGGCCGCACAGGACGTGAGCTCATGATCAAGGTTCTCATCGCCGACGATCATCCGATCTTCAAGGAAGGGCTGAAGCGCATCATCGACGGGGTGCTGGACTTCACCGTCGTCGGCGAGGCCGCGAGCGGTCCGGAGGCCGTCGAGGTGGCGCGGCGCACCCAGCCCAACGTCGTGCTCCTCGACGTCACCATGCCGGGTCGCGGCGGCATCGAGACCGCGCAGGAGCTCAAGCGGCTGGTGCCCGGCGTGCGCGTGCTCATGCTCACCGTCCATGTCGAGGACCACTTCGCCATCCGCTGCCTGCGCGAGGGAGCCGACGGCTATCTCACCAAGGATGCCGCTCCCTCGATTCTGGTGGAAGCCGTGCGCAAGGTGTATACGGGGGGGAAATACGTCAGCCCCGTGCTCGCCGAGCTCCTGGCTCTCAATCTCGACGCCGGCCGCGGCCGGGCTCCGCACGAGCGCCTGTCGACGCGGGAGCTCGAAATCCTGCGGCTCATTGCCGCGGGGCAGACGGTGGGCGAGATCGCGGAGAATCTTCATTTGAGTGTCAAGACGGTCAGTACCTACCGTTCACGGATCCTGGAGAAGATGAACCTGAAGAACAACGCCGAGATCATTCTCTACGTCGTCCACCAGGAGATTTGAACCGACCTTCACGCTGCTTTTCACCGGGGCGGCCGCCGCCGTTCCGCACCCTCCGGACGCTCGGCGACGTGGACCCGCTCACCGCGTGCGGGGAGACCTGCCGCCCGCCCGCCAAAATCGCCGGCGCCGCGAGGGCCTGGTTCCAGCGTGCCTCCGGCCGCGCCGAAAGGCCGGTCGGCCGGCCCCGCCGCGGCGACGGACTCGAGCTTCCAGTGCAGGGTGAGCAGCGTCGAGCCGGCCTGTCGCGGGGGAAGAAAACCGTCCAGAATCCAGCGCAGCTCGCAGCTCGCCGTCACCATGCCGCCCGCGCTCTCGAAGACCGGCACCGAGGAGCCTGGCAGCAAGCTGCCGGCGCGGCAGGTGCCGCCCTGGCTGCTCCTCGGCTGAAAGGAGACGCGGATGCCCGGCGGCGTCGACGCATCGAGGCTGACGCTGATGCGCAATATTTTGCCCGGCGCGAGCCGGGCACGCCGGATGGCGATGAGGAACGGCGAGCGCCCCGTGACCGCACCCTCGCCCACGTCGTGGATCTCGAAGGCGGTCCCCGGCGACAGATCGAGCTGGACTTCCTCGACGGGCTCATTGAACAGTCCGGACGCGGGTGCGACGGCGAGCCCCGCCGGAGGCCGTGCCAACGCCGGCCGCGCCAACGAGGCGACGAGCAGAAGCGCGGACAGACACTGGATCCTCATCGCCCGAGCTCTTGGAAAATGACCGGCTTTCCCCGCGGCACCAGGCGGAGCGCCACATGGTCGAGCCGGCCGCCCGGCGGCAGGCCGACGTCCAGGCTCGACGGGATGGTGGCGCCGACCCCGGCCGGCAGGCGGCTGACGTCAAGGCTCAGCCGGTGCGTTCCCGGCTCGACGTTGTGGAACGCGAAGGTGCCGTCCTGGCCGGTGGCGGTCACCAGGTCATCGAGCCGCACGACGACACCCGCGATCCCCGCCGCGGGGCCGCGCTCGCCGTTGCCGCGATCGACATAGACCCAGCCGGAGACCGTACCGAGGGGGATCAGCGGCAGCTCGACGCGGTGGATCTCGCGGGCCGCGACGCCGACCGTCCTGGCGGCCGGCGCCCTGTAGGCCGCTGGCAGGGCCTGAGGCGGCACGGCCAGCGGGTAATTGCCGGGCGGCACGTGGCGAAAGACGAAATCGCCTTGGGCATCGGTCGTCGTGCGGTACGGCCCCAGCTCGACAGGCAGGTCGGAGCCCAGGCGGCCCACAGGGGTCGAGACGCGGCCTTCGACCCGGCCGCCTCCCGCCGGCGTCGGCACGTCCCAGATCTTGCGCAAGCTGACCTTCCACTGCGCCGCGCCGCTCTTCTGGCTCCCCGCCGCGAACGAAGGCAGGAAGCCATATTCGACGAACAGCGAAAAATCGCTTCCCAGGAGCTGCTCCAGGCGGAGGTGCAAAGGGTCCTGAATCGAGGCCCCGGGGCTCGTGGCGAGGACCTGCAGCAAGGTCGTCGGCAGGACCTTCCAGGCGATCCCGAGCTGCGCCCACCGTTGCGTGTCGTCCCGCAGAGGCGAGTGCGAGACGGCCAGCAGATTGAAGCGCCAGCGGTTGCTCAGGGCATACGCCAGGCTGACCAGGAGATCGCGCTGTCCGAGAGGATTCCGCCCTCCGTCGGCCCGCAGGCTGCTGCCGCTCTGGATCTGGTACCGGGTGCGCACCAGGACCGGCCCCAGCGCGCCCCCCAGGCTCAAGGCCTCGGTGATCAGCCGGGTGCGGTCGGTCCGGATCGTCGCCGCCTCGAGCGCGAGGTCGATGCGGCGCGGCAGCGGGACGCTCAGCGAGAAGTTTCCCCCGCTGAAGGCATCGCCGCCCCGGCCGCTGATGTCCCAGCCCGCATTGACGGTGATCCCCGCCGGCAGCGCCACGACTCCTCCGGCCCCCTTTCCCGGTCCGTTTCCGGCGGCCTCGCGGCCGTAGGCGAACAGCATGAAGCCCGGCTTCTTGTAACGGGCGCGCAGCAGCCAGGAGCCGTCGCTCGCCGCCTCGCCGGTGAAGCTCGCGGCGCGGCCGAGGTCGAGCTCCTGACGGCCGGCGAGCACCGTCTGCCGGAGACCGCTCCCGCCGTCCGGAACGTAGAGGGAAAGCACCGGCCGGCCGCCCCCTCCCTTCTCTTTACCCAGCACACGGATCCCCTGCGCGGAGCCCCAGATTTCGCTGAACAGGTCACCCGCCTCGAGGCCGAAGCCGTCCGGCTGGTCGAGGTGGACAAAGCCGCTCACGAGCTGCGTCCCCTGCAGATTCCGGCTGGCGAGACCGCCGAACCGGGTGTCGATCCCCCGGACCTCGCCCATCCCGTTGACATCCAGGGTCGAGCCGGCGCCGGACGCCTGGCCCACCGTGGCGTTCAGACGCACGTTGTCATGGGCGGGAGGGACGAAGTCGGGAAGCCCGCTGCCGTAGACCGGCGGAGACGCCGGATGGTAGCTCCCCGGCGCCTTGGCGACGGAGAACGCGGTCCAGCCGGGAGGTGCCACACCGCCGGCGGCCGCGGCGGCGGTCCGGGTGAGGACGGCCAGGCGCGCCTCGCGGTCGACGGAGAGAACGAGCCCGGCGAGAGCGGCGGCGGTGGCGACCGGCAGGTAGACGGAACGATTGTCGATGCGCACCGGACGCGCGAGCGGCACATCGCCGTTCGGGCCGGACAGCAGCGAGCTGCCGGCGGTGCCCCGCCACTCCCCCGCCCGGGGATCGCGCAGGGTGAAGACGCTGCCGTCGACGCGCACGGTGAGCTGGAGGGAGGGAGCCACCGCCGCGACGTCGATCAGCAGGACCTCGCCGGATTCGACCGGATCGGCGGCGCGTGTCACGTCGTCGCCGTCGATCCGGATGGTCCAGCCGGCCGGAAGGGCCGGCAGGCGCGCCGCGCAGAGGAAGAGAACGGCGAGGAGCAGCGCCTCAAAGGCCTTTGGCCGTGCGCTTGAGATCATCGGGAATCACCAGCTCTCTTTGTGCGCCGAGATCGTGGTCGAGGCCGAGGTCGAGGATGACCCTGACCAGATAGCGCCCTGCCGGCAGGGCCGCGAGGTCTGGAAGCTTGGTGACGAAAGAACGGGTCGCGATGGGCTCCGTCAGGACGGTCGTCCGGACGAACGTCGCCGAGACCACCGGCGGGCCCTCCGCCGTCTTCGAAATCTCGATGCGGCCGTCGAGCCCGACCGGCGCGTTCCCCACATTGCGGACCATGATCCTGGCCTGCCGCGCCGAGATGTCGATCGCGGTGATCTCCAGCTCGCGGACGACCGGATCGATGTAGATGAAAATGCCGGTCGAGATCGAAGAGAGAAAATTGACCTGAACCCCTTGCGCAGGCGCCAGGGGGTCCGGCAGTTGATCGACGGTGAGCACGCACCAATAGCCGCCGGGAGCGATGGTCTGGGGGACCGTGGCCGTGATCTGCACGGACAGAGTGCTGCCCGCGGCGACCACCGTCTCGACCGGGCTCAAGGTGATCCATGGGCCGCACGAATGATGCAGAACGCCCGGTTTTTCATACGTGGAGCGCTCACCGTCCTCGCTCTGCCACCAGTCCTCGATCTTGGCGTGGAAGCGGGCGCCCTGATTGTCTTTCAAGTGGAGCTGCCAGCTCCGCGTCACCACGTCTCCGGGGCGGGCCTGGACTTTGATGCTTTCGAAGCTCGAGGTGAATTTGAGCCCGGAGGCCTGAATGGGCACCACCGCCAGGGCGGCGGTGAGAATCAGAATTGCGGAAGAAGATCTCATGGGGAGGAGCTCCGAGGTGCGGGAGGGAGGGCCGGACCATTCCGGCCCTCCCCCGCCGGGTCCTACGTGCCGATGCTCTCGAACTTGTAGTTCAGGGTCAGGGTCTTCGCGCCCGAGGTCGTGACGGGCTGGGCAGCCAGGCTGAACAGCGCGTCGGTCGTGTCGCAACCCGTCACGCCGGCGGTGCAGGTGGCGAGAGTCTGAAAGGAGGTGGTGAGGGTGCCGGGGGTCGCCGTCGCGCCGGTCCAGGTGCTGGTGCCCCAGGAGACGTCGCCCGCGCTGTAGGTGGTGCCGGAGCCGGTGAACGAGCCGGTGGCGGCCTTGATGGAGATCTTGAGCTGCTTCGTGACCGTGTCGAGCACGATGCCGCTCACGGTGATCGCGGTCGCCGAGGCGTCCGTGGAGAGCGAGACGTCGCTGACGGCGAAGGAGATGGCGGCGGGGACGTTGACCGTCGCCTGCTCGGTGACGGTCGCCGTGAGGGTGCTGCTCTGCCCCGTATCAGGCAGCGTGACCTCGACGTCCGCGGCACCGGCCATGGTGGCCAGAGCGAGAGCGGCGACGGACAGCGAAAGGATCTTGTTGATTCTCATGACTGAAATCTCCCGTGTAAGTGCCTCGGCGAGCTGCGGAGGCGGTCTTCGTTTTCAGCGCTCCGGGGGTCGATTCCCGTGTGCTGTTTCATAGATGCAGTCTAGGGAGCTCCAGGGAGGGGAAAAATCAGACAGGGACGCGTCCCGATGTAGGTTTCCGGGCTCGCCGTTGTCGGTGTCCGTCCGACAAGCGATGGCGCAAGCACGACTTCGCCGGTGTAGCGCCACCGGTTCCCTCACTGTAGGATCCGGGGGGGAGGGCGCTGGAGCGGCGGCTTTGACGGGGGGCCCGTAGAAGACCGGGCGCGGCCTGCTCCCCTCTCTATGCCGCGAGCGCGAGCCGGGGTGTCTTCCGGCTCGAGCTCGCCGCCGCCGCGCCCTGACGAGCCCTTACGGCGTGGTGGGCTCTTCCTCGCCGGGGAATTCGTAGAGCGCGGTCGACAGGTAGCGCTCGCCGTGGCTGGGGAGGACCGCCACGATCAGCTTGCCGGCATTCTCCGGCCGTTTGGCGATCTCGAAGGCGACGTGGGCGATGGCGCCGGAGGAGATGCCCACCATCAGGCCGTCCTCGCGGCAGAGGCGCCGCGCCATCGCCAGGGACTCGTCGTTGGTCACGGTGGCGATCTCGTCGACCAGATCGAGGTCCAGGATCTGCGGGATGAAACCGGCGCCGATCCCCTGGATCTTGTGCGGGCCGGGCACCAGGTCCTGGCCGGCCTTCTTCTGTGTCATCACCGGCGAATGGATCGGCTCGACGGCGACCGCTCGCACGGACGGCTTCTTTTCCTTGAGCACCTGGCTGCAGCCGGTGATGGTGCCGCCGGTGCCCACGCCGGCCACCAGGATGTCGATCTTGCCGTCGGTGTCGTTCCAAATCTCGACCGCGGTGGTCTTGCGGTGGATCTCCGGGTTCGCCGGGTTGACGAACTGGCCGATGATGATCGAGCCCGGCGTCTCCTTCTGCAGTTCCTCTGCTTTGGTGATCGCTCCCTTCATCCCCTTCGCCCCCTCGGTGAGCACCAGCTTCGCGCCGAGCGCCTTCAGGATCTTCCGCCGCTCGATCGACATCGTCTCGGGCATGGTGAGGACGAGCGGAATCCCTTTCGCCGCGCAGACGAAGGCGAGACCGATGCCGGTGTTGCCCGAGGTGGGCTCGATCACCGTCGTCCCTTCCTTGATCACGCCCTTTTCCAGGGCGTCGAGGATCATGGAGTAGCCGATGCGGTCCTTGACGCTGGACATCGGGTTGAACGACTCGAGCTTGAACACCACGTCGGCCTGCGGGCCGAGAGTTTTGCTGACGTTGGGCGCGCGTACGAGAGGCGTCCGCCCGATCGTATCGATGATGCTGTCGAAAATCTGACCCATGACTGCTCTCCCCTCTTGAAAAATGAGCTCTAAATTCCTTCCCCGAAGCCGTAGGCGCGTTCGAGGATGATCCGTTGCCTGGCGCGGCTCGTCCGCGTATAGAGCACTTTCTCGCCCGGGGCGACCGATTCGATCACCCAGGTGTTGCCGCCGATGAGCGCTCCCTCGCCGATCACGGTGTCGCCGCCGAGGATGGTCGCTCCGGCATAGACCACCACGTTGTCGCACAGGGTGGGATGGCGCTTGGTGCCGCGCACCAGGCGCCCGCGCTCGTCTTTCGGAAAAGAGAGCGCTCCGAGCGTCACGCCCTGATAGATCTTGACGTTCTTGCCGATCACCGCCGTCTCGCCGATCACCACGCCGGTGCCGTGATCGATGAAAAACGACGCGCCGATCTCCGCTCCGGGGTGGACGTCGATCCCGCTCTTGCCATGGCCGAGCTCGGCCATGATGCGGGGGAGGAGCGGCACCTGGAGGTTCCACAGCTCATGCGCGAGGCGGTGAATCGTGATCGCTTCGAAGCCGGGATAGGCGAAGATGATCTCGGCGAAGCTCCGCGCCGCCGGATCGCCGTCCATGCACGCCTTGAGGTCGAGCAGGAGCATCTGCCGCAAGGCGGGGAGGCGGAGGAGGAAGCTCTCGACCGCCGCCTCGGCCCGCCGCGCGACGGCCCCGTCGCCCGCCCGGGGGACGCCCGCCTCCGGCTCCGCGAAGCAGCAGGCGAGCACGACCTGCTCGTAAAGGTCCGCCGCGACGTCGTCGAGCAGCGCGCCGACGTGGTATTCCACGTTCTCCGGGGTGAGGTGCTGGACGCCGTAGAACCCGGGATAGAGCACCGCGAAGAGGTTCTCCAGGATGCGCACCACGGCCGGCCGCGAAGGGAGCCGGCGCTCCGGGTCGATGTGAGAGCCCGGATCGCGAAACGCCTCGTAGCTCGTGACGACTTCCTGCGTGATCCCCCGCAGCCGGTCGTAGAAGGGATGGCGTCTCATCTTTCCTCCTGCCCTCCGCGGAGCGCGGGCACAGCGCGGAAGTATACCTCAGAACAGATTGCATTATTTTTAGTAAATATCGAATTGTGGCGTTCGGCAGGCATGGCGGTCTCCTCCTGTCGGCGGGTGAGCTATGATGCGGCAAATCGGATCAAGAGGAGACCTCTCCATGAGGACACGGCTCTCGCCCACCTCCCACGGCGCTCTTTCCATCGCTCTCGCCCTGCTGACCGGCGCTTCTCTGCGCGCGGACCAGGCGCCGGCGCAGCCCGCGGTGCATGCCGCCTACGTGCTGCTCGCGGAATCTCCCGCAGGGCGCACCGTCGCCTTTGCGCGGGTGATCGTCGATCCCGGCCAGAAGTGCCCGGCGCTCCTCGGCGCGAAGGAGAAGATCGCGACGACACCGCGCCGCAATCCGGGTGGATTCACGGTCAAGGTCTGCGAAGCCCGCTACCCGTTCGGCCGCGCGCTCACGGTCGAGGGCGGCCCCAAGCTCCCGCCGGTGGTGGAACGACCCTCCCGCATCGCGGTGCTCGGCGATACCGGCTGCAAGCCCAAGGATCAGCAAGGCTGCGGATTGGACGACCCGGAGTGGCCGTTCCCGGCCCTCGCCCGTGCCGCCGCCGCCAGCCGGCCCGATCTCGTCCTCCATGTCGGCGACTACAACTACCGCGGCACACCGAGCGGGTTCAAGGTCACGGTCGACGGCAAAGAGGTCCAGCGTTGGTATTACGATGCCGGCGATGGCGCGGAGCCTTCGGAGCAGTGCGACCTTCCCGGCCCCTATCTCAGCCAGAACAGCACGGGCAACCCGGAAGCCGACGGCTGGGAATCCTGGTGGCTGGACTTCTTTCAGCCGGCCGGCGATCTCCTGACCACGGCCCCCTGGGTCTTCGCGCGCGGCAATCACGAGCTGTGCAGCCACGCGGGTCCTGGCTGGTTCTACTTCCTCGACGCCAGCTCGGAGCTGCCCGAAGGCGGCGGCCGGCAGCTCGCCTGCCCCTCGCAGGACGGCGAGGGTCCGGCCCTCCCCCACCTCCAGCTCGTCGAGCCGCAGGTGCTCCACCTCGGCGACCTCGACCTCGTGTCGATCGACTCCGCCAACGCCTGCGACCAGTTGCCGGGCCTCGTCGACGTCTACCGCCGCCAGCTCACCGCCACGGCGAAGCGGCTCCGCGGCCAGACCGCATGGCTGATGACCCACCGGCCACCCTGGGGAGTCGATGGCGCGTCGGCCCCCCTTTACGGCTGTGACGGCAAGCCGCAGAGCGGCCCCGCGCTTCCTTATGCAGAGCTCAATCAGACCCTCCAATGCGCCCTGCAAGGCGAAGCCGGAAAAGCCCTGCTACCCAAGCTCGACCAGATCCTCGCCGGCCATATGCACCGCTTCGAGACCCTCTCCTTCGCGCCCCCCACCAGCCGGCCGCCGACACTCATCGTGGGCAACAGCGGAGTCGCCGAAGACACCGGCCCTCCCACCGGCGCCTTCGCCCAGATCGTCGACGGCGCCCCCGCCTCCGGGTTCTCGCTCATCCAATTCGGCTATCTGGAGCTGGCGCGGCACGGCAACGGCCCATGGCACGGCTCGATCATGGCCCAAAATCCCGCAGCCTGGTCGCCGTACGTCGCCCCCTGCGCCGCGCCGGATGCGGTCGATCAGGCTCTGTGTGTGAAGCCGCTGCCGGCGGGGGGCCAGTAGGAGGAGGTAACCGCAGATGGCTACGTTCAACATCGCCGAAGCCAAGACCCATTTCTCCGCTCTCATTCAGCGTGTCTTGATGGGAGAGGAAGTTATCATCGCGCGGTACAACAAGCCCGTGCTGCGTCTCGTGCCCTTGAAGGAAACGCGACAGCCTCGCCAACCGGGCTCCGCCCAAGGTGAGGTGTGGCTTGCAGGGGACTTCGAGGAGACTCCGGAAGGCTAGCACCGGTAGCAGCGTTATGAGCGGAGAAACTCCCACACGTAACCCCCGGCCGGGTTTTTGGTCCGAGCCCGGGCCGGCTCAATCCCTACGTGCTACATAGCACGAATAACGGAAGACTTCAAGAGCGGCGCGCGTCGGCACAACCGGCGGCCACGGCGGCGCAACTGCCTTCCTGGCAGAACCTGTTCCGCGACTACTGGGACGTCGAGCTCACCGCCGGCGGGATCTATCGCATTTTTCGCGAACGGCAGACGGGGGATTGGTTCGCGGACGAGGTGTACGATTAATGACAAGCAAAGAAAAACGGCCGGCCCCCACCAAGGGACCGGCCGCCTTGAAAAAGATCCTATTCCGAAAGCTTAGAACCTCCAGACCACGCCGACGTTGGCGCCGAGACCGCTCAGATCGATGTGAGCCTTGTCGGTCACGTCGCTGGGCAGCCCGTGGTGGTTTTCCTGGACCGTCGCGTCGACGCTGCGATAGATCGCCTCGGCGTTGAAAGAAAGACCCGAGGAGAGGTGGCCGAAATCACCGCCCGCCACCGCATACCAGCCCACCTCGTCGTCGATCTGTCCTTCCGTCGTGTCCAGGAAGATGTAGCTCGCCCCGCCGCCGATGTACGGGCTGAAGGGAGCGTCCTCGGGCGTGAAATGCCACTCTTGCCGGCTGCTCGATGCGAGGTCTTTGCAAATGGTGTTCCAGCTCAGGCGGAGCGAAAGACAACCCTTCCGAATCCGGAGGCAAAGATCGGCATGCTGCAAGATTTCCTGAGGCAGGAAAGAGGCGGCCACTCCCACCGTTCCCATCACGACGGCGCTGGTCGCCATCAACAGTCTGGCGCTCATCTCGCCTCCCTGGAGACACAGCCCTGGCGCCCCCCGGAGGCGCCCGGCAAAGCCGGCCGCCCCCAGAGCCTCGATCCGGAGGAGGTTGCGGCTCTATCCTTGCCTGCCGTGTGCCTTGGGACTTTCTGATCGCAGCTTCACGACGGTCATCAGAGCCAGGACGAAAGCGAGAAACAACAGGGCGAGTGGGGAGAGGGTGGGGACCTCCAGCAGATCCTGCGTCTCGAAGGTCACCGCGCCGCTGAACGGGGTCCAATTGGTGTCCCTGCGGAAGATTCCCACACCTCCGGCGCCGCCATCCGCATAGTTCGCGGCCGTCTGCGTGTTCCAATACGCGGTATCCGGAAACGGATTGCTTCCCACCGAGGGCGGCTGGCTGGACAGACCGAAATTCAATGACACGTACGGCCCCGGTGCCCCGATCGGAGCGTACCCCCAGGTTTGCGTGTTGAAGGCCACGCCATAAATGATCTGGTTCGGCACGACTGTTCCCGTGAAATTGAACGAAACCTTGAACGCCAGCCCGTTGTAGCAGTTGCCGTCGCTGGCCCGCCATGCCGTTCCCCCGGGACACGTCGGGTCTGCCGCCGGCCGCCACGGGATGGCGGAGATCTGCGTCCGGGTGGCGATCAGCGCGCCCGGAGCCGGATTCGCCCCGCTGTTGTCCACGTTGTAGAGATTGAGCGTCAGCGGATGGTTCCACGTCGGGCCGGTGGACCCGGGGAATGCCGGATAGTCCGAGGCCAAGGCCCAATCGCTCATCACCAGCGTCACCTGCTTCAGCAGACGAGTCCCACCTCCAAACTGGATCAGATCACCGAATTCGGAGGTCTGGGTCGCCTGATATCCCAGGCTCGGCATATTTGGAGGCAGCGGGCTGGGAGCGCTGTCGTAGATGATGGAAGCATTCACGGACAGAGGCGAACAAACCGCCAGGAGAAGGACCGTGAGCGCGATGTAGGCACCACGTCGTGCCCAACCTTCGGATCGTGGGTCACGGGTCAGCTCGATCGACATGACAGCTCCTTGTGGGTTGCCTGGCTTTGAGAGGCTCAGGGGCAGAAAATACCTCTTGCTCGTCGACTGTACCACGAGATTGCCGAGCCGCCTGAATCGCGTCCAACTTTACGACGGCTACGTCGACATGACCTTGCAGATCGGCGCCGGCAATTGAAATCGTTTTCGTATGGTGGAGGGCGAGCCCGGGCGACAGACGACACGATCGCGTTGAGGTCCCGCGCCGGCGGTCCGGGCTCACCTCGCGGCGAGCTCGCCGCCGGCGCGCTGATCTCTCCAAGCTCCGCACCTGGTTCTTTGAGCTCGACGCCCGTCTCTGGGATCAGCAGATCGAAGCTGACGCCAAAGCAGGAAAGCTCGATGGACTGCTTGCCGAAGCGCTTGCAGATTACAGAACAGGCAAGGCTCGCGAGCTTTGAGGCATCTCGCATCTCCCCGATCGGTACGCACGCTGAGTACGACAAGATCGTGGGCTGACCTGCCGATCACGGGCGGCCCTGAGTCGATTCAGAAATCGGCGAGCGCGAGGCCCCCATCCCCTCGACCTTTTCATAAAGGACGAACAAGTCGGCCCGCGGTCCGACCGTACCGACCAGCTCCCGGCCCAGACGCTCGCCGGTCACGATGCGATAGCCATCCTTGACCACCCGCGACGGCGGGAGCTCGTCGACCACACAGGCCAGCAACCGGATCGGGCCGGGCCAGGGGCGTACGAGCGTCACGTCGAAGTGATCCGCCGCCGAGATGAGGCCCCCCGCCGCCAGCCGGTCGAGCGGCTCCGTCCCACCGAGATAAGCATGAATCTCCTGGACCGCCAGGAATCCGGCCCCATGCGCGAGCCGCATCGCCGTATCGACCGCAAAGACCGCATCAGACCTCAGAGCCTCGATCACGGCCTCGCGGGAAGCAAGGATCTCCCGCACAACCAGCCGCCCCTGCCCCTCAAAGCTCAAAGGGACGACGCGCACCATCCGCTTCCAGACCGGGGCCGCCACCTCGCGGATCATCCGCTCCCGCCGCAGCCTCTTGCGGTCCCGCTGCAGCTCCTTCATCCGCTCGTCCGCGGTGAGAAACCGCCGGGAGTCAGGCATCGAGCCGCTCCAGAAGCGCGCTCAGGCGCTCGAGCCCGGCCTCGACCTCGTGCCTCATGTTGCCTCCGGTGTGGTCCCCCTCCTCCGCCTCGCCATGCCCGAGCAGATCGAAGACCGCATTCTCGGGACCGAGGAACGACGCGGTTCCCGTCTGGTGCTCAAAGCCCTGAGCCTGGAGCGCGTCCACAATCTCTCGGCCATGACGAGCCACGGTGGCCTCCGGCACAGCGACGTCGATGTCCTCCGTCAAGGCCGGAACCGCCGTCTCGAACCCGAAAAGCCCCGATGAGCCGACGAGCACTCCGGTGTCTCCAACCGGGCTGCTCCGGAGAGCTTCGAGAATGCGGAGGGCTGTCGGCCGGTCGGTCACGCCCTCATTGTAGCGAGCTGGGCTGCCGGGTCCAATGCTCGGCCGGCGGCTGGGGCCGAGGTCGCAGGAGGCATGGACACTGGACCTGTCCATCGCGAGCCAGGCCCCAGAGGTGGTACAAAGCGTCTTACCCTCTAGGGTGGAATTGGAGAACGTTGGATGACCATCACCATCGACGTGGAGAACGAGAAGCGGCCTCTTGGTGAGCTCGTCGAGCGGATGCTCGAAGGCGCCGAGCTCATCCTCACGAAGGGGGATCGTCCTGTCGCAAGGCTGGTGCCGATTCAGCCGAATCGCCGGTTCGGCAGCGCAAAAGGGCTCATCACCATCGCCGAGGACTTTGACGCTCCTCTTGAGGACTTCCAAGAGCTCATCGCTTGAGATTCCTTCTGGATACCCACAGCCTGCTGTGGTTCCTGGTGGGAGATTCCCATCTCACCGAGAGAGCACGACGGATCATCGAGAATCCTGAGCACGACATCCTGGCGAGCATCGCGAGCCTCTGGGAGGTGGCAATCAAGCACAGCCTCGGCAAGCTGCAACTGGCCGCTCCGTTCGAGGAGCTCTTCCCTCACCACCTCTCGCTGAATAGCTGAATAGCATCGTCCTCCTGGCAATCCATCTGGATCATGTGACCAGAGTCTCCAGCTTGCCATTTCATCATCGAGATCCCTTTGATCGCCTCGGATGACCTGGGGTGCGTCAACCCCTGCTCCCCGTAGCTCCCCGAAGCAGCGGGGCTTCGCGGCGATGCGGCGCTTGCGCTAAGATCCGCCCTCATGAGCCCATTCTCACGCCGCGAATTTCTCGGTGCCACGGCCGCGTCAGCGGCTGCTCTTGCGTTTCCTCAGATCCTGCGGTCCGACGACGGTCTCGACGCGATTCAGGCGGAGATCGTCAAACGCCATGGGGAGGGCGTTGCACGCCTCCAGGAATGGGTGCGGCAGCCTTCGATCGCCGCCGAGGGGCGGGGGATGAACGAGGGGTGCGAGCTGATGATGCGCTTCGCGCGGGAGGCCGGCTTCCAGCAGGTCACGCGCATCCCCACCGACGGCCAGCCCGGGGTCTTCGCCACGCTGGACGCCGGCGCGGCGCGGACGGTGGGGCTCTACTTCATGTATGACGTCAAGCAGGTCGATCCTGCCGAATGGTCGTCGCCGCCGTGGGAGGCGGCTCTGGTCGACAAGCCGGGCTTCGGCAAGGTTCTGATGGGGCGCGGGGCGGTGAACCAGAAGGGGCCGGAGGCGGCTTTCCTGGCGGCTCTCCATGCGATTCATGGCGCGAGCCGGAAGTGCCCGGTCAATCTCGTGCTGGTGGCGGAGGGGGAGGAAGAGATCGGCTCGCCGCACTTCCGGCAGGTGGTGCGGCGGCCGGAGGTGACGGCGGCTCTCCGGCGGTGCACGGGCGTCTTCATGCCAGCGGCGTCGCAGGATCCGGACGGCACGGTGACGGTGTCGCTCGGCGCCAAGGGGGTGGTCGAGCTGGAGCTGGTGTCGAGTGGTGAGAAGTGGGGACGCGGTCCGAAGAAGGACGTCCATTCGAGTAACCGGGCGCGGCTCGACAGCCCGGCGTTCCATCTCGTGCAGGCGCTCGCGACTCTGGTGACGGCGGACGGCGATCCGGCGATCGAGCACTTCGCCGATGCGGTGCGCCCGCCTTCGGCGGCCCAGCGCGCGATTCTCGATACCGCGGCGGCGCGCTTGAGCGAGGAGACGGCGAAGAAGCTCCTGTCGGCCGACCGCTGGGTCCACGATCTGCCCTGGCGCGCGTCGCTCGATCAGTTTCTGTTCACGCCCACGGTCAACATCGAGGGCCTCGTCGCCGGCTACACGGGGCCGGGCGGCAAGACCGTCCTCCCCCACCGCGCCGTCGCCAAGCTCGACCTGCGGCTGGTGCCGGACATGACGTACGACGGCGCCGTGGCCGCCTTGAAGGCGCACTTGGCGAAGCGCGGCTTCGGCGACATCGAGGTCAACCCGAGCGGCGGCTACGACCCGACCAGCACGGAGGCGGACGCCGCCGTCATTCGTGCCGCGATGTCGGTCTACAAGCGCGCGCAGCTCGATCCCATCCTCTGGCCGCGCAACGCCGGCTCCTATCCCGGCTACGTCTTCACCGCCGAGCCGCTCAAGCTGCCCGCCGGCCACTTCGGCCTCGGCCACGGCAGCGGCGCGCACGCTCCGGATGAATACTTCGTGATCGAATCGTCCAATCCGAAAGTGATGGGATGGGACGGCGCGGTCCGTTCATTCGTCGATTATTTGCACGAGCTGGCGACGGTGGCCTGAATTGAAACAGATCTGCAGCCGGATGCGCCTCCGCAAATTGTGCCAGAGGAACGATCCGCCGCTCAAAAGCAGGACGGCAAAGATCCTGCCGAGAAATTTATTTCGCTGGCCCGGATCTCTTTCCGCAGAAGTCCGCGTCCGGAGCATAGCGGAGAAGACCTATAAATGTAATTGCTAGATCTACGCTCCGAAAGTGCCCATCCCTTTTTCCGTACTCCTGGCCTTGCAATTTGATATGGATCGGCCGCACCTTCTTGTCAAGATCGAGATACTCCGCCACCGCCGCAGCTCTTGCACAGGCAAGAAGCTTGTTGTCGAGGGCGTTCGGGCCACTGGTCAGAGTCAAGTACTTTCCCTCTACGAGGCAACTTAGTGCTCGGCCGTCGTAGTCGATTCCGCCCTGAATTGGGATCGCATCCGCAGTTCCCGTTGCCTCAAATTCAACTTCAAATTGATTTGACCGAACACCTCTGAAGGCTTCATAGACATCAGCCACGCCGAGAGCTAGGCCAGCCACCGCTGGTGCGTCCGCAAGCTTGAACTTACCCGGGTCATAGTAGTCCCTGCCCGCGACGAGCGTCACTTTCATCGTTTCGCCTAACTGCACCTGGTGGCAGGTTATGCCAGGCACAAGATCATTTACCTTCTGAATTGCGACCTGGCCATCTTTCACGCCCTGTTGCACAGCACTCGCCACCCGAATTTCGTCCGCCACGTCCGGTATCGGCGCCGGTGCCAAGGCAGACCGCCTCCACACGAAGGCGACACCTATGGCGAGAAAAAAGACAATGGTCGCCACGACAGCAAAAGCCCTCTTCGTGACTTCTCTCTCGCTTTTATCAGCTTCCATATCTTACCCTCCTGGCCTACCTCACTTGCAACAGCAGAGCGCCGTTGCTTGAAGCGACCTGATATCGATAACGGACCGCCCCGTTGACGATCACCTCGCAGGTCCTCGTAGCGCTTGGGGTATCGACCGACCACCAGAGCGAATGGCTTCCGGATGTCAAACCCGGAAGTCGAGCACGGCCTTGGGTTGCAGGGAGCTGATCCTTGTCGATCCCCAGTCGGATCGCGGCTTCGGGATTCGCTGAATCCTGGCAAAGAAGCTCAACGCTATCGGTACCGGTGATTTCCACGATTTCTGGCAGAGTCGACTCGACCGAGTGGGAGCCCGGTAGCTTCGGGACGTCTCCTGGCTTGTTCAGCAAAGCTGTGATCTTCCCCGACGGATCCTCGAGCAGTCCGGCCTCGATCAAGAAGCGAAGATTCGTTGCACTGTCCTTTACGTTGCCGGTCTCGATCGCCTTCAGGATCAGGCTCGCCTGAGCCTTATCTTTCTCGAGTTGGCCGTTGACGCAACCCTGATAGACAGTCAAAAAGAGGCCCAATACCGCGACCCACACCGGGACCAGAATCGGCCATCTGTCCTTCTGAGCCGCGAGTGTCGTGCCACTAGGTTCTTGGGTCACAGCCTCTCCTTTGGGCCCGGGAACCTTCTTCACGGCATGGTCGAGCCCGGGCAGGTTTTTCCTTGTTGGGTCGGATGCTATGCGTCGGCCTCAAGGCTGTCAAGCGGAACCTGCTAAAAAGTTTCGAGACAGAGCCTTGCGGTAATTGGGAGTGCTGCTGGAGCCGTTCTCTGTCTATCGCCGCGCGCATCTCGACCCCATATCCATATATCGGCGGAGGAGCGCGGCCTCTTCGCCATCAAGACCACGATCCTCGACCGCCCCCGGGACCGCAAACGCCAAGTCCCCAGGAAACAGAGGTTCTGGATCGGGCTGGAGAAGGCGCGGCAGGCTTCGCTCTAATCTAATCCCGCGCGCAGTGCCGCCCTCTGGAGCGCGGTGTATTCTCGGGATCGGTCGCCGCGCTCATCAACCGTGGCTGTTTTCGGACCGGTCGGCGGCGCCTCCAGCTTGCGTCCCGCCTTGGGTGATCGCCGCCAGTGCGGTCGGCGCAGGCCGTCCGGCTCTCGGCTTCGTGGTCGGGAAGTGCCGGAGACGGTCCGGTCGAGGTAGTCTTTACCACGGAGAAGCAGTCCTGGCACAGTTCGCCAATTGACGACGCCCGACTTATCCTTGTAGTCTGAAGAGACAAGAAGGAGATCCTATGAAAAAGCAGGTACGACTCGGTTTCCTGGCCCTCGCTCTCGCTGCCACCTTCGGCCTGTCCAGCATGACGGACCGTGAGGCCGCGGCGATCCCCTGCCGGAGCGTTTGTGATGCCTCTTTCGATAGTTGCCTTGAGGGGTTCCTCTATCCCGAGTGCCAGGGAGAATTCTGGTGCTGCATCAACGCGACCTCGTTTTGCTACAACCATTCGAGCCCGGACTGCTGATCCGGGCACGTTCGACGGGCCGCCGCACTGTTGAAAACAGGCGCGGCGGCCCCGGAGATCACCGCTTGGTGATCGTGAATTTTCCGAAGCTGATGCCGAGCTCCATGCCCGTCCCCTTGCCGGCCAGGGCCAGGGAGACCTCACCCTTGGTCATGGCCTGCGCCTCGGACGACTTGACGGCGCCCGCGGCGGCGGAGGCGCCGGCGTAGGTGCCGAAGAGCTCCTTGATGTCGGAGACCTCGGAGAACTTGCCGTGACCTTCCCGAACCTCGGACTTGCCAGCCGTCAGGCCGCCGCCGCCCGTGGAGATCTTCGCTTTCGCCGTCTGGCCGTTGTCACAGGTAATCGTTCCCGATCCGTGTGACGTTTTGTAAAAAGCGGACCAACCCTTGAGGGTGTAGTCCATCCGGCAGATCGTCGTCGTGCTCACGGCGCCGGCCGGAGCCACCGCGATCAGGGAGGAAAGTGCGAGAGCCGACAAACCGAGAATCAGGGTACGTTTCATGAAAAATCCTTCCAGTAGGTGGTAGCTCTCAGGACAGCTCTGGCGCGCAGCGCCTGCCGTGCAGAGGGTCGGAGCTCTAAGGTGATGCCGAGGGGAATCACTGCACGAAGCGAGCCAGAGGGGCCGCTCCGGAGAGGCCGGCTCCGGCTCTGTCCCCATCCATCCCTCCCTGCGCACTCTTCTCTTTGGTGGGAGGAACGAGCGCTCTGATGATCCTGATTCTCAGCCAGTCCGCCATGGAGCCCACGACCGAGGACGTCATGGACTGGCTGGAGGCCTTGGGCGCCCGGTGCGTGCGCCTGAACGGCGACGATCTCGACGGCCGCGCGGCGGTACGCCTGGAGATCGCGGGGGACAGGGCCTCTCTCGCGTTGATCGCCGGCGGCGCCAGCGGCACCGGCGGCTGCGAGCTGCCGCTCTCCGAGATCGGCGCCGTGTGGTTCCGGCGCTGGCTTCTCGACCGGCGGCACGAGATGGCGAGCCTGCTCGCGGAGACCCCGGCGGACAGTCACAAGCTCCACTACGACCTCCGGCGCCATCTCACCCAGGAGTCGCGGGCGCTCTCCACGGCCGTCTTCTCCCATTTCGCCGGTCTCCCCTGGTTGAGCCACCCCGGCACGTCGAAGCTGAACAAGCTCGACGTCCTCCGCCGCGCGGCGCGGGCCGGCTTCGCCACGCCGGCGACCCTGGTGACCACCGAGCGCGAGGAGCTGCGCCGCTTCGCCGCGCTCCATGGCAGGGTGATCACCAAGCCGATCGGCGACGTCGACATGTTCGTCGAGGGCGAGCTCTCGCACTTCCTCTTCACCACGGAGCTCGACTGTGCAGCCATCGAAGCGCTTCCCGAGAGCTTCGCCGCCTCTCTTTTCCAGGAATCTCTGGACAAGCAGTACGAGCTGCGCATCTTCTACCTCGCCGGCACCTGCCACGCGATGGCGATTTTCTCGCAGTCCGATGCACAAACCCGGACCGATTTCCGGCGCTACAACCGCGAGCGGCCGAATCGCACCGTGCCCTACCGGCTGCCGGCGGAGACCGTGGAGCACATCCGTCTCCTGATGGACGATCTCGGCCTCGAAACGGGCTCGATCGATCTCCTGCAAACCCGCGACGGCCGCGAGGTCTTCCTGGAGATCAATCCGGTCGGACAGTTTGGAATGGTGTCAAAACCCTGCAACTACCACCTCGAAAAGAACGTGGCCGAGCACCTGCTCCGGATGGCAAATCATGAAGGATGACCAGAACGACGGGGACGAGCGGAAGGATCGGGACGACCTCTTCGCGCGCCTTTCCGCGGCGGGACAGGAATCGGCGCCGGTGGGATACCGCTCCCTGCACACCTCCTCGCTCGCGGTGGCGACCATCCTGCGTCTCGCCGAGAGCCGGCCCTATCGCACGACCGGCTACGTCTGTTCGAGCTTCCGCAAACCGATCTCGAAGTGCTGCGGTCCCGAGGATGACTGAGCCGGTTTTTCTCCTCTTCGCCTGCTGCGTCCCCGTCCGCGGCGCGCGCCGCAGCGTCGTCTGCGACCTCCAGCGGCAGTGTTTCCATTTCATCCCCGACGGGCTGTACGAAATCCTCACCGAGCACTCCGGCGCGACGGTGGCGGAGATCAAACAGCGGTACGATCATGAATATGACGAGGAGATCGACGAATATTTCGCCTTCCTCCTCCGCCACGAGCTCGGCTTCTGGTGCATCGATCCCGAGGGTCCGGAGCGCTTTCCGCCCCTCGATCTCAGTTGGGAGACGCCCGAGCGGATCACCAACGCGATCCTCGACGTCGACGCGGGCTCCGGTCACGATTTCGCGAAGATCCTGGGCGAGCTCGACGATCTCGGCTGCAAGGCGCTGGAAGTCCGCTGCTTCCACCGCCCGGCCCTCGGCGAGCTCCGCGCTCTCCTGGACTGCGCGCGCCATGGCCGCCTGCGCTCGATCGACCTCATCGCCGGCTACAGCCCGGAGCTCTCTCCGGAGGCTCTCGAGAGCCTCGTCAAAGACTGCCGGCGCCTGAGCAGCCTGGTCATCCATTCGGCTCCGGAAAACCGCACGGTGTTGCTCGACCGGTCCGGCGTGGCGGTGCGCTATTGCCGCGAGGCGATCGACTCCCCGCGCTGCTGCGGCCAGATCCATCCGGGCTATTTCGCCATCGACGTCGAGACGTTCGCCGAAGCGCAGAAACACAATACCTGCCTGAACCGCAAGATCTCGGTCGACGCCCGCGGCGAGATCCGGAACTGCCCGTCGCTGCCGAAATCCCATGGCAACGTCCGCGACACCTCGCTGCACGCCGCCCTGGCGCAGCGCGACTTCGCGGCGCTCTGGACGATCAACAAGGATCAGATCGCGGTCTGCAAGGACTGTGAATTCCGTTACATCTGCACCGATTGCAGGGCTTATCTCAGGGATGAAAGAGACCTCTACTCGAAGCCTTCGAAATGTACCTACGATCCCTATATCGCGGAGTGGCAACAGCCGGTCGAGGAGCGGACCTCCTCCGGCTCTCTCACAGAAGGAGCAAGCAGATGAAGAAGAGAATGGAAAAAATCGATGACAAACTGTTCAAGCCGCTCACCATCGAGCAGCAGAGAAGGATCCAGGCGGGTTTGACCACCCAGACGTCGGTGACCGCCTACGAGACCTCCAACCCGAATCCCGATTTCGCCCGCGACGGCGATACCGAGTAACTTCCAGACCAACTCTAGCTCGGCCGCTCACGGAACCTGCCGTGGGCGGCCGAAGAGGGAATGGCGTCGGACTCACGGAGCGGTGTTGCGACCGGCGGTCAGAACGAGCAGGCGGCGGTGGTGCAGCGGTACTGGAAGCAGCAACTGGTACCGGCGCAGCACTGCCGGTACTGATACTGCTTGGTGCCGGCGGAGCAGCAGCCGTTCCACAGCCAGTTTCCGCAGGCCGTGTAGGAGCAGGCGGCCTCCGCGGGCCTGGGCAGGGTGAGCACCGAGGTAACGGCCAGAGAAACGATGAGCAGAGTGAGAAGAATGAGGCGAATTCGGAGACTGCGGTTCATGATGGGTCTCCCATTTGCAATTAGCGTTTACAAACTGAAAGAACGCCGATTCCCATGCTTAAGATAAGATGCCACTGCGGAACATGTCAAGCGCCCTCGGGATGCCGGGGGATGCGCGCGGCTGCAATCACTTGCCGGCTCATTTCGTTTTGTTCCATACTGCTCCAGTGACCTTTCACCCCACACCAGGGAGGACTCCATGACCAACATCCGCCGCATCTCCATGATCGCCGCCCTCGCCACCACCACCGTGGGCCTTCTGGGCGTTGCGCCCGCGCCGCTCGCCGCTACGACCCTGACCGTCGGTGTCGACTGTTATTCGCTGGGCCACGGACGGCTGCAATGCGCAGCGGACGCGGGAGGCGGTACCGCCCCCTACTCCTACGCCTGGAGCCCTACGCCCAGCGCTGGGGGCGGAAGCGAAGGCCTCGCCATCATCCCCTGCAATCCGTACCAGTACAGGACCGTCAGCGTTACGGTCACGGATGCCAACAGCGACACCGCCATGGCCTCCGGATCGTTCTACTGTGGCGATGCCGTGTAGCGACGCGGTAGCCGCGACACAGATGTCTCCTGCGACATAGGTGAGCAGGTGCCACCAAAGTGAGGAAAAATTCGCTAGGAGTTGGGGGAAAGAGAAAAGAAAAAAGCCGGCGGGACGCCAGCGCTCCCAGGGTTCCCAGCTTCGCCGATCTGTCTTCAGGCGAGACTGCGTCCTTGCCTGGAGCGAGCCGAACCTCGCAGGGCCGGCCTTTCAAGTCACGCCCCCTGGGACCGCTGGCGTCTCGCCGGCTTTTTCTTTACACCCTTTCCACCAGGCACGCGCGCGTTCGCACCCCGCGGATGAATGTTCGTCCTGCCAGGAGGAAGGCTCATCCTGTCCCAGTTGAACGTTCGTCCTCCCAGGTCAAGCTTCCCTTGGGCGGCGGGAAGCTTCGTCTCTGAGAGAGGAGATCGCCTACGAGATCGAGGAGTGATATAGTTCACTCTGAAACAGGGAGTCTTGATGAGGCTCTCGGCTTCCCGGAGGGCTGATCGATGCGCAAGATCGTCATCGGGCTTACCGTCCTGGCGGCTGCGGCTGTCCCCGGCCGTGGAGCGGTCGTCAACGTCAATGCGGCCTACTCGGTCCTCACCAGCCGCGCTGAGGAAAGCAGCTTGGCGTTCTACGTGTATCGGGATGGAGACTCGGGCTTCAATCATGGGTTTCCGTCCGGATTTTTCGCGGATAGGCCGGGGACTTTGCAGAAGATTCACTTGGATTCGGCTTGCCTTGCCGACTCTTCATCGCCTACGGGCTGCTCCGGCCACCTCCGGGCATTGCGGTGTCGTGCCCTCCCAACCTGCGCGACGTCCACCTTCTCCTCTCCATCGCGACCAATGATTCCAATGCCCGCCAAGGAGAAACCGTATTGCTCGACAACGTCCGCTTCGAGCCTGTCGCGACCGCGCAAGGCAAGAGGCCGAGCTTTCCGCTGAGCACCGAGACCTTTGGCGTGCGGCCTCTCCAGGAGCCCGCCTCGGGCCGGGTGACGATCCCTCCGGATCAGGTCCTGCGGAATCTGACCACCACCTATGAGACGGCCTTGGAGGTCCAGGCTCTTCTCCTTCGTGGGACAGCGAAGGACCTGGCGGACGCCCGGCTGATCGCGGACGCTCTGGACTACGCCCTGCGCCACGACAACCAAGGAGATCCTTTGCCTCCGTCTCCAGATGGCGCGCTCGGCCTCCATAACGGCTATTTCTCCGGCGATCTGCCTCTCCTCAACGGCCAGGGATCGGGCGCCGGCAAGGCGGGCCAGGTCAGGCTTGCTGGGTTCAGCTCGGGGGATTTCTGTGGCGAGACGAAGTTCTGCCTCGTGCTCGACGGAGCCACCGGCGGGAATAACGCTTTCGCGATCCTGGCACTGCTGAGCGCATACGAGAAATTCGGCAAGCCTGCCTATCTGGACGATGCGCGGACTCTGGCCAGATGGATCGCCGGGAATTTGAGCGACACGTCCGGCACCGGCTTCGGCGGCTACTTCGTCGGCTATCCTGATGAGGGAGTCGTCCCCAAGACGGTCATTACCGGCAAGTCGATCGAGAACAACGCGGATATCTTCGTCGCCTTTTTGCGGCTCGCCGCCGCCGAGAGGCGAGCCGGCCACAACGGCCAGGCCGCCCTCTGGACCCAACGCGCCAATGCCGCCGGTGATTTCGTTCTGGCGATGTTTGACGAGGCAAGCGGCTGCTTCTTTGCCGGCACGGTACCGGTCGGCACGCCTCCAAGCCCTGGCATTACGCCCTCGGGACCACAACGTGGGAACGAGGTCATCAATACCTTTTTGTTTCTCGACTCAAACACCTTTACGACCGAGGCACTGGCCGAGACCGCCCGCTATCGAAACCGCATCGACTGGAGGCGGCCGGTCCAGTGCACCTTGGATCGGTTCGGGCGCAGTGTCTCGGCGGGAGGCCTGTCATACCAGGGCTTCAGCATCGACGAGACGACCGCTGCCGGGCCTGCTGGGATCGCCTGGGAGTTCACAGGTCAGGCGGTGGTGGTGATGAAGCTGGTCGACAAACTTTATGGAGAGACGGCTTTTGACGCACAAGCCGACCTCTATCTCCACCAGATTCGCCAAGCGCAGATGCGAGCCCCCTTCGGGGATGGCCGCGGCCTCGTCGCCAGCACCCTGGCGAATGGCGAAGTGCTTCTCCCGGGCGAGCAGTGTCTGACCACCCCCTTCCAGTGCATTCCAGAGCGTGTGGGGCTTGCCGCCACAGCGTGGGCAATCTTCGCGGAACGGGTATTCAATCCGCTCTCGTCTCTGCAGGAAGCCCAGCAGTAACAGGCTCCCGGAGCCACCCACCACGTGACGCCCCAGCCGGCCCTACTGGGGGGAATTCCAGGAAGGGGCCGCGTTTATGGCCATCTCCGGGAGGGGAATTGACGCGGGGCCTCGACGTAGGAAATCACAATCCGGCGGGAGAAACCGGAGAGGTGTCCGAACCCACCAGAATAAATGAAGCTGTCGCCCTTTCGCTGAACCCGCGCTTGCGGCACGTAGTCGAACCTCCCGACAACCGTTACGGTCATGGAAGTTCCGTCCTCAAGAATGCGCCACGCCTTCGTTGAAGCTTCGTCTTGTCGGAAAACCACCGGCTCCGACCGGAGCCACGTCAAGCCGTCTGCAAACTCCTTGAGCCGCTTCGCCCGGAAAGCCGCCTGGAAATCCGCCGGGGCGACCTCCGCGTAGGGCTCCAATGCGTCATCTGTGGTGTCTAGCCAGATCCAGGGAGGCCGCTCGCGAGCCCCCTCGCATCGGCTGGGAGCCAAAGCAAAGACTTCAAACCCCGAGCTCACTCGACCCCGAACACGGACGATTTGATTCCTTAGCTCTGCGGATCTCTCAATCAACTCACAAACCGTAAGGGGAGGCGGCGATCCCTCAGTCCCGCTCTCGCGCACTGTGGCGGCAGTGCAGCTCAGGGCAAACATCCCGACTGCGCACAGGATCCTGAAGACCCAGAACTCTCCGCTTCGCTGGAGAGCCCTCATTTCGCGCCGGTCCCCATCCCTTCATTATACCCGCACACACCGAGCTGCGCCGCAAGCGTGCCCGGGAAAATCCGGGAAGGTCAGCCCATAGGCCAGCGAGCTGGCCGCTCCAAGCGAGGCTCCGCAGGCGCATTCTGAGGTTGTAGGCCTGGGGAGAAGAAGAAAAAAAAGCCGGCGGGACGCCAGCGCTCCCAGGGGTCCTGGCTTCGCCGATCTGTCTTCAGGTGAGACAGCTTCGTTGCCTGGAGCGAGCTCGAAAGCAACAGCACAAGAAAAAGAGGCGTGGCCTGTGGCCACGCCCTGAAGGAATCGAAGAAGGGTGAGGGCGTTTCAGTGGCTGTCCGGATCCGCCGGATCGGTATGAGCGTGGCGCTCGTCGCCGTCCCAGGAGCCGTCGCCGTCGCGGTCGACGCCGACGCGGGCTCCGGAGCCGGGCGGCACGCAGGTGTAGGTCACGGGATGGTCCGTGGCCAGGGAGCGCAGCTCCGCGGTGGTGATGGGCGGCTGCCCATGCCGGTCTTTCGCGAACAGGCCTGATCCGATGTACAGGAAGCCGGCCTCGTCGCCGTCGATCCGGGTCTTGGCGACGAGATCGCACTCGCCCGCGTCGGCGCGCTGGCTCAGGAGGTTGACGCGAGCGCTCACGGTCGCGGAGCTCGAGGCGGTGAGGGTGATCTGCTGGCCGACGATGGGCGCGAGGTTGGTGGGGAATGCAAGGATGAAGGCTTCGAGCTGATGGCGCTGGATCTCCCCTTCCGGCCCTTCCGGGATGCTGTTGCTGTCAGGCCCGTTGAAGATCTCCGAGAAGCTGACCCCATGGACGAAGCGGAACACGGTGTCCAGGCTCCCGTCGTTGAGGAACCCGTAGCCGCGCACCTGGTCTCCCTTGAATCCGTTGTCACCACCGAGGAAGCCGGGATTCTCGGGACTCCCGAATTTTCCGACTTTTTGATACAGGTTACGCAGGTGGGGGGCCTTGAAGAGCTGTGGGTTGAAGTCGAAGCTCCCGCGGGCGTTCGAGCCGAAGAGCCCGGGCGCCGCGCTGCCGGGGTTGGCGTTGGGATCGATCGTGTGACAACCGGTGCAGGTGAGGACGGCGCCGTTGAATTCCGGAGCCGACGGGATGCCGCAGTTGACGGTGTCGAAGAGCCGGCGTCCGGCTTCCTGATCCGGGGTGAGCACGTTGTTGAGCGGCCGGTTGGGGTTCGGCGGATAGGTGACGCGGAGGATGAAGTCGGTGAACGCGTTCATCTCCGCTTGCGAGAGGACCGTGTGGCGCCCGAGCAGGTCGGGGAAGGCGCCGTTGAACTGCGCGAACGCCGCGCGTTCGTCGAAAGTCCCGCTGTCCGGCTCCGCGCTCGGCGCGTCGTTGCCGCCGGTGCGGTCGCCGCGCCAGTGCATCGGGCCGTGGTTGGCCATGCCGCGCAGGCTCTGCGTCGCCATGGGGCCTTTCATCGGATGGAAAATGGGCTCCATGAGCTGCCCCGTGACCAGGTTGAGGAGGGTGCTGTTGAAGGGGCCGGGGTTGTCGATCACCTTTCCGTCCGGATTGCCGAGATCCCACGCCAGGCTGTCGAAATCGCCGAAGACGTGGCAGCTCGCGCAGGCGGAGTCGCCGTGGCTCGACGTCAGCTTGGCGTCATAGAGGAACCGGCGGCCGGTCACGATGCTCGGCGGCTCCGGGGTGTGCATCTTGAGGTGCGCGGTCTCCGTCTTCGCCGCCGTGTCGAGGATCGAGATCCCGTTGTCGAAAAAAGTCATCACGTAGAGCTGCCCGCGATCCTCGTCGAGGACGAGACCGGTGGGGCCGCCGCCGCTCACCGGGATGTGGCTCGACGCGCTCGGCACGAACGTATCGTTTTCGAGCTGCGCCGTGGAGAAGATCCCGACCTGGCCGGAGCCGAGGGCCGCGACGTAGAGGGTGGCGCCATTGCCGGTCACCGCCATGCCCTGGGGAAAGGCGAGGGACCGGGCGTTCTCGGCGTTCGGGCTCGGCGCGCAGCAGTGGTCGTAATCGATGTGCTTGTTGAGGTGCCTCTGCGCCACTCCGCCACCGGGCGAGAGCACGGAGATGCGGCTCTCGTGCAGGTGGCCGCGCAGGCTGTGGCCGGCGAAGGTCCCCGGGCCTTCGAAGCGGTCGGTGTTGTTCGCCTCGGTGTTGGCGACGTAAACCTTGCCATTCACCGGATTGACGGCCATCGTGTACAGAATGGTGCCGACGCCCTGGAAGAAGCCACCCGGTCCGGCGAGCTGGCGCGGCGGGTTGGCCATGGCGTCGAGCACGAAGACGTCCTTGTCAGGCAACGAGAGCTTCACATATTGATCGCGGGAGCGGCCGAGCGCGTCGACCCAGTGGGTGCCGTTCCATTTGACGATCTCCCCGACCTCGGGCGCGGGGCGGCCTTCGGCGTTGGTGACCGGTCCCGCGACGCCGTCCGGTCCGAAGCCGTCCGGGATCGAGGTCTCGGGAATGCTGGTGGTCCGGTTGCCGGTGTGGAAGCCGGCGGCGTAGACGCGGCTGCCGTCGGGAGTCACCGCGAGGGCGCGCGGCGTGTCGGTGAAGAGGGTGACGATGGTCAGCGGCGTGCCGCCCAGCGAGCTGCCGAGCCCGTCCGCGTTGAACACCCAGACGTCCGCGCGGCCCACGCCGGGGGTCGAGAATTGGGGATCGAACGGGACGTTCTGGCCCCGGTGCGCCGTGGTGATGAAGGCCCGCCGGCGCCCCGGTCCGGCGAAGACGATGTCGCGCGGCTCGTCGCCGACGAGGAGCGTGCGCTGGACGTAGCCGGTCGCTTCTTCCCCGTCGCCGTCTTCCTCATCGTCATCGAGCTTGACGATGCTCACGCTGTCGGAGAGGTGGTTGACCACCCAGACCTCGTGATTCGTCCGTGCCGCGACGGCGACCGGCTCGAGGCCCACCGGGATGGAGGCGGTGTGGAGGAGGCGATGCCCCTGGATGCGGAAGACTTCGAGGCGGTTGTCCGGCGTGTTGACGGCGAACAGGCGCTGCTTGTCCGGAGACATGGCAAGCGGGCGCACCTGGCCGCTCTCGAAGAGTGTGTACGAGGCGGAAGAAGATTTGACCAGCGGGTGAGATCGGATCATGCCGGGGGCGGAAGAAGGGGCCGAAGAAACTGCTGCGGTGAACGCGAACGCCGCAAGGGTCATGAGAAACGTCATCAAGCCACGGAAAGATTGTCGTGAAACCATGCCGAGCGCCTCCTCATTGGGTCTGGTTGTCGTGCTCGCTGCCGGCAACGACAGCGCTTGAACGCAGAACGAAAGTTGAAAGACCCTGATGCCTTACCGTAGAGGAGCGGGGGAGCTCATGGAGATGGGTTCACATCACGCGTCACTGTCCCCTTCGGAATCAAGAACGCTCCGGAGGGCGCGATCCCCTCACTGCCTGTTCAAGGGCTCGCTTTCGGCACCGGAAGGCACCTCTCTTTTAGAGGCCTGCGGGGCTCGACCGGCGCAGGTCTCTCTCGAAAGGAGCTCCACATGAAGAAGAAGACCCTCTTGAAGCTCGCGTGCGCCGGCGCCCTGCTGGCCCTCCCCCTGTTCCTCGCGCCCCTGGAAGCGGCGGCGACCAAGTGCGCCACCTGCAGCGATCAGCACAAGGCGTGCATCGCCTTCTGCGGCAGCAATCAGATCAACTTCTCCTGCCAGAACAGCAATCCCTGCGCGGGCACCTGCTCCTGCCTGTAAGTCGAATCGCAGCCCTGTGCCTCGTCCATCCACAGGGCTGCGCCCGTTCAGAGGAATCACGCCCCCTGCGCGGTGCTTTGTCCGATCCACAATCGGTTTCCATCCGGATCGTCAATGCGAAATTCCATCAGGCCGTAGAACGTGACGTCCAGGTCCGGCACCGCCAAGCCGTTCTCCCGAACCTGCCTGTGATACTCGACGACATCGTCAGGATATAGATAGAGGATCGAGTCGCGAGGTATCCCCGGGTGCGCGTTGATCGATTGGTCCACCATCAGACGGCATTCGTCGAAGCGCAGCATCGCCCAGCCCCAATGATCGTTTCTTTTCTCGACCTCGAAGCTCAGCATCTTGCAGTAAAAGTCCACCGCAGCGGACAGGCTCTTGACCGGCAGCATCGGTATCAATCTGGTCATCTTCACCTGGCTAACCTATCCCACTCCAGAATGCCCGTCAATGAGATCAACCGAGTAGCGCATCCAGCCGGATCGGGAGCTTGCGCACGCGCACCCCGGTGGCGTGATGGATCGCATTGGCGATCGCCGGTGCGACGCCGATGATGCCGATCTCGCCCAGGCCCTTGACGCCGAGCGGATTGACGATCTCATCGCGCTCGGCGACGAAGATCACATCGATCTCCGGCACGTCGGCATTCACCGGCACATGATACTCACCGAGGTTGGCGTTCAGGAAACGCCCGAATTGATGATCGATCACGGTCTCCTCGCCCAGCGCCATGCCAATCCCCCAGACGACCCCGCCGAGAATCTGGCTGCGGGCCGTCTTGGGGTTGAGGATGCGCCCCCCGGCGACGGCGCTCACCACGCGCGCGACGCGGATCGTGCCCAGGTCGGCGTCCACCCGCACCTCGACGAAGACCGCCGAGTGCGCATTGCACGCATACCCTTTCTGCCTCCGGCTCTGCGCCGCGAACGTCCGCAGCGACGTGGTCGACTCCTCGATCGAGCCGGTCGCGCTCCGGCGCATCACCTGGGGGACCGCGAGCCGCCCGTCGGCGGTCAGCACCGCCCGCGCCGCCGTCGGCATGTACATCGCATCCCAGACACCCGTCGCCATCCCCCAACCGATCAGCTCGCGGCCGGCGCGCATCGAACGCGGCGCGGGATTGCGGCGCGCCCAGCCGAAGGCCTCGGCGGCTTGCTGGTAGCAGGCGCGCAGCTCCTTGCTGGAGAAGGGCTTGTCGAGGTTCTGCTCGCGCTCGGCGTAGTTGCGCAGCCGGAGCTCGAGCGGATCGATCTCCAGCTTGCAGGCCAGCTCGTCCAGCGCCGACTCGAGCGCCCAGAGCCCGGTCGGCGCGCCGGGGGCCCGCATGTCGCCCGGCGTCGCCAGATCGAGCTGCACCGCCTTGTGCGCAACGGTCACATTTTCACACTGGTAGAGCATCCCCGACCAGTTGACGACGTTCTCGGTGAAGTCCTCGAAGGTCGAAGTATTCGTGATCGCTTCGTGCCGGATCGCCTGGAGCGTGCCATCGGCCGAGGCCCCCAGCGACATCTTCTGGATCGTGTGCGGCCGATGCGCGAAGCTGAACATCTCCCGGCGCGTCATCTCCACCCGCACCGACCGCTTCAGCTCGAGCGCCGCCATCACCGCCAGAAAAAGCTGAGACTGCGGGCGCAGCGCCGACCCGAACGCACCGCCGACGAACGGCGAAACGACCCGCACCTTGCTGCGCGAGAGGCCGAAGACGTTGCAGACATACAGCTTGCTGTTGTGCGCCCCCTGCGTCTTGTCATGGATCGTCATGCTGCCGTCGGCTTCATAGATCACCGTCGAGGCGTGCATCTCCATCGGATTGTGATGCTCGAACGGCTGGACATACTCGGCGTCGACGCGGACATCGGCGCTCGCCAGCGCCTTCTCGGCATCGCCGCGCGGCTTCACCGGCCCGTCGACGAAAGGGCGCTTCCTGGGCTCAGAAGCCGCGTCGAGGCTCGCGGCAAGGTCGGTCTCGTGGCGCTCGGCCTCATAGTCGATCCGCACCAGCTTCGCCGCGTAGCGCGCCAGCTCGAGGCTTTCGGCGACGACCAGCGCGACCGGCTGGTCGTTGTGCAGAATCCGCTCGTCGTGCAAAGGGCGGAAGGGCGATCCGGAGGGCGCGATCATGTCCTTGTGCTTCAGGTCGAGCCAGGCCGTCTTGCGGCGGTTCTCGTGCGTCAGGATGTGGACCACGCCCTCCAGCGCCAGCGCCTCCGAGGCGTCGATTTTCGCGATCGACCCCTTGGCGATCGTGCTCGCGACGACGACGCCGTGGAGCAGGTGCGGCGTGCTGTGCTCGGCGGCGTACTTCGCGGCGCCCGTGACCTTGGCGCGTCCGTCAACGCGGCTCTGTGGTTGTCCGATGAATCTGGTGGTCATCGCTACTCTCCATCTCCACGGCCTGGCGCAAGGCGCGCACGACAGCGCGCCGGGTCAGCTCGATCTTGAAAGCGTTGTGAGGCAAGCCTCTGGCGTCGCGCACGATCAGGTCGGCGGCTTTCCGGAAGCTTTCCTCGGTCGCCGGTTGTCCAGACCGTGTCCCGCGAATCGCCAGGCACCCTTTCCGAGGCGCACCACTGCTTTCGACGTGGTACATTCAACTGCGAGGTGACTATGCCGACGATCGAAGTCATGCTACCCGAGGACGTTTTCCTCGCACTCCGCAAAAGCCCGGGCGAGGTCGCATGCGATGTGCGGGTCGCAGCCGCCGCTGAATGGTACGCCGAGGGCCTCGTCTCCCAGGGAAAGGCCGCCGAGCTGGCCGGTCTGAGCCGCCCGGAGCTCCTCGATGAGCTCGCCAAGCGGAAAGTGCCGGTCATTCAGATGACCGTAGAGGAGCTCAAGGCGGAGCTTGCGGGTGAGTAGGCGTTTTGCCGTCAACAGCTCGCCGCTTATTCTGCTGGGACGGATCTCGCGCCTCGATCTTCTCCCCGCGCTCGCCGAGCAGGTTGTCGTTCTCGGAACAAAGAAAAAGCCGGCGGGACGCCAGCGCTCCCAGGGGGCCTGGCTTCGGCGGTCTGTCTTCAAGCGAGACGGCTTCCTTGCCTGGAGCGAGCCGAACCTCGTAGGGCCCGCCTTTCAAGTCAGGCCCCCTGGGAGCGCTGGCGTCTCGCCGGCTTTTTTATGCCCTCCCACTAGGTATACGCCCGGGCATCGCCCGCGAATCGCCAAGCACCTACGGGCCGCGGGCCGTCCAGAGTTACGACGGGCCGTCCAGAGTTACGTCTGGCCGTCTAGCACTCGGGAGGTGCTAGCACGGATTCCGGTCACCCACCGCCGCGTGGCCGGCGGTTTCGCCGTGGTCACCGGCCACTGCATGGGGCGCGACCGGCTGGACTGGGAGGCGCCTCGGGTAGGCGCGCCGGAGACCGTGTCCCGCGAATCGCCAGGCACCCTTTCCCGAGGGCCTCACTCACCCGCTCGCAGCCTCACCGCAAAACTCTCTCGATTTTTTAATACCTTCAGACAAAGAGTATCAAGCGCGGGCTTTCCTCCAATCTCGTACTCTGACATCTCCTCCGGAGAAAGAGGCAAGATCAACATCTCCATCGCAAAGCCTCCGTAAACAACCTCCAAGAAGAGCTGGCCGTCAAGGTCCGACGTGAGAGAATACATCCTCTCGTAGTCAGTAAAAATTTCCCTCTTCTTCCCTGTCTTCATCGAGAATTCTCAGCGCCACAACCCGTCCCTCACCAACCCTCAGGCCAACCTCCCGGTGGAGACTTTAGCTGCGCCTTGATGAACCGCAGGTACTTGGGGTCGTCCTCGGCAAAAATTTCTGTACCCTCCATGAGGTAGGCGCCTGCGAGCCAGTCAGATGCTCCTTGTCCCTCTCCCAGCTCATACAGGCTTGACCCAGACGCATCCTGACAAATGGATTTCCTTTGGCTTCTTCAAATTCCCTCACCGCCCCACTTGGCCGAATCGCCAGGCACCTTTCTTGGACAATCAATAACCGGCGGCGGTCCGCACTTTCGTTATCGTGTCGTAGAGCCAGGCGGTGACGCCCGGGACATCGTCGTAGTCCCCCAACGTGGTGAGCAGCACCACCGTGACGCCGGTGTCGATCTCGTGCCGCGCCACCGTGAAGTAGCCGGGGTTGCCGCCGTTGTGGCCCCAGCCGAACGCGGCCGGATGGCATTCGAGGCCCAGGCCGTAGGCGACGAAGAAATTGCCCGTTGGTACGCATTCGCGCATCCGCGTCACCTGTTTCGCATCGACACCCGCCTCACCGCGCAGCAGGCGGCGAGTCCACCGCGACAGATCGGCCGGGGTCGTGACGATGTTGCCGTCGCCATTTCCCGCCGAGACGTTCTGTTGCGTGACCTGGCTGATCTTGCCGAACTGCAGCAGGTAGCCGTCAATGAACGGGGCCGGCAGACTTTGCGTCGTGCCGAGCTCGGGAAAGGACGTGTCGGCGAGGCCGTTGGACACCACGAACTCGTCGCGGAGGAACTGCACGAACGGCTTGCCCGACACTTGCTCGACGATCTTCGCCAGCAACCAGTAGCCGGCGTCGTTATAGCGGAAGACGATCCCCGGCGGGTCCATGACCAACTGGTTCGACGCCATGACACCGATCAGTTCGTCGAGGGTGAACGTGTGGTCGCCATCCGATTCCATCACCCAGGCGATGTAGCGGTGGCCGGCGTAAGGCGCCGGAGCGCTGGCTGGGATGTCCTCGTTGGCCACGTCGAAGACGCCGGAGCGATGCTGGAGCAACTGGCGGATCGTGATCTGGCCCTTGTATGGAATGGAATACTCCGACGTCGCCGGCAGGTAGCGCTTGCCGCTGCCGCCCGGCATGGTGGCCGTGACCACGTCGTCGATCTTGAGCTGCCCCCGCTGGTCGAGCAGCATGATCGCGGCGGCGGTGAACATCTTGGTGGTGCTCGCGCCGCGGAAATGCGTCGCGGGCGTGGTCCCCGCGACGGTGCTCGCGAAGTACTCGCCGGTCGGCGTGATCATAACCGCTGTCAGGCCGCCGGGCGACCCGGCATACCGCGCCTTCCACTGGCTGTCCAGCACGCTGCCGATGTCGACCGCGCGCGGCGGCGTCACGTCGTCTCCAGGACGTCGGGAAGGATGTCAGCCAGGCTCTGGCAGTTGGCGATTCGATCGGCGATGTCGCAGAGATGTTGCCACGCATCTATGCGGCCTGCGGGAGGGCCGACAAGGGCTACGATGGGCTGTCGCGCGACGGACATGGGCAAGTTCGCTCCGCTGCCACCCTGGCCTGGTCACGATGCCGATCTACCGCCGCTCCCGCAGGTCGCCACCTTCGTGAGCCCTCGAATCGGCGTTCGTCCATTGCAGATTCTGGACCAGTCTCTTCCAGGTACATTCCTATTATCCTACAAGTAGCTAGCTCCTTGCAACTTCGCCAGGTACCCTTTCCTTGGGGTTCGCCATCCTCCAGGTGAACCCGAGCGCTGCCGGCGCCTCGGTAGGCGCGCCGGAGACCGTGTCCCGCGAATCACCAGGCACCCTTTCCTGGCGCCAAGGAAGGCTTGGTGTCGACTCCCCTGGAGTGGCCGGGAGCCCATGCCTTGCGTCCCCTGCTGACCGGTGAGCCCACGACGGGCAACTGGTTCGACCGGACGCAAGAGTACGCGGCCCGCCGGCGAGGCGAAGACTTTGAACGCCTGCGCTATGCAACGCCTTACACGGTCGCGCTCTCTCCGCTCCCTTGCTGGGAGGATCTGCCGTCGGATCTCCAGAAGAAGCGCATCGAGGAGATCGCCCACGAGATCGAGGAAGAGACAAAAGCCCGGATCGACGAGAAAGGCATCCCTCCGCTGGGAGCGGACGCCATTCGCCGCCAGAGCCCCGAAACCATTCCGCCACGCACCAAGAAATCTCCCGCTCCCCTCTTTCTCGCCGCCAGCAAGAGAGTCCGAGACGAGCTCCGAAACGCCTACTACTTCTTCCTCGCCGCCTTCCGTGAGGCGGCGGACGAGCTCAAGGCAGGAAACCGGAATGCCCTTTTCCCGGAGGGCAGCTTTCCGCCGCCGATGCCCTTCGTGAGCGGGTGATAGACGGACGCCTCGACGACTTGATGATCACTGCGACAGGAGGTCGGGCTCAGGGTGCCTGAGAATGGCGAAGCATGCTGACTGGACGGAAAAACGGGGAATTCTTGGTCGCGATGACTGCCTCGCGGTCGTCACAGGCCGGCTAGGATCGCCGGATTGGTGGGCTTCTGCCGGTTGGCACCGGCCAGAGGAGAGTCATCCGAGAGGAATCACCGCCGACTTCCCCGCGGCCGCCACGAACTTCGCCCAAAACCGACCGGACGAGAGGAGTCGGGGGTCTCCTCCGCGCGAATCCCGCGCGAATCACCAGGCACCCTTTCGGGGAACCGAGCCCGCCACGGCTTGGAGCCGCCGCTTCGGAAGCCTGCTCCATCTCGGCGGAAGAGCCCCCAGTCGCGACCGGTTCCATCTCCGTCGGAGGGGTGTAGAATGGCCAAATGAAAGTGCTCACCGCAAGAGTTATGGACAATGGCCAGTTGGAAGTACCCGAGGGCAGCATCCAGAAGGGCGATACCGTCACTCTCCTCGTATCCGAAGGGGAGAAAGGTTTCGAGCTCTCGTCCGAAGAGAGGTCGTTGCTTCTTAAGGCGATCGCTCAGGGGGACCGCGGCGAGGTTATCGACGGTTGGCAGCTTCTCGCTGAGCTTGGGGACTAAGGCTTGCGTCTTCGGCTGCGGGTTGTCGCTGATGCCGAGCGACAGATCCGCAAGGCATCCCATTGGTGGCACGAGAACCGCCGAGCAGCTCCCGGCCTGTTCCGACAGGAGCTGACCCGCGGTTTCGAGCTCATCACGACACAACCGGAGATTGGCCCACGAGCGCTTGATGTCGATCTCCGAGACGTGCGACGCCTTCACCTCTCCCGCATTCACTACTACCTCTACTATCGATTGCTTCAAGAGGAGGACTCTGTCGAAGTCCTCGCGCTGTGGCACACAAGTAGAGGAGGAGGACCGGACCTGTAAGCCAGCCCGCCCGGGAGACTCCCCAAGGATCCCGCGAATCGCCAGGCACCCTTCTTTGGTCGTGGTAGCTCCCCGCAGTTGCCAAGGGCGGCCAGAATCGCCGAATTGGTGGCGCCGCAAGAACGGCTGGCCTGCCGAGAGGCCCTCCGCGAGGAAGTCGAGACCGACTTCCCGCGAATCACCAGACACCCTTTCGGGGAGCACCCTCTCCTGGAGATCGCCTGATTGGTGAGTCGCCGCAGGAAGGACGGCCTGACGAGAGCCCTCCGAGAGGAATCGCGGCCGAACTTCCCCGCGGCCGCCCGCGAATCGCCAAGCACCCTTTCCGGCCCCGCGAATCGCCAGGCACCCTTTCTGGCGACCATATTGACGCGAAAACAGGCCGAGCGTAGGATGGCTCAAGTCGAGGAAGATGAGGAGCTTGCCCACCTGGAGAACTCTATGTCTCGCCCGATCGAAGCCCTTGCGGAAGAAGTGTTGCAGCTCCCATCGGAGGCTCGGTCACGGCTGCTCGATCGAGTCGTCGCCAGCCTAGACGCAGACCACGCGCGTGACGCGGCCTGGGATGCATTGGCTGCGCATCGCGACGCCGAGATCGAATCGGGCGCAGCCATCGCTGTCTCAGGGCCCGAGGTCGTCGCGCGACTTCGCGTTGAGCTCGAGTGAGCTACTCGCTACACCGCAGCGCCGAGCAAGACCTGGCCGACGCATTCCGTTTCTACAAAGTGGAGGCAGGACGCGGCGTCGCCGGAAGGTTTCTGACGGAGTTTGAGCGTGTCGTGAAGATTCTCGAAGAGTTCCCGGAGATCGGAGCTCCTACGAAAGATGGGCGCCGCGTCTATCCACTCAGCGGCTTTCCCTACTCCATCATCTACCGCTCGATCGATACAGTTATTCGGGTGAATATCGGACCTGAAATACGCGTGTAAGGACATTACTCGGCACCATCTGCGTTAACCCCTTCCCTTGTCCCTTGAAAGCATGCACAGTAATGTTGCTGCAATTGGGGGCAAACCCGAATCGCTAAAGCCACACCCACAAGAGTCGTCATGAGGTCTCCCCCCTCAGTCGACAAGCTCCAATCCAGCATGAGAGAGCCGTTGCCTTAACGACGAACCTGACATGGAATTTCACTTCAGGAGAGAGAAACACCGGCGAGGAGATCCTCGCCGGCGCATCAAAGCTACTCCGCCACCCCCTTCTCCCGCAAAATATTCCACACCTTCTCCGGCGTCATCGGAATCTCAATATGCCGCACCCCCAGATGCGACAGCGCATCCACGACCGCGTTCACGATCGCCGGCGGCGCGCCCACCGTCGCCGATTCGCCGACGCCCTTGGCTCCCAGCGGATGGTGCGGGCACGGCGTCACCGTCTTGTCCGTCTCCCAGTTGGGCGTCTCCATGGAGGTCGGGACAAGGTAGTCCATGAAGCTGCCGCCGGAGATGTTGCCTTGCTCGTCGTAGCTGATCTCTTCGAAGAGGGCGGGGGCGAGGCCCATGCTGAGGCCACCGTGGATCTGGCCGTCGACGATCATGGGGTTGATGATGTTGCCGCAGTCGTCGACGGCCATGAAGCGGCGGACTTTCACCTCGCCGGTGCCGCGGTCGATGTCGACGACGCAGATGTAGCTGCCGAAGGGAAAGGTGAGGTTGGGTGGATCGTAGTAGTTGACGGCTTCGAGGCCGGCTTCCATGCCGGGGGGATGGTTGGTGTAGGCGGCGAAGGCGATCTCCTGGATGGTCTTGGATTTCTGCGGGGCTCCCTTGACGGAGAACTTGCCGACTTCCCATTCCAGATCGTCCTCGCTGACTTCGAGGAGATGGGCGGCGATCTTCTTGGCTTTGTCGCGGATCTTGCGGGCGGCGATGGCGCAGGCGGCTCCGGAGGTGGGGGTGGAGCGGCTGGCGTAGGTGCCGAGGCCGTAGGGGGCGGTGTCGGTGTCGCCTTCTTCGACCTGGACTTGCGAGGCGGGGATGCCGAGCTCTTCGGCGACGATCTGAGCGTAGGTGGTCTCGTGGCCCTGGCCTTGCGATTTGGTGCCGAAGCGGGCGATGGCTTTGCCGGTGGGATGGATGCGGATCTCGGCCGAGTCGAACATCTTGATGCCCAGGATGTCGAAATCTTTCGAGGGGCCGGCTCCGACGATCTCGGTGAAGGAGCAGATGCCGATCCCCATCAGCTCGCCGCGCTGGCGCTTCTCCGCCTGCTCCTTGCGCAGCTCGACGTAGCCGATGTTATCCATCGCTTTTTGGAGCGCGCCGGGGTAGTTGCCGCTGTCGTACTCCCAGCCGAGGGCTGATTTGTAAGGGAATTGATCGGGCTGGATGAAATTCTTGAAACGCAGCTCCGCCGGGTCCATCTTCAGCTCCTGGGCCAGCACGTCGGTGACGCGCTCGATGGCGTGGACGGCTTCGGTGACGCGGAAGGAGCAGCGGTAGGCGACGCCGCCGGGCGGCTTGTTGGTGTAGGCGGCGTCCATCTCGGTGAAGGCGATCGGCAGGTTGTAGGAGCCGGTGCAGATCGAGAAGAGGCCGGCCGGGAATTTCGACGGGTTGGCCGCGGCGTCGGCGTAGCCGTGATCGGCGAGCGTCTTGATGCGCAGCGCGGTCATCGTGCCGTCTTTCTTGGCGGCGAGCTCGGCGGTCATGTGATAGTCGCGGGCGAAGGAGTCGGCCTGGAGATTTTCCATGCGGTCCTCGACCCACTTGATGGGCTTGCCGATCACCACCGAGGCGGCGACCGCGATGACATAGCCCGGATAGACCGGCACCTTGCCGCCGAAGCCGCCGCCGATGTCCGGCGAGATGATGCGGATCTTCTCTTCCGACAGACCGACGTGCCCGGCGACCAGAGCGAAGACCGTGCGGATGGCGTGCGGCGCCTGGGTGGTCATGTGGACGGTGAGGTGTCCCATGGCCGGATCGAAATCGGCGACGCAGCCGCAGGTCTCGATCGAGGCGACGTGGATGCGCGGGATGTACATGTCCTGCTTGACCACGACCTCGGCTTCGGCAAAGGCTTTCTCCGTGGCGGCGCGGTCTCCCGTCTCCCAGTGCCAGATGTGATTGTCCGTCTTTCCTTCTTTATCCGTGCGCAGGACCGGCGCGCCGGGGAGCAGGGCTTTGAACGGATCGACGACGACTTCGAGCGGCTCGTAGTCCACCTCGACCGCTTCGACGCCGTCGGCCGCGATGTAGCGGTCGGTGGCGATCACGGCCGCCACCTCCTGCGCCTGATACATCACCTTTTCGACGGGGAGCACCATCTGGGTGTCCGACATGAGAGTCGGCATCCAGTGCAGGTTGTACTGTTTGAGCGTTTCGCCGGTGATCACCGCCAGCACTCCGGGAATGGCGAGCGCCTTTTCGGTGCGGATGGCGAGGATCTTGGCGTGGGCATAGGGGCTGCGCACGATGTCCATGTGCAGCATGCCGGGCAGCTTGATGTCATCCACGTAATGGCCCTGGCCACGGATGAATCGCGGATCTTCCTTGCGCTTCATGGAGTGGCCCATGCCGCAGACGGTGGCGCTCGTGCGGGGTGTGGTTGAGGATTCCATCAGACTCCTCCTTTCACTTCGGTCTGGTCGGCATGCATCTTGGCCGCCGCGTGCTGCACGGATTTGATGATGTTCACGTAGCCGGTGCAGCGGCAGAGATTGCCGGAGATCGCCTGGCGGATCTCCAATTCGCTGGGCTCGGTGTTGTGCTGGAGCAAGGCGTAGCTGGTCATCAGCATGCCCGGCGTGCAATAGCCGCACTGCAGGCCGTGCTCCTGCCAGAAACCGTTCTGGATGGGATGGAGCTGGCCGCCGGTCTCCAGACCTTCGACGGTCATCACCTCGCGCCCGTCCGCCTGCACGGCGAGGACGGTGCAGGACTTGACCGGCTGGCCGTCGAGCAGCACGGTGCAGGCGCCGCAGTGCGTGGTGTCGCAGCCGATGTGCGTGCCGGTCATGCTCAGGTTTTCACGCAGAAAGTACACGAGCAGGAGGCGCGACTCGACCTGCGCCTTGCGCTCGGTGCCGTTGACCTTGATGTTGATATTGTGGTCCGCCATGGCTAGTGCTCCTCGGCTTGCGCCTGATTCGCCCGATCAACGGCGCGCTGAAGGGCGCGCATCGTGAGGACGCGCGACATCTGCTTTTTGTATTCGACCGCGCCGCGCCGGTCCGCGCCGGGCGACGTGGCCTGCGAAGCCAACTGCGCCGCCTGGGCGATCAGATCCTTGCTGGGCACCTTACCTTGCAGAAGCGCTTCGGCGGCGGATGCACGCAGCGGCATCGGCCCGGCATTGGTGAGGCCGATCCCGATTTGCGCCACCTCGCCGCCCGGTCCCAGCGTGACCTGGACGGCGGTCGCGGCGGTGGCGAAATCGCCGACCTTCCTTTCCAGCTTCACGTAGGAGCCGCCGCTGCGGGCCGGCGGCTCGGGGACGCGGATCTCGGTGAGGATCTCGTCCGGCGCGAGGGCGGTCTGGAAGAGGCCGACGAAAAACTGATCGATCGGAATCGTGCGTGTTCCTTGCGCCCCGGTCGCCACGATCTCGGCGCGCAGCGCCAGCATGGTGGCCGGATGATCGTTGGCCGGATCGCCATGCGCCAGGTTGCCGCCCACGGTCGCCAGGTTGCGCACGAGGGGATCGGCGATCACTTCCGCGGTCTCCAGGAGCAGGGGGTACTTGCTGCGGATGAGATCGGAATGCTCGAGCGCCGACTCGCGGGTGCGTCCGCCGATCTTGAGGAAGCCGCCTTCCTCGTGGATGTATTCGAGCCCGGGAATGCGGCCGATGTCCACCAGATGGCCGGCGGCGCCCAGGCGGAGCTTGAGCAGCGGCAGGAGGCTCTGTCCGCCGGAGAGGACCTTGGCCTCGTCGGGATGGCTCTGCAAGAGAGCCACGGCCTCCTCGAGGGTCTGCGGTGCGTGGTAATCGAACGGTGCTGGGATCATCAACAGCTCCTTTCCCGGGTCTGTTAACGCGAGAGCCAGTACATCAACAAGGCGAGAACGATCAATACGATCCAGAAAACCGGCCGCCGCACCATGCGGCCGGCCGCGCGTCCGGCGGCGGCGGCGCCGAGCGCTCCGACGTCGAGCGCCGGCTGTGCCTCCGGCGGAGCGGCAGGCGCCGGGGCTTGCGGAGCTTCCGCGGCAGGCGCGGAGGCGGCGGGCGGCGGCTCTGCCGAAGCGATGGCGGGAGCCGCGGCGGATGTTTCGAGCTCCCGGCGCATGGCGTCGGAAAATTTCTGGAAAAGCTGATCACTGACGTCCTGGATCATGCCGCGGCCGAATTGCGCCAGCACGCCCATGACGTTGACGTCCGAGGTCACGGACACTTCCGTCTCGTTCGGACCGCGGCCGGTGACGCGGCTCTTCATCCGCATGTCGGCGCCGCCCTTGCCGCGCGTCTCCTGGCCGGAGGCGGCGATGTCCGCCTCGCCGGCCGCTTCATCCAGCTTTTCGAAACGCATCTTGCCGCGGTAGTTGGCGGTCACCGGCCCGACCTTGACGGTGATCGTGCCGGCGAAGGACTGATCATCGATCTTTTCCGTGATCGCGGCGCCGGGCAGGCAGCGCGCCACGCGATAGGGATCGGTGAGAAAAGCCCACACGGCGGCGGCCGGCGCTTGGACGACGAAGCTCTTTTCGATCTGCATCCCCATGGTTTCAAGCTCCTCGATTCGGATCACACTGCGAGAAAAGGTAGGAGCCGCTCCAGCGACTCGAGATTGTGGGCGGGCAGGAGGCGGTCGATGTGCGGCAGCGCCGCCGCCATGGCGCGGGCGGTCGGCTCGTAGCGCGCGTCGCCCGCCAGCGGGTTGAGCCAGAGGACGCGGCGCGCCCGGGCGCGGATGGCGCGCATCGCCGCCGCCAGCGGCTCGACGTCGCCACGATCGAGACCGTCGCTGACGATCAGCACCACGGTTTTTCCATTGACCAGCTCGTCGAGATAGTACTTCACGAACGTGTCCAGCGATTCGCCGATCTTGGTGCCGCCGGACCAGTCGGGCACGGCGGAGGCCAGGAGGTCGAGCGTGCGCGCCACCTGGCCCGGCCGCACCGAGCGGAGAGACGGGGTGAGGCGGACCAGCGCGGTATTGAAGGCGAAGACCTCGCTCGCGCGCTGCGAGCGGGTCACCCGGCGGAGCGCCAGCACGAAGGTGAGCAGGAAGCGGGTGTGCGGGTCCATGGAGCCGCTGGTGTCGCAGAGCGTCACCAGGCGCGGCTCTTCGATCGGCCGCGCCCGCCGCGCGAGGGTCAGGATCTCGCCGCCCTGGCTGATCACGCGCCGGAAGCTGCGCCGCAGGTCCGGCTCGCCGCGTCCGCGCACCGGCACTTTCCGGCGGCTGGGCCGGGTGGCCAGGCGCACGGCCAAGCGGCTCACCAGGCGCTCCATCTCCTCCAGATCAGTGGGCGTCCAGTCCTCGAACGATTTGCGGCGCAGCACGGCATCCGGGCTGTAGCCGGGCTCCTCGCCGGGAGCCGGCGCCTCGCTCTCGGCGGCGGGGCCGGGCCAGCCGGCGGGCAAGGATCTGGCGCGCGGCACGGAAGGTCCCGCGACCGAATGGCGCGGAGGCGCCGGCTGCGCCTCACCCTGCGCGCTCCACAACACCGCGAACAGCTCCTCGAACACCGCGGCGTCGCGCGGCCGGATCTTGAGCGCCGAGCGCAGACCGAGGCGCGTTTCGGTGCGATCCCCGAGATCGATCAACGTGAGCGCCGCGAGGCCGTCCGCTTCGTCGCTCAGACTCACCCGCACGCCGCGCTGGCGCAGGGCGCGCGCGAAGTGGGCAAGGTGATCGACGAGACCCTCGCTCTTCATCCCACCGCCACCGTCAGCACCGCGTCGAGCGCGCCGCCGCCCATCTCGCGCAGGTCGTTGTGATCCTTGAGGATGCAGCCGAGGGTCTGCTCCACCGTTTCGCGGTCGAGGTGATCGCTGTGCAGGCGCAGGAGCGCTTGCGCCCAGTCGATCGTCTCCGCGACGCCGGGGGCCTTGCTGAGCCGCCGGCTGCGCAGGGCCTGCATGAAGCGGCCGATCTCCTCGGTCAGCCGGGCGCTCGCTCCCGGCACGCGGGCGTGGAGGATACGTATCTCTTTTTCGAGCGATGGGTGCTCGATATACAGATAGAGACAGCGCCGGCGCAACGCGTCGCCGATCTCGCGGGTGCGATTGGAGGTGAGGATCACATACGGAATGTGCTCGGCGCGGATCGTCCCCAGCTCCGGGATGGTCACCTGGAAATCCGAGAGGACTTCGAGCAGGAACGCCTCGAAGCCGTCGTCGGCGCGGTCGATCTCATCGATCAAAAGGACCGCCGGCCCCTCCTTGCGGGTGATCGCACGGAGCAGCGGCCGTTCGAGGAGATAGTCGCGGCCGAAAATCAGATCCTCGATCTCTCCAGCGGTTTTCTTGAGGGGTCCCTCCTGCTCGGCGAGGCGCAGGCGGAGCATCTGGCGCTGGTAATTCCATTCGTAGAGAGAGGTCGAGACGTCCAGTCCTTCATAACACTGGAGGCGGATCAGCTCGGTTTCCATCAGGCGCGCCAGAACCTTGGCGATCTCGGTCTTCCCCACTCCGGCATCGCCCTCGATGAGCAGCGGCCGGCGCATTTCGCGGGCCAGGAAGAGCGCGGTGGCGATCGCCGGATCGGCGATGTAGCCGAGGCGCTCCATGGCGGCCTGGAGGTCGGCGATCTCGGGCCTCATCGCCCCTCACCCCCTGGCCCCCTCTCCCATCCCCTCCCAACCTCCGGGAGAGGGGGAAAAAAGGCGAGCAGCCTCCCAATCCCGTCATCCTGAGGGCGAGCCGCGCGAGCGGGAAGGATCTGGGCGGAGGAAAGCTGCCACCCTCCCAGATCCTTCAGGTCGCCGAGGCTCCCATCAGGATGACGGGACTTCAGAGGGCTCCCCTCTCCCGGACGGCGGGAGGGGATGGGAGAGGGGCCGGGGGTGAGGGGCCTCAGGCCGAACCTCCCGCCGCCGCGTATTTTTCCGGCGCGGCCAGGAAGCGTTCGCGGCAGCCGCCGCAGCAGAAGTACCAGGTGCGGCCGGCGTGCTCGGCGGTGTGGCGGGCCTTGGCGATCTCGACGGTCATGCCGCAGATGGGATCGATCGCGTGGAGCGGATCCGTCGCTTCGATGGGATCAACCGCTTCGATGGGATCAACCGCGGCTTTCCCTTCCGCTTCCTCGGCGCGCTGCCCTTCGACGATCTCGGCGAGGATGGAGAGCGCGATCTCCTCCGGGGTGCGGGCGCCGATCTTGACGCCCGCCGGGCAGCGGATGCGGTCGAGATCCGCCGCCGCCATGCCGCGCGCCGTCAGCGTCTCCCGCATCAGCGCGAAACGCCGGGCGCTCGCCACGACGCCGAGATAGGCGGGGCTCAGGGCGAGCGCGGAGCGGATGGCCTCCTCGTCGCCCTCGCCCAGCGTCGCCACCACCGTGAAACAGGGGGCATGGGAGACCGTGGCGTTGCGTGCGAGCGCCTCCAGATCGTCGTCGACGGCGACCGCGGTGTAGCCCATGGCCTTGCCGAGCGAGACCAGCGCCCGGGCGGTGGGCGAGACGCCGAAGACCACGAGGCGCGGCGCCGGCAGGATTGGCTCGAGATAGATCTCCACGCTCCCTCCACTGTTGCAGGTCATCGGGAAGACGGCGACGCCGGACCGCTTCTCGGTCTCCGGATCGGGGGTCAGGACCAGGAGACGGGGCTGGCCGTCGGCGAGCGCGCGCTGCGCCTCGCGGACCACGGTCGGCTGGGTGCAGCTTCCGCCGAGCCAGCCGTGGAACACGCCCGCGGCGGTGATGATCGCCATGTCGCCGGGCTGCGACGAGCTGGCGGGCAGACGGCGGACGACGAGCGCCAGCACGAAAGGCTCCTCCTGCCGCGCCAGCTCCGCCGCCCGCGCCAGAAGCTCGGCGCGCATCTACTCCACCTCCTGCAGCGATCTCCGCGAGATGCGTTCGTAATCGTCCGGCACGTCGAGATCGGCGAGCGCCGCGGCGGGCCAGGGCAGGACCTCCGCTTCGCCGCGATACCGTTTCACCACCTGCCGGCCGCAGCCCTCGCCCGTCATCGCGCCCAGCTCCTGGAAAAGAGAACGGTCGTAGAGCATGGGCGGCGCGTTCACCCCTTCATAATCGGAGATCACGAGCGGCGCCGCGCTCGACCGGTAGCGGGCGATCAGGGCGGCGATCATCTCGGCGGTGACGAAGGGCATGTCGGCGAGCATCACCAGGGCCGCCCGCGGCATCTCGGGCAAAGCGACGACCGCCGCGATGCCGGTCTTGAGCGATGTGTTGATCCCCTGCTCGTAGTCCGGATTGATCACGCTCCGGCACGGCAGGCCGGCGAGCTGTTCGCGAGCTGTCTCCGCCTGATGGCCGAGCACCACGACGAGCGGCGCCAGGCCGCCGGCCAGCGCCCTCCTGGCCGCGCCGCGCAGCACGCTCTCGCCGGCCAGCGCGAAGAGCATCTTGTTGCTCCCCATGCGGCTCGACGTGCCGGCGGCGAGCAGCACGCCGGCGACAGGGCCGGTCCTGATTCCCTTGGGGTCGCCCGGCTCAGACGGCATGGATGGGCTCCTTTCGTTCGTTGAGATGGCGCGGCTCGCGCCGGGCGATGAACGCCAGCATCTCGGCGACGATACTGATCGCCACCTGGCGCGGACCGTCGGCGCCGAGGTCCAGGCCGACGGGTCCGAAGACGCGTCCGGCCTCCGCGTCCGCCGCGCCGATGTCGCGCAGGATGCTCTCCGTCCGCAAGCGCGGCCCGAGCACGCCGACGTAGGGCAGGCCCGCCGCGAGCAGGCGCCGCACCCATTCGCGGTCCTGCGCCAGCGAGTGCGTCTTCACCACCGCCAGCGAGCGCGCGGCGGGCGGCAGCGTCTTTTCGGTTTCCTCGGGCCGGGCGTGCAGCAGGCGCGACGCCTGCGGGAACGCCGCCGGATCGAGCAGCGCCGGGCGGTGATCGACGACGGTGACGCGGAAGCCGGCCTCCGCGGCGCAGGCGACGAGCGGCCGGGCGTCCTCGCCGGCGCCGCAGACGATCAGGTGCGGCGGCGGCGGCAGCATCTCGACGAAGACGTCCCGGTCGCCGATCCGCCGCACATCGGAACGGCTGGACGGCAGGAGGCCGCGCACGTGCTCGGCGGCGAAGCGGTCGAGCTCCACCGATCCGAGGGTTCCGAGGGTTCCGAGGGTTCCGAGCGAGCCATGCACGGCGCCATCCGCGACGCGGACCAGCGCCGCGCCGAGATCTTCTCCTTCTTCTCCACCGCCGACCACGGTGAAGAGAGCCAGCGGAGCATCGCCGGCCACCAACTCCCGCAGGCGCGGCGCCAGAGCGGCCAGCGGACCCTCCGTCGCCGGCTGGATGAAGACGGCGATCTGGCCGTTGCAGCCCAGCCCGAGCCCCCAGACCATGTCCTCGTCGGCACCCGTGCTATAGCGCCGCAGGCTCGGCCGCCCCGTCGCCAGGACGCCCTGGGCCACCTCGCGCACGTCGGCCTCCAGGCAGCCGCCGCTGACGCTGCCCAGGGTGTCGCCGCTCTCTTCGATGAGGAACCTGGCGCCCGGCCGGCGGTAGGCGGAGCCGGAGATGTGCACCACCGTGGCGAGCGCGGCGCGGCGGCCGGCCGCCGTCAGCTCGGCGAGCCGCGAGAGAATCTCTGCGGTCTCTTTCCAGTGGTTCATGGCCCCCCGCGCTCGATTCGCGGTCAACAATATCCCCTGGGGGCTACGGGTTCAAGGGCGGCTGATCCACGGCTAATCCAGAGTGATGATCACCGTGCCGGCGATCCCCTGCCCGCTCGGATGGGGCTCCAGAACCGGATGGCCCTGCGTCCTGACCCAATCCTGCCAGTATGGATCGGCGAGGCGCGGGTCGTCCGAGAAGACGAGCTGGAGGTGGCGCTCGGCGTGCCCGGGAGCGGTGATGTCGAGATGGATGTGCGCCGGGATTTTGCGTTCCCGGCCGTCGAGGAGGGCCGTCTTGGGATAACCGCCGGGCCGGATCGTCCGCAGCTCGAAGCGCCCTTCGGCATCGGTGCGCAGACGCCCCGAGAGGCGCGCGTGCGGCTCGTCCATCACCTTCTCCCGTGTATACCGGCCGCGGACGTCCGTCTGATAGGCGTGGATCTCGGCGCCCGCGACGGGCTTTCCGTCCTTTCCCCGCACCACGCCGTCGACGGTGAGCCGGATGCCCGGCTCGTCCGGCCCGGCGAGCTCGAGCGTGGCCGGCCTGGCTTCGCCGCGTGAAAGGCAGGCCCCTGAAAGGCAGGCCATGGCCAGGCCGAGAACGATCACCCTCCACGCGGCCCGTAAATTTCTCATGCGGGACCTCCCGTCACCGCCGGCGACTCGAGGGCCTGGCGGCGGGTGACGTCCATGGCGGGGATGCTATCGCATCTGCCGCCCCCTCCCCCATCCCCTCCCCCGCGCGTGCCCCCTCCCCTCCGCCCCGAGCGGGAGAGGGGCCGGGGGAGAGGGCGGCTCGGGCGGCTTTACCGGTCCGCGGTCCCCAGAATCTCCTCCACCACCGCCGCCGAGCGCGCCAGAAAAGAATCGAGATCGCCGTCGTTGCCGAGGACATGATCGGCGCCCGCGACGAGCCGGTCGACGCCCAGGCGGCGCTCGGTCTCCTGGAGGGCCTGGAGGCCGGCGGTGCCTGTCGGATCGCCCGGACGGCTTCTCGTCAGCGCGCGCGCCGCCCGGACGTCGTCCGCCGCGGCGACGGCGACGAGGACGACGCGGTACGACATCTCGCGCAGGGCGAGGAGATCGGATTCCTCGCGCAGGCAGTCGAGGAGCACGGCGGGCGCGGCGAGGAAGTCGGCGCGGAGATCCGGCTCCAGAATGCGTACGAAGCGCCGGCCGGTCTCGCGGCGGATCTCCTCGCTGACGCGGACGATGCTCTCCGGCGTCAGCGCATGACCGCGCGCGACGACCTCGCGCCGTACCACCTCGCCCGTCGACAGGAGAGGCAGCCGGAAGCGCCGCGCCATCTCCCGGCAGAAGGTGCTCTTCCCCGCGCCGGAAAAACCGCAGACGCCGATGACGATGCTCACCGGGACCGCCTCACGGCCGCAGCACGTAGTGATCGAAGGAAAGATCGCCGGCGCCGATCTTCACCGTCCGCCGCTGCTCGATGCGGAAGAGCGCCGCCAGTTGGGCGCTGAGATCGGCGAGGTCGCGAAAGCTGCGCCAGACGGAAAGGACTCCGCCGGACGCGGTCCGATAGCGGAGGACGTCCTCTTCACTTTCACTGTCATTCTGTCCGAGAAACAGGGCCGGAGAGTAGACGGCGAGCAGGACGATCCCATCCGCCGCGACCAGACGGCGCATCTCACGCAGGCAGGCGCCGGCGTCGGTCAGATGATCGAGCACGAAGGAGCAGTGCACCACGTCGAACGCGGCCGGCGCCAGCGGCAGCGGACGTTGGCAATCGGCGAGCAGAAAGGACGCCTCGGGCACGCGCTGCCGGTGCCGGCGGATCATCTCGACCGAGCCGTCGACGCCGGTCTTCTCGTCCGCCGCAACGTGATCGAGAAAGTTGCCGTCGCCGCAGCCGAGGTCGAGCGCGGCGCGAAAGCGCCGCCCGGCGAGAAGCTCGGCGGTGGCCGCTTCCTCGGCGCTTTTGAAGCTGTGCGTGGTCGGGTGGAGAGCGCCGTCGCTGTACTCCGCGGCGACCCGGTCATAGAAATCGGCGACGGGGATCACCGCGCTTTCGCCGCCCGGCTCCGTTGCGCCATGCAGGCCGGCTAGAAGCGCCGCGATCGATGTAAAGAGCTCCGCGGCGGCCATGCCGAGCATGATGTTCACCGGGCCGACCCGCGGCCCCTGGGTCCGCCAATCGGTCCGCAGGAGCTTGATCGGTTTGGCGAGAGCGCGGGCATAGCCGAGCTCCATGGCGACGCCTGAATCCACGTCCGCGCCTTCGACCACGGCGACGACCGAGGAGCACCTTTCGATCGCCCGCAGATTCCGCCGCGCGATCTCGGCGTTGATCCGCGTCCAGTCCTCTCCCCACGCCGCCATCAGCGCCTCGTCCCCGGCGTCGCGCCAGGGATAGTAGACGGCGAAGCCGAGCCCTTCGATCTCCGCGGTGAGGGCGGCGGCGAAGGCCTGCTCGGCCGCGGTGAACAGGGACGTCGCCAGATAGATCAACGGCGGGACCTCCGGCCTGCCGCATACTCCCGGCGCCGTTCGCGCACCTGCTCCGCATCGGGCACGTTCTCCTGACATCCGAGCCGCTCGACGACGAACGAGCTGGCCACCAAGCCGAGCTCCGCGGCGGCTCGCGCATCTCCGGTCTCCAGATATCCGGCGAGGAAGGCGCCGGCGAAGGCGTCCCCCGCGCCGGTCGCGTCCACCTCCGCGTCCGGCCGGCAGGCGGGCAGGACCACGCTCCGCGCTCCTTCGTACAGCGTGCAACCCTCCCTCCCCTGCGTCACGACATGAAAGGCGAGGCCATACGTCTGATTGATCATGATCGCATCCAGCTCCGTCACCGTCCACAGATACTCCGCTTCCGCCGCGTTGAGAAACAGCGCATCGGCCGCGTGCAGGAACGGCTCCAGCTCGCTCAGCGGATAGTGAAAGATCTGCGGCCCCGGCGCGTAGGCCTTGAAATCGCTCGCCAGATGGGTCAACAGATGGAGATTGAGATCCTGGTGACCCGACGTGCAATACAGCGCACGCGAACGCTCGCGCGCCGCGATCCCCCGCACGTGCTCGCCGAGCGCGGCGTCGGCCGCGGGATTTTCGGCGCAATAGAAAAACGTTTCGGTGACCCCACCGCTGGTGAACACGAAAGCCCGGGGCGTCGGCCGCCCGGCTTCGATGAGAATTCCCGCGCCGTCGATGCCGCGCGCCTCCAGCACATCGCGATGTCCGGCACGAACGAAGTCCTCCCCCGCCGCGCTGACCAGCATCGCGCCCGCCCGCCGGACCGCGAAAAAGGTCGCGACATTGGCTCCCCGGCCGCCGTAGCACGTCTCCAGATTGTCGAGGATCGACGCCGAGCCCGCCACCGCCGGCACGGCCGTGCCGCCGATCGTATCGAGCGTGATCTCGCCGAAACAGATCAGCTCGCGCACACGGCCCCCTTCGCCATCTCACCGGCCAGCCACTTCGTCAACGTCCCCAGCCCGCGCTTCTGGAGCGCCGAGCTCCAGTCCTTGCACTGCGGAGGCGGCGGCAGGCGCCGGCAGGCCGAGCCGGGCATGCGGTCCCGGTAGTACCGCGCCGCGTGGTCGCCCACCTTGTTGCCGTCGAACCCGAGCAGCACCGTGCGCCCCGCCGCGAAGTCCGGCATCCATTCGACGAAACGGCCGATCGTGGCGACGCACGAAACACCGCACAGAGCCACCGAGAGCGCGTCGAACACACCTTCGACGAGCACGATCGGATCGGCCCGCAGCCCCTCCAGCACCGAGAACACCCCGCCCGCATCCCCCACCGTCAAGATCTTCTCCTCCTCCCGCGCCGTCTTCAGATATCGCGCCGTCACCGCCCGCAGCACTCCATCGTGCCGCCGCATCGCCGCGAGCAGCGCCGGACGGCCGTCGAAGGAAGGAGAAAAGCGGACCTCCGCCCCCTGCGCCACCGCGAGCGGAATCCGCCGCCGCTCCAGATACGCCAGGCAGAGCGGATCGTCGACCGCCACCGCCCGCGCCAGCGCCTCCGCCGGCGTCTCCCCGGAATCCGGCACCACCCGCGGGTCATCCCAGATCTTCTTCATCAGGTACGAGCGAGGCAAGAGCGCAAACGGGAGGGCCGGGAATCCATGGAAGAGATGCTATCGCATCAGGCGCGCGGGCTCCGGCCGCGCGGTGGCACCGGTCTCCGCTAGACTCTGCCCCATCATGGACAAGAAACCCTTCGGCACGACCGGCCTCAGCGTTCCCGTCCTCGGCTTCGGCGCGGGACAACTCGGCGATCCGGCGCTCTCCGAGGAGAAGGTGGGCCGGCTCCTCCAGGGCGCGCTGGACCTCGGCGTCACCCTGATCGACACAGCGCGCAGCTACGGGCTCTCGGAAGAGCGGATCGGCCGGCATCTTGCCCACCGGCGGGACGATTTCGTGCTGTCGACGAAGGTGGGCTACGGCGTCCCCGGAGTCGCCGACTGGACCGGACCGGTGATCACGGCGGGGGTCGACGCGGCGCTCGGCCGGATGCGGACGGACCGGATCGACGTCGTGCATCTCCACTCCTGCCCGGTGGAGACCCTGGAGCGCGGCGAGGTCATCGCCGCTCTCCAGGCGGCGGTGGCGGCCGGCAAGGTACGGGTGGCGGCGTACTCCGGCGACAACGCGCCTCTCGATTGGGCGCTCGCCTCGGGAGCGTTCGGTGGCGTCGAGCTGTCGGTCAACCTGGTGGACCAGCGAGGCATCGAGCGGGCGCTGCCCATGGCGCGGCAGCGCGGGCTCGGCGTGATCGCCAAACGTCCCGCCGCCAACGCTCCCTGGCGCTTCACGGAGCGCCCGGAGGCTTCCGACGTGGCCCTCTACTGGGAGCGCTGGCGGGCCCTGCACCTCGACCCCGGCCCTTACGACTGGACAGAGCTCGCCCTGCGCTTCGCCGCCTATCAGGAGGGCGTGTGCTGCGCCATCGTGGGGACGGGCCGCCTCGAGCACCTGCGGCAGAACGTCGAGCAGATCGAAAAAGGACCGCTTCCCGCGGAGAACGTAGAGGCGATCCGCGCGGCGTTCTCGGCGCACGGCGCGGATTGGGAAGGACAGATCTGAGCTGTCTGAAGCCTGCGGCGCTCAGGCCTTGAGCGCCGCGTCCACGATCGCCTGCGCCTCGTCGATGATCCGGCGCAGGTGCTCTTCCCCCTGGAAGCTCTCCGCATAAATCTTGTAAATGTCCTCCGTGCCGGAGGGCCGGGCGGCGAACCAGCCGTTGTCCGCGATGACTTTCACGCCGCCGATCGGCGCGTCGTGGCCGGAAGCATCCCTGAGGACGCTGAGGACGCTCCGGATCTCTTCGCCGGCGAGCTCGGTGCTCTTCACCTGTTGCGGTGAGAGGGCGGAGAGGCGCTTCTTCTGCTCCGGGGTGGCGGGCGCTTCGACACGGTCGGCGAAGGGCTCGCCGAGCTCCTGCGTCAGCTCGCGGTAGATCTCGCCGGGATCACGCCCTTCGCGCGCGGTGATCTCCGCGGCGAGCAGGGCCGGGACGAGGCCGTCCTTGTCCGTCGTCCACACCGTGCCGTCGCGGCGGAGGAAGGAGGCGCCGGCGCTCTCTTCGCCGCCGAAGCCGAGCGAGCCGTCGAAGAGGCCGTCGACGAACCATTTGAAGCCGACCGGCACCTCCTGGAGTCTGCGGCCCAGCCTGGCGGAAACGCGATCGATCAGACTGCTGCTCACGACGGTCTTTCCCACCGCAGCGTTCGCGGACCACTGCGGCCGGTGGCGGAAAAGGTGATGGATGGCGACGGCGAGATAGTGATTGGCCGGCAGCAGGCCGGAGCTGCGGGTGACGATGCCGTGCCGGTCGTGGTCGGGATCGCAGGCGAAGGCGATGTCGAAGCGGTCCTTCATCGTGATCAACCGCTGCATGGCGTAGGACGACGACGGATCCATCCGGATGCGGCCATCCCAATCCACGGTCATGAAGGAAAAGGTCGGATCGACGGTCTCGCTGACGACGGTGAGATCGAGGCCATAGCGCTCGGCGATCCGGCACCAGTAATGGACTCCGGCGCCGCCCAGCGGATCGACGCCGAGGCGGAGATTCGCGCCACGGATCACGTCCATGTCGATCACTTGGCCGAGATCGTTCACATAATGGTGGAGATAGTCGTGCCGGTGCGTGGAGGAGGCTTGCAATGCCTTCTCGTACGGCATGCGTTGTACGCCCGCGAGGCCCTGCTCCAGCAGCTCGTTGGCCTGCGCCTCGATCCATTTCGTCACCGCCGTGTCGGCCGGCCCGCCGTTCGGCGGGTTGTACTTGAAGCCGCCGTCCTCCGGCGGATTGTGCGACGGGGTGACGACAATGCCGTCGGCGAGGCCCGCCATCCGTTCGCGGTTGTAAGTCAGGATGGCGTGCGACACCGCCGGAGTCGGCGTGAATTCGTCGTCCTGCGCCAGTATGACGTCGACACCGTTGGCCGCCAGCACCTCGAGCGCGCTCCTCGCCGCCGGGGCGGAGAGCGCGTGCGTGTCGATGCCGAGGAACAGCGGGCCGTCGATGCCCTGCTGCGACCGGTAGCGGCAGATGGCCTGGGCGATAGCGAGGACGTGGTGCTCATTGAAGGTCTTCAGGAACGACGACCCGCGGTGCCCCGAGGTGCCGAAGGCGACCCGCTGCGCCGGGATCGCGGGGTCGGGCACCTCGGAGGAATAGGCGCTGACGAGCTTGGTCACGTCGACCAGAATCTCGCGGGGCGCCGGCTTGCCGGCGAGGGGGCTGGTCTTCATGGCTCGTCATCTTACCCCGCAACGCCATGGAGGCTCTTTGGTCCGGCTTGGTCCTGAGGTATCCTGCGGACCACGCATTTGAAGGAGCGCTCGCATTGCCCAAGCCGGAGGAAAAGGCCCGAACGAAGATCGACCAGGCGCTTACCGCGGCGGGGTGGACGGTGCAGGACCGCGAGGGCGCCAATGTCTTCGCCGCGCCGGGGGTGGCGATTCGCGAGTTTGTCCTCAAGGCCGGTCACGGCTCCGCCGACTATCTCCTCTTCGTGAACGGCAAGGCCGCGGGCGTCGTCGAGGCCAAGAAGGAGGGGATGACGCTGACCGGCGTCGAGCCTCAGACGCGCAAGTACTCGGAGGGCTTGCCGGCGCATCTCCGCCCGGCCTCGACGCCGCTGCCGTTCTTGTACCGCAGCAACGGCGGCGAGACGTATTTCACCAATCTCCTGGAGCCGGAGCCGCGGAGCCGCTTGCTCTTCGACGGCAATTTCCACCGGCCGGAGACTCTGGCCGGCTGGCTGGCGCCTGCGCTGGAGATTCCGGCAGTGCATCCGCTGCACGGCCGGCCGGCTCCGCTCCGCGCGCGTCTGCATCACCTTCCGGAGCTGACCGCCGAGGGGCTCTGGCCGGCGCAGCGCCAGGCGGTCCTGAATCTGGAAGACTCGCTCAAGGCGAATCGGCCGCGAGCGCTCATTCAGATGGCCACGGGCAGCGGCAAGACGTTCACGGCGATCACGGCGGCCTACCGGCTGATCAAATTCGGCGGCGCCGCGCGGGTGCTGTTTCTGGTCGACCGCTCGAATCTGGGCCGCCAGGCGCTCAAGGAGTTTCAGCAGTACACGACGCCGGACGATGGGCGCAAGTTCACGGATCTGTACAACGTGCAGCATCTGACCTCGAACAAGCTCGACAGAGTCTCCCGGGTGGTCATCTGCACGATCCAGAGGCTCTATTCAATTCTGCAGGACAAGGAGATCGTCCCCAACCTGGCGGAGCTCGAGGAGCGCCCTCTCGCCAATCTCGAAGAGCTGATCAAAGAGCCTGTGCCGGTGGTCTACAACCCGCACGTGCCGCTGGAGACGTTCGACGTGGTGATGATCGACGAGAGCCATCGCTCGATCTACACGCTGTGGCGTCAGGTGGTGGAATATTTCGACGCCTTCCTCATCGGGCTGACGGCGACGCCGTCGAAGCAGACGATTGGATTTTTCAACAAGAATCTGGTGATGGAGTACGACCACGCCAAGGCGGTGGCCGACAAGGTCAACGTCGAGTACACGGTCTACCGCATCCGCACGCGAATCACGGAGCAGGGCTCCTCCATCGAGGCCGGCCTGTTCGTGGATTACCGCGACCGCCGCACGCGCGCGGTGCGCTGGGAGCAGCTCGAAGACGATGTCACGTACGCGCCTCAGGTGCTGGACCGCGATGTGGTCGCCGTCGATCAGATCCGCACGGTGATCCGGACGTATCGCGACCGTCTGTATACGGAGATCTTCCCCGGCCGCACGGATGTCCCCAAGACGCTGATCTACGCGAAGGATGACAGCCATGCGGATGACATCGTCCGCATCGTCCGCGAAGAATTCGGCCGCAGCGACGAATTCGCTCAGAAGATCACCTATCGCACGGTGGGTGATACGGACGCCTTCATCGCCGCGTTCCGCAACAGTTACAACCCGCGCATCGTGGTGACGGTGGACATGATCGCCACGGGCACGGACATCAAGCCGCTCGAGGTGGTGATGTTTCTCCGCACGGTGAAGAGCCGCAGTTATTTCGAGCAGATGAAGGGGCGGGGCGTGCGGGTGATCAGCGCCACGGAGTATCGCAGTGTCACGCAGGACCCCACGGTGGAGGTCAAGGATCATTTCGTGCTGATCGATTGCGTGGGCGTCTGCGAGGGTCCGCTCTCGGACAGCTTTTCGCTGGAGCGCAAACCGTCCGCAAAGCTGCCGACGCTGCTGAACGCGGTCGGCTTCGGCAGCACGGACCCGGAGATCCTGTCGACGTTGGCGAGCCGGCTGGCCCGCCTGGAGCTTCATCTGAGCCCTCCTGAGAGGGAGCGTCTCGCGGAGATCTCCGGCGGCACGCCGCTCCAGGAGATCGTCCGCGGTCTGGTCGAGGCGCTGGATCCGGATCGCCAGGCTGAGGAGGCCCGGCGGGCCGGCCAGCTCCCGGCCGACGCGCAGCCTTCCGACGAAGAGAGGGCCGCCGCTGCCGAGCGCCTGCTCCAGCAGGCGGCTCTGCCGCTCGCCGCGAGCCCACGGCTGCGCGACGAGATCATGGCGGTGCATCAGCGGCACGATCAGCTCATCGACACGGTGAGCATCGATGAGATCCGCGAGGCGGGCTTCTCGGACGAGGCGCTGGCGAAGGCGGAGAGCCTCGTCCATTCGTTCGAAAGTTTCGTCCAGAAGCATCGTGACGAGATCACGGCAATCCAGGTGCTCTACAGCCGGCCCTACCGCGCGCGGCTCCGCTTCAAGGACATCAAAGCCCTCGCCGAGACGCTCCAGGCGCCACCGCGCTCGTGGACCCCGGAACGCCTCTGGCACGCCTACGAGGTGCTGGTCGGCTCCAAGGTCCGCAAGGCGAGCGGGAAACGGCTGCTCACCGATATCGTGTCGCTCGTTCGCTTCGCGCTGACGCAGGACAAGGAGCTGGTCCCATTTACCGAGAAGGTGAGCGAGCGGTTCCGGCAGTGGGTCGCTCAACAGGAAAACAGCGGGCGGCGCTTCACGGCCGAGCAAATGCAGTGGCTGGAGGCGATGCGCGATCACATCGGGGGGAGTGTGGAGATGGAGATGGATGATTTCGAGCTCACGCCGTTCTCCGAGCGGGGCGGCAGGGCACGGGCGGCGGCGGTGTTTGGGCCGGAGCTCGTGGGGATTCTGGATGAATTGAATGAGGTTCTGGCGGCGTGAGTGAGGAGACGTTGCCTACAGGTTGGATACAAACGACTTTAGGAGAAGCATTTTCGTGGAGGAGCGGAGGAACCCCTTCGCGTTCCAATTCTGCCAACTTTGGCGGGCAGATACCATGGGCTGTCATCGGGGACCTCACCGATGGCCCTGTTGCAAATACGACAGGCTATCTTTCGGAGGAAGGCCTGATGAATTCGGCGGCCCGCTGGGTCAAACCAGGCGCCGTCCTGCTTGCCATGTATGGAGCCTCAATCGGAAGACTCGGAGTTGCGAAGGTCCCGCTTACGACAAATCAAGCAATTGCATTCACTGAACCTTCCGAGATTTCACCCGGATATCTCTTTTGGTACCTCAGTGCCCGAAAGCACGACCTGGTGAATTTGGGACAAGGTGCAGCCCAGAAAAATATCAGCCTCGAAATCATCCGCGATTATCCATTTATCCTGCCGCCACTCGCCGAGCAAACTCGCATCGTGGAGGAAATTGAGAGATATATCACGAGACTGGACGCCGGCAGAGACTTACTAAAGAAGGTTCAGAACAGCTTGAAGACCTACCGGGCGGCTGTCCTGAAGGCGGCCTGCAATGGTTCCTCGAAATGGGTTACTCTCAAAGATATCTTGTCGGAGGACCTCGCAAACGGCAAGTCGGTTCCCACTCTGATCAACGGATTCCCGGTCCTTAGACTGACTGCCATATCGGGAGGCTCAATAAAACTTCAAAAACGCAAGAATGGTAGCTGGACGCAACGCGACGCAGAGGCTTTTCTCGTCAAACAAGGAGATTTCTTTGTGGCTCGTGGGAGCGGAAGCCTACCCCTTGTGGGAAGAGGCGGCCTCCTCGAACAGGAGCCTGATGCCGTGGCCTTCCCTGATACAATGATCCGCATCCGAGTAGACTCAACCAGATACGACCCGCGTTACCTTCGCATCGTTTGGGATTCCCCTTTGATCCGGCAACAAATTGAAAAAACGGCACGCACAACAGCGGGCATTTTCAAGATCAGCCAAAAGGACTTACTAGAAATCGCTATTCCCTTTTTGCCCATAGATTTGCAGAGGACGGCGGCAATGGTTGCTGAGCAACACCTCTCTTTGATTAGCGACATCGAGATCACCCTGGAATTGTCGTAGAAAAGAGCCAGCTCTCTCAGGCAGAAGATCCTGTTTGTGGCTTTTCAGGGCCTACTCAGCCCCCAAGACCCCAACGACGAGCCCGCCTCCTCCCTCCTAGAACGCATTCGTCAAGCCAAAGCGTCGCACTCCTCAGAGCCTCGCCCAAAGAGAGAGAAAAAGACAGCCGAGCCTGCTCCTCTCGCTGCGGTACCGGCGCCGGTCTGTGAAAAACTGCCTCCTCCCGCCGAGCCTGAACCCGAGCCGTCGGAGTTGGACTTCCTAGCCCTTCCGCGGGACGAGCAGGTGGAAATCATCTGGGAATCTCTCTTCGGACAAGGCGCGATGGAAAAGGACGAGGCGATTCGGAGCGCTGCGGAAGGGCTGCGCACTCAAGGCCTGGCTGTCTTCAAACGCCTTCGGCAGGACGGCCCGCTCTACGGCGCCATCGCCGCCGCCGTCGAGAGAGGCGTGCGCGAAGAGCGCTTCGACCGACCCCGGCGCGGATTCATTCGCGCCGTGCTCCGCGATCCTAAGGATTACAGGGAAGAGGACTGGCGGTGGTGTCTGCTCGCGGTGGTGGGCGCTGAGCCCATCGAAGTCGACACCGCCTTGCGCGCCGCTGCTGAATGGGCGCGGGATGCCATGGGACTCGAATACCAACGCCTGCGCGAGGACGGGATCATTCTGACCAGCCTGCGCGAGGCGCTGGAGCAAGAGGTGCGGAGCGGAGGGTTGGTGCGCAAGGGCGGGCGAGTGCGCCTGGGGTGAGCCCTCGCCCGCCCGATCGCTGCAAGCTGGAATCGACTCGCGGCGGATCGCCACCGCTCGCGGCAAGCCGGCAGTGACTCTCGGCTGATAGAGCCCGATCTCAACAAGCACGCATCGATTCGTGGCGGATCGCCACCGCTCACGGCAAGCCAGCAGCGACCGGCTGCTGATTGCGCTCGATCGCTGCAAGCTAACATCGTTCGGTTGTCACTCGAACTCGTTCAGCGGCAAGCTTGCCGCGACTCGCATTCAGACGACCGCGCAGCGCAGAAATCTGACAGCGAACGGATGTCGGTTGGCATCGTTCCGTTGCAAGCGGACCGCGAGCCGGTGTCGGTTGACATTGCTCCGCGGCAAGCAGACCGCGAGCCGCTGTCAGTTGACGTTGCTCCGCGGCAAGCGGACCGCGAGCCGCTGTCAGTTGGCATCGCTCCTCTGCCAGCGGGCCGCGAGCCGCTGCCAGTTGACCACGCTCCGTTGCGAACGGACCGCGAGCCGCTGTCAGTTGACATTGCAACGCGGCAGGCTTGCATTGACCCGAGAGAAGATGACTTTGGTCGCGTGCAGGCTGCTTTGTTCCGCTGTCAGGTGACACCGGCCAATCTTCACCTGCGCTGGGGTCTCAACCAACGCTCCAGAGGCGCCCCCATTTGCGAGCTACTTCCAGAGATCATCCTCCCACAACCTCCCGGACCATGACATCATCCTGGCCGCCGAGCTGGAACCATGACCGAGACCAAAGCCTCGACTAAGCTGCTTCCTTTCGACGCCGCGCGCTACCTCACCGATGACGCGGCGGTCGCAGAGTACATGACCGCCGTCCTGGAAACAGACGATCCGGACCTTCTCCTTCTCGCGCTCGGCGACGTGGCCCGCGCGCTCGGTATGCGACTGGCCGCACACGTCGTATGAGCTGAGCCGCTCCCCGTCCCCCGCTCCTTGGGAGATAATGGCGCCCCCATGGCCAATCACTCCCAGCAGATCGTCCAGAAGCTCTGGAGCTATTGCAACGTCCTGCGGGACGATGGGCTGTCCTACGGCGACTACGTCGAGCAGCTCACGTACCTGCTTTTCCTGAAGATGGCCCACGAGCGGACCCTTCCGCCGTGGAGCCAGCCGTCGACCGTGCCGGAGGGATGCGACTGGCCGAGCCTGCTGGCGCGGGATGGCGACAGCCTGGAGACCCACTACCGCCATCTCCTCGTCGAGCTCGGCAAGAAGCCCGGGATGCTCGGCGTCATCTTCCGCAAGGCGCAGAACAAGATCCAGGACCCCGCCAAGCTGCGGCGCCTCATCGTCGAGCTGATCGACCGGGAGAAGTGGTCCGGCCTCGACGCCGACGTCAAGGGCGACGCTTATGAGGGGCTCCTCGAAAAGAACGCCCAGGACACCAAGGGCGGCGCCGGCCAGTACTTCACGCCGCGCGCGCTCATCCAGGCCGTCGTGGACGTCGTCCGGCCGCGGCCGGACGACACCAACTGCGATCCGGCCTGCGGCACCGGCGGCTTCCTCCTCGCGGCCCACGACTACATCGCCGATCACAATCCCAACCTCGACCGCGAGCAGAAGCGGCATCTGAAGCTCCAGGCCCTGACCGGCTACGAGATCGTGGATTCCGTCACCCGCCTCTGCGCCATGAACCTCCTGCTCCATGGCATCGGCCCGGGAATCACCGACACCGCCGAGCCGCCGGTCGAGACGCGGGACAGCCTCGCCGCCCATCCGGGACGGTTCTTCCGGGTGATCCTGACCAATCCGCCGTTCGGGAAGAAGTCGAGCGTCATGGTGGTCAACGAAGAGGGCGAGCAGGACCGCCAGACCCTGACCGTGGTGCGCGAGGATTTCTGGGCCTCCACCACCAACAAGCAGCTCAACTTCGTCCAGCTCGTGAAGAGCCTCCTCGAGATCCATGGCCGGGCGGCCGTCGTCGTCCCCGACAACGTCCTCTTCGAGGGCGGCGCGGGCGAGACCGTACGCCGCAAGCTCCTTCACGAGTGCGACGTCCACACCCTGCTGCGCCTCCCCACCGGCATCTTCTACGCCCAGGGCGTCAAGGCGAACGTCCTCTTCTTCGACCGCAAGCCAGCCAGCGAGAAGCCGTGGACCGAGAAGCTCTGGATCTACGACCTGCGGACCAACATGCACTTCACCCTGAAGACCAACACGCTCAAGCGGTCCGATCTGGACGACTTCGTGGCCTGTTGCCACGTCGAGAACCGGCATGAGCGGAAGGCCAGTTGGTCCGAAGAGAGCCCGGAGGGCCGGTGGCGTTCTTATGCCTACGACGAGCTCCTCCAGCGTGACAAGCTCAATCTCGACGTCTTCTGGCTGAAAGACGAAAGCCTGGAGTCCTCCGACAATCTCCCGGACCCGGACATCCTCGCCGCCGAGATCGTCGAGGATTTGCGGGCGGCTCTAGAGCAGTTCGAGGCCATCCAGGCTGATCTGGCGGCGGGACCCCGCTGATCTTCATGACGTCTCCCACAGGCGCTTCCAGCCTGCATGGCCGAGGAGGCGGAGGGTCGCGATGTTCTTCTCGAAGATCTCGGCGGCGTCCGGAAACGCCGCCACGGCGCGCTCGACGCTCTCCTCGCGCAGCAGGTGGAGCATCGGATAGGGCGAGCGGTTGGTGGAATTCTCGATGTCGTCCGGAGCGGTGCCGGCGAACTGGTAGTCGGGATGGAAGCTGGCGACCTGGAGGACCCCTTCGAGCCCGAGATCGGCGACCGCGGCTTCGGCGATCTCCAGAAAGTCGTTGTAGTCCAGGAAATCCGTCAGCGCATCGGGGTGGATCAGCAACGTCGTGTCGGTCTTCGCGGGATCGGCCGTTTCCAGAAACCGCAGCTCGGCGAGGAGATCGGCGAGCAGCGCCTCGGGCGCCGCGGCATCGCTGACGACATAGCGGATCTGGTCGTTGACGTAGACCGCCCGGGCGAAGGGGCAGAGATTGAGGCCGATGACCGCCTTTTCGAGCCAGTCTTTCGTTGCGGCGATAATCTCTTGGGTGGAGGTGGTGGTCATTCCGAGAGGATCATATGCCCGTCAGATCCTCTGGAGCGCCGCGGCCACGGCTTCGACCGCCGGGTAGCGCACGATCGCCCAGTGATTGCCGGGGAGCTCGCGGACCTCGACGCCGCCGGCGGTGAGGACGGCCCAGCCGAGTGTCGGGTCCGCGGGATCGTCGAAGTGGGAGGCCGCGGCGCGGAAGAGCTGGAGGCGGCCGGGATACGGCCCGGCTGTATAGCTCTCGGTCAGCCGCAGGTTGGACCGGAAGACCTCGAAACGGTGGGCGGCGGTGGCGAAGTCGAGGTCGGCGGGGAACGCGCCGAGCGCCTGGGCGCGGGCGAAGGCGTCGGCCAGCGAAGCGCCGGCGGGAATCTCCCCGAGCGCTACCGGGAGTGGATGGCCGAGGAGGCCCGCAAGATCGCCGGCGAACCAGGCGAGCACGGTTCTCTCGTCGGCGCTTCCTGCGGTGGCGGCGGCACGGCCGGTCGGGGAGACGTCCAGCACGGCGAGCTGCTCGACCGCCTCGCCACGCGCGGCGAGCTGGCGCGCCATCTCGAAAGCCACGACGCCGCCCATCGACCAGCCGCCCAGGCGGTAGGGACCCTCCGGCTGCACGGCGCGCAGAGCCTCCAGGTACAGCGCCGCCATCTCCTCCAGGCTCGCGGGTGCCGCGCCGGCGGTCTCGGGAGACTGCAGGCCGTAGACCGGCTGGTCGGGTCCCAGGGCGCGGGTGAGCTCCGTGTAGCAGAAGACGCTGCCGCCGACCGGATGGACGAGGAACAAGGCCCGGCGGGAGCCGCCGGTCCGCAGACCGGTCTGAAGATTGACGAGGACGCCGCCGGGAGCCGGCGATCCGGCTTCCGCCTGCTCGGCGAGAGCCGCGGCCAGGAGGGAGATCGTCGGCGCGCGGAAAATGGTGGCGAGGGGCAGACTGCGGCCCAGCGCGGAGCGGATGCCGGCGAACAGGCGCACGGCGAGGAGGGAGTGGCCGCCGAGCTCGAAGAAGTTGTCGTGTACGCCGATGCGGTCGACCTCCAGCGCCTCCGACCAGATCGCCGCCAGCGCCTCCTCCGTCGCGGTGCGCGGAGCGGCGTAGGCGGCACCGACGCGCGGCCGGGCTGTATCGGGCGGCACCAGCGCCCGGCGGTCGATTTTGCCGTTCGGGGTGAGCGGCAGGGTGTCGAGCAGGGAAAAGACCGCAGGCACCATGTGATCGGGGAGGCGCTCTCCCAGGAAGGCGCGCAGGTGCGGCACCAGGCGGCGCGCGAACTGCCCTTGCAGCGGATTGTTGGCGTAGGAGGCCCAGGGGCGCCGGACGCTCCGCGCCCGCTCCGGCGCCGCGTGCTCGGCGGCGGTCCGCCCATCTCCGGCATCTCCGGCGTCCCCGGCGACGCCGCGCCGGCGGAGCCGGACCTCGTAGCTGCCGTCGGCCGCGGAGTCCGGCCAGCGGACGTCCACCGCATAGCCCAGCTCCTCGCCCAGGCTCCAGAAATCTTCCGGCTCCATGCCGCGCGCCGCAGCAGTCTCGGCGGCGGCGGGCGCGCCGGATTCGGCTAGCCGTTCCACCGCCTCGACCGCTGCCAGGACCCGGGCGTTGGGGACGCCGGAGAGCGTGAGATCCGGCGTCCGCTCGTCCACGAGCTGCCGCCGCACGGACGCGAGCGACAGGCTCCGCTCGCTCCAGCCGAGGCGCAACGTGGGCGGCGGCCCGGCGGTGGCGGTCGTGGTACCGGTGGCGCCACGCAGGCGGAGCACGCTGTCGTAGCGGAAGCGGACCAGCTCGTTGGCCTGCCGGCCGCGCTTCAGGCATGCCTCGGCGTGCGCGACCTCGGGCAGGGTCTCGGCGAGGGCGGCGAAGAACGCCGGATCGAGGACGAGCTCTTCCTCTCCCTGGAGCCGCCGGCGCACCCGCTGTGCCAGCTCGGCCGCCGGCGTCGAGGCGGCGGCCTGGTGGAGCTCGACCGAAGCCGCGAAAGCCTCCAGGAGGGGAAGGCTGCGCACGTCGCCCACGAACACCGCGCCGCCGGGCGCCGTGGCGTGCACGGCGCCGGCGAGCACCCGGCGCAGGTATTCGACATCGGGGAAGTACTGGACCACCGAGTTGAGGATCACGAGGTCGAACGAGCCCGGCTCGATCCCCGAGAAGTCGTCCGCCGTGTGCCGCGCGACCGTGACGCCCGGCAGCGGCCGGCCGGCAGCCGCCAGCGCCGCGAGATGCGCCGCGACGTGCCCGACCGCCGTGGCGGAGAAGTCCCGCCCCGCGTAGCGCGCCGCGTGCGGGGCGAGCCGGAAGAGCAGCAGGCCGGTGCCGCAGCCGATCTCAAGGATTCTCGGCGGGCGCGCGGGCAGCTCCCCGGCGAGCGCCAGGATGCGCTCGACGATCGCGTCGACCCAGGCCGCCATCTCCGCGGCCGGGATCGGCTCTCCCGTGTAGCTGCTGTTCCAGCCGGCGATGTTGAACGCGGCGTCGCCGCCGGCGGCCGTTTCACCTTCCGGTCCGCCCGCCGGAGCGCTGTAGGTGTGCTCGTAGAGCGCCTGCCATTGCGCGACGTGCTCCGCCTCCCAGGCGGCGAGCTCGTCGCCGCCCGCGAAGCCGTCCCCCTGGACGACATAGGCGGCCAGGCGCTGCTCGCCGCTCGGGCCGGCGCCCGCCGTGACGACCGCCTCGCGCACCGCCGGATGGGCGTGCAGGGCGGTCTCGATCTCCCCCAGCTCGATGCGGAAGCCGCGGATCTTGACCTGGTGGTCGATCCGGCCCAGGTAGGCGAGATGGCCGGTGGACAGCCAGCGCGCCAGGTCGCCGGTGCGATAGAGGCGGCCGCCCGGTTGACTTCCGAAGGGGTCCGGGATGAATCGCTCGGCGGTCAGCTCGGGACGGCCGAGATAGCCGCGGGCGAGGCCGTCGCCGGCCAGGCAGAGCTCGCCGGGCACACCGAACGGCGCCAGATGGAGCCGGCGGTCGACCAGATGGGCGCGCGTGCCCGGCAGCGGCCGGCCGATCGCGGGCTCCTCGGCGCTCCCCCGGACGGCGAGGGCGAAGGTCGAGTAGGTCGTGTCCTCCGAAGGTCCGTAGAGGTCGTAGATCCGTTCGACTCCCGGCTCGGCGTACACCCGGTCCGCCAGGGCGCGCGAGAGCGCCTCTCCGGCCAGGCACACGGTGCGCGCCGAGCCGGGCAGGGCGCCCAGGCGGACCAGCTCGGAGATCGCGGAGGGCACGGTATTGATCAGCGTCACCGCGGAGGCGGCCGGCAAATCGGCCAGGGCGAGCACGTCCTCGGCCAGGATGATCGTGCCGCCCCACGCGAGGGGCGCGAACAGCTCGAAGACGGAGAGGTCGAAGCAGATCGAGGTCGAGAACAGGACGCCCGCCAGGTCCGCCGGTGGGAAGACCTCGCGCGCCCAGGACAGGAAGAGGAGGGCGCTGCGGTGCTCGATGGCGACCCCCTTGGGGCGGCCTGTCGAGCCGGAGGTGTAGATGACGTAGGCGAGCCCGGCCGGGCCGGAAAGCGCCGGCGGCAGCGTCGGCAGCGCGGCGATCGCCGGCCGTTCGGCAGCCGGGCAGAGCCGCTGAGCGGTGATCTCGAGAGGTCCGATCGGGCCGGATACGCCCTCGGCATCCACGATCAGCACCGGCGCGCGGGAGTCGGCGAGGAGGAAGGCGAGGCGCTCGGCGGGGTATTCGGGATCGAGCGGCACGTAGGCGCCGCCGGCCTTCAGGGTGGCGAGGATCGCCACCACCAGCTCGGCCGAGCGGCGCATCGCGATGCCCACCAGGCTCTCCGCGCCGACCCCGAGATCCTGCAAGCGATGGGCGAGCTGGTTCGCCCGGGTGTCGAGCTCGCGGTAGGAGAGGCGCTCCTCGCCGGCCACCAGGGCGACGGCGTCCGGCGTGCGCGCCGCCTGTGACTCGAAGGGGTTCTGGAGGCGAACGGAGGAGGGATCGACGAGGAAGGCCGGTGCCGTGTCCGCGGCCTCGGCGAGCAGCAGGTGCCGCTCCGCCGGACCGAGGAGCGGCAGCTCGGAGATCCGCCGCCCGGGATCGGCGAGCACGCCCTCCATCAGGCGCACGAAATGGTCCGCCAGGCGGGCGACCGTCGCCGGGTCGAACAAGCCGGTGTTGAATTCGAAGTGGCCCGCCAGCTCGGCGCCGCCTTCCCAGAAATAGAGCGAGAGATCGAACTTCGACGTGCCGCTGCGCGCCGGGAGCGGCGCCAGCGTCAGACCGGAGAGAGCGAGCACGGGGATGGGGGCGTTCTGGAGCACGAACAGCACCTGGAAGAGCGGCGTGTGCGAGAGCTGCCGCTCGGGCTCGAGCTCCTCGACCAGTTTTTCGAAGGGCAGGTCCTGGTGGGCGTAGGCCTCCGCCGCCAGCACCTTCACGCGCGCCAGCAGCTCGTGGAAGGAAGGATCTCCGGAGAGGTCGCCGCGCAGCACCAGGGTGTTGACGAAGAAGCCGATCAGCCCTTCGAGCTCCGCCCGGCCGCGGTTGGCGATCGGCGAGCCGACGCCGAGATCGCTCTGCCCGGTATGGCGCTGGAGCAGCGCCAGGAAGACGGCGAGCAGGACCATGAAGGGGGTGGCCCCGGCGCGCCGCGAAAGCGCCTGGACCGCCGCCGTCGTGCCCGGGGGCAGGGCGAACGGCAGGGTCGCGCCGCGGAAGGTCTGCACGGCCGGGCGCGGCCGGTCCACCGGCAGCTCGACGAGCGGCGGCATCCCGGCGAGCTGCCGCGTCCAGTAGGCGAGGAGATCGGCGAGCACCGGGCCGCCGAGGCGGCCGCGCTGCCAGACGGCGAAGTCGGCGTACTGGACGGGCAGCGCGGCGAGCGCCGGCGGCCGGCGGTGCGCGAAGGCCTCGTAGAGCGCCGCGAGCTCATGCACCAGCACGCCGAGAGACCAGCCGTCCGAGACGATGTGGTGCATCGCGAGGAGGAACGCGTGCTCGCCTGGACCCAGAGAAAAAAGGACGGCGCGCAGGAGCGGCCCGCGCGCGAGGTCGAACGGGCGGCGGACCTCCGCGGTCAGGAGGCGCGGCAGCTCGGCGGCGCGCGCGGCGGCGGGCAGCCCGCCGAGATCGACCCGCGGCAGCGGCAGGCCGGCCGGCGGGCCGACAGTCTGGACGGCGTCGTCCAGGGCGCCGGCCAGGGCGAACGTGGTGCGCAGCGTTTCGTGGCGGCGCTCGACTTCGGCGAGGGCCGCGGCGAGCGCCGCGGCGTCCAGCGTCCCCGTCAGGAGCAGGGGGACGGCCATGTTGTACCAGGGGCTGCCGGGCTCGAGCTGGTCGAGGAACCAGAGCCGCTGCTGGGCGAAGGAGAGCGGGAAAGCCCTGCCGTCGCGCGGCTGCGCCGGGATGGGCAGGCTCCGCGGCTCCGCACCACCTGAAACACCGCTCGCGCGGGCCAGCCGCAGCTCGAGCAGCCGGCGCTGCTTGGGCGACAGCGCCTCCAGCCGCCGCTCGAGAGCGCCCGCGTCGCTCATGCCGGGACCTTCCTGCCGGCAGGCTCGCCGTTCACATCGCCCAGGACGTCCGGCAGCTCGGCTTCCACATTCCGCACCGGCCGGTAGGCGGAGATCACCGCCACCGAGAGCAGCGTGAGCACACCGAACAGCATGAACATCAGGCCGGCGCCTCGCCCCGGCCCGACTCCGATCACGCGTCCGACACTGCCGGCGAGCGCTCCGCCGGGCAGGAGGAGCGGTCCGAAGACCCGGTCGGCCAACACGCCGGCCGAGGCGCCGGCGAGCGGGAAGGCGACGCCGGCGATCATGCGCCGGATGGCGAAGACGCGCCCCTGGAGGTCCTGCGGCACCTTGCTCTGCCAGATCGCCTCGCTGGAGCCGCGGATGACCGGCAGGGCGAACAGCGCGATCGACATCGCCGCCGCCACCAGCAGCGCATTGGGCCGCAGCCCCCCCAGCAGCAGCGTCACGCCCTGGAGCAGCGTGAAGCCGAGGATGATCGGGATGCGGCGCGCTGCCTGGCCGTCACGGCCTCTACGGCCGCCGCCCCAGATTCCCAGGGCGAGACCACCCGCGACCGCCCCGACGGCACCGGCGGAGGCCACCATCGCCAGCGTCTTCGCCGAGCCGAAGGAGAGCACCAGCGGGGTGACCAGGATCTGCACCACCGAGAGACAGTAGTTGGCGAAGGCGAAGAAGAGCAGCAAGCCGAGCAGGCCCCTCCGCTTGCGGATGAACGTCCAGCCGTAGAACGACTCGTAGAGGAGCGAGCCCCGGCCCTCCTCCCCCGCGGCCGAGACCGGGGGCTTCGGGATGCGGATGGCGAGCAGCGTCGCGGCGGCGAACAGGAACGAGCTGCAATCGAGGAAGAGAACGCCGCCGACTCCGATCACGTCCATCAGCGCCGCGGCGAGGAGGGGGGCGGCGATCTGCCCCGCGGCCGGCCCGAGCTGCGCCATGCCGTTGGCGCGCACGAGCTGCCCGCGGGGGACGAGCTGCGCGGTGGCGGAGGAGAAGGCCGGAAGCTGGAAGACGCCGAAGCACCGGCTCGCCAGCACCAGGGCGTAGACATGCCAGATCTGGAGGACGCCGGCCCAGTAGAGCGCCGCCATGATCAGCGTACACGCCCCGGAGCCGAAGTTGTTGATCAGCAGCACCGTGCGCCGGCCCCAGCGGTCGATGAGGGCGCCGGCGAGAGGCGACAGCAGCGTGTTGGGAAGCGTGGAGAACAGGGTGATGAGCGACAGGGCGGTGGCCGATCCGGTCAGCCGGTAGGCCCAGACGCCGAGCGCGAAGGCGGACAGGCCGCTGCCCAGCGTCGAGACGACCTGCCCGAGCCAGATCGTCAGGAAGGGCCGCATCCCGGCCGGCGTTTTCGTTCCGTCGCTCATCCCCGCACTCATCCGATCGTTCATCCGATCGCTCCTTCCTCGGCAGCCAGGAGCGCATCCAGCTCTTCCTCGGACAGCTCCTCCACTTCGTCCAGCAGACGGGAGACCCGCTCGGCGTCGACTCCGGCGGCCAGCCCGGCGATGGTGGGCTCGGCGAAGAAGCGGGCGATGGAAAGCTCGGCCTGGAGCGTGGCGCGCAGCCGCGAGAGGATCTGCGTCGCCATCAGCGAGTGCCCGCCCAGCTCGAAGAAGTTGTCGTGGACGCCGGGCTGCCGGATGCCCAGGTACTCCTCCCAGATGCCGGCGATCGTGCGTTCCATCGCGCTCGCGGGTGCCACGTACGGCGTGCTCAGCGCCGGCCGGCCGTGCGAGGCGGCCAATCGGGGCGCTTCGGCGGCCGCCAGAGCCGACGCGGCCGAGAAATCCTTCGCCAGGAGAGCCGGCAGGTCGCGCGTCGAGACCACCACCCGTGGCAGGCCAGTGGTCAGAATGCGATCGAGCACCTCCAGCCCCTCCCGGGTCGACAGGCCGTGCTTGAGGCTCTCCCGCCGCACCGCCTCCAGATCCGGCGGCAGCTCGCTCTCCGCGGCCACGCCGGCCTCGCTCCAGGTGTCCCAGCCGATGGCCACTGTTACACCATCCTCCCGCTCCGCCGAGCGCCGGTGGGCGAAAGCGTCGAGGAAGGCGCTGGCGGCGCAGAAGTCGGCCCGCCCGAAGCCGCCGAGGACCGAATTCACTGCCGAGAAGAGCACGAAGACATCGAGCGGCGGCTCGTCTGCGAACACCGCGGCGAGGACGCGCGTCCCCTCGACCTTGGGCGCCAGGACCGCCGCCGCCGCCTCGGGAGTCTTGAGCTGGATCATGCCGCCGCTCGCGATCCCGGCGGCGTGGAGGACGCCGGAGACCGGCCGGCCGAAGCGCTCGCGCGCCGCGGCGAGGACGGCGCGCATCGCCGCGGCATCGCAGACGTCGGCGCTCGCGGTGAGGATCTCCGCCCCCTGCGCTTCCAGGGCCTGGAGACGGTCGAGCGTGCGGGCCGGGAGATCGGCGGAGCGGCCGGTCAGAACCAGGGAGGCCCGCCCTTCCTGCACAAGATGCTCGGCGAGCGCGAGGCCCAGGCCGCCGAAGCCGCCCGTGATCAGCCAGACGCCGCCCGGCCGCAGCCTGGCCGGCGCCAGCTTCACCGCCTCGAAGCCCTGCACCCAGCGATGCGCGCCGCGCCAGGCGACGGCGAAGTCGGACGGCGGCGGCGGGTCGGTGAGAGCGGCGACGAGGTCCGCGGCGAGCTGAGCGGTCCGGGCGCGCGGCAAATCGATATCGATCGAGCGGCAGGCGACGTTCGGAATCTCCTGCGGCACGACCTTGACGAGCCCGAGGACGAGCGCCTTCTCCGGCTCGATCCGCTCGTCGCCGGTGACCGGCTGGACCCCGGTCGAGAGGACCTCGATCCGCACCGGCCCGGGAGCTGCGCGCCCGCCGAGCGCCTGGGCCAGGGCGAGCAGGCTGTAGAACCCCAGGTCCTCCGGCGAGAGCCCGGCCGGCCCCTCGCCCACGCACCAGAGGTGGGCGATACCGTCCGGCGACCGGCCCTCCGCGGCGAGCGCGCCGAGCAGGCTCTCGTAGTCGGCGCGCTCCCGCGGGCGCACGGTCCAGGCGTCCTCGTCGAGATGTGCGAAGACTTCCCCGGCTGTCACCGTCGCCACCCGCTGTCCCAGCCCGAGGAGCTGCCCGGCGAGCTGCGCGCCCACGCCTTCCTGGTCGAGGAACAGCAGCCAGGAAGCGGCGGCCGACGCGACGCCGTTCCAGCCAAGCCGCGGCGCGGACGTCTGGCGCCAGGAGGGGACCCAGAACCAGTCGGCGACGTCCGGCTGCTTGCGCCCGGCGGCGCGGCGGCTCAGCTCTTCGAAGCCCTGGCGCCGCGGCTCGATCCAATAGAGCTGGCGCTCGAACGGATAGGTGGGCAGGCGCAGCCGCCGCCGGCTCTCGCCGGCGTAGAAGCCGTCCCAGTCGATGGCCGCGCCGGCCAGCCAGAGCTTGCCGAGGGCCTGGAGCTGGAACCCGGCGTCGGACTGCCGGTCCTGGGGATGGCGCATCGAATGCAGCACCGTCTGTCCGGCGGGCCGGTCCGGGTGCTGCATCACCAGCGTGCTCAGGGTCTGGCCGGGACCCACCTCCAGGAAGATCCGCTCGCCTGCGGAAAGCAGCTCGCCGACGCCGTCCGCGAAGCGCACCGTCCGGCGCAGGTGGCGCACCCAGTAGCCGGGATCGGCCGCGTCGGCCGCCGTCATCCAGGTGCCGGTGACGTTGGAGATGTAGGGGATGCGCGGCGGCGACAGGGCGAGCGTCGCCACGAAGTCGCCGAATTCGCGCAGCAGGGGCTCCACCTCCGCCGAATGAGCGGCGACGGCGATGTGCAGGCGGCGGGCCTCGACGCCGCGCGCGGCCAAAGCCTCCCGGGCGGCGGCGGTCGCCGCGGCCGGCCCCGAGACGACACAGAAGCTGGGGCTGTTGACCGCCGCGATCGAGAGATGCGATCCGATCCCGGCGAGCTCCGATAGAAACGCCGCGACCTCCGCTTCGGGCAGCGGCACGGAGAGCATCCCGCCCTCCGGAAGCGTGTCGAACAGCCGGCCGCGCAGGGCGACGAGCGCCGCGGCATCGGCGAGCGACATCACCCCGGAGAGGCAGGCCGCCGCGTATTCGCCCAGGCTGTGGCCGATCATCGCCTGCGGACGGACGCCCCACGACATCCACAGCCGGGCCTGGGCGATTTCGACGGCGAAGAGGACCGGCAGAGCGATCGACGTCCGTTCGAGACGCCGCGACGCCTCCTCCACCCCCTCGGGCGCCGGGAAGACGTCTGGAAAGAGATATTGGCGCAGGTCGGCGTCCACGTGCGGCGCGAGCAGGCGCAGGCAGAGATCGATCTCCTCGCGGAACACCGGCTCCGTGCGGTACAGATCCAGCCCCATGCCGGCGTACTGCGCGCCGCCGCCCGCAAACATGAACACGACGGGGCGGTCGGTAGCCTCTTCCAGACGACTGAGGACGCGCTTCGGGTCGCGGACCGCGAGCAGCGCCGCGGCCTCCTCGACATCCGCGGCAACCACCGTCCGCCGGTGCCGGAAGACCTTGCGGCCGGTCTGGAGCGTGAAGGCCACGTCGGCGAGCGGCTGCTCCGGCTGGTCCTCCAGATGCTCACGGAGATGCCGGGCCAGGTTGTCCGTCGCCGTCTCCAGGGCCGACTCCGTGCGCGCCGAGAGCACCAGGAGCTGCGCGGAGCGGGAGGGGCTGGAAGGCGCCGGCAGCGGTGCCTCCTCCAGGATCACGTGGGCGTTGGTGCCGCCGATGCCGAAGGCGCTGACCCCGGCGCGCCGCGGACCTTCCGGGCTCCGCGGCCAGGGAGTGAGCCGGTCGACGACGTAGAACGGCGAGCCGGGCAGATCCAGGGCCGGGTTGGGCCGCTCGAAATGGAGCGACGGCGGCAGCTCGCCGCGGTCGAGCGCCAGCACCGCCTTGATCAGCCCGGCGGCGCCGGCCGCGGTGTCCAGATGGCCGATGTTGCTCTTCACGGCGCCGATGCCGCAGAAGCCTTGGCGCGCGGTGCCGGCGCGGAAGGCCTGGGTGAGCGCCCGCACCTCGATCGGATCGCCGAGGGCGGTGCCGGTGCCGTGTGTCTCGACGTAGCGGATCGTCTCCGGCTCGACGCCGGCCACCGCGAGCGCCTGCGAGATCACCGCCGCCTGCCCTTCGACGCTGGGCGCCGTGTAGCCCACCTTTCCCGAGCCGTCGTTGTTGATCGCCGAGCCCTTGATGACGGCGTAGATCGCGTCGCCGGCGGCGAGGGCGTCCTCCAGGCGTTTCAGCACGACCACGGCGGCGCCGTTGCCCACCACCGTCCCCTGCGAGCGCGCATCGAAGGCGCGGCAGTGGCCGTCGGGCGCGAGGATGCCACCCTCCTGGTACCTCGTGCCCGATTTCACCGGGACGTACAAGGTGACCCCGCCGGCTAGAGCCATGTCGCACTCGCCGTGCAGCAGGTGCTGGCAGGCCAGGTGGACCGCCACCAGGGAGGTCGAGCAGGCGGTCTGGACGTTGAGGCTCGGCCCCTTGAGGTTCAGCTTGTAGGACACCCGCGTGGGCAGGAAGTCCTTGTCGTTGCTGATCGTGGCCTGGAAGCCGCCGACGGCCGCCATCAGGTCGGGGTTCGAGTAGAGATTCACCAGGTAGGTGTTGAGCCCCGAGCCGGCGAACACCCCGATCAGGCCGGGATGGCGCTCCGGGTCGCAGCCGGCGTTCTCCAGAGCTTCCCAGGCGACTTCCAGGAACATCCGCTGCTGCGGATCGATGATCTCGGCCTCGCGCGGGGTGTAGCCGAAGAAGGCGGCGTCGAGCCAGCCGACGCCCTCGGGAATCCCCTTGGCGTTGATGTAGTCAGGAGCGCGGAACACCTCCGGGGCGACGCCGGAGGCGGTCAGCTCCTCCTCGCTGAAGCGGGAGATCGACTCGACGCCGCCGCGCAGGTTGCGCCAGAAAGCCTCGATATCCGCGGCTCCCGGGAACCTGCCGCTCATGCCGACGATAGCGATCGCCGCGCCGTCCGCGCCTCCTGAGCCGCGGCGGATCTCCGCCCGCAGCCGGCCCGGATCCACGGAAGCGCCGGAGACACCCGGCTCCGGGCGCAGGTGCCGCGCCAGCGTGGCGACGGTGGGGAACTGGAACAGCTCGACCATGGTCAGGCTGGGCCCGAGGCCGTCCGGCAGGCTCTCGCGTAGCGCGTGATGCACCTGCGCCATGAGAAGAGAGTGGCCGCCGAGATCGAAGAAATTGTCGTGGACGCCGACCCTCTCGACCCCCAGCACCGCGCACCAGGCTTTGGAGATCACGCCTTCCAGCCGGCTCTTCGGCGCGGTGAACGGAACCCCGAGATCCGGCCGCTCCGCCTCGGGAGCGGGCAGGGCCTTCCTGTCCACCTTGCCGTTGGGCAGGAGAGGCAGCGCGGCGAGGGTGACGAAAGCGGAGGGGACCATGTGCTCGGGAAGCTTCGCCCGCAGGTGGCGCCGCAGCTCACCGGCGCTCGGAGAGGCTGCTTCGCCGGCCACCAGATAGGCGGTCAGCCGCTGGTCTCCGGGCACGTCCTCGCGAACGGTGACGATGGCCGCGCGCACCGCCGGGTGCTGCTCCAAGGCGGCCTCGATCTCGCCGAGCTCGATGCGGTAGCCGCGCACCTTCACCTGGTGGTCGAGCCGGCCCAGGAACTCCAGCTCTCCGCCGGCCAGCCAGCGGACGAGATCACCGGTGCGGTACAGGCGGGCGCCCCTCTCCGGCGCGAAGGGATTCGGCAGGAAGCGCTCCGCCGTCAGGTCCGGCCGGCCGTAGTAGCCGCGGGCGAGGCCGGCGCCGCCGATCAGCAGCTCGCCGGGAACGCCGATCGGAGTCGGCTGGAGCTCGGGTCCCACGACGTAGAGCGCCGTGTCGGCGATCGGGCGGCCGATGGGGGTTGATCCCATGGTTGGTCCCATCGAAGCGGTCCCGGGATCCACCCGGCGGGTCGCGGACCAGATCGTCGTCTCCGTCGGGCCGTACATGTTCCACAGCGAGCCGGCGCGGGCGGCGATCTCCGCCGCCAGCTTCGGCGGCAGGGCCTCGCCGCCGCAGAGCGCCTTGAGACCGCCGCCGGCCGACCAGCCGGCATCGATCAACAGCCTCCAGGTGGAAGGCGTGGCCTGGAGCACCGTCGCCGCACTCACGCGGGCCAGGAGCCGCGGGCCGTCCGCCGCCAGAGCCCGGCTCGCGATCTCGACCTCCGCCCCGGCCAACAGAGGCAGGAAGAGCTCGAGCCCCGCGATGTCGAAGGAGAGCGAGGTGACGGCGAGCAGGCGGTCGGAAGCGCCGAGCCCTGGCCGCTCGCGCATCGACTCCAGGAAATTCACCAGCGCGCCGTGGGAGATCTGCACCCCCTTGGGCCGCCCTGTCGAGCCGGAGGTGTAGAGGACATAGGCGAGCGCCATTCCTCCCCCCTGGGCGGGAGGCGGTTGGGAAAGGGGGGAGGTTATGAGGGGGGCGCCGACTTCGGGCACAACGTTGAGAGCTGAGGGTTTGTGGCCGTTCGCATCGCCCCCCTCCTGGCCTCCCCCCTGCTCCAGGCAAAGAGTACGGATGGGACTCGGGAGGTTGGCCGACAGTGCGAGGACCATGGCCAGCAGGCTCGCTTCCGTCAGCACCACAGGCGCTCCGGAGTCTTCCAGCATGAACGCCAGGCGCTCCCGCGGGTAGGCAGGATCGAGCGGCAGGTAGGCTCCGCCGGCCTTCCAGACGGCGAGCAGGGCGACGGGCAGGACGAGCGAGCGGTCCAGGTAGATGCCGACCGGCACCTCCGGCCCCACACCCAGCGCGAGCAGCCGGCGTGCCAGACGGTCAGCCCGGGCGTCGAGCTCGCCGTAGGAGAGCGTCTCTCCCTCGCAGGTCACGGCCGGAGCCGCGGGGGTGCGCGCCGCCTGCTCGGCGATCAGAACGTGCAGCGGCCGCTCGCGGACACCGAGGGCATAACCGCGCGCCGTCTCGTTCCACTCCACGAGGAGCTGCTCTTCCTCTTCGCCGGAGAGGAGGCGCAGACCGGAAATCCGCGCGCCGGGATCGTCTGCCGCCGCGGCGAGCAGGCGGCTCCAGTGCCCCACCATGCGGCGCACCGTGGTGTCGTCGAAGAGGTCGGTGTTGTACTCCAGCACGCCGCCGACGCTTCCTCCACCGCCCTCCTCGCTCAGGAAGAACGTCCACTCGTAGCGGGAGGCGCCGATGTCCGCCTCCAGGCGGGTGATGGTGAGATCGCCCGTGGTCTCCGGGTCGGCGGCCGGGGCGGCGCTCCCGGCGACCATTTCCAGACTGAGCATCACCTGGAAGATCGGGCTGCGCGCGAGGTCGCGCCGCGGCTTCAGCTCCTCGACCAGCTTCTCGAAGGGGAGGTCCTGATGGGCATAGGCCCCCGCGGTGGTCTCGCGCACCCGCGCCAGCAGCTCGGTGAAGGAGGGATCGCCCGCGAGGTCGGCGCGCAGCGGCAGATTGTTGATGAAGAGGCCGATCAGCCCCTCGATCTCGGAGCGGCTGCGGCCGGCCACGGGCACGCCCACCACCAGGTCCGTCTGCCGTGTGTAGCGGTGCAGCAGGGCCTGGAAGCCGGCGAGGAGGACCATGAACAGAGTGGTGCCCCGGGTGAGACCGCGCAACCGGTCCGCGAGCGCCGCCGGGAGCGTCACGGGGAGCTTGGCGCCGCGGAAGGTCTGGAGCGGCGGGCGGGGGCGGTCGAGCGGCAGCTCGAGGACCGGCAGCTCGCCGCCCATGCGCCCATGCCACCAGGCAAGCTGAGCCTCCAGGGCTTCCCCCGCGAGCTGCGCGCGCTGCCACACGGCGAAATCGGCGTACTGCACGGGCAGAGGCGGCAAGGGCGAAGCCTCGCCTCGCGAGAAGGCGCCGTAGAGCACCGTGAGCTCGCGGACCAGGAGCCCCATCGACCAGCCGTCCGAGACGATGTGGTGCATCGTCAGCAGAACGGCGTGGTCCTCGGCGGCGAGGCGCAGCAGGCGGAGCCGCCAGAGAGGCCCGTGCTCCAGGTCGAAGGGCCGCCGGACCTCGGCAAGGAGCAGGCGCCGCACCTCGGCCATCGCATCGGGGGCATCGGGGACCCCGTCGAGCTCGGTCACCGGCAAGGTGAACGGCTGCGGCGGCGCCACTGCCTGGACCGGCTGGCCGTCGATCAGGGGGAACGTCGTGCGCAGGATCTCGTGGCGGCGCACGATCTCGGTCATCGCCCGCTCGACGATCTCGGCGGCGAGCGGCCCCTGGAAGCGCACGGCGAGCGGCATGTTGGCGCCGGCGCCCGCGGGATCGAGCTGGTGCAGGAACCAGAGGCGCTGCTGGCCGAAAGAGAGCGGAGAGGTTGGCGAGACCGGCCGCGGCCGGATGGCTGCGGTCGCGGCGCCCGCGGCGGCAAGCCGGGCCGCGAGATCGGCGATCGTGGGCGACGCAAAGAAGGTGTCGAGCGCCACCTCGGCGTGCAGGCGGTCGCGGACGCGCGAGACGAGCTGGGTGGCCATGAGCGAGTGCCCGCCCAGCTCGAAGAAGCTGTCGTGGATACCGACGCGGTCGATGCCCAGCATCTCCTGCCAGATCCCGGCGAGAGTCTGCTCGACATCGGTGCGGGGCGCCGCGTAGGCGGTCTCCAACGCGGGACGGAGATCGGCGACGTCAAGCCGCTCGGGCTCGGAAGCTTCTCTGCTCCACGGGCTCCCCGGCTCGCTCCCTGTTTCGATCCGCCTTTCAATCCGTTTTTCAATCCAGTACCGCCGGCGCTCGAACGGGTGGGCCGGCAGCGGCACCCGCAGGCGCCGCTCCCCGGCGTGGAAGCCGGCCCAGTCCACCCGCGCCCCCGCCATCCACAGCCGGCCCAGGGCGGTGAGCAGGAAGGCGTCGTCCGGCTGCTCGTCGCGCGGATGGCGCATCGACTGGATCACGGCTCGGGATGCAGCCGCGTCGGTGTGCTGTTTGACCAGCGTGCTCAGCGTGCGGCCAGGGCCGGTCTCCAACAGCGCCAGGTCTGTCTCGCGCAGCAGCTCGGCCAAGCCTGCCGAGAAGCGGACGGTGCCGCGCAGGTGGCGCACCCAGTATTCAGGGTCCGTCGCCTCGTCCGCGGTGATCCACGTTCCGGTGACATTCGAGAGATAGCGGAGCCGCGGCGCGTGCAGCCGGACCTTGCGGACCTCGGCGGCGAAATCCGCCAGCACCGGCTCCATCATCGCCGAGTGGAAGGCGTGCGAGGTGCGGAGCCGGCGGGCCTCGACGCCGCCGGCCGCGAGCGCCGCCTGAAGGGCCGCAATGGCCGGCACCGGCCCGGAGACCACGCAGAGGGCTGGACCGTTGACGGCCGCCAGAGAGAGATCCGCCCCCAACCGCTCCGCCACCTCGGCCGCCGGCAGGGGGACGCTCAGCATCGCCCCCTCCGGCAGCCCCTGCATCAGGCGCCCACGGGCGGCGACGAGCGCGAGCGCGTCGGCGAGCGAGAAGACGCCGGCCAGGCAGGCCGCCACATACTCGCCGATCGAGTGGCCGATCATGGCTTTCGGCTCGATCCCCCAGGACATCCACAGGCGGGCGAGCGCGTACTCGATGACGAACAGCGCCGGCTGCGTGTACACGGTCTGCTCCAGCCGGGCCGCCTCGCCCTGCTCCCAGAGCACCGCGCGCAGATCAACGTCGAGCCGGTCGAGAAGCTCGCAGCAGTGGTCGACCTCGCGGCGGAAGACCTCCTCGGTGGCGTAGAGCCCGCGCGCCATGCCCGCGTGCTGTGCTCCCTGGCCGGGGAACAGGAAGGCGACCGGCCGGTCCACCCTCTCTTCGTGACGCGAGAGGGAACGCACGGGATCTTCCAGGGCATCGGCGGCATCAGCAGCATCGCGGCAGACCACCATGCGGCGGTATCCGAAGGCGCGCCGCCCCACCTGCAGCGTCCAGGCGGCATCGGCGAGATTGGCAAGATTGGCGAGATCGGTCCCGGGGTGCCGGCGCAGGTGGGCGGCCAGCTCGGCCGTCGCCGTCGCCAGGGCGGTCTCCGTGCGCGTCGAGAGGAGCAGGAGCTGCCACGGGCGGGAAGGGCTCCCCGGCTCCCGCGGCGGCGCCTCCTCGACCGCGACGTGGGCGTTGGTGCCGCCGACGCCGAAGGAGCTGACTCCGGCGCGGCGCGGCGCGGCGCCGGCCGGCCAGGGGCGCAGGGTGGTATTGACGAAGAAGGGAGTGCTCGGGAAATCGATCTCCGGATTGGGCGTCCGGCAGCCCAGGCTGGGAGGGATCGCCTCGTTTTCCAGGGCCAGGATGGTCTTGATGAGGCCGGCGACGCCGGCCGCGGCCTCCAGGTGGCCGACGTTGGGCTTGAGCGAGCCGATCGCGCAGAAGCCTTTGGCTTCTGTGCCGGCCCTGCTTCCGACACTGCGGCGGAAGGCCTCGCAGAGAGCCGCGATCTCGATCGGATCGCCCATCGCCGTGCCGGTGCCGTGCGTCTCGATGTAGCTCACGGTCTCGGGCGCGAAGCCGGCGAAGTCGTGGGCGGCGGCGATCACTTCGGCCTGGGCGTCGACGCTCGGCGCCGTGTAGCCAACCTTCAGGGAGCCGTCGTTGTTGATCGCCGAGCCCTGGAGGACGGCGTGGACCGTGTCGCCGTCGGCGAGCGCGTCCTCCAGGCGCTTGAGCACCACCACACCGGCGCCGCTGCCCATCACCGTCCCCCGCGCCTCGGCGTCGAAGGCCCGGCAGTGCCCGTCCGGCGACAGGATGCCGCCTGCGTAATAGAGGTAACCGGCGCCCTGCGGCACCCCCAGGCAGACGCCGCCGGCCACCGCCATGTCGCACTCGTAGCCGAGCAGGCTGCGGCAGGCGATGTGCACGGCGACCAGCGAGGTCGAGCAGGCCGTCTGCACGGAGACGCTCGGCCCGCGCAGGTTCAGCAGGTAGGAGACCCGCGTCGCCAGGTAGTCCTTGTCGGAGAGCTGGCGCAGCGCGGCGATCTCGGCCGGGTGCAGCTCTTCCAGGCGCGACAGCACGTTGTGCAGGAGATACTGGTTGACCTGGCAGCCGGCATAGACGCCGATCGACCCGGCATACGCTTGCGCGTCGTAGCCGGCATGGGCGAAGGCCTCCCAGACGCACTCCAGGAACAGCCGGTGCTGGGGATCGAGGAGGCTCGCCTCGCGCGGGCTGAAGCCGAAGAAGCGGGCGTCGAAGAGATCGATTCCCTCGATCCCGGCGCCGGCCTTGACGTAGCGCGGATCGCGCGACAGCTCCGGGGGAACGCCGGCAGCTTCGAGGTCGGCGTCCGAGAGGGGGACGATCGACTCCACGCCGTCGCGCAGATTGCGCCAGATCGCGTCGAGATTGCGCGCCCCCGGGAAGCGCCCGGCGAGGCCGATGACGGCGATACCGGTCAGCGGCTGCGCTTCTTCATCCAGACGTTCAACCATACGATCGCTCATACGACCTTCTTGCCCCGCATCTGGCGCTGCCGCTGCTGCAGAGCCGCTCTGCCGCGCTGCACCCGCTCCTCGACCTTGGCGAAGGCCGGCGGCTCGGGCGCCGGCCGGCTCAGGTGGGCCGCGAGGGTGGCGACGGTCGGATAGCGGAACAGGTCGACCAGCGCGAGGTCGCGCTGGAGCGCCTCGCGGAGACGGAAGCGCACCCGGGCGATGGCGAGCGACGTGCCGCCCAGCTCGAAGAAGTTGTCGTGGATGCCCACGCGCTCCAGCCGCAGCACCTCCCGCCAGACCCCGGCGAGACTCTTTTCGAGGTCCGTGCCCGGCTCGACGAAGGCCGCTTCGAGGCTCGGGCGCTCGCCCCCCGGAGCGGGCAGGGCGCGGCGGTCCACCTTGCCGTTGGGCGTCAACGGCAGCGCCTTCAGGGTGAGGAAGTACGACGGCACCATGTGCTCCGGCAGCCGCCCGCGCAGGTGCTGCCGCAGGGCGGTGATCGAGAGCTCGGCGGTCTCAGCGGTCTCAGGGTTCACCACAACGTAGGCGGCGAGGAGCGCCTCGCCGCCCTCCCCGGCGGCGACCACCACCGCCTCTTTCACCCCCGGGTGCTGGCGCAGCGCGGCCTCGACCTCCCCCGGCTCGACGCGGAAACCGCGGATGCTCACCTGGTCGTCGGCGCGGCCCCGGTACTCCACCGTGCCGTCGAGCCGGTAGCGTCCCAGGTCGCCGGTGCGATAGAGCCGGTCCGCCGCCAGGCCGGTCCACGGGTTGATCGAGAACCGCGCCGCCGTCAGGCCGGGATCGCCCAGGTAGCCGCGGGCCAGATAGGGCGTGCGGACGTGAATCTCGCCGTGCTCACCCGGCGCCGCGAGCCCTCCGGAGCGGTTGAGAACCAGGAGCTGCACGCCGTCGATACCACGCCCCAGCGGCACGGCGCCCATCGCCTCCTCGGTGATTTGCGGGAGCATCACGTGGAAACCCATGGCTTGAGGCGTTTCGGTGGTGCCGTAGAAGCTCACAGCGGTGCATCCGGGCGCCCGCCGCAGCAGCCGGGAGACGTCGCGCCCGGTGAGCACGCCGCCGCCGAAAAAGGCCCAGCGCAGGGGCAGCTCGCCCGCGCCGCCCGCGGAATCGAGGAGCTGTCCCATGGCCGGCGTCAAATGGGTGACCGTGACCTCCCGGCCCGCCAGCCAGGCCACCAGCGTCTCCGGCTCGAGCATCTCGGCGGGGGTCGGGATGCACAGGGTGGCTCCCAGCACCAGCGGCGTGAAGACGTCGCGCAGCAGCGGGTCGTGCGACAGCCCGGAGAGCATGCTGAAGCGGTCCGCCGCGCCCAGGCCGAAGGTGTGGGCGTGCCAGGCCAGGAAGTGCGACAGCGGGCCATGATTGCCGAGAATCCCCTTGGGCTCGCCGGTCGAGCCGGAGGTGAAGGCCACGTAGGCGAGGTCGTCCGGTCCGGCGGGAACCGTTTCGAATTCTCTAGCGCCGGCCCATTCCGCCTCCTCCCACTCCTCCGGCACGGTGACACGGCACAGCGGCTCCAGGGCCGCGACGGCCGCTTCGAGTCCGGCCGGGAGAGGTCCGCCGAGAGTCATCAGGACACGCGGCCGGGCCTGCATGAGGCAGGAGGCCAGGCGGGCCGCGGGATAGGCCGGGTCGAGGATCAGGAAGGCCGCGCCCGCCCGGAGCGTTCCCAGCAGACCCAGGACCAGGCCGGCGCCGCGCGGGGCGTAGAGCGCCACCACGTCGCCGCGGCCGATCCCCTGCCCGCGCAGATGACCGGCGAGGCCGCCGCTCGCGGCGTCCAGCTCACCATAGCTCCGGACGCGGTCGCCGGCCAGGATCGCCGGCCGCTCCGGGGCGCGGCGCGCCGCCTCGACGAAGCGCTCGTGGGCGGCGCCGTGCCATGCCGCGGGAAGCGGTTCCGCCGGGTCGGGCAGCAGGGCGCCGTCCTCCCCGGTCAACAGCGAGAACGCGCCGATCGCGCTCTCGGGTCTCTCCACCGCCTGCACGAGCAGCGCCGCGAGCTGGCGGGCCAGGAGCGCGATGCGGGCGCCGTCGAAGAGGTCGGCGTTGTAGACCCACTCGACGGCGATCCCGCCCTCGCGCTCGGCGACGTAGAGCGTGAGGTCGAGCTTGGCGCCGGCCGCGGGCGAGGAGAAGGCTTCGAGGGTGAGGTCCGGCAGCTCGAAGCCCGCCGCGGGGAAGTTGAGCATGTTGAGCATCACCTGGAAAAACGGCGTGCGGGAGAGGTCCCGCTCCGGCCGCAGCTCCTCCAGCAGCTTCTCGAACGGCACGTCCTGGTGCGCGTAGGCGCCCAGGGCCGTCTCGCGCACCCGGCCCAGCAGCGCGCGGAAGGTGGGATCGCCCGCGAGGTCGGTCCGCAGCACGAGCGTGTTGAGGAAGAAGCCGATCAGCCCTTCGAACTCGGAACGTCCGCGGCCGGCGATGGGCGTGCCGACCGGCAGGTCCTCCTGGCCGGAGCAGCGGGAGAGCAGCAGCCCGAACGCCGCCAGCAGGGTCATGAACAGGGTGGAGCCCTCGCGCCGGGAGAGGGCGCGCAGCGCGCTCGACAGCTCCGCGGGGAGCCGCACCGAAAGCTGCCCGGGGCGGAACGTCTGCACCGCCGGCCGCGGCCGGTCGGTGGGCAGGTCGAGGCTCGGGGGAGCGCCGGCGAGGCGCTGCCGCCAGTAGGCGAGCTGCCGTTCGAGGACCGGACCCTGAAGCCAGGCGCGCTGCCAGGCGCCGTAGTCGGCGTACTGCACGGGCAGCTCGGGCAGCGGCGAGGGCGCGCCCGCGGCGAAGACCGGATACAGCGCGGCCAGCTCGCGCAGGAACACCCCCAGGGACCAGCCGTCGGCGACGATGTGATGCACGGTGACGAACGCCGCATGCTCCTCGCGGCTCTGCCGCACGAGGGAGCTGCGCAGCAGCGGTCCGCGGGCGAGGTCGAACGGACGCGCCGCCTCCGCGGCGGCCAGGCTCGCCACCTCCCGCCGGCGTACCTCTTCCGGCAGGGCCGAAAGGTCGATCAGCGGCACGGACACGGGACCCGGCGGGGCGATCACCTGCACCGGCCGGCCGGCCGCCATGCCGAACGTCGTGCGCAAGGCCTCGTGCCGGCGCACGATCTCCGCCAGGCTGCGCGCGAAGACCGCCCGCAGGAAGCGCCCGGTCAGCCGCACGGCCGCCGGGAGGTTGAACGTGCCGGTGCCGGGCGCGAGCTGATCGAGGAACCAGAGCCGCTCCTGGGCGTAGGAGAGCGGGATCTCGCCGTCCCGGGGGACGGCGCGCAGGACGGGCAGCGGATCCGCCGCGCCGCGGGTCCGCGTCACCTCGGCCGCCAGGGCGGCCACCGTGGGGGCGCTGAACAGCGCGCGCAGCGGCAGCTCGACGCCGAACGCATCGCGCACCCGCGACACCACCTGGGTGGCGAGCAGGGAGTGGCCGCCGAGCGCGAAGAAGTCGTCGTGAATCCCGACCTGCTCGACGTGCAGGACCTCCGCCCACAGGCCGGCCAGCAGCTCTTCGACGGGGCCCGCCGGGGCCGCGCCGGGCTCCCGATCCCGATCCTGCCCCTGCGCGTCCAGGGCGAGCTGCGCGAGCGCCCGCCGGTCCACCTTGCCGTTGGGGGTGAGCGGCAAGGCTTCGAGGCGCACGAACGCGGAAGGCACCATGTGCTCCGGCAGCGTCCGCAGCAGCCGGCTCCGCGGCTCCGCAGCCGCCTCCCCCACCCAGCAGGCGACGAGCCGGACGTCATCTTCCGATCGCTCCACCCTCGACGCCAGCACCACCGCCTCGGCCACGGACGGATCGGCTGCGAGCGCCGCCTCGATCTCCCCGAGCTCGATGCGGAACCCGCGCACCTTGACCTGGAGGTCCCGGCGCCCGAGGAATTCCAGCTCGCCATCCGCCCGCCAGCGCGCCAGGTCGCCGGTGCGGTAGAGGCGGGCGCCCGGCGGCCCGAACGGATCGGGCACGAAGCGCTCCGCCGTCAGCGCCGGCCGGTCGAGATAGCCGCGGGCGAGGCCGCGGCCACCCAGCCAGAGCTCGCCCGTCACGCCGGCCGGCACCAGCCCCATCCGTTCATCCACCACGTAGGCCCGCGAGCCGGCCACCGGCCGGCCGATGGTGGGCGCGCGGGTGGTGCCCCGCGGCACCTGCACGAACGTCGAGTAGGTGGTGTCCTCGGAAGGCCCGTAGAGGTTGAGCACGCGCTCGACGCCGAGCCCGCCGTAGACCCGTTCGGAGAGCACACGCGTGAGCGGCTCCCCCGCCAGGTTGACGGTGCGCACGGAAGCCGGCAAGGCCTCCAGGCGCATCAGCTCCGCGATGGCGGAGGGCACGGTGTTGACCAGCGTGATGTCGACCGAGGCGGCACGCGCCGCCGCCGCCGCCGCCGGCAGCGCGAGAGCGTTCTCGGCCAGGACCACCGTGCCGCCGCAGCTCAAGGGGACGAACAGCTCGAAGACCGACAGGTCGAAGGCGATCGAGGTCGCGGCGAGCACCCCGGCGAGGTCGGCCCGCGGGAAGGCCGCGAGCGCCCAGCGCACCATCGCGGCGGCGCTCCGGTGCGCGACGGCCACCCCTTTCGGAATGCCGGTGGAGCCGGAGGTGTAGATGAGGTAGGCGAGGTTCTCCGGCAGGGGCGGTACCGTTTCAACGAAGTCATCCTGACGCGAGGGACGAGCGGAAGGATCTGGGCGGACGGACCTTTCCCCCTCCCAGATCCTTCCGGCTCGTTCCTCGCCCTCAGGATGACTGTCGGGCACCACCGTCGGCCCCGTCCAGCCGAGCCCGGGCAGGGCGGCGAGCGCTTCGGGCCGGCTGACCAGAATGGCGATCGAAGCGTCGGCGGCGAGGAAGGCGAGGCGCTCCACCGGGTACGCCGGATCGAGCGGCACGTAGGCGCTCCCCGCCTTGAGCACGGCGAGCAGGGCGACGACCAGATCGGCCGAGCGGTCGAGACAGACGCCGATCCGCCGTTCCGGCCCGGCTCCCTGGACGCGCAGGCGGCCGGCCAGATGCCCGGCGCGGTCGTCGAGATCTCTGTAGCTCAGGCGTTCCGCGCCGGCCACCAGGGCGAGAGCCTCGGGAGTCCGCCGCGCCTGCGCCTCGAACAGCTCGTGCAGGCAGGCGCCGTCCTCCTCGATCTCCTCGCCCGTCGCCCATTCCACGTTGACCTGCTGGCGCTCGGCCGGCGAGAGCAACGGCAGGTCCGCCACAGGCATCCCGGGCTCCTCCACCACCGCCTCGACTAGGATCGCGAGCTGGCCCAGGAGACGCTGCACCGTCGTCGGATCGAAGAGCTCGGCGCTGTATTCGAGCGCCCCGGCGAGATGCCAGGCCTCCCCTTCTTCGGCCTCGGAAACCGCCAAGGTCAGCTCCAGCTTGGACGTGCCGCTCGCCGCCTGGAGCGGGCTCAGCGTCAAGCCCGGGAACACCGGCGAGCCATCGAAGGGGACGTTCTGGTAGGCGAGCATCGCCTGGAAGAGCGGCGGGCGAGAGAGATCGCGCCGCGGGCGCAGCTCCTCGACGAGCCGCTCGAAGGGGATCTCCGCGTGCGCGAAGGCGCCGAGGCTCTCCCGGCGCGTGCGGGCGAGCAGCGTGAGAAAACCCGGATCGCCGGTCAGATCGCCCGCGAAAACCAAGGTATTGATGAAAAAG
>Ga0307506_10000013_pt1 | contig 91901 bp, 64 predicted proteins | sample 25_S_MG_FD_202175 | JGI IMG/M metagenome (GOLD analysis project Ga0307506, IMG submission 202175) | Soil microbial communities from Populus trichocarpa stands in riparian zone in the Pacific Northwest, United States - 25_S | ecosystem: Environmental > Terrestrial > Soil > Riparian zone > Trees... | reverse complement strand
CTCCGGGGCCGGTGCTGATATATGCTGAAGCGGCTGATGGGGTGGAGGGGGCGGAGAAGCGGCGTGCCCTCGCGGCGCGCGGCGCTGAGGTCGTGGAGCTGCCCGCCGTCGAGCCGGCGGCGGTCCTCGCCGATCTCTACGCGCGGGGCGTCCACAGCGTGCTCGTCGAAGGCGGTGGAGAAGTGCACGCGAGCTTCGCCGCCGGCGGCTGTTTCGATCAGGTGGCGATCGATTGCGCGCCTCTCCTGATCGGCGGACGGACGGCGCCCGGCCCTCTGGGAGGGGCGGGCTTTCAAACTCTGGAGGACGCAGCGCGGCTCGACAGGCTGGAGGTCCGCTCCCGCGGCGGCGATCTGATCCTGACCGGCTATCGCAAGGGATGTTTACCGGACTTGTTCAAGAGCGTGGACGCCTGACCGACGACCCGCTGCCCTCGGGGCAGGGGGGCGTCCGGCTGGCTCTCGGCCACAGCGCCGACCTCGGGCGGCGGCTGGAGATCGGCGCCAGCCTGGCGGTCTCCGGCGTCTGCCTCACTGTCATTTCTCTGGATGGCAAAGCGCTGGACGGCGATCCGCCGCTGGGCTGCACGGTCGAGCTCTCGCCCGAGACGATCTCGCGCACCAACCTGGGCACTCTGCGCCGCGGCGACGCGGTGAACCTGGAGGCCGCCCTCCGCATGGGCGATCCGCTCGGCGGCCACTGGGTGCAGGGGCACGTCGACGGCACCACCACGGTGGTGGAGCGCCGCGATCTCACCGACCATCGGGTGCTGGCCTTCGCCATCCCGCCGGAGCTCGCGCTGTTCCTGGTGGAGAAGGGCTCGATCACCGTGGACGGCGTCAGCCTCACCGTCTCGGCTCTCGGGCCGGCCGGCTTCGAGGTGGCGCTGATCCCGCACACCCTCGACAGGACGACGCTGTCCGCCCTCCAGCCCGGCGACATGGTGAACCTGGAGGTGGACGTGCTCGCCAAATACGTGCACAGAATCCTCGCCGCGCGCGGGCTGGCCGGCAATTCGATGACCGAAAGCCGGCCGTGACGCGCGCGCAGCTCCCCGACCCCGGGCGCTTCTGGATCCGCTACGTACCGCGCTCCTGGGAGCCGCCGGAGCATCCCTGGGTGCATCTGGCGGAGGCGCGGCTGGGGGAGTGGGGGAGAGCGGTGTCGCAGAAGGTGGCCCCCGCGGCCGCGTCGATCTCCTCTCTCGATGCTTCTCCTCTCGACGACGTGCTCTACCTGCCGCCCGTGCCCACCCGGCGCGCGGCGGCGCGCGACAAGCTTGCCAGCTCGCGCCTGGTGGACGGTACGCCGGTCGTCGTCCACCTCTTCCCCGGCGAGGAGTCGACCGTGCCCGCCGTCTCCGGCGTCGCCTTCGTCTACGACCTCCTGCCGGCGCTTCTCGCCCGCGATCTCGACCGCTTGTCCCGTCTGGATCATCCGCCGGCCGGCTCGGCGGTGGTCTGGCCGCTCCTCCCCGGGCTCACCGACGATCCCGCCCTCTGGGACGATGGCTGCGCGCGCCTCGCCGCGGCCGGCGTGCGCTGCGTCCAGGCCCTGGCGCCGTCTCTGGAGCCCGCCGACCGCCGGCGGCTCGCGGAGCGCTGGGGCAAGGAGAAGGAAGAAGAGGTCTTCGACGCCCTCTTCCATCGCGAGCCGCCCGCCGAGCGCGACTTCGCCCGCGCCGCGCACCGCCACGGCTTGGCCCCCTTCCTCGCCCGCCCCCTGCCGCGCGCGCCGGTGCTGCGCACCGAGAATCTGCGCCTGGGCGGCGTCCTCGCCCTGGTCGCCGAGCTCTGGCTCCGCCTCGGCCGCTCCGAGGAGCAGGGGCAGGCCTTCTACCGCGCCGCGCGCTGGATCGACAACACCACCTACGACGTCGCCGGCCTCGAACGCGACGGCAACCTGCCCGTGCTTCCCCTCGAGCCGGAGTGCCGCGCGGTGGCGGCGGAATTCCTGGAGACCGGGGAGGCGGAGCTGCTGACCGCCCTGCTCGCCGAATACGTGGCCCCTGCTGAAGCCTCCGAACCCATGAGGACTGATCATGCAATCGAAAACGCAAACGAGCTCTGATCCGCGTCGGAGAGGGGGCCAGGGGGTGAGGGTCGCCCTCTGCGTTGCCCTCCTCCTCTCCGCCCTCCCCGCCGCCGCCTGGGATGTCGACGGCGACGCTCCGGGGAAGGACTTCCACGCCTTCCACCGCCGCTTCAGCACCGACGCCTACAGCTATCCCCGCCACGGCGCGGCGCCGCTCGGCCTCACCGGCTTCGAGGTCTTCGTCGACGCGGCGGTGGACCGCGGCTTCGACGACGAGCCGTTCGCCGCCACGGTGATCGACGGCAGCCTCTCCGGCGGCTTCCTGGCGATCGCCCGGGTCGGCGTGCGCAAGGGGCTGCCCGGCGGCTTCGACCTCGGGGTCACCTACGGCCAGGCGCTCGGCGGCGACGTGAAGCTGGCCTCGGCGGACTTGCAATGGGCGATCATCGATGGCGGCGTGCTCAGCCCGGCGCTCTCGGTCCGCGTCACCGGCACGGAGACGCTGAGCCCGCACGCCTACGACCTGCGGCAGTACGGTGCCGAGCTGCTGTTCAGCAAGGGATTCACCGTGCTCACCCCGTTCGTCGGCGCCGGGGTCGTGAGCAGCCGCGGCAAGCTCGACGGCTCTCGTCAATCCCTGCGCGAGACGGAGACCCAGGCCATCGCCTACGCCGGCGTCACCCTGAATCTGCTGCTGCCCAAGATCACCGTCGAGGTGGAGAAGGCCGAGGTGGTCCAGGCCTCCGTCCGCGTGGGGTTCGGCCTGTGATCGACCGGCCGATCGACCTGCGCTCGGACACCGTCACCCGCCCCGACGCCGAGATGCGCCGCGCCATGGCCGAGGCGGAGGTCGGCGACGACGTCTACGGCGAAGACCCCACCGTCTCGCGGCTCGAAGAGGAGGGCGCCGCGGCTGTCGGCATGGAAGCCGCGGTCTTCGTCCCCTCGGGGACGATGGGCAATCAGATCGCCCTGCAGCTCCACGGCTCGCGCGGCGAGGAGGTGATCTGCGACACGCGGAGCCATGTCCTGCTCTATGAGATGGGGGGCATGGCGGCGCTGTCCGGCCTGCTGCCGCACCCCATCGCCTCGCCCGGCGGCCTGCTCGACCCCGGCGCGGTGGACGCGGCGGTGGTCCGCGACGCCGGCTTTCACGCCCGCAGCGGCCTCCTGGTGGTGGAGAACACGCACAACATGGGCGGCGGCACGGTCTACGACCGTCCCCTGCTCGACCGCCTGCTGGCGGTGGCGCATGGCCATGGCCTGCCGGTGCATTGCGACGGGGCGCGGATCTTCAACGCCGCCGTCGCCCTCGGCACCACCGCCGCGGCGCTCGCGGCGGGCTTCGACTCGCTGATGTTCTGCCTCTCCAAGGGGCTGGGCGCGCCGGTCGGCTCGCTCCTCTGCGGCTCGCGGAGCTTCGTCGCCGAGGCGCGACGGATCCGCAAGATGCTGGGCGGCGGCATGCGCCAGGCCGGCGTGATCGCGGCGGCGGGGCTGGTCGCCCTGCGCAAGGGACCGGCGTGCCTCGCCGAGGACCACGCCAACGCCGCGCGCCTGGCGCACGCCCTGGCCGCGCTGCCCGGCATCGCTCTCGATCCCGCCTCCGTGCGCACCAACATCGTCATCGTCCGGCTCACCGCCGGCGGCACGGACGCCTTCCTGGAGCGCCTGGCCACCGCCGGGGTCCTGGGCAGCCGGGTGAGCCGCGACGTCGCGCGCTTCGTCACCCACCGCGACGTCAGCGCGGCGCAACTGGACACGGCGATCGAACGCATCCGGAGCGCCGCGTCGGAAGGTTGACTGAAGTCAGCCGGCTCGTTGCAGCAAGCGTGCGACCGACGCCTTGAGCTGCTGGAAGTCGGTGATCGGCTTGCTGATGTGATCGTCGAAGCCGAGATCCAGGAAGCGCCGGCGCTCGCCGTCCGAGGCGAAGGCCGTGAAGGCGATCACCGGGATCGGCTTCAGGACGGCGTCGGCGCGCATGCGCGCCAGGACCTCGGTGCCGTCGAGCCGCGGCAGAGAGATGTCGAGCAGGACCAGATCCGGCCGCGAGCCGGCGAAACCCGCCAGCGCCTCCTCGCCGTCCGGGTACTCGGCGACCTCATAGACACGCGAGAGAACGACGGAGACGAGGAGCCGGATCTCCGGGCTGTCCTCGACGATGGCGATCCTCTTCATCTCACGCGGGTTCCCCCCGGAGCCCCTGCCAGGTAATGTCGGCTGTAACTTGAAGATCGTAGCATATCCTGGTTTCGCGATTGAACGCGAACGGGAGGTTCCCAGGTGGTTTCACAGGTTCATTGGAGCGGGTTTCGGCAGATGATCGGAAAGATTTTTACGCGCCGCGAGATGCAGGGCTACCTGGACCGGATCGACCGCCAGACGGTGGATCTCGAGCTGAGCAAGAGGGAGACCGAGAAGGCCAACCAGCTCAAGAGCGCCTTCGTGGCGACGATGAGCCACGAGCTGCGCACTCCCCTGACCTCGATCATCGGCTTCTCCGACCTCCTGGCGGAGGACGAGGGGCATCTCGACGACCGGCAGAAGCTTTATCTCGGCTTCATCCGCCAGGGCTCCCGCCACCTGCTCCAGCTCATCAACGACGCGCTCGACCTGTCGAAGATCAAGGCCGGAAAGCTGGAAATCAGCCTCGGCGAGGTCGAGCTGTGGGACGTGGCGGTCGAGGCGCTGGCGCGCATCGAGCCGCTGGCGGCGCAACGGCAGATCGTGGTGGAGAGCGAGGTGGGGGTGGGATTCTGCGTCCGCGCCGACCGTGTCCGCCTCCATCAGATCCTGCTCAACCTGCTGAGCAACGCGGTGAAGTTCACGCCGCCGGGAGGCAAGGTACGGCTGACCGCCTCCCGCCTGGAGGGCTTCATCTGCATCGCGGTGAGCGATACGGGCATCGGCATCGCGCCGGAGGAGCAGGAGACCATCTTCAACGACTTCCATCAGGTCGGCATGACGCCGCGCGGCCTCCGCGAGGGCACGGGGCTCGGGCTCGCCATCGTCCGCCGCCTCCTGGAGCAGCACGGCGGCAGGATCTGGGTGGACAGCGAGCCGGGCCGCGGAAGCTGTTTCACCTTTGTCGTGCCGTCGTGCGAGCGGGAGGAGAGCCTCCCCGAGCTCGGCCTGCTCCTCGGCCACTCTTTCCACCCTCCGGCCGCATTGGATTAAGATCAATGGGCGTTCCGGTCTGAAAGCCTTCGATGGACAAGTTTCTTCTCGCCCTGCAGATTCTCAGCCTGCTGCGCGTCCCGTTCCTCGTCGGCCTGGTGCTGATCCTGCTGCCGTACCTCGCCGTGTTCACGAGCGCGCGGTCGCTGCTCGCGGGCCTCTTCGATCTCACGCCCCGGGGCTTCTATTTCGCGAGCCTGGCCGCCATCGCGGCGAGCTGGGCGGTGCTGTTCACCAGCCGGCTCATCCTGTCCGCGGCGCCGCGCCGTTTTGCGGGAGTGGAGGAGGTGAGCCTGCCGGGAACCTTCACGCAGCAGGCGATCGTCTTCGGCCTGCTCGCCGTCCCCGTGGCCGCGGCGGCGCTCTGGCTGTCGCCGCGCGACGGGCTCGTCCGCCGCTGGGTGGCGGCTCTCCTCTCCGTGGCGACCGCGGCCGGCCTGCTCGCCGCCGGCTGGCAAGTCTTCCGGATCGCCGCGCCTCTGCTGCGGAGGGCCCTCGCGCCGTCCCTCGGCCGCCTGGCCCAGAGATCCCCCGCCGTTCTCCGCGGCTTCGCCGGCGAGGATCTGGAATACCATCTGGCCGCCGGGATCGCCTTCGCGGTCGCCTTCTTTCTCTATGTCGCCCTGGGCATCCTCAACCGCCGCCGCCCCGGCGGCAAGACCGTGCCGGCCCTGACCTCGGCTCTCCAGCTCCTGGTGCTCCTCTGCTGGGGATTCTCCGGCCTCAGCTTCTTCTTCGACGCCTACCGCATCCCGCTGTTCGTCATCGCCGGGGCCTGGTTCGCCCTGATGGCGCAGTCGCCCGCCTCCGACCACTACTACCGGATCGCCCGCCGGAAAGACCGGCGGCCCGAGCCTCCCACGCCGGCGGAGACGCTCCAGGCGGCCGGCCGGGACCGGGTGATCGTCGTCGCCGCGAACGGCGGCGGCATCCAGGCGGCGGCGTGGACGGCCCGCGTGCTCACCGGCCTCTGCGCAGACCTTCCGGACCAGTTCAGCCGCTCGGTCCGCTTCGTCAGCGCCGTCTCCGGGGGGAGCGTCGGCGCGATGCACTTCGTCAACGCCTATGGCCGCGGTGATCACGACGGCCGATTCGACGGCGTCCTCGACCGCGCCATGGAATCCAGCCTGGACGACATCGCCTGGGGCCTGGTCTATCCCGATTTCTGGCGCCTGCTCTGTCCGCCCCTGGTGCGCTGGTGGTCGTCCGGGAGAGGCCGCGCCCTGGAAGAAGCCTGGGAGCGGCGGGACGAGGGGCTCGGCGAAGGTCTCGCGTCCTGGGAGGACGGCATCCGCACCGGGGAACGCCCGGCCGTCGTCTTCAACGCGACGCTCGCCGAGATGGGAGTCCGCCTGCTGTCCTCGACCGCGCCGCTCGAAGAGGACCGCGGTCTCAAGGAGAGCCATCGCGCCCGCCTCAATTTCCAGAGCCTCTACCCGGGCTACGACCTGCCCGTCGTCACCGCCGTCCGCCTCTCCGCCACCTTCCCCTACGTCACCCCCGCCACCCGCGCCGATCTTCCCGGATCATCTTCCGGATCACCTGCGGGCCCGCAGCCGCACGTCGTGGACGGCGGCTACTTCGACAACTTCGGCATGGCCACCCTCGTCGAATGGCTCGACGCCGCCCTGAACGGAGCCGAGCACCAGGTGAAGCACGTCCTGATCCTCCAGATCCGCGGCGCCAAAGTCCCCGTGGCGAACGCCGAGACGGTGAAGAGAGTCGCCACCCGCGGCTGGTTCTACCAGGCCTTCGCCCCCCTCACCACCATGCTCAGCGTCTGGGGAGCCGGCCAGGTCTCCCACAATGAAACCGAGTACGGGCTCTTGCAGAGAGCCTGGAAGGGGAGAGTGGAGCTGCGCTCCGTGGTCCTCGAGTTCCCCGGCGCCGATCCACCCCTCTCCTGGCACCTCACCGCCGGGCAGAAGCAGGCGATCCTGGACGCCTGGGGAACGGAAAGGGTGTTGGCGTGCCGGGAGCAGGTGCGGGAGTTTCTGGCGGCGGGCAGCACGCCGGGGTGAGCGATTGGCGCCTCGACGCCCGGAGTGATGAACGAGCTTTCCAGGGAATCGGAAGCGCGGGAAGGAGCCGTCCCCTCCTCGCCCGGAGGGAAAGCCTCTTTCCCTCGGTCCACCGAGGCGTTGGGAGGAGGCAATGCCTCTTTCCCTCGGTCCAACGAGACATCGGAAGGAGGGAAAGCCTCTTTCCCTCGGTCCAACGAGACATCGGAAGGAGGGAAAGCCTCTTTCCCTCGGTCCACCGAGACGTTGGAAGGAGGGAAAGCCTCTTTCCCTCGGTCCACCGAGACGTTGAAAGGAGGGAAAGTCTCTTTCCCTCGGTCCACCGAGACGTTGGAAGGAGGGAAAGCCTCTTTCCCTCGGTCCACCGAGGCGTTGGAAGGAGGGAAAGCCTCTTTCCCTCGGTCCACCGAGACGTTGGAAGGAGGGAAAGCTTCTTTCCCTCGATCCACCGAGACGTCGGAAGGAGGGAAAGCCTCTTTCCCTCGATCCACCGAGGCGTTGGAAGGAGGGAAAGCCTCTTTCCCTCGATCCACCGAGACGCTGGAAGGAGGGAAAGTCTCTTTCCCTCGGTCCACCGAGCCGCCCTACGCCGACGCTTTGCCGAGGTGAGCGTCCTCAGCGGTCTGGGCCGCAGCCGTAGCGCCGCAGCCAAGAGAGGGTATCACCTTGAGCTTGGTTTGAGGCCCAACGGGCTGATCGGTTCGGTCGCCGGGTCCCTCGGCGCCGCGGCACCGGGGACCTCGCTTGCCCTGTCTACAACAAGTTTGTTGTGCAACAGACTTGTTGTGCAACGGACCGAAGGCGCCTTGCAGGGGGGGCTGGTTCTTGGCCAAGTCGAGCTCGTGGTTGCTCGTGGTTGAGGGACACCTTGCGCTTGGAGGCGGTTGCGTTGCATGCTTCCTGGCATGACTTGGAGCAATATTCGCCGGCAGTTCCCGCACCAGTGGCTCGTGGTCGAAGCGCTGCAGGCGCGCTCAGAGCTGGGGAAACGATATCTCGATGAGATGGCGGTCGTGGATACCTGCCAGGACGGCGAGTCGGCTCTCCGAACCTACCTCAAGCTGCATCGAGACGCTCCGGGGCGGGAGCTCTACGTTCTCCACAGCGACCGCGAGCAGCCTGACATCGCTGAACGATCCTGGCTGGGCCTCCGCGCCCAATGACGGCTATACGACTCGCGCACGGACTGGCCTATGTCGAGGCAGTCGTGACGTTCCGCGGCCGCAGTCTTCGCCTACCTCATACGATCCTTGACACTGGCTCGGCCAGCACGATCTTCGCCGCCGACCGGATGCTTGAAATCGGTGTCGCTCCAGAGGCGGCGGACCCTGTCCGGCGCATTCGGGGTGTAGGAGGAACCGAGTTCGTCTTCACCAAGAGGTTGGACCGCTTGGTTGTCGGCGAGATCGAGACCGACAGCTTCGAGATTGAGATCGGAGCGATGGACTACGGATTTCCTGCCGACGGGATTCTCGGGCTCGACTATCTCCTGAATGCCGGCGTTCTCGTCGATCTTCAGCGACTGGAGCTCCGCGTGGGCTAGCCTCGTCCGGCGCCGCTCCCTACATAGTCCGTCTGTACTGCACACCCATCTCAAACAACAGAGGAAGGTGTTGACGCCGATCACGGGCAGCTCGCCGATTTGGTGCCAACCACTTCTCCAGTCCATGCTACAGTTCCCACGGGGACCGGGGGTTATGAATTGGACTCGTTTCAACACGCATGGAGACTCCCCCGAGCGTGCCTTCGAGGCCTTGACCGGTTGCCTCTTTGAACGCTGGTGCCAGGAGGAGTACGGAGACCAGCTCGAGCAGGTCACCTTCGTCAATGGAGCCGGGGGAGACGGAGGCGTCGAGGCCTATGCCACGCTCCGTGGTGACGCAATGGTCGGGCTGCAGGCAAAGTGGTTCCGAGAGCCGCTCGACGCGAACCGCCTTGACCAGGTTCGGAAGTCCTTCCACACAGCGGTGCAGGTACGTCCAAAGCTCAACCGCTACATCGTTGCTCTGCCCCGGGACTTGGGCGACAAGAAGGCTGACAAGCGGGTCAGGACCACGGAGCGTCAGCGCTGGGACGGTTTCGTCACAGATCAAGGCAAGGGCCGCCCCGGCCTCGGCATCGAGCTGTGGGACGAGTCCCGCCTGATACAGTTGCTGGCCGCGCCCCGGAACGAGGGGCTCACGCGGTACTGGTTCGACCGGACGGTCATCAGTCTCGAGGATCTGCGACTTACCTTCGAGCGCCAAAAGAGCGGCTGGCTCAGCCGGCGTTACTTCCCCGACCTACACCAAACCGGAGAGATCGAAGAGGATGCCGCGGTCCGGCTGGAAGGCCCTGCGGCCGTTCCTGAATGGCAGAGCGAGGTGCAAAGCCTTCTTGGGCTCCTTGGCCATGCCAGAGGTGAGGTCGAACGCCTGCTCACCCGGCCGGATCTGAGGCCCTATGATGATATGGAGGACAGCCTTCGAGCCGCCCTGGCAAGCCTCGATGCTGCTCAGATCCAAACGGAAGCTCTGCAACAAGCCATCCAACCAGGCAACGCCTTCCCTCTCCCTCCTCGCGAGTACGAATCTGTCCCTCTCACAGCAGCATTGGAGCTCCTTGAAGAGCTGAAATCACAAAAACCGAAAGGAATCGGCCTGAGCCCTACAGAGGAGGTCGAAAGGAGTCTCGACCGTCTTTGGACACTTTGGTACAAGAGGCAAGCCGTTCCCGGAATCCTCAACCGGTTTAGCCTTCATCCCATGTACGTCGCTGAAGCTGGGGCCGGCAAGACTCACGCCTTGGCCCGCTTGGTCGAAGCTCAGCTTCAGAAGGGCGCGCCGGCTCTCCTCATGCGTGCCCTCGACCTGAAGCCGCGCGAAGGCTGGGAGTCAATCTTGCGAAAGGCGGTCGATGAACCGGCTTGGACTCTCCCGCAGATCCTCGACGCTCTGGAGGCATCGGCCGCGCAGGCAGACGTTCGCCGGGCAGCCCAGATGCAGCCGGCGAAGGTCCAGGCTCGCACTCGGGTCCTGATCGCGGTCGACGGGCTCGACGAGACCCCGCGCTCCACCGATTGGGCCGACCGGCTCGGTGAGCTGAACCCTTTGATCCGGCGTTTCCCTCGAATCCTTTTCGCGTTCTCGCTGCGTCCTAGCCTTGCTGCACGGCTGCCGGATACCGATTCGATCGACCGCGTATGGCTGCGGGGGTCCGATCCCGACGTGCCGGAAGTCTTTGCAGCCTACTGCCGCACCAGCGGGATCGAGGCTCCGCCGGCTCTCCGATGGGTTCTCCGCACACCTCTGGCAGTGCGGTTGTTTGCCGAGTTGTACAAGGGGCAGAGCCTCGCAAGGGTTTCCCTTGACGAGGTCTCTCTCGTTCGCCTCATGTACAAAAAGCTGGACTATGTCGAGCAGGCAGTCCGCGAGCTGGACCACAGCGGATGGTCGGAGTTCCTGTCTCCGGTTCGGCACTCACTTCGCGCTCTCGCCCGAGAATGTCTCCGCCAAGGCCGCCCTCTATCCACCCAGGAGGCCCTCCGGGCTGCCGAATCGCGTCTGCCGGCGGGAGTATTCTCTCCAGATAGGCTTCTCTGGGTTCTGGAGCAATGCCGGGATCGGGGCCTGCTGCTCGTCCGATCCTTCGATGGTTTTCTGGACGATGAATGGGCTTGGGAGCCCGCCTATCAAGTGCTGATGGACTATCTGCTCGCCGAAGAGGCTTGCCAACTGGCGCTGGAAGACCTCGAAGAGCCCAACATGCCGGATTACCTCCAGCAGAGATTCGAAGCCCAAGTGATGACCGTTTCGCATCTTGAAGCCAAGGGGCATCGATTCTTTGACTCGAAGCTCTGGGAGAACAGCCTTTCACCCGACCAACGCGAAAATCTCCAGTTGTCCACAATTTCCATGCTTCCCCAGGAGCGGGCGCTGGAATACCGGGATTTCGTCGCGAAGATCTTCACCCGGAGCATGCCGAGCTGCCGGCAGGTGGTTGATGCGGTTGTCGTACCTGGCCTTCGGGTACCAGATTGGCCTTTCGGAGCCCAGTTCGTCCACGAGATGCTCCTGCCGTTCCGTGTGGCAGATCGCGATCTATTCTGGTCGGGACCTCACCGCCTGCCTCGTAATCATGGAGGTGTCTGGGAAGGGTTCGGAATCAGTGTCCTTGAAGAGCTCGAGATCGCGGAGGACGATCCCTGGGATGCCGCTCCTCTCCTTTTGGCTTGGGCCACGACGACGGTCGACAACACGAATCGTCGCCGTATTCGAATGGAGCTTGCCCAATGGGGGCGCAAACAACCCGAAGGTCTTCTCCAGCTGCTGGCAACGGCGACTGGAACGAACGACCCGCAGATGAAGGAAGACCTCCTGTCCGCAGCGTACGGTGCCGCCTGTCTGAGCCGTCCCGATGCGGCCTGGAAGCCTCTCTGTGAATGGATGATCGACAGCTTCTTCACTCCTGGCGCACCGCTCCGCATGAACAACGTCGTTGTCCGCCACACGGCCAGAGGATTGATCGAGCGCGCGGTTGTATGTGGAATGCAGCTCGAGCCACAGAGGCTTGATGCTCTCCGCCAGCCTCTCGTCCGCGACCAGGAGTTGCTGCCAATCGACCTGGAAGCGGTCCAGTACCTCGAAGACCATGGCCGATATCATGGCGCACCACCTGCAACATCCGACTTGGCTTGGTATGTGGTGCCTAGAGCGATAGGTCCATTTTTCAGCTGGACGACGAGGAGTTGGACGGACGAGCAGGAGTCGTCCAATGATCGCCCGACCCTCGAGGAGGTCAGCGAGTACATCCTCCGGCTTTTTGTCGCCGACGAGGTGAGGAAAAGTGCCGAGCCTGCTGCGCGGAAAGCCGCGGAGATCGTCCTGCGGGAGCAATCGCGGATCTGGGCGGAAGAGATCGCAAGGCAATTAGAGGAACAGGAAGGGGTTGAAGAGTTAGTCGCCCTGATGGAGGCAGCTATCCCAGGACCCGACTTAGAGCAAGCTCCAGATGAGACTGAGGAAACACCCACAGCAATAGCCATGGATGAGAGTCCCGAGTTGCCGAGAGCAGCCAAGACTTTACTGGCGCTTCATGCCGATGCATGCGGGCTTGAGGCATTGACAGAGTACCAGCTCGCCATTGGCTACGTCTCGGCCTATGCAAGATCTCTAGGGTGGGATTACGGGCGATTCTTGGGAGACCCCAAAGGGGGTGAGCCCGGCGAAGTTTTGGGTCCAGACGTCGCAATTCTCCGCCAGCACCATCCTGCCAGCCACGGAAGCCGTAGCACTGTCATGACCTTCGCCGAGAAGTACGTTTGGCTCGCAGTGCATGATCTCACCGGCTATCTGGCGGACCGGCTCGCCGCGAGAGTGGACAACGACATCATCAATCCTCCGGTCGAACCAGCTCTACTTGCTGAGGCCACGAACCCGGCGACGGATGTTGCCCTTGCAGCGCCCTCTCTTACCTGGGAGGGTTTTTTCCCTCCGCAGCTGATTCCTAGCATCCTGCTCAGCGGATCGACTCAGGTGGAGTGTGCAAATGAATGGGCGGAAAAAGCCCCTCTCCCCGAGATGGATCCTCTGCTGTTCCCCGAGACAAGTTTTCTTCCTTCCTGGGCTCAGAAACACGAGTGGATCGTGCTCAACGCATTCGTTCATCTCCGGGAGCCCCGCAGCCAGGCGAAGGTCGACCTCAGGGTTTCCTGTGCCCTGTTCGCCAAGGAGCTGTCCTCGGTGCTTGCCGAGGATGCAGAGTCGAAAGCCTTTTCCGAGGAGCTCACTCATCTTGAAGCCCGCGTCAAGCGCGCCACATCCTACGTCGACCTTCACGAGGCCCTCTGGGCACCGTGGCTGCGAGATTCTTATGGACTCTGGCGCCACAAGACCCTGGACGATCAGGGCCAGCCGGTCTTCCTGGACCTGCGGGCTGCCACCTGCAGTCTTTTCTGGGACTCAAGTGAGGGCGAAATGGAGATCAAGATACCGGCTGAGCCTTTGCGGCGGGCGCTCCGGCTCGTGAACGTCCAGGGCGGGAAGTACATCGGTTCTGGTGGGGAAACACTTGCTTTCTTTCACAAGAGCAGCACGGAAGGCTGGTGGAGACCTCCTTGCAGCCAGACTCTTCTCGTCCGCCGGGACGCTTTCGAGGCAGCCCTCCAGAATGCGGGATTGGCGCCCTGTTGGGCAGTTCGGCTCTATCGCGAACCGTCCGCACCACTGCTCCAAAAAGGATGGACTCGGACTCAATTCGACTGGAGCAGCCTCTCGCTCTTTGTCGATGGCGCGCTCCGGACCTTCGAGCTGAACAGGTCCGTCGAGACGTTTACTCCCGAACCTCGTACTCCTCCGTCTCAAGCACCTCCGCCTTGAGCGTCCCGTGCCGGATCGCGCGCCTGCATCTCCTCCTCGCTGATCACGACCGCCTGTCGAACCCGACGCCGACCATCCAGAGCACCTGGTTCCCGCCCTACGCTCGCTTCTGCGCTACGATCGTCCCTGCCATGTCAACCCGTGAAGAAATCCTGGCGACTCTGCGTGAACAGCATGCAATCCTGAGCAGACGCTATCCGATCCAGCGCTTGGCCCTGTTCGGCTCGTGGGCACGCGGCGACGCTCGGGAAGACAGCGATGTGGACGTCCTGGTGGAGGTGGCTCCCTCGATCGGTCTCCGCTTCGTGGACTTGGGAGATCAGCTTGAAAGGGCGCTGGGGACGCCGGGTGGACTTGGTCTCCCGGCGTGCCATCAAACCGGCCTCCTGGAAAAAGATCGAGGTGGAGCTGATTGATGCCTAGACGCGGCTAGACATCAACGACACTCTCCGCGATCTGCCGCGCCACCACCGGAAGGCGGATCCCTTGCAGCCCGGCCCTGGTCAGGACATCCACCTTTCGCCCCAACAGGGCCTCCAGGTAGTTGACCAGCTCGACGAGCTCAAGGCCGATGGGTCGCTCGAAATCGATGATCAGATCCACATCGCTGGCTTCGTTCGCCGTTTCGCTCGCGAACGATCCGAACAGTCCGATCCGCCGGACTCCGAACTGGGAGCTGAGCTTGGGATAGCTCTCCCGCAGGCGGTAGAGGACGGCGTCGCGGGTGAGGTTGTTGGGTGAGTGGGGATCGGGTGTCATGGCAGCTTCGTTTCTGGGCACATTGTACAACCACCCGGCGCGGCGCCGCATGCGTGCTCGACTGGTCGTTCTACGGGCTGGCCTACCTTTGTGCAGAGTCAGCTTGCGCTGACTCAATGCCGGCGGGACGCCAGCGGTCCCAGGGGTGACCCCTGGGATCACTGGGTAGCGCCGCCCGCTACATATTCCGCCTGTACTGCCCACCCATCTCGAACAACGCCCGCCCGATCTCCCCAAGCGTACAAACCTTGGCCGTCTCCAAAGCTGCTCGAAGACATTCCCGCCGTGCACTGCGACCTGCTTTAACCGCTCCAGCTCTCCCGGTCTTTCGGCCTGGAAGCGCTCCTGGACGGCGGCAACGGTGGCGATCTGGGTTCCTTTTCGGCTTTGTGGAGCGGATGGTGAGCAGGCCCCGTTCCTTCTCTGGCCACTCGGAGCACTCCCGTCACCTGCGGTATACTCGACTCCATGAGCCCGACCCTCCTGGCAGAAGCCAAAAAGCTGAGCATCTCGGAGCGCATCGAATTGGTGGAGGCCATTTGGGACACGATCGGCCAGGAATCTGCCTCGATGGTTGTTCCCGAAGCTCACAGGGCAGAGCTGGACCGCCGCCTCAAGGATCTTGCCGACAATCCTGAGGCCGGGAGCCCGTGGGAAGAAGTCCGCGCCCGCCTTGAACAGATGTGAGCCTGCCGGTCATCATCCGGCCTCTGGCCGAAGGCGATTTGCGCGAGGCTCAGGCTTGGTATGAAGAAAAGCAACCTGGCCTCGGGGCTGTGTTCCGGGCCAGCGTTGGAGCGACGCTGCAGATCATCTCAGCCTCTCCCAGGATTTTCCCGATCGTGCACCAACGGACGATCCGCAGGGCGTCCGTCAAGCGATTCCCCTACATCCTCTACTTCGTGCTTCAGCCGGAGAGAATCCTTCTCGTCGCTTGCTTGCATGTTCGCCGGGGACCACGCGCCTTGCTCGACCGCCTCGAATCCTGACTACATATTCCGCCGATACTGCCCCCCCACCTCAAACAACGCCCGTCCGATCTCCCCGAGCGTGCAAACCTTCGCCGTCTCCAGGAGCTGCTCGAACACATTCCCGCCGCGCACGGCGACCTGCTTCAGGCGCTCGAGCTCTCCCGGCCTTTCGGCCTGGAAGCGCTCCTGGACGGCGGCGACGGTGGCGATCTGGGCTTCTTTTTCTGTCTCGGTGGAGCGGATGACCTCGCCGGGCTGGGTGGTGGGGGAGCCTTCGGAGGAGAGGAAGGTGTTGACGCCGATCACCGGCAGCTCTCCAGTGTGCTTGAGCGTCTCGTAGTAGAGCGACTCCTCCTGAATCTTGCCGCGCTGGTAGGCGGTCTCCATGGCGCCGAGGACGCCGCCGCGGTCGCTCAGGCGGTTGAATTCTTCCATGACGGCGTCTTCGACTTGCTCGGTGAGCCACTCGATGATGAAGGCGCCTTGCAGGGGGTTCTGGTTCTTGGCGAGGCCGAGCTCATGGTTGATGATGAGCTGGATGGCCATGGCGCGCCTCACGCTCTCCTCGGTGGGGGTGGTGATCGCCTCGTCGTAGGCGTTGGTGTGGAGCGAGTTGCAGTTGTCGAAGATGGCGTAGAGCGCTTGCAGCGTGGTGCGGATGTCGTTGAAGGAGATCTCCTGCGCGTGGAGGGAGCGTCCGCTGGTCTGGATGTGGTACTTGAGCATCTGCGAGCGCGGACCGGCGCCGTAGCGCTCGCGCATGGCTTTGGCCCAGATGCGGCGGGCGACGCGGCCGATGACGGCGTATTCGGGGTCGATGCCGTTCGAGAAGAAGAAGGAGAGGTTGGGCGCGAAGCTATCGACCGGCAGGCCGCGCGAGAGGTAGTACTCGACGTAGGTGAAGCCGTTGGCGAGCGTGAAGGCGAGCTGCGAGATGGGGTTCGCGCCGGCTTCGGCGATGTGGTAGCCGGAGATGGAGACCGAGTAGAAGTTGCGCACCTCGTGGTGGGTGAAGTGCTCTTGCAGGTCGCCCATCAGCTTGAGGGAGAACTCGGTGGAGAAGATGCAGGTGTTCTGCGCTTGATCTTCCTTCAGAATGTCGGCCTGCACGGTGCCGCGCACGCGGGACATCGTCTCTTTTTTGATCCTGGCGTAGACGTCGGGCGGCAGCACCTGGTCGCCGGTGATGCCGAGGAGCATCAGGCCGAGGCCGTCGTTGCCGGGGGGGAGCTCGCCGCGGTAGGTCGGGCGTTCGAGGCCGCGCGCGGTGAAGAAGGCGTTGATCTTCTCCTCGACCTCGGCTTCCAATCCCTGCTCGCGGATGTACTTCTCGCACTGCTGATCGACCGCGGCGTTCATGAAGAAGGCGGTGAGGATGGGGGCGGGGCCGTTGATCGTCATCGAGACGGAAGTCTTGGGATCGGCGAGATCGAAGCCGGAGTAGAGCTTCTTCGCGTCGTCCAGACAGCAGATGGAGACGCCGGCGTTGCCGATCTTGCCGTAGATGTCCGGGCGGACGGCGGGATCGTTGCCGTAGAGGGTCACCGAGTCGAAGGCGGTCGAGAGGCGGCGGGCCGGCTGGCCCATCGAGACGTAGTGGAAGCGGCGGTTGGTGCGCTCCGGGCCACCTTCGCCGGCGAACATGCGGGTCGGGTCCTCGCCTTCGCGCTTGAAGGGGAAGACGCCGGCGGTGTACGGAAACTCGCCGGGAACGTTCTCTTGCAGCATCCACTGGAGCAGGTCGCCCTGGTCGCGGTAGCGCGGCAGCACGACCTTCGGGATCTGGAGATGTGAGAGCGACTCGGTGCGCGTGGGGACGGCGATGTCCTTCCCTCTTACCTGGTAGACGTATTCGTCGCCTTCGTAGTTGGCGCGCTTCTGTGGCCAGGCGTCGAGGAGATCGCGGCTTGCCGGTTCGAGCTGGCGCTCCAGATCGCGGCGGAGCGCGGCGAGCGTCTCCGCCGCCTGTGGCGCGAGCTGCTCGGTTTCGGAGAGGGCCTGGAGCTGGTGGGCGACCTGGCTCTGCTGCGCGGCCTTCTTGTTGTAGCGGCGGACGGTGTCGGCGATGTCGGCGAGGTAACGGATGCGCTCCGGCGGGATGATGTAGACCTTCTCCGATTCCCCGGTCTGCTCGGGCAGCGAAGAGGCGAGCGGCGCGCCGGTCTTCTCGGCGACGCGGTCGATCACCCGGCGGTAGAGCCTCTGCGTGCCGGGATCGTTGAACTGCGAGGCGATCGTCCCGACGACCGGCATGCTCTCGACGGGCGCGTCGAAGAGCTTGTGGTTCCGCTGGTACTGCTTGCGCACGTCGCGCAGGGCGTCGAGGGCGCCGCGGCGGTCGAACTTGTTGAGCGCGACGACGTCCGCGAAGTCGAGCATGTCGATCTTCTCGAGTTGGCTCGCGGCGCCGTATTCCGGCGTCATCACGTAGAGCGAGACGTCCGAGTGGTCGACGATCTCGGTGTCGGATTGGCCGATGCCGGAGGTCTCCAGGATGATCAGGTCGAAGCCGGCGATCTTGAGGACGCTCAGCGCGTCACGCACGTGGCGGGAGAGGGCGAGATTGGCCTGGCGGGTGGCGAGCGACCGCATGTAGACGCGCGGGCTGTGGATGGCGTTCATGCGGATGCGGTCGCCGAGGAGCGCGCCGCCGGTCTTGCGCTTGCTCGGGTCGACCGAGAGAATGCCGATCGTCTTGTCCGGGAAGTCGAGGAGGAAGCGGCGCACCAGCTCGTCGATCAGCGAGGACTTGCCCGAGCCGCCGGTGCCGGTGATGCCGAGGACCGGCACGGTGGTGCGGGACGCCGCGGCGCGGATCGTCTCGAACAGCTCCACGTGCTCGGCGGGATGGTTCTCGGCCGCCGAGATCAGCCTGGCGATGGAGCGCGGGTCGCCCGCCCCCGCAGCGGTCAAGTCGCGCGGCCCGGCCTCCTTGCCGGTGGGGAAGTCGCTGCGCGAGAGAAGATCGTCGATCATCCCCTGCAGCCCCATCGCGCGCCCGTCGTCCGGAGAATAGATGCGCTCGATGCCGTAGGCCTGCAGCTCCTCGATCTCCGCGGGGAGGATCACGCCGCCGCCGCCGGCGAAGATGCGGATGTGCCCGCAGCCTTCCTCGCGCAGCCGGTCGTGCATGTACTTGAGATACTCGACGTGGCCGCCCTGGTAGGAGGTCACGGCGATGGCGTTGGCGTCTTCCTGGATCGCGCAGCTCACCACCTCGTCCACCGAGCGGTCGTGCCCGAGGTGGATGACCTCCGCGCCGCTCGCCTGGAGGATGCGGCGCATGACGTTGATCGCCGCGTCGTGCCCGTCGAACAGCGAGGCCGCGGTGACGATGCGGATCTTGTAGCGGGCCGGATAGGCCGGCGCAGCGGTGGGGGCCAGAGGTTTCGTCGCCGTGGTCATGCCGTCTTCCTCAGAGCAAACCGGACCGGACGGGGCCGGCCGGGACCTCTATCATACGGCGGAAACGCCGCCGCCCGCCCCCTCCCCCGTCCCCTCCCCCGCGCGTGCCCCCAGCCCACCCACCCCGAGCGGGAGAGGGGCGCCACCACCCAAGAACACGGACTGGCACCGACGAGCACGGACAAACACGGACCAGTAGAAGAAGAAAAACGCTTTCCAGAAGATCCTCCGCAGGCGTTCCCCCTCTCCCGTTCGGGGTGGGTGGGTGGGGGACGCACGGGAGAGGGGGCAGGGGGTGAGGGCCACGGGATCGCTCCGCCGGGCGGGTCGGATATACTCGGCCCCTCTGAAGAGGCGCACCGGCGCCGATCGCCCACCGAACCGTTCGAGAGCCGTTCGAAAGGATCCTTCATGTCCCTGTCCGCCTCCGCTACGCGGGACTTGCTGCTCTACATGCTGTGGGCCGACCGCACCACTCTGCGGGCGGTGCGCGAGGTGAGCCCTGAGCATCTGAGGCGCGATGCCGGGATCAGCTTCGGCTCGCTCTTCGGCACCATGGTCCACATCCTCGGCTCGCAGCGCCGCTGGCTCGCCCGTTTCTCGGGCCATGCGCCGGCCCGCATTCCGACCCAGGACGACTTCCCCGACCTCCTTTCCTGGATCCACTCCTGGGAGGAGACCGCTTCGGAGGTCGAGGCCTTCCTCGCCGCGCTGACCGACGAGCAGCTCGCCGCTCCCCTCAGTTGGGTCGACAGCGAGGGCGCCACGGTCACCCGGCCGCTCTGGCAGCCGGTCGTCCATCTGGTCAATCACACCAGCTATCACCGCGGCCAGATCGTCTCCCTGCTGCGCCAGATGGGCTATCAGCCGCCGTCGACCGACCTGATCCGCTTCTTCCTCGAACGCTGATCGGCTCCGTCATTCATTCAGGTCTATTTGGGGGGGACCCCGGCGCGTCTATCCGACATAGAATGCCCGGCAGAGGAGGGAGGAGCTCATGAAGATTCGAACGCTTGTCGCCGTATCCGTTCTGCTGGCCGGCCTGCTCGCAGCCGCTCCGAAGGCGGCTCGGGCCGAGGGACGCCTGACGGTCACCAAGGCCACGGTCCAGGGTTGCACAGCGATGGGAAAATGCATCTGGAAGGTGACCTGCAAGGTCGGCAACAACGGCGACGTCGTCCAGGAGATGCGCGGCTCCAGCCGCGACGTCAAGGAGATCAACAAGTCCTTCGACGCCCAGGCGTTCCCGGTCAACGTGCAATGCAAGCTCGACTTCGACGACGGCTGGATCTCCACCTCGTGGAAGCCGGTCGGCACCGCGGAGCTCGCCGTGCCGGGAGGCGGCGACTACGACCTCGAGATGTCGAGCAAGGAGAAGGGGGGCGTCACCGTCCACGTGCTGGTCGACAGCCTGGAGAGAGGCGTCGCCCCGGCGGCGGCCGCCGCTGCTCCCGCCAAGCCGGCGGCCAAGCCCGCGAAAGCGCCGGCCAAGGCCGCCGCGCCGCGGCAGTACGTCGCCGTCTTCCAGCAGTCTCCCGCCGGCGAGGCGGTCCTCGTCGGCCTGTCCTGGGATCAGCTCCTGGCGCGCTCGGCCCAGCTCGACGCCAAGGGCTCGCGGATCGTCGCCCTCGGCACCTATGTCGAAGGGGGCAAGCGGCTGTGGAACGCCATGTTCCGCTCCGGCAAGGAGAAGCAGACCATCCTGCCGGGGATGAAGTGGGAAGACTTCTCCAAGAAATGGTCCGACCTGGTCAACAACCAGCACATGCGCCTGATCGACCTGGTGATCTATGACGACGGGACCAAGCGCCTCGTCGCCGGCGCCTTCCGCGAAGGGTACGACCAGAACGCCCTGTGGGTCGGCCAGCCGCCCGCGGGCTTCCAGGCCAAGTGGTCGGAGCTCAGCGGCGCCGGCCTGCGCCTCGTCGACCTGGAGGTCAACCCGACCGCCGGCGGCAAGCTCGACTATGCCGGCGCCTTCCGCCAGGGGCAGGGGAGCTACGGCCTGTGGCCCGGGCTCGACCGCGACGCCTTCCTCGCCAAATGGAAGAAGGCGGGCGGCAGCTCGCAGCTCAACGAGGTCAAGACCTACAGCGACGGCAAGAAGAGGCTTTACGACGCCGTCATCGGCGGCGGCGGCTTCAAGAGCGCGCTGGAGCTCGGCATCGACTGGGACACGCTGGCCGCGAAGTGGAAGGAACAGGCCGGCAAAGGGATGCGCCTCGTCGACCTGGAGACGTATCAGGATTGAGCTTGTGCGACTGCTGTGGAGGGATGCGGGGCTGCTGCCCGCGTCCCTCTGTTACAATCCCGCTCCATGAGGGAGAGGCAGATCCGCATTCTGATCGCAAAGCCCGGTCTGGACGGGCATGACCGCGGTGCCAAGGTGGTCGCGCGGGCTTTGCGCGACGCCGGCTACGAGGTGATCTACACCGGGTTGCGCCAGACGCCGGAGCAGATCGCCGCCGCGGCGGTGCAGGAAGACGTCGATGCGGTGGGTCTGTCGATCCTCTCGGGAGCGCACAACGTCCTGCTGCCGGAGATCACGCGGCTGCTCAAGGAGCAGGGGGCTGAGGACATCCTGGTGTTCGCGGGCGGCATCATCCCGGAGCAGGACATCTCGCCGCTGAAAGTTGCCGGGATCGACCAGATCTTCCTGCCCGGTACCTCCACCAAAGACATCGTCCGCTACCTGGAAGACCGGTTCAAGGCCGCCTGAGCCAGGCGCCATTTCGGAGGGAGCATGAGAAGAAGGATCCTGCTGGCCGACGACAGCGTCACCATCCAGAAGGTGATCGAGCTGACGTTCATGGATGAGGACTATGACGTCAAAGCGGTCAGCAACGGGGATGAGGCGCTCGCGGCCCTGCCCGAGCTGAGGCCGGACGTCGTCATCGCGGACGTGCACATGCCGGGAGCGAACGGCTACGAGGTCTGCCGGCGCTCCAAGGAGATCCAGCCGGACGTCCCCGTGCTGCTCCTGGTCGGCACCTTCGAGCCGTTCGACGAGGGCCAGGCGCGCGCCGCCGGAGCGGATTCGTTCCTGAAGAAGCCGTTCGACTCCCAGGAGCTGCTCCAGCGCGTGCAAGACCTCATCGCCTCCCGGTCCGGCGCCGCGGCGGCGCCCGCTGCTGTTCCCGCGGCGCCGGCTGTCCCGGACAAGGGCTTCGGCGCCGCTCTCCCGCCGCTGGATCTCGGCTCGTTCGATCCGGCACCGGCGTTCGATACCGCGGCGGGCTTCACGCCCGCGGCGGCGTTCGAGCCCGCGCCTGTGTTCGAGCCCGCGGCGGAGGAGACCGACTGGGGCTCATTCCAGCTCGAGCCGGAGCCTGCTCCCACCGCTCCCGCCGCGCCGCGCCTGGACAGTCCCTTCCTGGAAGAAGAAGCCTCCCCCTTCGTTCTCGAGGACGACCGGGCGACGACCGCCTTCCAGCCCGCGGCCTTCCCGGAGGCTTTCCCGGTCGATGAAGCCGCGCTGCTGCCGGCCGGCGAGCCGATGTTCGAGCTCGATAGCCCCGAGCTCGACAGCCCCGAGCTCAGCGCCCCGCCGCCGAGCCCGTCCCCGAGCTCCTACCAGCCCGCCGGCTTCGCGGCGCCCTGGGAGACCGACGCCGCCGCGCCCGCGCCGGCCGCGGCCTGGAGCGCTCCGGTGGAGCCGGAGCCCGAGCCGCTGCCCTGGAATCCGGAGCCCGAGCCGGCTCCCTGGAGCCCGGAGCCCGCTCCCTGGAATCCGCCGCCGCTGGAGGCGGAGGCGATGCAACCGCCCCCCCTGCCGGAAGCCGAGCCGCCCGCCGCGGAGCCGCCGGCCGCCGAGCTGATGAGCGCCGAGCCTCCGGTCTCCGCCGAGCCGCCGGCCGCCGCACCGTTGGCCGTCGGGAAGATCTCCGCGCACTCGCCGGCCGCCGGCCAGGAAGGCAACGGCCATCTCAGTGAGGAGGACGTCGACCGCATCGCGCGGCGGGTCGTCGAGCTGATGGGCGACAAAGCCATCCGGGACATCGCCTGGGAAGTCATCCCGGACCTCGCCGAGGTGGTCATCCGGACCCGCTTGCGCGAGCTCGAAGCCCAGGTCGAGAACCCGGCTGAGTGACGGCGCGCGCGGCGTTTCCCTCCCAGCTCCCCCAGGAGCCGCATCAAAAGCAGGCGCTCTTCCCGAAGGGATCATCCTTCGGGAAGGCGCTTCCGCTGTAAGACGGAGGTTGTGTGAGCGAGCCCAGTCGGCCTGATAACGAAATGGACAAGCGCTTCGAGCCGCGGAGCTACGAGCAGAAGTGGCAGATGCATTGGGCGGAGAAGGACTATTTTCGCGTCGAGGCGCCGTCGGACAAGCCCTCGTTCTGCATCATGATCCCGCCGCCCAACGTCACCGGCAAGCTGCACGTCGGGCACGCGCTCCAGTCGACGATCCAGGACCTGCTCACCCGCTGGCGCCGCATGCAGGGCTACAACGCCCTCTGGCTCCCGGGGACCGACCACGCCGGCATCGCCACCCAGCTCATGGTCGAGCGCCAGCTCGCCGGCGAAGGCATCAGCCGCCTGGAGCTCGGGCGTGAGAAATTTCTGGAGCGCACCTGGGCGTGGAAGAAGCAGTACCACGGCAACATCCGCCGCCAGCTCGGCCTCCTGGGCGCGAGCTGTGACTGGAGCCGGGAGCGCTTCACCCTCGACGCCGACCTCAACCGCGCCGTCCGCGAGTCCTTCGTCCGCCTCTACCGCGAGGGGCTGATCACCCGCGGCGAGTACCTGGTCAACTGGTCCCCGGCGCTCGGCACCGCCGTCTCCGACCTCGAAGTCGAGAGCCGCACCGTCCAGGGCAAGCTCTACCACATCGCCTATCCGGTCGAAGGTGGCGACGAGCGCATCGAGCGCATCGTTGTCGCCACCACGCGGCCCGAGACGATGCTCGGCGACACCGCCGTCGCCCTGCACCCGGAGGACGAACGCTACCTGCATCTGCACGGCAAGGCCGCCATTCTCCCTCTGGTCGGCCGCCGCCTTCCGTTCGTCGCCGATGCGGCGGTGGACAAGGAGTTCGGCACCGGCCTGGTGAAGATCACGCCGTTCCACGACCCCTTCGACTTCGAGCTGGCGCGCCGGCACGATCTGCCCGGCATCTCGGTGATCGACCGCGCCGGCCGCATGTCTGAAGAGGCCGGCCCGGATTTCGCGGGCCTCGACCGCTTCGAGGCGCGGGCGAAAATCGTCGAGCGCCTGCGCGCCGAGGGATATCTCGTCAAAATCGAGGAGCACGTCCACAACGTCGGCCACAGCCAGCGCAGCGGCGAGCCGATCGAGCCGCTGGTTTCGACACAATGGTTCTGCGACGTCTCCGGGATGGCCGCGCAGGCGCTGGAGGTGGTGCGCGACGGCCGCCTGACGCTCCTCCCTGAGTCGTGGAACAAGACCTGGGAGCACTGGCTGTCCAACATCCGGCCGTGGTGCATCTCCCGCCAGCTCTGGTGGGGGCACCAGATCCCCGCCTGGTTCACCGCGGACGGGCGCTACTTCGTCGCCCACAGCGTCGAGGAGGCGGCCAGGGAAGCCGGCGTCGACCCCGGCGCGCTGATCCAGGATCCCGACGTCCTCGACACCTGGTTCTCCTCCGCCCTGTGGCCGTTCTCGACCCTCGGCTGGCCGGACGAGACGCCCGACCTGCGCACCTTCTATCCCACCGACGTCCTGGTCACCGCCTACGACATCCTGTTTTTCTGGGTGGCGCGGATGGTGATGAGCGGCCTGCATTTCATGGGGGACGTGCCGTTCCGCACCGTCCATCTGACCGGCCTGGTGCGCGACGCCGAGGGCGTCAAGATGTCGAAGACCAAAGGCAACGTCCTCGACCCCGAGGAGCTGGTCGACGAATACGGCGCCGACGCCCTGCGCTTCACTCTGGCCTCGCTCGACAGCCCCGGGCGCGACATCCCGCTCAACCGCGACCAGATCGCCGGCTACCGCGCCTTCGGCAACAAGATCTGGAACGCCACCCGCTTCGCCCTGTCGCGCGTCGGCGACGCCCGCGTGCAGCCGTCCATCGACGATCCGGAGAGCCTGGCGGCGCCGGAGCGCTGGATCCTCTCCCGCCTCTCCGGCGTGGCGGCGGAGGTCAACGCCCGCCTGGAGGACTTCCGCTTCGACGAGGCGTGCAACCGGCTGTACCACTTCTTCTGGGGCGACTTCTGCGACTGGTACATCGAGCTGTCCAAACCCGCGCTGATGGGAGAGGCGCCGCGGCCCAGAGTCGGGGAAGTCGTCCTCACCGTGCTCGACCGCAGCCTGCGCCTGCTGCATCCGGTGATGCCGTTCCTCACCGAGGAGCTGTGGCAGCGCCTGCCCGGGCACGAGGCGATCCACGCCGAAACGATTGCGCTCGCCCCCTATCCGCGGGCGGAGCCGGCCTGGGACGCTCCCGAGGTGGAAGCCGGCATGGACGCGCTCATGCAGGTGGTGGCGCGGGTCCGCGCCCTGCGTAGCGAGCTGGGCGATTTTCTGAAATTACCGGCCAAGGCGAAGCTCGACCTCTTTCTCGCGGCGCAGGACGCCGGGCTGGGCCGGTTGCTCGCGGAGCAGGAGGCGCTGATCCGCTTCCTCGCCCGGGTCGAGTCGATCCATTGGGGAGCGGCTCCGGAGGGCGCGCGGCGCGACCTCGTCGCCGGCGTCGAAGTCGGCCTCCTCCCGCAGGCGCAAGAGCCGCAGAAGCTGACCGAGGAGGAGCGCGGCCGGCTGCACAAGGAGCTGGAGAAGCTGGACGCCGACATCGGCCGCGCCGAGGAGCGCCTGAGCAACGAGCAGTACCTCGCCAAAGCGCCGGCGCAGGTCGTGGAGACCGGCCGCACCCGCCTCGCCGAGATGAAAGAACGGCGCGCGAGCCTGCGCGCGAGCCTGGGAGCCTGAGAGACCGTGGAGTACTGCAGCAATTTTTTCGCCGAGATGGAGCGCACGCGGCCGGCCGCTCCGGGCCCCGGCCGCGGGCCGGAAAACCTGGTCCTGGTGCGCTCCGTGACCTCGACGAACCAGCTCGCGCGGGCCATCGTGGCGGAGTACGAGCAGGAGGCGCAGCACCTCCAACCCCTGCTCCTCCTCGCCCGCGAGCAGACCGGCGGGCGCGGCAGGCAGGGGCGCTCCTGGAGCAGCCCGCCGGGCCGCGGGGTCTATGCCACGCGGGTGCTGGCGGTGGAGAGCACCGAGCTCCTGCAATCACTCCCTCTGCTCGTCGGCGCCGGGCTGTGCCGCGGCCTGGCGCCGCATCTGGCTATGCCCTGCGGCCTCAAGTGGCCGAACGACCTCGTCGTCGAAACGCCGGCCGGGCGCAAGAAGATCGGCGGCATCCTGATCGAGGCTCTCGTCCGCCCCGGCGAGCCGACGTCGGCCATCCTCGGCTTCGGGATCAATCATGGGCATGACGAGAGCGAGCTGCCGGCGACCGGGACCTCGCTGCGCCTGCTCGCTCAGGGCGTGCCGCCGCCTTCCCTGGGCCAGCTCACCTGGGACCTGGTCGGCGCGCTGGAGCGCGAGCTGGAGCATCTCGGCGACGTCCCCTACGCCGTCGCGGCCTATCGCGAGCACACGGTCCACCGGCCGGGCGACGCGATCTCGTGCCGCGTCGGCGACGGCGTGGTCGAGGGGCGCTTCAAAGGCTTCGACGAGCGCGGACGGCTCCTCCTGGAGCGTGACGGCGAGGAGCTCTGCCTGCCTGCCGGAGAGGTGATCGAATGAGCGACAGACAGCGGACCTCGCGCAGCGAGCGGAGCGGGGGCCTCGTCGTCCTCGTCGACGTGGGCAACACCAACACCGTGTTCGGCGTCTACCAGGGCGACGAGCTGATCGAGAGCTTCCGTCTCTCCACCGACACCGAGCGCACCGCGGACGAGTACGGCTCGCTCCTGCTGCCGCTCTTCACCCGGCGCTCGATCGACCCCACGGCGGCGGACGCGGTGGTGATCTCCTCCGTGGTGCCGCCGCTGCACCTGACACTGGACCACCTGGGGCGGAAGTACTTCGGCAAGAAGCCGCTGTTCATCGAGCCCGGCGTGCGCACCGGCATGCCCATCCGCTACGACAATCCCACCGAGGTGGGAGCCGACCGCATCGTCAACGCGGTGGCCGCCCGCGAGCGCTTCGGCGCGCCGGTGATCGTGGTCGACTTCGGCACCGCGACGACCTTCGACGTCGTCAACGCGGCCGGCGAGTACAGCGGCGGCATCATCGCGCCGGGCATCATGATCTCCGCCGAGGCCCTCTTCGCCCACGCCTCCCGCCTCTACCGGGTCGACGTGCGCAAGCCCGCCGAGCTGATCGGCAAGAACACCGCCGGCGCCATGCAGGCCGGCATCTACTACGGCTACATCGGCTTGGTCGACGGCATCCTCGAGCGGCTCCTCGCCGAGATCCCCGGCGTCAAGACCGTGGTGGCGACCGGCGGCCAGGCCGACCTCATCGCCGCCGGCTCGAAGCACATCCGCGAGGTGGACCCCATGCTCACCCTCGTGGGCCTCAAGCTCATCTACGACCGTAACCGGGCGTAGAGAGCTCTTGAAGCACTGTCATCCTGAGGGCGAGGAACGAGCCGGAAGGATCTGGGGGATGGAAAGGTCCGCCCACCCAGATCCTTCAGTCGCCAGGGCTCCTTCAGGATGACCGGGCGTGAAAATCCCCACGAAAAGGTCTTGCTTTCCGCCCTATTCCCGCAGTAGGCTCGCTTCGCTGTTCCGTTCTTTTCAGTCGTTCACCGGCAGGAGCGTATCCGGCCGGTGATCCCTACAAGGCGGGCCCGAGTGAGTTCGCACCTCACCCGGACCCTGGCGCACACAGGAGATACATTCCCATGCGCACTGAGCAGGATGGTAGCACCCGTCCGTCCCGTCCCCGTCACATCTTCGCCCCTGAGTGCCCCTGAGTACCTGGCCTGGCTCGCCCAGCGCGACGAGCCGCACACCGCCTCCGAGGCCGATTTCGCCGGCCCCTGGCATCTGGAGGCGCACCCGCAAGGCGGCTGGGCCGTCCTCCGGGAAGGCGAGAGCCTCGACTTCGGAAGCACCCCCACCGCCGTCTTCACCAAAAAAGAGGCCGCCCAGCTCGCCGCCGCCATCCTCCCCGGCACCGGCCGCCGCCTGCGTTACCGTCTCGGCCCCGATCCGGACCCGCAGGGTTTCCCCATCCTCCTCGAAGGCGACCTCGCCGGCCACTCCCGCCACTTCAATGAAGACCTCCTCGCCGCCCTGAACACCGCCGACGCGCTCGCTTCTGCACCGCGCGACTTCGCCTGGCTGCTCGACGCCATGGGAGGTCTCGCTTTGGAGCACGTCGACCGCATCGCCGTCGCGCGGCTTGCCGGCACGGGCGGCTGAGCCGGGATCTCACGAGACGTTTCCTCCCCTTGGGCGGGAGGCGGTTGGCCTTCTCTGACCAAAACCGCCTCCCTGCCGACTCCAGTCGGTACGAGGACGACTCCAGTCGGTGCGAGGGCAAGTCAGTCAGCAGCTCACTCACCACGGTCAGATGGCTCGCCCACTATGGTCGGCCCGGCGGCGACTGGAGTCGGAGCGGAAACGACTGGAGTCGGACTGACGGCGACTGGAGTCAGAACGGAAACGACTGCAGTCGGACTGACGACGACTGGAGTCGGAATGGAAACGACTGGAGTCAGACTGACGGCGACTGGCGTCGGAACGGAAACGACTGGAGTCGGAGCGGCGGCGACTGGAGTCGGAGCGGCGACGACTGGAGTCGGAACGGCGACAACTGGAGTCGGAACGGGCGGCGGGAGGCCTCCAAACAAGGCGGAACAACGCCGGGCAGCGTCTCTCTCTCGCCGCCGCACGTTGAAAGGACGCACTCCCGCCATGGTCGCGGGGATCACCCGCAAGCCCTGGCCGGTGGGCGAGCTTCTTGTGGCCTATTGAGTAGGGCGCGGTGGTGGAGGAGGTGGTGGCGGAATTGGCCGGGGAGGAGGCGGCCAGCTCCTTATGACGTCGGCCATTAGGCTGCCTCCCTAACTTCTTGGGGAAATCGCGCGCTGATCATCTCCTCGAAGCTCTCTGTTTGAATCTTCGGATCGCGCGGCATCTCTCGACGGGCGACATGGTCCCACTCAACTTCCCGGGAACGTATCGTCTGGAGGCGATGCAGAATCTCTTCCGGTTTAAGCTCGTCCACCAAAGCCCATACCTGTTCATATTCCCACTGACTTTGGGACCACCGACTGCTCAGGTAGGAGGCCAGCGACGCTGTTTTTGTGTACCGGCGGAGGGCGAGCCAAAGGCTCGAAGCGGCAGTCAGAACAGCCAAGCCGAGACTAATCCAGTTGGCCGCCTCTGGCAGCTTGGCGTGGATCTTGTCGATAAAGCTCACCACCGTGGCACTCGACAGAAAGAGGACACCGAAGGTCATCCGGGTATCCCAAACCTCAAGCGTTGACCCGAGCTCGCCATAGTAGCGGGTTAGGTAATCAGCGTTGCACATGGCCTCCCAAAGGAGGTCGCGAGGGGTACCGTTACTTCTTGCCATTGGTCGTTCTCGCCTCCTCACCCCAAGTCTACACGACCGGCGCATGCCTGAGTAGATTGGTAACGCAAAGGGACGGTCCCTCTGGGAACCGGCCCCCTGTCCTACATCGCCCTTCACTGGGGTGGCGGTCTACGATCCCCTCCATCGGCGGTGGCGGAGCGCCCCGCAGGAGAACGGCGGCAAGCTCCGCCGCTGCTAGCGCTTTGGCCTGCCTGAACGTCTTCAGTGTGGCGATGATGCACGCGGCACAAGAGAGGCGTCGATGCGCTGTCGTTTCAACATGGCAAGCCGCCTCCGGACAGCCTAGGAGCTGAGAGGTCTGACAAAGTAGAATTAGGGAGAGCTTTCGAGGAAGGAGATCTCGATGTCCCCCAATTTTGCCCAAGTGGAATCACAGGTCCGGCAGTGGCCGCCGGAGGAGCGGGCCCGGCTCGCGGAGATCCTCCTCGAGTCTCTGGTCGAATTGAGCGCTCCTGGTGTCCAGGACGCTTGGGACGCCGAGATCCGGGCGCGCGTTGCGGCCTATGAGAGAGGCGAGCTCGGGCTCGTCCCTGCGGAAGAGGTCTTCGCAAGCGCACGGAAACTGGCTGAGTGACGCGCATACGCTTCCTTCCTCAGGCGGCTGCCGAGGTCAGGACGGAAACAGGGTACTACCGGCGCGAAGCCGGTCCAGAAGTCTCGAAACGCTTCGTCAGGGCTGTCGAGCAAGCCACCCGGCTTGCCGGAGAGTTTCCCGATGCCGGCTCCCCGGGTCCTGAGAGAACCCGGCGCATTCAGCTCAGGGGCTTTCCGTTCTCGCTGATCTATCGGCTGGCAGGAGACGAGATCGTGGTGTTCGCGGTCGCATGCCACACGCGTGAGCCCGGCTATTGGACGCGCCGCGTCCCGACCTGAGAGCGAAGTCGGGCTCAGGTGCTCCAGCAACCGAGAAATTAATGCATTCAGGAGGGCAGAGAGGGGGCTTGCATCGCGGGCGCTCGGGAAATAGGCGGTTGGGCTCGCGGGCTCGACGGTCCGCACCGCGAGCCCAACCGTCCGTTTCTCGGCTGCGGTAATAGATCTCCCGGTTTTGATCATCGGATTCCCGGATTTCACCGTCCGTTTCCCCGCACTGCTGTGCCACGTGGCGTGCCAGTCCGCCAGTTTCCCAACTGCAAGCGCTCCGCGTGCCAGTCCTGACAGCCTGCTTCTGGGTGGCGAAGACGCGTGGACCTCGGTGGAATGCGCGTGGAGTCCCCGCGGCGAAGCGATATACGCGCCTTCCATTGAGCCATATTGTAGTATCGTATCTGAAAGGAGTCATAGCTATGCGAATCGCGTCAGGCGTCTTGCTACTCAGTGCTCTCCTCTCCCTTCCCACCGCGCTCTCTGCTCAATCCTGCATCACCGACTGCGTCAATCTCTGCAGCTCAAGCTCTTACTGTAGTAATGAATGCACTTCAGATTGCGATACCCCGAGCACCTGCGGGGAATACGGTATGTGTAATCCCGACCCCGACGGCGACGGTTTGACTTGGAACGACAACTGCCCCTATTCCTACAACCCATATCAAGCCGACTGCGATGGAGACGGCTCGGGAGATGCTTGCGACTCCCAGAATGCCATTTACTCCCCAATCAGCGGCAGCTCACGGGACTGCGTCATTATAGGCCGCACCCATGTGGGGTATGTCGACGTACAGATGCATGTCGAGACCAATTACACCGACGTTAGCGCCTGTGGCAGCCCTGATCATTGGTTCTCTTACGAGCTTCCCCGGATCACGTGCTACGGCTTCATATCTGTGTCGAGCTGCTGCATTAGCAATTACGGAACATACGAATGTCTCTACAATCTCAACAATAACACCTGCCACTAACCGGTCGAGCGTCTGACATGGGCGGGCCTGGCCGCATCCCATGGGCCGCCCTACGATCAAGGCCGATCCTGCGGCCAAAGTTAGCGCCTATAGGGTGAGGGTCCCGGCGAAGCCGGCTCAGGTGCTCCAGCAACCGAGAAATTAATGCATTCAGGAGGGCAGCCGGGGGCTTGCATCGCCGGCGCGTGGAGGCAAGAATGTGCCCCCAATGCCGAAGAGCGGGTCGAGAATGCAGTCTCCGGATGCGTCCGGCCCGGCGCTCCGCCGGCCGGGGCGTCTGCGCCGTGTTTTGAAGCGGGCCGCTCTCGGCCTTCTGCTTCTGATCGGCCTGTCGGCCGTGGCCGGCCTGGCCGCGTTGTTCTGGCTTCGGGGCCGGGTCCAGGCGAACCTGCCGGAGATCCGCGGCGAGCGGCGCCTGAGCGGGCTCGCCGGGCCGGTGACGGTCGAGCGGGACGCGCTCGGCGTGCCGAGCATCCAGGCGGGGAGCCGCCGCGACGCCGCCTTCGCCACCGGTTTCGTCCATGCCCAGGACCGCCTCTTTCAGATGGATCTCCTGCGCCGACTGTCGGCCGGTGAGCTGGCCGCGATCTTCGGCCCCAGGGCGCTCCCCGGCGACCGGGCGATCCGGGTCCACCGCTTCCGGGCGCGGGCGGAGGCGCTCCTCGGGAGCAGCTCTCCCGAGCTCCGGGGCCTTCTGGAGGCCTACGCCGCGGGGGTGAACGCGGGCCGGTCCGGCCTCGGGGAAAAGCCGTTCGAGTACCTGGTGACGCGCACCGAGCCCGAGCCCTGGCGCCCCGAGGACAGCTTTCTGGTCCTCTTCGCCATGTTCGCCCGGCTGCAGGACGAAAACGGAGCGATCGAGGCGGAGGAAAGCCGGATGCGCGATGCGATGCCGGCGGAGCTGTTCCACTTCCTCGCCCCCGGCGGCACCGAGTGGGACGCGCCGATGCTGGGGAAGCCTTTCGACACCCCGCCGGTTCCCGGTCCGCAGGTCTGCGACCTCCGCACGGCGGCGAAGACCGCCGCGCTCGCGGGCGGGCGCGGCGAGCCTGTCGAGCCGGAGCCCCTGCCGGGAAGCTCCGGCTGGGCGGTCTCGGGGAGCCACACGGCGGATGGCGGTGCCCTGCTGGCCAATGAGCTGCACCTCGAGCTGGGAGTGCCCAACTACTGGTACCGCGCCTCGCTCTCCTGGCCGGAGGGCGCCGGCCGGCGCCGCGTCACCGGCGTGACGCTCCCCGGGGCTCCGGCCGTCGTGCTGGGCAGCAACGGCGAGGTCGCCTGGGGGATCACCAACAGCGCCGTCGACGCCAGCGACCTGGTGCCGCTCGACGTCGACCCCGCCCGGCCGGGCTTCTATGCGACCCCGGAAGGGCCGCGCCGCTTCGTGCGCCACCGCGAGACGATCCGGGTCAAGGGCGGAGACGCGGAGACCCTCGACGTCGACTGGACGGTCTGGGGTCCGGTGATCGGCCGGGACGACCAGGGGCGTCTCCAGGCGGTGCGCTGGGTGGCCGACGAGCCGGAGGGAGCCGACTTCGCCATCCTGGGCCTGGAAACCGCCCGCACGGTGGGGGAGGCGCTGGACGTCGCCCACCGCAGCGGCGTGCCCACCCTCAACTTCCTCGTCGCGGACTCCGGCGGCCATATCGCCTGGAGCATCCTGGGCCACCTCCCCCGGCGCGCGCCCGGATTCGACGGCCAGACCACCGGCTCCTGGCAGGAGACGGCGCAACGCTGGCAGGGCCTCCTGCCTCCCCCCGAGGTGCCGCAGATCGTCGACCCTCCATCCGGCCGGGTGTGGAATGCCAACAACCGCAGCGTGGACGGCGACATGCTCGCCAGGCTCGGCGGCGGCTCTTTCGTCTTCGGGGCGCGCGGCCGCCAGATCCGCGACGATCTCATGGCCCTCGACAAGGCGACGGTCGAGGACATGCGCACCATCCAGCTCGACGACCGCGCGCTCTTCCTGACCCACTGGCGCGACTTTCTGCTGCGCGTCCTGACACCGCAGGCGGTCGCGGCGGACCCGCGCCGCGGCGAGATGCGCGCCCTGGTGGAGAGCTGGAGCGGGCGGGCCGCCGTGGATTCGGCCGGCTACCGGTTGGTCCGCGCCTTCCGGACCGTCCTCGGGCGCAGCGTGTTCAACAAAATCATCGCCGGTTGCTCCCGGATGCCCGCCGACTTCGAATACTTCGGCAGCTCCTATCAGGACGAAGGGCCGCTCTGGAGAATCGTGACCGAGCAGCCGGCCCACCTGCTCGATCCGCGGTATGCGACCTGGCAGGAGCAGCTCCTGGCCTCCGTCGACGAGGCGCTCGCCGCGATGCCCGCGGGTCGCCTGCGCGACCGCACGTGGGGAGAGCGCAACGTGACGCGGATCCAGCACCCGATGAGCCGGGGAGTCCCCTTCATCGGCCGGTGGCTCGACATGCCGCGGCAGCCGTTGCCGGGAGACACCGACATGCCGCGCGTCCAGCAGCCGAGTTGGGGAGCGACGGTGCGCATGGTGGTCTCGCCGGGCCGCGAGGCGGCAGGCTTCATCAACCTGCCCGGCGGCCAGAGCGGCAACCCCCTGTCGAGCCACTACCGCGACGGCCATGGTGCCTGGGCCGAGGGCCGGGCGGGCTCCTTCCTGCCGGGGCCGCCGGTCGACAGGCTCCGCCTGCTCCCTGCTCCCGCCAAGCCTTGAGGCGAATGACCCGCCGCCCTACGGCGCCCGGGTAATTTTTACGTAAAATTCGTGGCACACTTCTGGCCGCGTCCGGCACCCAGATATGTAAGCGCATAGAGACATGGCCGGGCGGAGCCCGAAGAGGAGATGAAGCTGGTGACGAGAGATGAGCGGTGACGAGATCCCCGACAGTGGTCGCGACATCGCGGTCATCGGCATGGCCGGGCGTTTTCCGGGCGCGCGCGATCTCGGCCGGTTCTGGCAAAACCTGCGCGACGGCATCGAAGCCGTCACCTTCCTCTCCGACAACGAGCTGCTCGCCGCCGGCGTCGACCGTGCGCTGCTCGCCGATCCCGGCTACGTCAAAGCCGCCAGCCTGCTCGACGGCGTCGAGGATTTCGACGCGCCGTTCTTCGGCTACACCGCCCGCGAGGCCGAGATCCTCGATCCGCAGCAGCGCCTGTTCCTGGAGCACGCCTGGGAGGCCCTGGAGCACGCCGGCTACGACCCGGCGCGCTACGACGGCCTGATCGGCGTCTATGCCGGCGTCGCCTGGAACACCTACCTGCTGAGCAACCTGACGACGCGCCCCGAGCTGTTCGACGGCGGCGGCGCCTTCCAGGTTCTCATCACCAACGACAAGGACTTCATGCCCACCCGGGTCAGCTACAAGCTGAACCTGAAAGGTCCCAGCCTCATCCTGCAGACGAGCTGCTCGACCTCGCTGGTGGCGATCCATCTCGCCTGCCTGTCGCTGCTCAATTATGAGTGCGACATGGCGCTGGCCGGCGGCGTCACGGTCAAGGTGCCGCAGCGGTCCGGCTATTACCACCAGGAGGGGGGGCTCGCCTCGCCGGACGGCCACTGCCGCGCCTTCGACGCGCGGGCGGCGGGGACGATCTTCGGCAGCGGCGCCGGCCTCGTGGTGCTCAAGCGGCTCGCCGACGCCCTGGCCGACGGCGACACGATCCATGCCGTGGTCAAGGGATCGGCCGTCAACAACGACGGCGCGGTCAAGGTCAGCTACACCGCGCCGAGCGTCGAAGGGCAGGCGGCGGTGATCGCGGCGGCCCAGGCGGTCGCCGGCGTCGATCCCGAGACCATCCGCTACGTGGAGGCCCACGGCACCGGCACCGCGCTGGGCGATCCGATCGAGGTCACGGCCCTCACCAGGGTCTTCCGCGAAAGGACCCAGAAGACCGGCTTCTGCGCCCTCGGCTCGGTGAAGACCAACGTCGGGCATCTCGACGCGGCGGCGGGCGTCGCCGGCTTCCTCAAGACCGTGCTGGCGCTGGAGAACCGCGAGATCCCGCCCAGCCTCCACTTCGAGCGGCCGAATCCGGCCATCGACTTCGCCGGCAGCCCCTTCTACGTCAACGCCCGTCTGGCGCCGTGGGAGACGGACGGCGCGCCGCGGCGGGCGGCGGTCAGCTCCTTCGGCGTCGGCGGCACCAATGCGCACGTCATCCTCGAAGAGGCTCCGGCGGCGGCGCCCCCGGTGGCAGCGCGTCCGGTCGATCTTCTGCTCCTGTCGGCGCGCAGCGAGGAGGCGCTCGAAGCGGCCACCGACCGGCTCGCCGAATGGCTCCGCGGCCATCCCGGCCTCTGCCTCGCCGACGCCGCCCACACCCTGCGGGCCGGCCGCGCCGTCTTCCGCCACCGCCGGGCGGTGGTCGGCCGCGGCCTCGCCGACACCGTGGCCCGCCTGGAGAGCCGCGATGCGGCGCGGGTGACCTCCGCCGTCGATCGCGAGGAGCCGCGCGAGCGGCCGGTGGTCTTCCTCTTCCCTGGCCAGGGCGCGCAGCATCCGGGGATGGCGCGCGGCCTCTACGAGCGGGAGCCGGTCTTCCGCCGCGAGCTCGACCGCTGCGCCGAGCTGCTGCGGCCCGCGCTGGGGCTCGACCTGCGCCAGGTGCTCTATCCGCCTCCGGCCCCCCCGGCAATCACCGGAGAGGCGGAGGACCGCCTCGGCCGCACCGCTCTCACCCAGCCGGCCCTGTTCGCCGTCGAATACTCCCTGGCGCGGCTGTGGATGGAGTGGGGCGTGCGCCCGCAGGCGATGATCGGCCACAGCCTCGGCGAATACGTGGCCGCCTGCCTGGCCGGAGTGATGTCCCTCCCCGACGCGCTGGCCCTGGTGGCGGCGCGCGGGCGGCTGATGGAGCGCCTGCCCGGCGGCGCCATGCTCAGCGTGCCCTTGCCGGAGGAGGAGCTGGCCGCGCTGCTGCCCGCCGGAGCGTCGCTCGCCGCGGCCAATGAACCATCGCGCTCGGTGGCCTCGGGTCCCGAGGAGGCGGTCGCCGAGCTGGCGCGCCGGCTGGACGAGCGCGGCGTGGCCCATCGCCGGCTGCACACCTCGCACGCCTTCCACTCGGCGATGATGGAGCCGGTCCTGCCGGAGCTCACCGCCGTGGTGCGCGGCCTCGCGCTCGCCGCGCCCGAAGTGCCCTACATCTCCAATCTCACCGGCACCTGGATCACCCCCGAGCAGGCCACCGATCCCGGCTATTGGGCGCGCCACCTGCGCCAGCCCGTGCGCTTCGCCGCCGGCGTCGAGGAGCTCCGGCGCGACTCGTCGCGCATCCTGCTGGAAGTGGGGCCGGGGCGCACCCTCGCCACCATGGCCGGCCGCCACCCGGCGCGGCAGCTCGAGCAGGGCGGCCAGCCGGTGATCGCTTCGCTGCGGCATCCCGGGGAAGAGGCGGACGACCAGGAGACCGTCCTCGGCGCCCTCGGCCGCCTCTGGCTCGCCGGCCTGGAAATCGACTGGCGCGGCTTCGCGGCGGGGGAGGCGCGCCGCCGCGTGCCGCTGCCCACCTATCCGTTCGAGCACCGGCGCTACTGGATCGAGGCACGGGAGCGCGGACGCGCCGCGTTGGAGCTGGAGCCGGAGCCGGGCGCCGCGCCGGAGCGGAAACCGGACCCGGCGGACTGGTTCTATCTCCCCTCCTGGCGCCTCGCCCTGCCGCACAGGGTGGCGGCGCCGCCTTGCCGCTGGCTGCTGCTGGACGGCTCCGGCTTCGGCTCCGCTTTGGGCCGGCGCCTGGCCGAGAGGGGGAGGGAAGTCATCATCGTGCCCGCCGGCGGCCTGGCGCGTTGCCTCGATGATGCGCCGGACGTCATCGTGGACACCCGCACCCTGGCGGTGGAGCCGGGAGAGCCGGACCCGGGGCTCCCCAGTCTTCTCGGTCTTCTTGAGACCATCCGCGACCTCGGCCGGCGCCCGGCCCCGGCCGAGCTGGTGGTGGTCAGCGACCGCTGGATGGCGGTGACCGCCAGCGAGCCGCTCTCTCCGGCCAAGGCGGCGATGCTCGGTTTCTGCCGCGTCCTGCCCGAGGAGCATCCGCAACTGACCTGCCGCGCCATCGATCTGGAAATCGACATCGAAACGGTGGCCGCCGGCTCCCGGCGCGAGGCGGAGCTGCTGGACCGGCTGATCGAGGAGGTCGAGGCCCGCTCTTCTCTCGAGGGGAGCCACGAGCAGGTGGCCCTGCGCGGCGCCCAGCGCTGGGTGCCGGACTGGCTGCCATTGCGGCTGGCCGCCGCTCCCGGCGCGCTCCGCGAGCAGGGCGTCTATCTGATCACCGGCGGCCTCGCCGGACCGGGCTTCGGTGTCGCCCGTGCCCTCGCCCGGGCCGCCCGGGCGCGGCTGGCGCTCGTCGAGCCGGCCCCTGCCGCCGATGCCGCCGATTCCGCCGTCCGGGTGGCCGCCCTGGAGGCGCTCGGCGCCGAGGTCCTGGTCCTGGAGAACGATCTGGCGGATGAGGCGTCCGCGCGCCGCGCCGTGGCCGCGGTGGAGGAGCGCTTCGGAGCGCTGCACGGCGTCATCCATGCCGCCGGAGCCGGCGGCGCCCTGCGCCTCCTCCAGGAGACCGGGCCCGAGGACTGTGCCGCGGTGTGGCGCGGGCGCGTCGGCACCCTCCTGGCCCTGGAGCAGGCCCTGGCCGGCCGCGACCTGGAGATCCGCGTCCTCCTCTCCTCGCTGGCGACCGTCCTGGGCGGCGTCGCCTGGGCGCTCCCCACGGCGGCGGCGGCGGTGCTGGACGCCTTCGCCCGCGACCGTTCCGGCCGCGGCGTCTCCTGGCGCAGCTTCGGCTGGGACGCCTGGCAGACGGAGGAGGACATGGCCGCGGCGGAGGAGACCTTCCTCCGCGCGCTGACCGCGGGCGGCATGGACCACCTGCTGGTCTCGACCAGCGACCTGGAAGCCCGGGTGGCCGCGCGGCGGCGGCGCCTCGAAGCCCGGCGCGGCGCGGCGCGCGAAGAAGACCCGGCCGCGCCGCCGGCGGACCTCCATCCGCGCCCGCTCCAGACGCCGTACGTGGCGCCGGAGAGCGAGCTGGAGCAGCGCATCGCGGGAGTGTGGGAGCGCGGGCTCGGCTTCGCGCGGATCGGCGTCGAAGACAACTTCTTCGAGCTCGGCGGCGACTCCTTCGTGGCCCTCCGCGTGGTCGCCCGGCTCAACGAAGAGCTCGGCATCCAGTTGCCGGTGGCCCGCCTCTACCAGGGGCTGACCATCCGCTCGCTGGCCGCGCTCATCGAGCGCGACGGCGAAATGGCGGAGCGCCGCACCACCAAGCTCGAGGAGCGACGCGAGGCGATGGAGCGCCGCCGATCTTTCCAACAACAGCGACGGGCCAGGAAAAACTGAAGTGACGACCCCAGGGGAAGACAGGAAAGAGACCATGGAAACATTCGCCCTTCTCGAGTCCAACGTGCGGACGTACAGCCGCTCCTTTCCCACGGTCTTCGTGCAGGCCCGGGGCTACCGCCTGATCGACCGCGGCGGCAGGGAATACATCGATTTCTTCAGCGGCGCCGGATCGCTCAACTACGGGCACAACAATCCGGCTCTGAAACAGAAGATCGTCGAATATCTGCTGCAGGACGGCATCGTCCACAGCCTCGACATGGCGACCGGCGCCAAGCAGGAATTTCTCGAGCGCTTCCAGCGGGTGATCCTGAAGCCGCGCGGGCTGAGCTACAAGGTCCAGTTCTCCGGCCCCACCGGCACCAACGCCGTGGAAGCGGCCTTGAAGCTGGCGCGCAAGGTGACCCGCCGCACCGGCGTCCTCTTCTTCACCAACGCCTATCACGGCGTCACCCTGGGCTCTCTCGCGGTGATGGGAAACCGTTCGAAGCGGGCCGCCTCCGGAGTCCCCCTCCACAGCTCCATGCCCCTGCCGTTCGACGGCTTCCTGGGCGAGAGCTTCGACACCGTCGAGTACCTGCGGGCCCTGCTGGAGAACCCGGGGAGCGGCCTGGACGTGCCGGCCGCCGTCATCGTCGAGACCATCCAGGCGGAAGGCGGCGTCAACGTCGCCGGGACCGGCTGGCTGCAGCGTCTCGCCGCCCTGCTGCAGGAGCACGGCATCCTGCTCATCGTGGACGACATCCAGACCGGCTGCGGGCGCACCGGCCCCTTCTTCAGCTTCGAGACGGCGGGCATCGAGCCCGATCTCGTCTGCCTCTCCAAGTCGATCAGCGGCTACGGGTTGCCCATGGCCCTGGTGCTGATCAAGCCCGACCTGGACGTCTGGTCGCCGGGAGAGCACAACGGCACGTTTCGCGGCAACAACCTGGCCTTCGTCGCCGGCGCCGAGGCGTTGAGCTATTGGGAGGACGACCGCTTCAGTCGGGAGACCCTGCGCAAGGCGGAGCTGGTGCGCCACCGCCTTCAGGAGATCTGCGACCTGTACCCCGAAGCCGGCGGCCAGGTGCGCGGACGCGGCCTGCTTTGCGGGCTCGACCTGCGCGCCCCGGGGAGCGCCGACGCGGTGTCGAACGCCGCCTTCGCGCGCGGCCTGGTCATCGAGTCCTGCGGCCCGTGGGACAACGTGCTCAAGCTGCTGCCGCCGCTGACCGTCGACGACGCCGGATTGCACGCCGGCCTCGACCTCATCGCCGCCGCCGTCGCCGACGTCATGCCGCGGCCCGGCGCGGAGACCGCGGCCGTCCTCCAGCAGGCGGGGGCATAGGAGCTCGCATGGCGGAAGAGCAGCACGACCACGGCGGCTCCGCATGCAGTTGTTGACGGACGTCCTGTGCGCCCGCGCCGCGGAGCGGCCGGCCAGCCTCGCGTACTTATTTCTTCATAACGGGGAAGATCAGGAAGAGCGGCTGAGCTACGGGGAGCTGGACCGGCGGGCACGCGAGATCGCCGCCGGTCTCCAGCAGGAGGGTCTGGCGGGCGAGAGGGTGCTTCTCCTCTATCCGCCGGGGCTCGAATTCATCGCCGCGTTCTGGGGCTGCCTGTACGCGGGAGTCGTGGCGGTCCCCGCCTATCCGCCGCGGTCGAGCCGGACGTTGCCGCGGTTGCGCGCCATCGCCCGCGATGCCCGGCCGGCGGCGGCCTTGACGACCGCCGAGATCCTGGCGCAGGTGCAGGCGTTCTCCACCGCCATGCCCGAGGCGGCGGCGATCCGCTGGCGGGCCACCGACAAGCCGGAAGGCTCCGGACCGGCCGATCTCTGGCGCCCGCCGGACCTCGCGGGGGACGCTCTCGCCTTTCTCCAGTACACCTCGGGATCGACGGCGACGCCCAAGGGGGTGATGGTCTCCCACGGCAATCTGGTGCACAACGAAGAGATGGTGCGCCAGGCCTTCCGGCAGTCGGAGCGCTCCGTCGTCGTGGGCTGGCTCCCCGTCTACCATGACATGGGGCTGATCGGGAACGTCCTCCAGCCTCTCTTCGTGGGCGGCTCCTGCGTCCTGATGTCGCCGGTTTCCTTTCTCCAGCGTCCGCGGCGCTGGCTGGAAGCGATCTCCCGCTTCCGCGCGACGACCTCGGGCGGCCCCAACTTCGCTTATGACCTGTGCGTCCGCAAGATCCCGCCGGCGGAGCGGGAGAGTCTCGATCTGTCGTCCTGGGAGGTGGCTTTCAACGGCGCCGAGCCGGTGCGCGCCGAGAGCCTCGACCGCTTCGCGGCGGCGTTCGCGCCGCACGGTTTCCGCCGCGCGGCGTTCTATCCCTGCTACGGACTGGCCGAGGCCACCCTGTTCGCCACCGGCGGCCGCGGCGGTGAGCCCCCGGCGATCCTCGCGGTGAGCGCGGCGGACCTGGAGCGCGGCAAGGCCGTGCCCGCGGCGCCGGCGGAGGCGGCCAGGAGCCTCGTCGGGTGCGGCGGCGCCTGGATGGGGCAGCGGCTGGCCATCGTCGACGCCGAGACGGGCGCTCCGCGCGGCGACGGCGAGGTGGGGGAGATCTGGCTCTCCGGACCGAGCATGGCCCACGGCTACTGGGGGAACGCCGAGGCGACGGCGGCGACGTTCGGGGCGCGCCTCGCCGGTGACGACGGGCGGTCGCCGCGGTGGCTGCGGACCGGCGACCTGGGCTTTTGGGACTCCGGAAACCTTTTTGTCACCGGACGGATCAAGGACCTGATCATCCTGCGTGGCCGCAACCACTATCCGCAGGACGTCGAGCTGACGGTCGAGCGCTGTCACCCGGCGCTGCGGCAAGGCTGCGGCGCCGCCTTTTCGGTCGACCTGGACGGCGAGGAGAAGCTGGTCCTGGTCCAGGAGCTGGACCGCCGGGCGAAGCCGTCGCCCGAGGAGCTCGCGGCGCTCTTCGACACCGTGCGGAGCGCCGTCGCCGAGCAGCACGAGGTGCCGGTCCACGAGGTGGTTCTCATCTCCCATGGCACGATCCCCAAGACGTCGAGCGGCAAGCTCCAGCGCCACGCCTGCCGGGCCGGCTACCTGGGCGGCGGCCTGGCCGTCGTGGCGAGGAGCGCCCTGGGGACGGAGAAGGCCGCAACCGCTCCCGCGCCGGACCCGGTCTCGGCCCGGCACCCCGGCCGGGCGGCGCTCCTCGCGCTGGCGCCGGAGGCGCGGCGGACGGCCCTCGCCCGGCTGCTCGGCGAGCGGCTCGCCCGGCTGCTCGACATCAAGCCCTCCAGTCTCTCGCCGGACCGGCCGTTGACCGCCTGCGGCCTCGACTCGCTGGCCGCCGTCGAGCTGCAGAGCGCGGTCGAGGAGGAGCTCGGGGTCGCCGTCTCGCTCTCCCGCCTCCTGGAGGGGGAGACCGCCCGCGAGCTCGCCGACGAGGTGCTCCATGGGCTCGCGGGAGCTGCCACCGCGGTGCCCGCCGCGCCCGTCCTGCTCCAGGCCGGCGGACCGGCCTGCGGCGACTTCCCCCTCTCCCACGGACAGCGGGGGCTCTGGTTCCTCGACCGCCTGGCGCCCGAGAGCGCCGCCTGCCACATCGCCGCGGCGGCCCGTCTCCACGGCGCCCTCGACACCGCGGCGCTCGCCGCCGCCTGGCGGACGCTCGCCTTGCGCCATCCCGCCCTGCGCACGACGTTCGCCGCGCCGGATGGGGAGCCGCGGCAGCACGTCGCCGAGCGGCTGGAGCCGGAGATCCTGGTCGTGGATGCCGGCGCGTGGGAGGAGGCCGAGCTGAGGGGCCGCCTGGCGCAGGAGGCGTTCCGGCCGTTCGACCTGGAGCGCGGACCGCTGCTGCGGATCGGCCTGTTCCGCCGGGGACCCGGCGAGCACCTCCTGCTCCTCGCCGTCCACCATCTGGTCGCCGACTTCGGCTCGCTGGCGGTGCTGGTGCGCGAGCTCGCCCTGCTCGCGGCCGGCGAGGCTCTCCCGGAGCCTCCCGAGCCGCGCTTCACCGACTTCGTCCACCGGGAGGCGGAACGGCTCGCCGGCGCGGACGGGGAACGCCTGTGGGCTCACTGGCGCGACCGGCTCGCCGGGCTCGCGCCGTTGGAGCTGCCGGCCGACCGGCCGCGCCCCCCGGTCCAGTCTTTCCGCGGCGGCTCCGTGGGCCTCTGGCTCGACGGCGGGGAGAGCGCCCGCGTCGAATCCCTCGGTCCTCTGTTCGCCACCCTCCTCGCCGCGTTCCAGGCTCTGCTCGCGCGGCTCGGCGGCCAGGAGGACTTCGCGGTCGGCGCGCCGGCCTCGCTGCGCTCGGGCGCTCTGCGGGACGTCGTCGGCTATCTCGTGAACCCTCTCGTCCTGCGCGCCGACCTCGCCGGCGATCCCGCCTTCGCCGAGCTCCTGGCGCGCACCCGGCGGCGGTCCGCCGAGGCTCTCGAGCACCGCGATTTCCCCTTTCTCCTGCTCGTCGAGCGGCTCCCTGCACGCGGTGACCGCTCGCCGCTCCTCCAGGTCCTGCTGAGCCTGGAGCGCGGCCGTCTCCCCGCCGAGCGCCCGCTCGCCGCCTTCGCCCTCGGAGAGGAGGGGGAGCGCGTGCCGCTCGCCGGATGGGAGGTCGAGCCGCTCGCCCTGCCCGGCCGGCCGGCACAGCTCGACCTCACCCTGGTCGCGGCCGAGCTGGACGGCCGGCTCGGGCTCTCGTTGCAGTACGACGCCGACCTCTTCGACGCCGCGACGGCCGCCCGGACGCTGGGGCACTTCCAGACCCTGCTCCTCGCCGCCGCGGACGAGCCCGGGCGGCGCCTCTCGGCGCTGCCGCTGCTCACCGCGGCCGAGCGGTGGCAGCTCGCGGCCTGGAACGAGACGGCTGCTGTGGTGCCGCGGGAGCCCGGTGCTCATCACGTTCATCAGATGATCGCGGCCCAGGCGCGGCGGACGCCGGCGGCCACGGCCGTGCTCTGGGAGGACCGGCGCCTGAGCTACGCCGAGCTCGTGGAGCGGGCCGGGCGGCTCGCCCGCACCCTGGTCCGGCTCGGCGTGCGGCGGGGCGCGCTCGTCGGCCATCTTTGCGAGCGCTCGCCCGAGATGCTCGTCGGTCTCCTGGGAGCTCTGGAGGCCGGTGGCGCGTACGTGCCGCTCGACCCGGCCTACCCCCGCGAGCGCCTGGCCTGGATGCTGGAGGACGCATGGAAGGGGCTGGAGCCGGGAGGGCGGCCCGTCCTCCTGACCGAGCGGGGGCTCCTCGGCGCGCTCTCCGGCCTGCTCCCCGGCCTGGCCGCCGATCCGCACGTCGTCTGCCTGGACGATCGCGCACCCGCCGAGGAGGAGGGCGCGGATTCGCCCGGCGTGGAGACGGACCCCGCCGATCTGGCCTATGTGATCTACACCTCGGGATCGACCGGCCGGCCCAAGGGCGTGGCGATTCCGCACGGAGCGGTGGTCAATTTTCTGGCCTCCATGGCCCGGCAGCCGGGGCTCGCGGCGGGAGACGTGCTGGTCGCGGTCACCACTGTCTCTTTCGACATCGCCGGCCTGGAGCTGTACCTGCCGCTCACCGTCGGCGGCAGCGTCGTCATCGCGAGCCGCGAGACCGCGGCGGACGGCGCGCTCCTCGCCGCCGCCCTCGACCGCTACGGCGCCACCGCCCTCCAGGCCACCCCGGCCACCTGGCGGCTGCTCCTCGACGCCGGCTGGCGCGGCAGGCCGGGCCTCAAGCTCCTCTGCGGCGGCGAGGCGCTGCCGCGCGATCTGGCCGACCGCCTCCTCCCCCTGGGCGCCGAGCTGTGGAACGTCTACGGCCCGACCGAGACGACGATCTGGTCGGCCTGCCACCGGGTGGAGCCGGGCGCGGCGGCCGTCCCGGTCGGGAGGCCGATCGCCAACACCTCTCTCTACGTGGCCGACCGCGGCTTCGCGGCGGCTCCGGTGGGCGTCCCCGGCGAGCTCCTGATCGGCGGCGCGGGGCTGGCGCGCGGCTATCTCGGCCGGCCGGACCTGACGGCCGAGCGCTTCCTGCCCGATCCGTGGGCCGCGCAGCCCGGAGCCCGTCTGTACCGCACGGGCGACCTGGCGCGTTTCCGTCCGGACGGCGCCGTCGAGTGCCTGGGCCGGCTGGACCATCAGGTCAAGATCCGTGGCCATCGCATCGAGCTCCAGGAGATCGAGGCGCGGCTGGCGCTGCACCCGGCGGTCCGCCAGGGTGTGGTCGAGGCACGAGGGGAGCCGGGCGAGCAGGCTCTGGTGGGATATCTCGTGGCGTCCCACGAGGTCCCTCCGGGCGAGCTCCGCGCCTTCCTCCGCGAGACGCTGCCCGACTCCATGGTCCCGGCCCGGTGGGTGTTCCTGGAAGCCCTGCCGCTGACCCCCAACGGCAAGGTGGACCGCAAGAGCCTGCCCGCGCCGCCCGCGCCGAACACCGGCCGCCCGGCCGGCGCCGTCTCCGCCGCCCCGGCGGGCGAGATCGAGAGGACGGTCGCCGCGATCTGGCAGGAGGTGCTCGGCGTCGAGCACGTCGGCCGCGACGCCAGCTTCTTCGACCTCGGCGGGCACTCGCTCCTCCTGGCGCGCGTCCAGGCCCGTCTCAGGGACCGGCTCGGGGCCGATCTGCGGCTGGTCGAGCTGTTCCGTTATCCGACCGTCAAGGCGCTCGCCGGCCGGCTCGGCGCGCCCGCCGTACGGGCGCTCCCCGCGGCGGCTCCTCCTCTCCGTGCGCCGGAGGGCGGCCGGCCGGAGATCGCGATCATCGGCATGGCGGGGCGCTTCCCCGGCGCGCGGACCGTCGGCGAGCTGTGGCGGCGGCTGCGTGCCGGCGAGGAGATGATCAGCTTCTTCAGCGAGGAGGAGCTGCGCCGCGAGGGGGTCGCCGCCGAGCTGCTCGCCGATACGAGCTATGTCCGCGCCGCCGGGGTGGTCGAGGACGCGGACCGCTTCGATGCGGCCTTCTTCGGCTTCAACCCGGGCGAGGCGACGCTGACCGATCCGCAGCACCGCGTCTTCCTCGAATGCGCCTGGGAGGCCCTGGAGGACGCGGGCTACGACTCCGAGCGCCATCCCGGGCGGATCGGCGTCTATGCCGGCGTCGGCGTCAACACCTATCTGCACCACGCCGGGTACGACGCCGTGAGCTCGTCGGCCGGGCGCTACCAGGCGTTCATCGGCAACGACAAGGACTTCGTCCCCACGCGCGTCTCCTACAAGCTGAACCTGCGCGGCCCGAGCATCGACGTGCAGACCGCCTGCTCGAGCTCGCTGGTGGCCCTCCACCTCGCCTGCCAGGCGCTCGCCGCGGGCGAGTGCGACATGGCGCTCGTCGGCGGCGTGTCGATCCGCACCCCCCAGAAGGAAGGCTATTTGTGGGAAGAGGGGGGCATCCCCTCGCCCGACGGCCACTGCCGCGCCTTCGACGCCCGCGCCCAGGGCACGGTGTTCGGCAACGGCGCCGGTGTCGTGGTGATCAAACGGCTCGACCTCGCCCGCGCCGACGGCGACCGGGTGCGCGCGGTGGTCAAGGGGTCGGCGATCAACAATGACGGCGCCGCCAAGGTGGGCTACACGGCGCCCGGCCTCGACGGGCAGGCGCAGGTCATCGCCGCGGCCCTGGCCGCCGCCGGCGTCGCGCCGGAGACCGTCTCCTACATCGAGGCGCACGGCACGGGCACGGCGCTGGGCGACCCGATCGAGGTCGCGGCGCTGACCGAGGTCTTCGCCGGCACGGCGAGGCACGGCCGCTGCGCCCTCGGCTCGGTGAAGACCAACCTCGGGCATCTGGACACCGCGGCGGGGATCACCGGCCTGATCAAGACGGTCCTCGCGCTGGAGCACGCGGAGATCCCGCCCACTCTGCATTTCGAGACGCCCAATCCGCAGATCGATTTCGCGCGCGGGCCGTTCCATGTCAACGCGGCCCTCGTCCCCTGGCCGGCGGACGGCGGGCCGCGCCGGGCGGGAGTCAGCTCCTTCGGCATCGGCGGCACCAACGTCCATGTCGTGCTGGAAGAAGCGCCGCCCGCCGAGCCCGCCGCGGCGGCGCGCCCCTGTCAGCTCCTGGCGCTCTCGGCACGCACGCCGGCGGCCCTGGAGGAGGCCACGGCCCGCCTCGCCGCGCACCTCCGGGACCACCCCGGGCTGCCGCTCGCCGACGTGGCCTACACCCTGCAAGTCGGCCGCCGTGCCTTCCCGCACCGCCGGGTCCTGGTGTGCCGCGAGACGGCGGAAGCGGTCGCGGCCCTCTCTCCCGTCGACCCGGAGCGGGTGGCGACCGCCGCCGCCCCAGTCGCCTCGATGACCGCGCGGCCGGTGGTCTTCCTCTTCTCCGGACAGGGCGCGCAGCACGCCGGCATGGCGCGCGGCCTCTACGAGAGCGAGCCGGTCTTCCGCCGCGAGGTGGACCTCTGCGCCGCAGCCCTGCGGGAGCCGCTGGGCCGCGACCTGCGGGAGCTCCTCTTCCCGGCGCCCGGGGGGGAAGAGGAGGCCGGCCGCGCGCTGGAGCGCACCGAGCTGGCGCAGCCCGCGCTGTTCACCGTCGAATACGCCCTGGCCCGTCTGTTGATGGAGTGGGGCGTGCGCCCCGACGCCCTGCTCGGCCACAGCGTGGGCGAATACGTCGCCGCCTGCCTGGCCGGCGTCTTCGCGCTCGGCGATGCGCTGGCCCTGGTGGCCGCCCGCGGCCGTCTGATGGGCGCGCTGCCGGCCGGGGCGATGCTGGGGATCGAGCTCCCCGAGGCGGAGGTGCTGCCGCGGCTCGGCCCCGGTCTGGACCTGGCCGCGGTCAACGCTCCGGCCTCCTGCGTGGTGTCCGGTCCCGAGCCGGCGGTGGCGGCGCTGGAAAGGGAGCTCACCGGGAGCGGAGAGCGCTGCCGGCGCCTCCACACCTCGCACGCCTTCCACTCGGCCTCGATGGACCCGATCCTCGACGCCTTCGCCGCCGCGGTCGCCGCCGTGCGGCGCGAGCCGCCTCAGATGCGCTGGGTCTCCAACGTCACCGGCGACTGGATCCGGCCGGAGGAGGCGGTGGACCCGGCGTACTGGAGCCGCCATCTGAGGAGCACCGTGCGCTTCGCCGGCGGCGTGCGGACGGTGCTGGCAGAGGCCGGCGCGATTCTGCTGGAAGTCGGCCCGGGCGGCACGCTCGCCGCGCTCGCCCGGCAGCAATCATCGCTGGGAGAGACGTCCACCGTCCTCGCCGCCCTGCGCCACCCGCGCGACCCGCAGCCGGACGAGGCCGTGCTGCTGCGCGCCCTGGGCCGCCTCTGGACGGCCGGGGTGGCTGTCGACTGGCAGGCCTTCAGCGCCGGAGAGCGGCGGCGGCGGGTGCCTCTGCCGACCTATCCTTTCGAGCGCCAGCTCTTCCGGCTGGAGCGGGCGGCCCGCCGCGAAGCCGCCGCCGACCCCCTGCGCCGCAAGGCGGACCCGGCCGGCTGGTTCTGGGCGCCGGCCTGGCGCCAGGCGGTGCCGCCGCCGTCTCGATCACCGCGGCTCCTGGATGCAGAGACGGGGTGGCTGCTCTTCGGCGATGGTGGGGAGGGTGGACCCGGAGCCGGGTTGCTGGCCGGGCTGGAAGACGGGCTCGCGGCGCAAGGATGCCAGGTTTCGCGGGTGTCCGCGGCGGCCGCCTTCGCGGGGCGGGAGGCGTGGGACGCGGTGCTCGCCGGGTTGCAGGCCGCCGGCGGGCTGCCGCGGCGGATCGTCCATGCCTGGTGTCTCGGACCCCTGGAGCCTGGAGCGGGGACCGACGAGGCGCGGCGGCGGGCCTACGACAGCATCGTCGCCCTGGCGCAGGCGCTGGAGCGCGCGGACCCGCAGGGCGAGGTGGAGATCACCCTCCTCTCCGACGGCCTGCACCGCGTCGCCGGGGAGGGAGGCGGGGAGCCCTGGAAGGCCCTGCTCCTCGGTCCCCTCCGGGTCATTCCCCAGGAGCTGCCGCGGCTGCGCTGCCGCGCCGTGGACGTGGTCCTCCCCGCGCCGGGGAGCCCGGAGAGCGCCGATGCGGTCGAGATGGCCGAGCTGGCGGCGGACCTGCTGGCCGAGCTCGCGGCGCCTCCCGTGGCCGGCGAGACCGTGGTCGCCTGGCGCGGCGGCGAACGCTGGGTGCGCGGCTTCACCCCGGCGCCGATCGCCGCGGCGGACGGGCCGGAGCCGCTGCTGCGTCCGCGTGGCGTCTATCTGATCACCGGCGGCTTCGGCGGGATCGGCCTGACCCTGGCCGCGGACCTGGCGCGGCTCGGCGCCCGGCTGGCGCTCGTCGGGCGCCACCCCCGGACCGAGACCGTCGAGCACCTGGAGGCGCTGGGGGCGGAAGTCCTCGCGCTCGCCGCGGACGTGACGGACGAGGCGGCCTTGACCGCCGCCGTCCGCGCCGCCGAAGACCGCTTCGGCCCTCTCCACGGCGTGATCCATGCCGCCGGCGTTCCCGGCGGCCGGCTGCTGCAGCTCGCCACGCCCGAGGAGGCGGAGACGGTGATGGCGCCCAAGGTGCGGGGCACTCTCGCCCTCCACCGCGCCCTGGGCGGCCGGCCGCTCGACTTCCTCCTCCTCTGCTCGTCGATCAACGCGGCCCTGGGCGGCATCGGCCAGAGCGACTACTGCGCGGCCAACGCCTTCCAGGAGGCCTTCGCCCGGTCGGTCCACCGGCGCGGCCCGCGGCGCAACACCCTGACCGTGGCCGTGGGCTGGGACCGCTGGGAGGAGGTCGGGATGGCGGCGCGCTCGGCTTCCGGCCTCACTCTCTGGGGGTCACCCGCAACGGCGCCCCACCCTTTGCTGGGGAGCCTGGCCGCGGCCACGCCGGAGCGCCGCGTCTTCCGCGCCGAGATGCGGGTCGAGACCCACTGGGTGCTGTCCGAGCACCGCATCGCCGGCCGGCCCACGGTACCGGGCACGACCTATCTGGAGATGGCGCGCGCGGCGGTGGCCGCCGAGCTGCCCGGCCGCCCGGTGGAAATCCGCGAGGCGGTCTTCCTGGCGCCTCTGGCCCTGCTGGAAGGGGAGGCGCGGGAGGTCCTGACGATCCTGGAGCGGGAGGGGGAGGGCTTCACCTTTCGGATCGCCAGCCGGCCGGCGGGCTCGGCCGACCGCGAAGGGCAGGAGCACGCGCGTGGCCGCGTGGCCGCCGGGGACGCGCCGGCGCCCGCACGCCGCGACGTCCCGGCCCTGCTCGCCGCCTGCACGGCCGGCGAGATCACGGCGCGGCGCGAGCGGCGCGGGGACGGGCCGGGTGTACATGAATTCCTGGAGACCGGGCCGCGCTGGCAGAGCCTGCAGCGGCTGCACCTCGGAGACGGCGAGGGCGTCGCCGTGCTCGCGCTCGATCCCGCGTTCGCCGCCGACCTGGAGAGCTCCGCCCTTCACCCGGCGTTGCTGGACGCCGCGGCCGGAGCCGTGCAGTTCCTCGCCGACGGCGACTTCCTCCCCCTGGCCTATGAGCGCCTGCGGGTCTGGGCTCCCCTGGCGGCGCGCGGCTACAGCCATCTCCGGCTGCGCGGCACCCCGGGCGAGATCCTCACCTGCGACATCGAGATCCTGGACGAGTCCGGCGCCGTGCTCGCCGAGATCGAGGGCTTTTCCATGCGGCGGGTCGGCCAGGCCATGGCGGCCCGGCTCCAGGCCGGCCGCGCCGAGCCCAGCCGGATCGCGCTGCCGCGGCTGCCGGCGCCGGCGGACGTCCCGGCGGGCGGCATCGCGCCGCGCGAGGGAACCGAGGTCTTCCACCGCATCCTCCGCGGCGCCACCGTCCCCTGCCTGGTGGTGTCGACGCGCGACCTGCCGGCGGCGATGGAGCGGGCGGACGCGGCCACCGTCGATCGCCTGGCCGAGGACCTGGCCGCGGCGCCTCCGGCGGCCGTCCACGCCCGGCCGGAGGTGAGCAGCGCCTACGCTCCGCCGGCCGACGACCTGGAGAGCCGGGTCGCCGAGGTCTGGCAGCGCGTCCTCGGCATCGAGCGCATCGGCATCCACGACAACTTCTTCGAGCTCGGCGGCACCTCGCTCTCCGGCGTGCAACTGGTGGCGGAGCTCAAGAAGCAGATCGGCACGGACATCCCGACGGTCAGCATCTTCGAGGCCCCGACCATCGCCGCGCTGGTGCGCTACCTGCGCCCGAAACCGCGGGAGGCGTCGCTCGCCGAGAGCAGCCGGCAGCGCGCGGAGAAAAAGATGCGCGTCCTGGAACAGGCCCGGCGCGCCGCCGGTCAGAGGCCACGCTGAAGCTGACCGGCGGAGAGGGGCACCGGTGTAGACCCGGGCGGCGAGACTCGATAGGCTGTCTCCAGGCTTTATGACCGCAACCGGGGATGAGGATCACGCCTACTTCCAGGCCATCGAAGAGATCTTCGTCGCCCTCCGCGGATCGCCTCTCCTGCTTTCCCCGGCGGACTGGCACGTCGCCCGCCGCTGGCACCGTGAAGGCATCCCCCTCGATCTGATCCGCGGCGCCTTGCAGGAGGTCTTCGCCAAGCGCCAGGAGCGCGGCGCCAAGGGGAAGATCTCCAGCTTGCGCTACTGCGCTCCCGCCGTCGCCGCCGCCTGGGAGGAGCGCCGCGAGCTGACCACGCCCGGCGAGGGCGCCGAGGCGCCGGAGCTCGATCTGGAGCACCTCCTTCATGCTCTGGCGGCGGCGCTCCCGGAGAGCTGCCCCGGTCGTGAGGCGCTCGCCGGCCGCATCGCGGTCCTCACCGGCGATCCGCAGAAGATCGAGGAGGAGCTCGCCGCCCTGGACCGCGAGATGCTCGCCACCACCGCGGCCTCTCTCGACGGCGCGGCGCGCGGCGAGATCGCGGCGGCGGTGGAGAAGACGCTCGCCGCTCTGCGCGGCCGGTTGCCCGCCGAGGAGCTGGAACGCTCCCGGGAGAGGCTCGCGGCGCAGGTGCTGCGGCAGCGGCTGCGCCTGCCGGTCCTGTCTCTCTTCTCGCCCGACGCCGAGAGCTGATCCGTCAGATTTTCACCGCCTCATTTTCCCGTAATCCTCTGATGATTTTCCGGTATTTTGCGCGCCGGACGAAAAAACTGGTGAGATCGGCGGTCGGTTTTACGACTTATAAAGGGCATGTTCCGCATTGTCCCTTCACCAGCGCATCGACAAGCGCCCATGCTCCTCCCTGCCGCGGCCCTGGCCGCCGGTTCCCTGCTGGCCTTTCCGTTGACGTTTCTCCCCCTCTCCCTGTGGATCGTCCTCGGCGCTCTCGGCCTGGCCCTGCGCCGGGCTTCCGGGGTCTGCCTGGCCTTCCTCGCCCTCGGCGTGATCACCGCGGCGGTCCGCCTGGACCTGCCCGAGCGCCCCCTCGCCGGTTTCGACCGCGACCGGCCCGTCGAGGCGGTCGTGCGCATCGAGGGGCACTGGATCTCCGATGCCCGCGACGGCGAAGAGGACGGCGGCTGGTCGGCGCCGGCCCGCATCCTGCGCCTGAAGCAGGATCTCCGGGTCACCGCGCCGCCCGTCGATCTGTCCCTGCACATCCCCGGCGCGGAGGCGCCGCCGCCGTACGGCTCCTCCCTGCGGGTCAAGGGCTACCTCGCGCGCTCTCCCGGGTTCGCCAACCGTACCGCCGTGCCGTCCGGGCCGTGGCGCCTGCGGGTGAAGAGCCGGCTGCTCATGGCCGTGGAGGGCTCGCCCGGGCCTGTCGCGGCGCTCTCGGGCGCCCTGCGCCGCCGCGTCGACCGCGCCTTCCAGGCCGCCGGCCCGGATAGCCCGACCGAGGACGCCGGCAAGCAGGGGAAAGCGCTGGCGCGCGCCCTCGTCCTCGGCGACGTCTCGGGCCTGCCGCTCGCCTGGAAGCGCGGCCTGCGGGTGACCGGGATCTACCACCTGATGTCCGTCTCCGGCGTGCATGTCGCCCTCGTCGCCGGCGTGGTCCTGCTCCTCGCCGGTTGGCTGCCACGGAGCGCGCGGCTGCTCCTCATGCTGGCCGCCATCGCGCTCTATCTCCTCGTCGTCGGCCCCTACCCGGCGCTCGTGCGCTCGGCGGTGATGGGCCTCCTGGCGGTGCTCGCGCTGCTCGTCGAAAGACCTCCCTCGCCCGCCAACGGTCTCGCCTGGTCGGTCATCCTGATTGTCCTTGACAGCCCGGACGCGGTCCTCTCGCCGGCCTTCCAGCTCACCGTCTCGGCGACCGCGGGGCTCATCGTCGTCGCGCCGCTTCTCGCCGAGCGCTGGCGCCGGCGTCTCCACCCGCTGCTCGCCGCCGTTCTCGCCGCGAGCGTCGCGGCGCAGCTCCTCACCCTCCCCTGGGCGCTGCCGCGTTTCTACTCCGTGGCGCCGCTCGCTCCGCTGCTCAATCTGCCGGCGGTGCCGTGGACCGGCCTGGCTCTCGGAGCGTCTCTCCTCTGGACGGCGTCCGCGCTGGTCTCGCCGGCTCTGGCCGCCCGTCTCCTGCCCCTCCTCGACGCCGTGGCCCTGCCTTTCTCGTGGGCCGCGCGGGTGCGGCCGGTGCCCTGGGTGTCGCTGCCCGTCCTGATCTCACCCGCCGCGGCCTGGGGGCTGACGCTCGGCATCGGTCTCCTGCTCCTGGCCCGCCCGGAGAGCCGCCGGCTCCGTGCCGGAGCGCTCGCGATGGGCCTGCTGACGGTGGGAGGCTGCCTGTGGGGGCCGGCCACCTCGGGCTTCGGCCACGGACCGGAGCTGGCGATGCTGGACGTCGGGCAGGGCGATTCGATTCTGCTGCGCGACGGCGGCAACGCCATTCTGGTCGATGGGGGAGGGTGGGATCACGGAGACCTGGGCGGACGCGTCCTGCTCCCGGCGCTCCTCGGCGAAGGGGTGCGGAGCCTCGACGCCGTCGTCATGACGCACCCCGACCACGACCACTGCCGGGGACTGGTCGACATCGCCGCCTACCTGCCGGTGCGCGAGGTGTGGCTCGGGCCGGGCTGGGAGCGGAGAGGGTGCGCCGGCCAGCTCATGGCGCTGCCGGGCGTCCGCGTACGCATTCTCTGGCGCGGCCGGCGCGCCCGCGTCGGGCGCTGGCGGCTGACCGTTCTCCACCCCGATCCGGACGAGCATCGCGGTACCAACGGCGGCACCAACGAGCGCTCCCTGGTGCTCCGCGCCGAGGTCCTGGGGCGCAGCGTGCTGCTGACCGGCGACATGGAGAGCTGGGCGGAGAGCCGTGTCCTCGACTGCTGCGCGGCGCAAGCTCGCGCCGGCATTCTCAAGGTTGCCCACCATGGCAGCAAGACCTCCTCCAGCGAGCCGTTCCTGGAGGCGGTGGCACCGCGCCTGGCTCTCATCTCGGCCGGGCTCGACAACGTCTACCACCATCCCTCGCCGTCGATTCTGGACCGGCTGCGGGACCACGGCATCCGCGCCCTGCGCACCGACCGCGACGGCATGGTGGTCCTGCGCTTCCGCGCCGACGGCCGCACCCACCTCGAGCTGCCCGGAGCGCCGCGATGAGGGGGCTCGAGCCGCAGGATCAGGAGACAGATCTCTACCTGCTCGACCACCGCAAGCGGCGGATTCCGCTCCTGCGCTGGGAGGCGGTCGCGCCGCCTCTGGCAGGGAAAGGAGTACCCAGGAGCCTGCGCGCCTTTCTCCAGCTCGGTGCGGGGTCTCCCGGATCGAGCCGCCTGCCGGACCCGCCGCACGCGGCGTTCCTCGAAGTCTCCACCGGTCTCGTGCGCATCGTCCGGGGCGAGATGGTGATCCGCTTCCGCCCCGGCGCGGCGGAGAGGCGGCGGCGGAGCCTGCTGCGGGCGCACGGCTTCAAGGCTCTGCGGAGCAATCCGTTCACCGCCGATCAATGGATCGTCCATGCTCCAGCCCGCCGCTACTCCGGCGAGGCGCTCCTCGAGATCGCCAATCTGTGGTCCGAGCAGGACGAGGTGGTCTTCGCGGCGCCGAATTTCCTCTCCGTGCCGCGGCGGGAGGCGCATCCGATTCTCCCCGAGGAATGGCACCTCGAAGAGCTGAGCTCCCGCGAAGCCTGGGAACGGACGGCCGGGCGCCGGGAGATCGTGGTCGCGGTGCTCGACGACGGGGTCGACCTGGCCCATCCCAACCTGCGGCGGAACCTCTGGCGGAACCCGGACCGCAAGGCTCCCGACCGCCACGGCAGGGACTTCTTCCTGGCCCCGGATCATCCGGGACACTTCGATCCGCGGCCCAAGCGGTTCCATCTCCCGTTCGACCATGTCTCCGCCAACGACATCCACGGCACGCCGTGCGCCGGACTGATCGCCGCCGCCGGGCTGCGCGGCGGATCGGTGGGGGTGGCGCCCGGATGCCGCATCCTGCCGGTGAAGATCTTCCATGCCGACGATCTGGTGCTCGACGAGCGGGTGGCGAACGCCATCCGCTGGGCCGGGCGCCACGCCGACATCCTCTCCTGCTCCTGGTCGAGCGGCGTCAGCCCTGACGTCGAGCTGGCTCTCGAAGACGTGGCGCAGGGGCGCAACGGCCGCGGCGTCGCCGTGTTCTGCGCCGCCGGCAACGGCTTCGGCGCGCCGGTGGGATTTCCGGCGCGCAGCCCGGACGCCATCGCGGTGGGCGCCTCGACGGACCGCGGGGAGCGCGCCGTCTATTCGAGCGCCGGGCCGGAGCTGGCCTTCCTGGCGCCGTCGAGCGGCGGCTCCCGCTCGCTGTGGACGACGGACGTCTCGCAGCCGGGCCTGGGGTTCGCCCCGGGACTGCTGCACACACACCGCTTCGGCGGCACCTCCGCCGCCGCGGCTCTCGCCGCCGGAGTGGCGGCGCTGGTGCTCTCGGTCCATCCGGAGCTGGACCGGGCCGCGCTCAAAGCGCTGCTCGCCGGGACCGCTGACAAAACGAAAGGGGGATTGCGGCTCGACGCCGCCGCGGCCGTCGAGGCGGCGGCCCGCCTGGCGGACCGTTAAGAGCGCTGCGGAGCCGAGAGGGTGTTGGCCCACACGGAGCGGGCCGCACCCTCCTGGCGGATGCGCTGGACGGCCTCCTGCAAACCGGAGGCGAGCGGCTGGAAGACGGCCTGTTGCGGCACGAAGTCGTTACGCCGCAGGAGACGCAGACCGTGCTCGGCCGCGAAACCCGCCAGATCCGCGTCGCTCGGGGAGCGGTAGAAACGAACGGAAATCTCTCCGGTCATCATGCCTGAAGGCTAGCACTTGACATCACAGAAATCCACCCTCTTCTAGAAGCTCACCCGCAAGCCCAGCCGGAACGACGTCGGCGGCGTGCGCAGAACCGCTTTCTTGTACCCCGGATTGACCGGGGTGGGGGAGGCGTTGTCCGCCTCCTGGAAGCCCCAGCGCTGGTCCACCAGGACCTCCCGCTGCGCGTTGAGGATGTTGAAGACGTCGGCCAGGAAGTTGATCTCCGCCGGCCCCACCTGGAGCGGATAGCCCAGGTGGAGGTCGGCCTCGTAGGTGTCCGGCGTCCGCCCCTCGGCACCGCGGCGGGTGAGGAAGAATTCATAGCGGCCGTAGATGTCCGAGTAGCCGTAGCGGGTGATCGGCGTGCCCGAGCGGTAGTAGGCGGAGAGGCCGAGCGACAGCTTCCAGGGGGTGAAGTAGACCCCGGAGACCTTGAGCTGGTGCCGCCGGTCGTTCGACAGCGGACCCTTGTTGGTGAGGCGCGTCAGGTCGCTGCCATTGGTGAAGAAGTCGTAGTAGTCGTAGGCCGCGGTGATGTTCGGGTCGGCGCCGACGTTGGTGAACGGCGAGTAGAGACCGTCGAAATTGCCGTCGAGCTTCGAGTAGATGTAGGACGCCAGCCCCTGCCAGTTTTTCGCCATGCGCTTGGTCACGTCGAGCTGGATGCCCTTGAAGATGCGCTTCGGGATCGACGCCGGGAAGGTCTGCGAGTAGTCGAGGGTGAAGACGCGCTTCATGAGGCCGCGGCCCGGATTGCCGATGCAGTAGGTGCCGTCGTCGGCGCAGAGGAAGTCTTCGATCACCTCGCCGTAGTCGCGGTAGATGCCCTTGATGCCGACGGCGACGTTCGGCGCCACCTCGCGCTCATAGCCGAGGAGGATCTCGTTGATGTACTGGTTGTGGAGGTCCGGATCGGACGGCTCGGTGAAGCCGCCGAAGATCGCCGAGTCGCCGGCCGCGGCGTCGGGCGTCGTGCCGGTCGGGCTGAAGTTGACGATGCGCGCCTGGCGTTCGAAGGAGAAGGAGCGGATCACCAGGTCCATCGGGATCTGCTCGTAGTAGCGGCCATAGGAGCCGTAGAGCTTGGACCGCCCCTCGCGGCTGGGGTCCCAGATGAAGCCGAAGCGCGGGGCGTAGTCCTTCTTGAGATCGATCTGCGTCGTCCCCTGCGAGTCGATGATCTGCTGGCGGTCCCAGCGCACCCCGGCGCTGATCGTCAGGTTCGACAACAGCGCCCAGCGGTCTTGCAGATAGAGGCTGGTGACCTTGTGCTCCGGCGTGGCGACGAGAGAAGAGACGGGAGCGTTGGCCAGGGTCGCCGTCGGCGTCGTCCAGTACAGATGGCTGTAGATCGGCCGCGCCGGGTCGTCCGGATTGGAGAAGACGTCGATCTGCTGGCCGCTGGAGAAGACCTTGGTGACCTCGGCTTCTTCCTGCTCGTGCTCGGCGCCGAATTTGATCTCGTGGCCGCCGAGGAAGCGGGTGACCGCGCCGCCAAAGAACTTGCGGTCGAAGCTCTTCTTCTGCACGAGGCCGAAGCCGCCGGTCTGGAAGAAGTCGTCGTCGACCGAGCGGAACTGGATCGCGCCGCCACCGCCACCGGAGGGTCCGACCGAGTTCTCCTCCTGGTGGCGCGCCGCCTGCCCGGAGAGCAGCCATGCGCCGCCCAGGATTCCCTCGTAGCGCAGGGCGTAGTCCTTGCCGCCGAAGGTGCGCGTACCGGTGTAGGTCGACGGCTCGCCGTTCAGCGAGTGCTGGGCGTCGTTGATGGCGCCCGTGTCGTCCCGCGGGTCCTGGAAGAAGGTGCCGATCAGCGACTGGCTGTCGCTCAGCTTGAAGGTGAGCTTGGCGGCGCCGAGGTCGCGGTCGCTCTTCGAGGTGACCACCTGTCCGGCGCGCGGGCCGGCGGGCAGCTCGCTGTCGAGCGAGTTGGTGACCTTGTCGTAGGCGGCGAAGAACCACAGCTTGTCCTTCTTCAGATAGCCGCCGAGCCCGAGCCCGTAGTCCTCGCGGGTGAAGCCGGCGGTGGTCGTCGAGGAGACCACGGTGTCGGCGCTGCTCTGCAGGGAGTCGTTGTCGTAGTAGCCGAAGAGGTCGCCGTGGAATTCGTTGCCGCCGGACTTGGTGATGACGTTGATGATGCCGCCGGTCGAGCGGCCGAATTCGGCCTCGTAGCCGCCGGTCTTGACGTCGATCGCCTGGATGAACTCGAAGTTCAGCTCCTTGCCCTGGAAGCCGTACTCGGCGCCGGTGGTGTTGACGCCGTCGATGTAGAAGACGTTCTCGGCGCCGGTCGAGCCGTAGACCGTGATCGACGACTGGGAGGTGTTCTCGGCGTTGGCGTCGGACGACACGCCGGGGGTGATCTGCACCACCGACGAGTAGTTGCGGCCGGTGGGGAGGGCCTGGATCGTGCGCGATTCGAGGTTCGTGCCCAGCGCGGTCGACGTCGTGTCGACCGCCGGCGCCTCGCCGGTGACCGTGATCTCCTCGGCCACAGCGGCGTGCAGCTCCGGGCTGAGGGTGGTCTCCTTGTCGAGCCCCACGCCGACCCCGTTGCGGGTGTCGGTGGCGAAGCCGTTGAGATTGAAGACGACGGTGTAGTCGCCGGGCGGCAGCAGGTTGAGGCGGTAGGCCCCGGTGCCGTCCGTGACCGTCACCCGCGAGCCCTGGAGCGCCGGGCTCTTCGCCTCGACGGTCGCACCGGGCAGCACGCCCCCCTGCTCGTCGGTGACGCGGCCGACGATGCCGCCCGTGGTCTGGGCGGAGCCCACCGCCGCCAGGGCGAGCAGAAAAGCTCCCGACAGAATGCAGCGACGCAGCAGTCTCATCACCATGGTCCTCCTTGTCGTACTGCGGAGAAATCTACCATAGGCCGCCCTTGCACCCCTCCCCCCCTTGCGAGAGAATGGCTGGGGCCTCTCCTGTGACCCCGGCATGATCGACACCCTCCCTCAACAGCAGAAAGCCCTCCCGTACAGCGAGGAGTCCGAGCGCGCCGTCCTCGGCGGCGTGCTGCTCGATCCCAGCATTCTGCCGACGATCTCGGGTCGGCTGCGCGCCGAGGACTTCTACCTGGAGCGCCACCAGGTGCTCTACCAGGCGATGCTCGACCTCCAGGAGGAGCAGGTCGAGATCGACATGCGCACCCTGCAGGCCAAGCTGGAGCAGCAGGGGCATTTCGATGCGGTCGGCGGCATCGGCTACCTGGCGACCCTCGACCTCGACCTGCCGGACATCGGCCGTCTCGACCAGTACGCCGAGATCGTCAAGGAGCGCTCGGTCCGCCGCCGGCTGATCCAGGCTTCCAGCCAGATCATCCGCGACTGCCTGGACGGCGGCCTCGCCGCGCAGGAGGCCCTCGGGCGCGCCGAGCAGGCCATCCTCGGGCTCGGCGAGGAGGCGGTGCAGCGCGGCTTCGTGCTGCTGTCGAGCGTCTTCCACGCCACGCTCGAAGAGCTGGAGGAGCGCTCCGGGAGCATGCTCACCGGCGTCCCCACCGGCTTCACCGACCTCGACCGCATCTCCCACGGGCTCAACAAGGGGAACCTGATCGTCCTCGCCGGCCGCCCGGGCATGGGCAAGACCAGCTTCGCCTTGAACGTCTCGCAGAACGTCGCCATCCGCGAAGGCAAGACGGTCGGCGTCTTCTCGCTGGAGATGAGCCAGCAGGAGCTCGCCCTGCGCATCCTCTGCTCGGAGGCCGACATCTCGTTCAGCAAGCTGCGCGGCGCCCACCTCTCCAGCAAGGAGTGGACGCGCGTCTTCCAGACCGTGCGCACGATCGGCGACGCGCCTCTCTTCATCGACGACTCACCCAACCCGACCCTCCTCGAGCTGGCCTCGAAGTCGCGCCGCCTCAAGGCGGAGAAGGGGCTCGGGCTGATCGTCCTCGACTATCTCCAGCTCATGCAGGCGGGCGGCAAGTACGAGAACCGCAACCTGGAGATCGCCGCCATCAGCCGCGGCCTGAAGCAGCTCGCCAAGGAGCTCGAGGTCCCGGTCATCGCCCTCTCGCAGCTCTCGCGCGCCCCGGAGCGGCGGGGGAGCGACCACCGGCCGCAGCTCTCCGACCTCCGCGAGTCCGGCTCGATCGAGCAGGATGCTGATATGGTCGCCTTCGTCTACCGCGACGAGGTCTACGGCGCCACGGATGAGAACCGCGGCCTCGCCGAGCTGATCATCGCCAAGCACAGAAACGGCGAGACCGGCACGGTCGAGCTCGTCTTCCTCGGCGAAACCACCAGCTTCAAGAACCGCGCTCTCGATGGCTACGGAACCGCTCCTGCTCCCTTCTGACGCTTTATCCGACGAGCCGGCCGACGATCTGGCCGCCGCCCTGCGCCCGGCGTGGGTGGACGTCGACCTCGAGGCCCTGGAGCACAATCTGGCGGCGATCCGGCGGCGGGTCTCCGGCGCGCTGACCATGGCGGTGGTCAAGGCGGACGCCTACGGCCACGGCGGAGTCGGCGTCGCCCGCGTCCTCGAAGCGGCGGGCGTCGACTGGCTCGGCGTCGCGCTGCTCGAAGAGGGCGCCGAGATCCGCCGCGCCGGCGTCGAGCTGCCGATTCTCGTCCTCGGTGTCCTCGGTGTCCTCGGGGCTGCCCGGCCGGCCAAGATCGCCCTCTACCGCCGCTACCGCCTGACGCCCACCGTCTCCAGCCTGGCCGAGCTGGCGCTCTGGCGCGACTGGGCCGCCGCCGAGAGCGTGCCGCAGGCGATCCATCTCAAGGTCGACACCGGCATGGGACGCCTCGGCGTGGCGCTCGACGAGGTCCCCCAGGCCCTCGAAATCATCCGCGCGCATCCGCGCCTGCATCTCGCCGGCCTGCTCTCCCATTTCGCCGAGGCGGACGATGTGGACAGCCCGCGCAACACGCTCCAGCAGGACCGTTTCTCCGCGGTGCTGGCGCTGCTCACCCCGGCGGAGCACGACGGCCTGCTGGTGCACATGGCGAACAGCGCCGCGTCGCTGCATCGCGCCGCGAGCCGCTATGGTCTCGTCCGTCTCGGCCTGGCGATCTACGGCCTCGATCCGGTTTCTCCCGGAGACCAAGTCAGCCTGCGGCCGGTGATGTCGGTACGGACGCGCATCGTCCAGCTCCGCGAGGTCCCCGCCGGCACGCCGGTCTCGTACGGCGGGCGCACCGTCACCCGCCGGCGCAGCCAGATCGCCGTCGTCCCTGTCGGCTATGCGGACGGCTACGCCTGGCGCCTCACCGGCCGGGCGGAAGCGCTGGTGCGCGGCTGCCGCGTGCCGGTGGCCGGATCGGTGACCATGGACATGACGCTCCTCGACGTCACCGGCACCGGAGCCGTATCAGGAGATGAAGCGGTGCTGCTCGGCCGCCAGGGCGGGGAAGAGATCTCCGCCCGCGAGCTCGCCGCGCACGCCGGGACGATCTCCTGGGAGATCCTCTGCCATCTCGGCCTGCGCCTGCCGCGGCGCTACGTGCGCGGCGGTACAGTCGAGGAGCTGGTGTCGCGCTTTTCCCGGGAGGATGCATGAAGGTGGAGGTGAGCAAGTGAAGATGCCGGGGCCGGTGGAAAACTACTTCGAGCAGATCGGCCGCTTCTTCCTGATGGTCGGACGGATCTTCGCCTGGACGCCGCGTCCGCCCTACGACTGGCGGGAGCTGCTGCGCCAGATGGTGAAGGTGGGGGTGAGCTCGATGCCGGTGGTGCTCCTCACCACCATGTTCACCGGCATGGTCATGGCCCTCCAGACCTTCACCACGCTGCGCCGCTTCAACGCCGAGAGCTTCGTCGGCTCCCTCGTCGCCCTCTCCATGGTGCGCGAGCTGACCTCGGTGCTCTCCGGCCTCATCGTCGCCGGCCGCGCCGGCTCGGCGATGGGCGCCGAGATCGGCACCATGCGGGTCACCGAGCAGATCGACGCCCTCGAGGTGATGGCCACCGATCCGGTCCACTATCTGGTCGTGCCGCGCGTCTGGGCGAGCACGGTGATGCTGCCGCTCCTCGTCGTCATGGGCAACGGCGTCGGGATCTTCGGCGGCTATCTGGTCGCCGTGGTCCTCATGGGGGCGAATCCGATCTCTTATATCGACCGCACTTTCCAGTTCATGGACCTGAACGATCTCTTCTCCGGCCTGATCAAGGCCGCCGTCTTCGGCTTCCTGATGGCCGCCATCGGCTGCCAGCAGGGGTTCTACGCCAAGGGCGGCGCCGAAGGGGTGGGCCGCGCGACGACCGCCGCCGTCGTGGTGGCGAGCATCGCCATCCTGATCTCCGACTTCTTTCTCACCAAGATCCTGTTCTAGACGCCCATGGCAGACCCCAAGATCCGCATCGTCGATCTCCACAAGTCTTTCGGCCCGAAAGTGGTGCTGGACGGCTTGAACGCCGAGGTCGCCCCCGGCGAGTCGCTGGTCGTCATCGGCGGCTCGGGCACCGGCAAGAGCGTGCTCCTCAAGCACGTCATCGGCCTCCTCAAGCCCGACTCGGGCAGCGTGCTGGTCGACGGCACCGCCGTCGAGACGCTCGACAACCGGCAGATCACCGAGTTCCGGCGCAAGTTCGGGATGTCCTTCCAGGAAGGCGCCCTGTTCGACTCGATGACGGTGTGGCAGAACGTCGCCTTCCCCCTCCAGCGGCTGACCAAAATGTCGCGCCAGGAGATCAAGGACCGGGTGGAGGAGTGCCTGAGCATGGTGCGCCTCGAAGGGACGGGCGACAAGCTGCCCTCACAGCTCTCGGGCGGCATGCGCCGCCGCGTCGGCTTCGCGCGCTCGGTGGCGCACAAGCCGGAGATTCTGCTCTTCGACGAGCCCACCACCGGTCTCGATCCGGTGACCACGGCGCTCATCGACGAGGTCATCCTCGATCTTTCCGACCGCATGAAGTGCACGGCGGTCACCATCACGCACGACATGGAAAGCGCGTTCCGCATCGGTGATCGGATCGCGATGCTCCACCGGGGTAAAATCATCGCCTCGGCGCCGCCGGAAGAGTTCCGGCGGCTCGAGGATCCAAGAGTTCAGCAGTTCATCCACGGCCACGCGGAAGGGCCTCTCTCAGAGGACACATGAAACAAGCACTGAAGGTCGGCATCTTCGCGACCATCTGTCTGATCATTCTCGCCGTCCTCGTCTGGAAGATCGAGGACATCAACCCCTTCAAACAGAAGGGCCAGAAGCTCGACGCGATCTTCGACTCGGTGGCCGGCCTCGACGACAAGGCGACGGTCCGCATCGCCGGCGTGCGCGTCGGCCGGGTCGACGGCGTCGGTCTCGCCGACCGCAACAAGGCGCGCGTCTCGCTGGTCCTCGAAAAGCCGATGGTCTTGACCGAGGGCACCCACGCGCGCATCGCCAGCCTCGGCCTCCTCGGCGAGAAGTACGTCGAGCTGGTCCCCGGCCCGGCCGGCGCGCCGCTGCTGCCGCCGGGCGCCGTCCTCCCCGGCGTGACGCCGCCGAGCTTCGACGACGCCATGGCCCAGCTCAGCGACATCGGCGCCTCGATCCAGAAGGTGACCGGCTCGCTCGCCGGCGGCGACCTCGGCGGCTCCATCAACGGCCTGGTCACCGATCTCCGGGCGACCAGCGAGCAGATCCGCCTCATGGTGATGGAGAACCGCATGGCTCTGCGCTCCACCCTCGGCAACGCCGACGCCGCGAGCGCCACCCTCGCCCGCGAGCTGCCGCGCCTCGCCGAGCAGATGAGCCGCACCCTGTCCAGCATCGAGACGATCCTCGCCGAGAACCGCTCCAACGTCTCGGGCAGCACCGCCAACATCCGCGAGGTGACGGACAAGCTGCAAATCTCGGTGGACAATCTCAACAAGATCTCGGGCAAGATCGCCAGCGGCGAAGGGACCGTCGGCAAGCTGGTCAACAGCGAGGAGGCCTACGATCAGGTCGTCTCGACTCTCGACAGCATCAAGACCGGCGTCAATTCGCTCTCCGGCACGATCGGAGCGATCAACCGTTTCAAGGTCGATCTCGACATGCAGGCCTACCAGCTCCCGGACCAGGACGGCTCGCTGAGCGCCTTCCGCGTCGACATCGATCCCCAGGACGGCCGCCGCCTCTACCGCGCCGGCGTCGTCAGCACGCCGTTCGGCAAACGCAAGGAGAAGGAGCAGACGGTCACCGTCACCCGTCCGGACGGCACCGTCGAGGTCACGACCACCAACACGATCAGCCAGGAGAAGGCCTACCAGGCCGACGCCCTGTTCGGCTACAAAGCGCGCGATCTGCGCCTCTTCGCCGGCCTGATCGAGAGCAGCGGCGGCGCGGAGGTCGACTATCCGGTCCTCAACGACAAGCTCCTGCTCCAGTTCCAGGCCTTCGACTTCAACCGGCCGGACGATCTGCATCCGCACCTCCGCCTCGCCGGCCGCTGGCAGTTCCATCCCAATCTCTACCTGATCGGTGGCTACGACGACCCCCTGGAAAACCACTCGTTCTTTTTAGGCGGCGGCATCCGCTGGAACGACGACAACATCAAGTACCTGCTCGGCTCGGTTTCGAAGTTCTGAGCCGGATCAGGCCACGAAGGGAATGCGCGCGTTCGCCGAAGGCCGGTACGACCGGGCAGCGGCGAACCGCGCCGGATCGAGTCCGCCGAGAAGCAGCCGCTCGATCCCGGCCTGAGCGATTGTCGCCGCCAGCTTTTCACCCGGGCAGGCATGGAGACCGGCGCCAAAGGTGAAGATCCGCCGCTCCTGATTCGCCGGATCGCGATTGGCCGCCGCAAGCACGACCAGGATTGCATCGCCCGCGCGCATCATCTGACCTGCGACAATCCCGTCCTGAGCGACGAAGCGGCGCGTGTTCTGGACCGGCGGATCGAAACGCAGGGTCTCCTGAATCGCTTCGGCGAGCCGGCTTGGATCGGTCGGATGCGAAGCTAAAGCGATCAAAGTATTTCCGATCAGTCCCGCCGTCGCATCATGGGCCTGGACCATGAACCCGATCGCATTGGCGGCGATCACGTTTTCGTCGTCCCGTCCAACCCGCCGCGCCTCCTGAGCGAGAGTCGCCAGCAGCCCTGTCGCGGAGCTCGTCCGGAGGAAGGAAAGGAACAGATCGAGAAGCCGTCCAGCCGCCTCCTTGCCCCGCTCCAACGCCTCCGGGCCGCACCCCGGCGTGATCGCGGGCACGAAGCTCCGCATCCAGGAGATGGTCGGGGGCAAGGTATCCTCGGGAAGCCCCAGAAGGCTCGCCACGACCGCCACCGGCAAGCCGAACGCGAAATCCGCGAGGGGCGAAATCTCCAGCCTCTCCGCCCACCGCCGGCTCTCCGCACCGACCCGCGCCGGCTCGACGGCATCCAACGCCCCGGTCACCGCCTGCTTGAACGGGCAATGGCCCGCGCCGTCGTTCATCCGCACGAGATGCCGGAAGATCTCACCGGCGGGGGAGCCGAGGAGCGCCACGGGCACCGGCTCGGCCGGCGGACGCACCCGGCAGAGCTCACTGCTCAGCACCGCCGTCACCGCCTCCGCGCTCGAAGCCACCCACATCTGGAGCTCCTCGTCGCGGTAGAGAGGCTTCCGGGCCACGAGGTCCGCATAGAACGGGTAGGGATCAGGATGGGTGACGGCGGCGATCGGATTCATTGGATTCGTCGGATTCATGAGATTCCTCGGACCACCCGGTCGACCGTCGCCTCGATCTCGGCATCGGACTTTCCCATCTCATGGAGCAGCCGGCGATAGTTTCCCAGAGCCGTCTTCCAGTGCGGATGCTCGAACCCCGCCCGGCGCTGGAACTTCAGAAGAGCCGCGAGCTCCCGGCGCATCATCGGCTCCGCCTGGGCGCGCGGGTCCGCCTGGACCTGGGGAGCCTTCTTCGGCGGGCGAGTCTCCAGCAGAAGCGGCACGATCCAGCCGCCCAAGGCGAGGCCGACGAGCAGAATCGCGGCGAGCCAGTTGCGCCAGGATTTCGCCGGGGGCGGCTCGATGGGCTGGAGGGGTGTCGTCATCGCGTGTCAGGAAAGGTGGCGGGCGCAGTCTATCCCAGGCCCTCTCCACCTGAAGTAGAGTCTCGCCATGGCCTCCTCCGATCCCTCCTCCAAGGTCTTCCCCTCCAAGGTCGACCGCTGGCTCGTCGTCCTCCTGGTCGCCGCCTGGGGGCTGTCCCTGGTGTCGGTGGCGAGCACGGTGGCTGCCGGAGGGCCGCCCTCGGTTCTGTACTCCACGGTGGGTCTCGAAGTCTTTATCTTCGGCTTTGTCGTCTGGGTCTTCACCACGACGCGCTATACCGTGAGAGCCGGCGCTCTGGCGGTCCGCTCAGGGCCGTTCCGGTGGCGGATCGCGTTGGAGGAGATCACCGAGATCGTCCCGTCGCGGAATCCGCTGTCGTCTCCGGCCCTGTCTCTCGACCGCCTCGAAGTACGCTACGGCCGGGGACGGCTCCTTCTGATCTCACCACGGGAACGGCGGAGCTTTCTGGCGGCGGTGGTCGCTCGGGCTCCGGGCCTGACGCTCGAAGGCGAGCGCGTCCGCCGCAGGGCTCCGTCCGGATTCTCTCCCGCGACCTAGCTCCCCCTGGGAGCGCTGGCGTCTCGCCGGCTTCAAATGAATGGGCGAAGCCCGGCCGACGCTCTATCCAAGCTTGCGACGCGGCAAGCTAAAAAGAAAACGGAGTGGCTGATTTGCGGACGCCTTGGCTGCTTTCCTGACGCCGCGTCGGGGAAGAAAATGCGCTGGCTGATCTGGCGACGCGGCGTCGTGGGCTTGGGCGCGGCACCGTGGCCTTACAACGCTTCGGCTACTTTGTCGACGCCTCAGCCGGTTTCCCGATACGGCGTCGTGCGCTCCGGACGCTCCGGCTGCTTTGCCGACGCCTTGGCGGATTTCCCGATGCGGCGTCGGGGGAGACAACGCGCCGGCTGCTTTGTCGACGCCACAGCGGGTTTCCCGACGCAACGTCGTGGGCTTGCGACGCTCTGGCTGCTTTGCCGGCGCCGTGGCTGGTTTCGCGACGTGGCGTCGGGCGCGGCAACGCGCCGGCTGCTTTGGCAGAGATGTGGCGGATTTCCCGACGAGGCGTCGGGGGAAGACGACGCGCTGGCTGCTTTGCCAACGCCTCGGCTGGTTTGCTGACGCTGCGGCTGGTTTCGCAATGCTCCGGCTGGTTTGCCGACGCCGCAGCGGGTTTCTCGACGCCGCGTCGGGGCAGCCGACGCGCTGTCGGATTTTGCGGCGCGGCGTCACAGTTTTAGCTGTGGCGTCATCTTCTTGTCGGAGCTACGACAGCAGCAGCACCAGATCCTCCTGGCTCAGATTAGCCAGCAGGCTCTGGTCGGCCTGGACGATGGCGTCGGCGAGGGTGAGCTTGCCTTCCAAGGCTCAGCTCCAGAGATCGCCGTCGGAGCGGAACCGGGGAGTTGGATTTTCAGGTGCCTTTGTGCCGAGTCCGAGGCAACGGGAGAAGTTCGGAGTCTCTCTGCGGTGCCGCTCCCGCTCCAAGGCCTCTTGAACGGCCGCTCGGATCGCGTCCGACTTCGTCTTGATCTGGCGAAGCTGCATGAGCTCAGCCAAGGCCTGCTCGAATTCAGCCGTCAGGTGGACGTTGATCCGGGGCATGGTCTCCTCTGACTCTCTCGATACAGAGACTATGCAGAAGAGCCATGGCGAGCAAGCGAAGGTTGCCGTCCCTCCGCGCTCCTCGACGTCTTTTTCGCCGCCGCCGCGCCCGAGCGCCCCCTGGGAGCGCTGGCGTCTCGCCGTCTTCAAAATAAAGGGCCGGAGGCCGGCCTCTTGCTTCAAAGACTCACCGGAGCTCTTCCCCGAGCGAAGCCTCTCGTAGCGCCGCTTCGATCTCAGTGTCGGACTTGCCCATCGTACAAGGCCGCCGTGAGCCTGAACAAGTCATAGGGCCTTCCGGATTAGATCCGGCAGCCCCCGGGGGTGGCGGCAGGCGACCACGTGCTCCGGGGGGAGCGGCCGGTGGAGGGTGAAGCCGTAGTCGGTGACGGGCTCCTCCTCGCCTGGCGGCGAGCCGGCCAGCGCCGCCCGAATGCCCTGGCAGCAGAGCTGCCGGAGGGCGGTGAGGGGGAGGAGGTCGAGCGGCACGTCGCAGGCCGCCACCGCCGGCACCCCCCGCTTCCGGAGGAGGTGGCGCTGCGGCCGGCCGGTGGCGCGCTCGAGCTGGACGGCGAGGCCGAGCAGGAAGTGGCTGCCGTAGAGGGCGTAGAAGGTGAAGCGCCGCAGCAGGAAGCGTTCGTCGAGGTGGAGGCCCACCCGGTTGTCGAGGAGCGACAGGTCCTGCCGGGGGAGGAGCGCCGCGAGCGCCTCCTGCTCCCCGGCGAAGACCTCCCGGGCCTCGCCGATCAGGCGCTCCCGGGTGGCGAGGAGGAGGCCGCTCTTCCGGTAGGCATGGCGGTCGACCGGGCGGCCGGCATGGTAAGCCCGCACCGCCCGGTGGCGACTCGCGAGGTCGGCGGCGAGCTCATCGACCATCTCCCCGGAGCCGAGGCGGGAGCCCGGCCCCAGGATCTCCCCGAGCCAGAGCTCGTCGCAGGCCCGATTGGCCCCCGGCGGCCTGGTCCGGAAACGCTCGAAGACCCCCTCGCCCGCGGCCTGGAGCAGACGGTCCCGTACCGCGCCGGTCCAGGCCGCCGCACCCGGCCACCGCAACAAGGGGGATTTCCGGCTCATGATTCGGGGTAGCCGGCTTCGATCCAGGCCTTGAAGTTGTTGATCCATTCGGCGTCCCAGCCCCCGGGGGGCATGGACCCGTCGGCGAGCCGTGGATAGATCAGGACGGCATTGTCCTTGACGCTGACGTAATTCCCCAGGTCGATCTGCGGCTGAACCTGCTTCATGTGGTCGATGTCATAGTCGGTGAAATAGGTCTTGATCGGGTCGTTCCAGGTAATGGCCATGGCGTTTTCTCCTTGCTCGATCGGTGCTTACTTTTGGGTTTTGCAGAGCAGTCCGAACAGGTGGCTGACGTACAGGTTCTTCCAGGCGTTCGGATCGTCCCGCCTGCCGAAGCAAGCGCCGATCTGGAGCGGCTGATAGGTATGGCAATGCAGACAGTTTTGCTCCTGCGTGAAGCTCTCCAGGCTGGTATTGGCCGCCTTTTTCGATCCCCGGATTTCTGAGTCGTCGAGCACGATCAGACCGTTCGGGCCGGCCTTGCCGGAGGTCCAGACAGAGCTCGCGTAGTCGTAATTCGCCCAGATCGAGCCGGCCGGGAGGAGTTGGTGAAAGCTCTGATTCAGGCTCAGGATGTTGGCCGTGTTGCCCTGGGAGCCCTCGGGCTCCCCCTGCGGATGGGCGCGGCAGATCTCGCTCGGGGTCGTCGTGTCCTTGGGGTCGATGATCTTGTTGCAGGTCTCCCAGAAGGGTGCGGTCCCGCATTTCTGGCCGGCCTTGTAGAAGGAGTAGCGGGGATCCGGCGAGCGGGTGTCCTTGCAGTCGGGGGTGTTGAGGTTGTGCTCGAACGTCGCCCAGATCATCTCCGGATGGCCCTGGATCAGGCCGACCACGTGGAACCCGACGAGCGCCATGGTCGCCGGGACGAGCGACTTGCAGGTCGCGTCCTTGCAGACCTGCGCCTCGATCGTGTAGTAGCTCTTGGCCGCGTCGGGAATGTACGTCGTGCCGTCCTTGGCCGCGATCCGCCAGGACGACTTGGTTTCGAGTGCGCCGACGGGGAACGTGGCCTGCGGTGGAGCGGACAGGAAGGCCGACAGGGTGTAGATCCCCTTGGCGACCACGTAGTCGTAATACACCTTGTTGATGCTCGCGGTGTAATACACCCACTGCCCTTTCTGATCGATGAGAACCCCGTTGCTCCCGGCCTGGGTGGCGGCGTCGAAGGTGGTGTCGTTGGTCTTCAAGGTGCGGGGCAGGAAGACGAGCGGGCTCGCGGCGTTGGCCTTGCCCGTGCCGCGGAGCCGCGCCATGTCCTTTCCCAGTTTGAAGAGGGTGGTCGCGCCGCCCGGGTAGGGAGCCGGTTTGTCCCCTGAGTAGAGGAACAGGGCATGGGGAGAGGCCAAGCCGAGGAATCGGGCGCTACCGTTCACGGTCTGGACCTGGTAGAGAAACTCCTGCATCGCCCACTGGTGGATCTGGCAGTTGGTGTCCCGGGGCTTCGCGAAGTCGGGCTCCGGAGCGTCGGGCTTGAGCCAGGCGGGGTCGGCCGGGCAGCTCTGGCCGCAGGCCGGTCCGGCGAGCAGCCCCAGGGCCAGGACGGCTGCCAGGCCGGCAGCCAGGCCGCGGAGAATCCCGCGTACGAGGGAATGACGTTGAGCCATCGCTTTTCTCTCCTTTCATCGTTCGAACGGCTTGCACCGTTCGCAGCAAGTGCTGCCAGGAGAGTGAAGAAAAGCGGCGGCTATCTCAGGGAAATTTGTCAGCGCCAGTCGCCGTAGGCCGCGAAGGCGGCCCAGTAATAGGGGGCCCGGCGCCCGGGATCGGCCCGCAGCTCGAGCTGGGCGGCACGCAGGGCCGCGGCGGGGCGCATCCGCTGCTCCGGGGGGCCGTGCAGCAGGCGGCGGTAGAAGCGCTCCATCAGCTCGGCGGAGGCGCGGTCCTGCACCTGCCAGAGACTCGCCACCAGCCGCCGCGCTCCGGCGGCGAAAAAGCCGCGGGCGAGCCCCACCAGCCCCTCGCCCCGGATCTGGGGGCCGAGAGCGGTGCGGCAGCCGCTCAGCACCACCAGCTCGGCGTCGAGGTCGAGGTTGTAGATCTCCGGCAGGCGGAGCATCCCCTCCCGCGGCCGGCCGTCCGGACCGCGCAGCGAGAGCACCAGAGCCGAGAGCTCGGGGTGGGCGCTGTCGAGCACGCCGTGGGTGGCGAAATGCACGAGGCGGTAGCCGCGGAGGCGGTCGAGCGCGGTGTCGCGGCTCGCGTCGAAGCCGAGGGCGAGGAGCGTCTCGCCGGCCGGGGCCTGGGCGGCGATCGACTCGGCCTCCCGGCCGCTCCAAGCCAGACGGTCGAAGCCCGCCGCGGGGCCGGTCTCCGCCATCCGGGGGAGGCGCGGATCCGGCGGGCCGAACACGGGGTCGGCGAGGATGGCCAGGGATCGACCGGCGAGGGATCGACCGGCGAGGGTCTTCGCCATGTCCGATTGTCCGGCGAGGGTCTGGCGCTGGACCGCCAGGGCCGAGGCGGAGGGCAGGGAGACGACCTCGTGGCGGACGAGCAGCGGCTCGGTGCCGCCGGGCTGCTGCAGGGCGGCGAAGGGGAGGTAGTGGAGGGCGCCGTCGGCCACGATCACCAGGCGTTGCCCGGCGAGCCGCGGCGCCACCGGGCCGAACAGGAGACCGCTCAGCCGGGCGACGGCCGCGGCCTCCTCGTCCCGGGGGCGCGGGTCGAGGGTGCTGAAGCTCTCGTAGGCCTGGCGGGCGAGGGTCTCGATCACCTCCCGGGCGGGCAGCTCGAAGCTCTCGATGCGGTCCCGGGTGACCGCCCAGAGGGCGCTCCGCTCCGTCCCCAGAGCATATTCGAGCAGCATCGTGTCGCCATCGAGCAGCGCCTGGATCGCGACGGCGCGGAGCGGGCGGGGGAGAGCGAGAGCATACCGGCCGGCGCTCTGCCGCCGCAGGGCGCTTTCCACCGCCTCGAGCTGGCGCTGCACCTCCCGCAGCTCGCCGGCCAGCCGCCGGGCGTCGCCCCCGGCCCTGGTGCCCTGGCGGTCGAGCAGCAGACGCCGCTGCTCGACCTTCGCGTTCAGCCGGTCCAGCAGTCGGCTCTGGCGGGTGAGGAGCGCGGAGCTCACTCCCCGCCGCCGGCCGGCTCCGGCCTGCCGGAGGAGGTCGAGCAGGGTGCGGGCGCGGGCCTGCTCGCTGCGCTCCAGGGCGCGCGCCGCCCAGCCCGCTCCGGGATGCCGGCGGTCGAGCTCCAGGGCGAGGTCGACGGCGACCTCGAAGGCGTCGCCGTGGCGGGAGAGGAAGGCGGTGCGCAACCCCGCGCTGTCGAGGTTGGCGCGCAGCGGCTCCAGGAGGGCGAGGGCCGCCGCCGCGTGTCCTTCGGCGCGGACCAGCGCCTCCATCTGGGACGGCCGGGACGGCCGGGACGGACCGGCGGCGCGCTCGGCCCGGGCGAGGCCGAGCAGGGCCTCGCTCTCGCCGATCGGATCGCCCGCCGCCCGCAGCAGCTCGAGAGCGCGCGCCAACTGGTCCACGGCGGGCGCGGGCTCGCCGGAGTCGGTCAGGACCTGGCCGAGCGCCGCCCGGGCCAGCCCCTCGCGCCAGCGGTTGCCGGTTTCCGCCAGGATCGCCAGGGCGGCCTCCAGGGAGTGGCGGGCTGCGTTCGTCCGGCCCAGCTCCCCGGCGGTGCGGCCCAGCTCGTAGAGAGTCGCGGCCTCGCCGCCGCGGTCGCCGGTGGCGCGGCGCAGCGCCAGCGCCTGCTCGTGGAACGCCGCGGCGAGCTCCCACTGCCCTTGCCCGGCGCGCACCAGCCCCAGGTTGTGCAGGGTGGTGGCTTCGCCGCGCCGGTCCTGGCTCGCCCGCCGCAGGCGGAGCGCCTCCTGGAGCTCGCCGAAGGCGCGGGCCGTGTCGCCCAGGCGGAGGTGGGTAATGCCGAGGTTGTTGAGCACGCTCGCCTCGCCGGCGCGGTCAGCGGTCCCGCGCAACCCAGCGAGCGCGCGATCGAACGCCTCCAGGGCGTCCTGGAGCCGCCCGGTGCGGCGGTAGACCGCGGCGATGTTGTTCCACACCAGGGCCTCCTGGCCCACGTCGCCGAGGTCGCGCTGCAGGCGCAGGGCCTGCCGGTAGTGCTCCAACGCCCGCTGCGGCTCGCCCAACTGGTCCTGGACGCCGCCCAGGTTGTTGAGCACCACCCCTTGCTGGCGCCGGTCCCCGGTCTGGCGGAAGAGCGCCAGCGCCGCCTCGTAGGGGGCGATCGCCTGGCGGGGGTCGTCCTGCCCCAGGACCAGCCCCAGGTAGTTCAAGGTCCGGGCCTGGCCGTCGCGGTCGCCGAGGGTCCGCCAGAGCTTCAAGGCCCGGCGATAATCGGGAGAGGCCTCCCGGCTCTCCCCGAGCGCCCAGGCCGCGGAGCCGCTCTCCATCCAGGCCCGCGCCTCGCCGCGGCGCTCGCCCAGCCGCTGCCAGAGGGGGAGCGAGAGGCGGTGGAGGGCCAAGGCCTCGCGCGGCTCGCCGAGCGAGCGGTGGAGCATGGCGAGGTTGAACAGCGTGCCCGCCGCCTCGGCGGTGGCGCCCAGCGTCTGCCAGGCGGCGAGGGCTTCCCGGTACTGGCCGAGAGCCCGGCGGCCGGCCTCCGCGCCGCCGGCGAAGAACAGCCGGCCCGCCTCGGTGGCGGCGCGGCGGGGGACCGCCTGCCGGGGGTCCGGAGGCGCGACCCGCAGGCGGTAGCTGCCCGGCGCGGCGGCGGCCTCCGGGGAGCGGACCTCGAGCTGCCAGGGTCCCGGCCCCTCGGCCCGGAAGAGCAGCGGCTCGTCTCCCCACCGGCCGTTCGGGCTGTCGACGGTGAGCAGCGGCCCCCCGTCCGGCCCGACGGCGGCCACCACCACGTCGATCCCCTGCTGGACGACGGTGAGCCACAGCTCCCCGGCCGGCAAGGCGTAACGGTGCGCCTCGCCGCCCGCGAGGCGGCGTTCGAGAGGGGCGCCGGGCCGCGGCAGGGGAGCCGGCGGCGGGGCGGCGGTCGCGATGCCTGCCGATACCGCGAGGCAGCCGAGCGAACGAATCAGGACGAGGAGCCGGCCGACCACCAGCCGTCAGCCCACGGGGTCCTTCCCGGATTCCTCGGCCACCCAGGTCCCGGGATGTCCGAGCTCGCCCCCCGGGCCCTGATTAGAGACCTTGTAGACGATCCCGTAAAGGCAACGCGGTTTCTGAAAAGGCGGTGGTGGCATACGAGCGACGATCTCGTAGCAGTACTCCGCCGCGCCGACCTGAAACTGGCCCCAGAGCCTGTAGCTGTCGTCGGATGTGACGCTGGCGGAGATCGGATCCGGTCCGCCAAACATCCAGGAGACCTGGCGGGCATCCGGGGAGCCGATCATCACCGTGGCCTTCTCCAGCATCGTCCTGATGTCCGGGGAGCCGCCGCACTGCAGCCCGCTCCAATTCCCCTCGAACAGATCATCCATCGGTCTCTCCTTCCTCGATCAGACTCGGCAATCAATGGCGGCGCTCGACACGGAATGCATAGCGCGCCACCGGACGCAGCTTCTGGCCCGCGTCCAGCCCGTCGAGCACCAGGACGTAGGCGGACCCGGCGAGCCAGGTCGAATGGATGCTGACGGTCACCCGGCCGGCGACGTCCGGGGCGAGCGGCTGGCTCTGCCAGAGGAGCTTCCCGCCCGGCTCTGACAGCCGGACGCGGTAGCGCGCCCCCACGAGATCGGCCGGCTCGGGCGGCAGATCCAGGGCCAGGACCACCCACTCGGGCGCCGCCCCCAGGGTGAGCCGGGCGCTCGGCTCCGCCGCCGGCCCGGCGCGCTCCGGTCCGAGCGCGACGATCGGCGTGCCCCCCTGGGGCGCCAACGCCGCCTGCGCCTGCCGGAGCTCCTCGGCGAGCCGGTCGCGCCCGGCGCGTCCGCGCCACACCTCCGGCGCCAGGACCGTCCACGGGAGGAGCACCGCCGCCAGCAACGCCGCGGCGAGCGCCGCCCGCAGAGGCTTTCCCTGCCTGGCCAGCCAGGCTGGCACGGCATGGGCCGCCAGGGTCCGTGCCCCCTCCTCGGCGGCGGCCTGCTGAAGGCCCAGAGAGAGCGTCCGCCCGAGCTCGAGCTGCTCGAGACACTGCGGGCAGTCGATGAAGTGGGCCTCGAATGCCTCCGCCGCCGGCGCCGCGAGCTGCCCCATCAGGTAGCGTTCGATGAGGTTCTCCTCCTCGATCCTCAGGTGGTCCACGGCCCCGCTCCTCGTTGTGCCGACGTCTCCTCACTCTCCAAGTGAAGCTCGCGGCGTTCTATCTCACCCGAATGTGTACCCGGCTGCCGGCCCCTCTGGTGGCGCAGCAGGCCTTGCTGCTTGCGGTGGGACTCGATCAGACCCTTGAGGCGCTGGCGCGCCCGGTGGAGGACGCGGTTGAAGTGCAGGCTCGAGAGGCCGAGATCGGCGCAGATCACCTCCTTGGAGTGCTCGGCGACGAAGAACCGGAACAGCACCTCGCGGTCGCGCGGCGGCTCGAGCTCGGCGAGGAGGCGGCGGACCAGTGCGGCGTCCTCCTTGTCGAGCAGGCGGGTCAGGGGGCCGGGAGCGCGGTCTCGCGGCTCGGCGTCCTCGCGCTCCAGCTCCCCGCTCACCTCCGGGTGCTTGCTGCTCCGGCGGACCTGGGCGAGGAACAGGTTGCGGGCCAGAGCGCTGATGAAAGCGGAGAGCTTGTCGGGCTCGCGCAGCTCACCGCCGCGGACCTTCTCCAGAGCCAGGCGGAAGGTCTCCTGGTAGAGGTCGTCGGCCCACGCCGGCTCGCGGGTGAGCTGGAGGAGCACGAACCGCACGCCCCGAGAGTAGCGCTCGACCATCTCCCGCTCGGCCGCCGGCTCGCCGTCCAGGATGCGGCGCACCAGCTCGGCGGGCTCGGAACGAGATGGATGCAGATCCGGCTCCGCCGGCGTCATGTCAGGGTCTGCTCCTGCGGCCGCCCCCCCGGATACAGCCGCACCGGGTCGAGGCTCGGCGATGGTCATCGCAATCGCAGCGAGTATAGGGTACCCCGGCGGCGGACGCCAAACGCACCAGACCGATGGGAGGTCGCCTCATCGGAGGGCAGGATCCCCCGGCTGGGACGCTTGCTATATGATGCTCGGGATGTCCTGGTGAGAGACCCTCCCACCACGGCCGGCATCCGCAGGCAGGAGACCACCAGATGGCCAAGAAAATGCCCACCAGGCCGGATGGCTGTGAGCCGGAGGAGACCTCCGGAGCCGCTCCCGTCGTAGAGACGGAGGAGCAGCAGCGCCCCGTGGCTCCCGTCCGCGAGAAGATCGGCGAGGCGCGCGGCAACCTCCGCCAGCGGAGCGACTGGTTCCGTAAGCGGTCCGGCGAGCCCTAGCCGCGAAGGATCAAACGGAGAGCCTCCAGATGCTCCGGCCGTAGGTGGCCGCGCTCAGCGTTCGATCCTTCAGGTGATAGACCAGATCCACCACCATGGTGGACGGCAGGTTTCTCGACAGGCTCGCCCACGTCGACCCGGAATCCGGCGAGACAAAGACTCCTGCGTCGCAGCCGACGAACAGGCGGTTGGACCCGTCATTCGGCATCAGAATGCAGTGATGGGGAACATCCGGCAACTGACCTTTGTCGATGTCCTCCCAGGTCTCTCCACCGTCTTGGGAGCGAAACGCGTGATGGTGCCCGAAGTTGGCGAAAGTGGCAAAGATCACATTCGCGTCGCGGGGATCGCTGGCGAGGCGGGTGATGGTGTACCCGGGCAGGGTCGCGCTCGCGAGATCGGCGCTCCAGGTGTTGCCGCCATCCAGGCTGCGGTAAAACCCGCCGTTCTCCGTTCCAACATAGACGCGTTGCGAGTCCTTCGCGGCGATCTCGATCGCGCTGATCGAGCTGCCATCGAGAGGTGGCGACACGGGTTCCCATTTGTCTCCGTCGTTCTTCGTCCGCCAGACTCGATAGGTCCCCGTGAAGACCGTGCGGGAAGAATTCGGGTCCATGGCGATGTAGCACATCCAGATGAAGTTTCTCTCCTCTTCTTCGGCGGGCGGCGAGACGTCCTCCGCGGTGTTCGCCCGGTAGCGGAAGATGTGGAAGTTATAGTACGAGGCATACAGGTGCAGGGGATCCTGCGGATCGAAGACGATCCAGCCACCATCCCCCCCGAGGATCTCGAAATGATCGTTCGGCTGGCCGGTGGTGGTGATCAGCGTTCCATTGTCCTGGGCCCCTCCTCCAAAGGATCTGCCGTCGCTCTGGCATGAATCCATGTCGTAGTACATCGTCGCAGCCAGACCATTGCTCCGGTTGATCCAGGTAGCGCCCTGGTCCTCGCTGAGATCGAGCCCGCCATCGTTGGCACTGTAAATCCGGTTCGGGAGCGAATCGGGAATCACCAGGCAGTGATGATCCGCGTGCGCGTAGTCTGGTTTGCCACGATCGGAATCCCATCGCGTGACCTGCCGCCAGGTCTTCCCGCCGTTGCGGCTGAGATGGAGATCGACTCCACCGCAGACGACCTGGTTGGGATTCGCCGGATGGACGGCGATGCTGTTGCCATAGCTGATCTGTCCTTCGGAAGCGAAGTGCTTCCCGGCGACGTTCTTCCAGGTCGCGCCTCCGTTGCTGCTGCGAAAGACCCCCAGGAGAAGATCCGCATTCCCGCTCGTTGCATCGGTGGCAAAGGCATAGAGGACGTTGGGATTCGACCGGCAGAGCGCCAGGCTCGTCCGGCTGAAGCGCTCGGGGCTGGGCAGCCCGCTCTTCAACTGTTGCCAGCTCTGGCCGCCGTCCTGAGACCGATAGATCCCGTTTTTGGCGCCCCGCGCCGTCATCGTGGCGTAGATGGTTCCCGCCTGGGTCGGGTGGAATACGATCGAATGGCACCAGTAATTGAGGGAAGAGATGAACGTCTCGCGTTTCCATGTCACTCCACCATCTTGCGAGACATACATTCCTCCGAAGTCCTCGTCCTGCCCCACCTTTCCATAGCCGACGCCGCCGATCCGGAGGTGGAGGGGATTCAGGGGGTCGATCGCAATGACGCCGATGCGCCGGGGGATCTTCGCGGTCTCGGCAGACGCCAGGAGATGCCATGACTTTCCGCCGTCTTTGGACTGATAGATCCCGACGCCTGCATAGGAATCTGCGGACAGATTGGCTTCGCCGGTCCCGCAATACAGAATGTCCGGGTTGGAGGGATCGATCGCCAGGGAGCCGACATTCAGGACGTCCTGGTCGTGCCATTGCGCTTGCCAGCTCTGTCCGGCATCCGGACTGAACCAGACTCCTCCCCCCGCGGCGCCCACCCAGATCCGGTCCGGCTGGGTAGGGTGGGTCACGAGGCTGGTCAGACGGCCACCGATGTTCGTAGGGCCGACGCCTTGCCACTGCGCGGTACCCGGCGATGGAGCCAGAGTCTTGGCAACCCGCGTGCGCTCGCGCACCAGGAAGCGGACCGGCGCCTCGCGGATGGGCCATGCGGCGCGAGCCTGGAACCAGACGCTGCGGCGCTTGTGGTGCGACAGCCGCGGCGGTGGCGGACCTTCGGCGCGTGTCTTGCGGGGACCCGAGCGGACACTCGTTTGGGGCTGGATCTGCCCGGTGATGAGATCTTCCTTGGCAGGGATCTCCTGCTCGGGATGGACGATCTCTCCCACCGCTTTGGGGCTGCCTTTCGCCGTCGTCGAGCCTTGCCGCTTGCTTCCTGTCTTCCCGCCTTTAGAAGTTTTCTTTCCGGATACCATGGCTCCTCCGTCAGCGTCCGTTGTCTTGAAGTATGGACGGACGAGGCCGGAAATTTCCAAAGGTGATCCGTCCAAGTCTGCGAGGTGCGAGCGGGGCCTGGGCCTTCAACAACCTGTGAGAGGTGATGCGCCGTGGGATGGGGAGATCTGGTTTCCTTTCTGCTCTTGAGCTACTGGACCGTGCTCGCCGCCGAGCTGATCGGCGACAAATCGATCTACACAGTGACCTCGCTCGCCATGCGCTTTCCCCCGAAGTGGGTTTATTGTGGGGTCTCCGCGGCATTCATGGGGAAAATGTTGATCGCCGTCCTCTTTGGCCGGGTGATGGCGGGCCTGCCGCAGACGTGGACCAGTGCGCTCAGCGCGGCCACGTTTTTCGGTGGCGCGGTCTGCATCTGGCGAAGGAAGGGTGCTCAGTCCCCGTCCGGCCCGGCGGCGGTGCCCTCGGCGCTCGGCGCGGTGTCGATTTCATTCTTGACGATGTTTCTCTCGGAGTGGGCCGACTTCGGACAGATTTCCGCGGCAGCCCTGGTGATGAAGTACAACGCTCCGGGGCCCATTTGGCTGGGAGGCTCGCTGGCTCTGTGCAGCAAGGGTGCGCTGGCGTTGACCCTCGGCCTCAGCCTGAGAAGAAGAGTCCCGGAACGCCTGGCGCGTGCGCTGTCCGTCTCTTCCTGCCTGGTCTTGGCCCTGATCTCGCTGTATCCCCTGATTTCTCCGCAGCCATAGTCTACAACTTGTCGGATGAGCCGCCCTTCGTTCGTCGCAGGGTCAGGAGCGGGCTCTGAGCGCCGGAGAATCCGGCGGCCCCGCGCCATGCCAAGGACACCAACGACAACCAGGAGATGAGACCCCATGCGATTCCTCTCGATGATCCGGATCGACGAAAAGACGGCCAAGGCACCCACCGAGCGGCTGATGGCCGATATGGGCAAGCTGATGGAGGAGATGACCCGGGCGGGCGTGCTGATCGACACCGCCGGGCTGCGGCCGACGGCCGAAGGCGTGCGGGTGCGCCTGCGCGGCGGCAAGACGTCGACGATCGATGGACCGTTCACCGAGACCAAGGAGGTCATCGGCGGCTTCGCGATCCTCGAGGCGAAGTCGAAGGAGGAGGCGATCGAGCACACCCGGCGGTTCCTCGAGGTCCACGGCGATGAATGGGATCTCGAGTGCGAGGTGCGCCAACTGGATGGGCCGGAACCCGGCGAAGCGTAGGGGCTGGGGACCAGGGCGGCCCCATGGGGTGCCTGGCGGCATCCCATGGACCGCCCCTGCGAGGAGGCGTCCACTCCGGGGTCTATAATCCTCGACCATGGACTCTGAGATGCTCCAGCCCAGAGGCGCTGCGCCCCGAGCCGACGATATCCCGGCGGAGTGGCTGGCCGAGTTTGAGGCCGCTGCCCGCCGGCCGCTGGCGACCCGTTTCCGCTACGCCTTCATTCACACCTACAAGCCAGTGCTCGACGACGAGCCGTTTCGCGCCTTCGACACGACCGCTGACTACCGCCGCTGGTGCGAGGAGAACCTGCCGGACTGGCTGGGCTATGGGCGCCTTTGAGTACCGGCAGGCCGAGGAGATCCGCGACGTTTTCGCCCGTCATGGCGTGCGCTATCTCTTCATCGGCAAGTCCGGCGCGATTCTGCTCGGCTTCCCGGACACCACCCAGGACGCCGACCTCTTCGTGGAGAAGAGTCCCGACAATGGCCGGGCCATCGTCGCTGCGCTGCGTGAGCTGGGTTTCGACGTCGACGACGAGCAGGCAGGGCAAATTGAGCGTGGCAAAGATTTCGTGCAGCTCAAGAACGGGCCCTTCGACCTCGACCTGGTCTTCGCGCCGGACGGTATTGAACGCTTTGCAGATGCTTGGCGGAGGCACGTCGAGATCGAAGGCTTCTTCGTCTGTCACCCCGACGACATCATCGCCAGCAAAGAAGCGAGCGGCCGCGCGAAGGACCTCGAGTCTTTACCTCGGCTGCGGTCGTTCCGCGAGTACTGGCTGCGACAGCACGGTCGCTCCTGAGCGGAAGCACTGTGGCGGGCGCAGGATCTCCGCCCACCCAGGGCGGCCATGGGGTGCCTGACGGCATCCCATGGACCGCCCCTGCGAAGCCTACTGCACCTCAGCCACCGGGATCGCCCAAGGCTCGCGGCCGTGCTCCGCGTCGTAGGCGCCGGTGAAGACGAAGCCTCCGGCGCGGGTGAACGGTCCCGGCGCGGAGGCGTCGAGGCCGGGATTGAGGTCGCCCAGCAGGCGGGTGCCGGCGGCGGTGCCGTCGCTGCGCCAGGGCTCGAGGCCGTGGGGGCCGTCGGTGGCGGCGAAGGTGATGGCGTTGCCGACGGCGGTGAGCTCCTGCGGATAGGAGCCGGGGGCTCCGGGACGGAGGTCGGTGACGAGGTGGGTCGAGGTGGCGTCGCCGCGGCTCGCCCAGAGCTCGGGGCCGGTGGCTTCGTTGGTGGCGGCGAAGAAGAGCTGGTCACCGGCGGCGGTGAGGTCTTGCGCCCAGGAGGGGAGGGTGCCGATGAGGAGATCGTCGACCTGGACGGTGCCGGCGGTGGTGCCGTCGGTGCGCCAGAGGGCCTCGCCCTTGGCCGGCGTCGCGGCGATGAAGTAGACGGCGCCGCGGAAGGCGGTGAGGTCGTGCGGGTTGGAGCCCGGCGCTCCCGGCTTGAGGTCGCGGACCCGGCGGGTGCCGGCGGCGGTGCCGTCGGTGATCCAGAGCTCGCGGCCACGGACGCCGTCGTCGGCGGTGAAGATGGCTTTGCCGCGGAAGGCGACGAAGCCGGCCGGGCTGGAGGAGAGGCCGGTGGTGGTGCTGGGGCCGCATTCGTTGTCGGACGTGGTGCGTTTCGGATTGATGTTGGCGATGAGCCGGGTGCCCTGGCGGGTGCCGTTGCTCACCCAGAGCTCGCGGCCGTTGATGCCGTCATCGGCCGCGAAGACGAACAGCCCGCCGCCGATCACCACGCCGGGGCCCGGCGCCGAGCCGGCTTCGATGCAACTGTGGTGGGATCCGGTCCCCACCTGGAACGGATTGATGTCCTTGAGCCGGCGGGTGCCGGCGGCGTCGCTGATCCACAGCTCCAAATCGGCGCCGACGAGGCTCGACGGGATGCTGTCGCCGCCGGAGAAGAGGAGCTTGTTGCCCAGCACACCCAGCGGCTCGTAGCTGACGATCTGGCTTGCGACCTTGATCGTGCTCCCCCCGCCGTCGGTCGACCAGAGGCCGTTCGAGGAGCCGAAGAACAGACGGTTGCCGACCTGGACGAAGCCGTGGGCGAAGGACGCGTTGCTGCTCAGGATGCGGGTGCCGGCTGCCGTTCCGTCGGAACGGAAGAGCGGCGCCTCGTGCTCGCCGGTCTGCGCCGAGAAAATGAGCCCGCCGCCGAGGGCCGCCTGGGCGAGCGGTCCCGAGGAGCCCGGACCGGCGGCGAAGTCGCGCACCAGGACGGTCCCGGCGGCGGTGCCGTCGGTCTTCCAGAGCTGTGTCGTCTGCGGATAGTCGCCCACCGCGAAGAGGGCCGCGCCGCCGATCGAGACCATCTCGTACGGGAAGGAGCCGGGCAGGGCGGCGACGATCTGGTGCGTTCCGGCGGCCGTGCCATCGGTCACCCAGAGCTCGAACGGCCCTTGGGCGTCGCGATGGACGCGGAAGACCGCGCGGTCGCCGAGAGATGTGAGGTCGGAAAGGGAGCCGTTGCCCTCAAGCTGGAAAATCTTCTCCGCCGTGCCGTCCGGCTGCATGCTCCACAGGGCGAGAGAAGAGTCGTACTGCTCGCCGAGGAAGAGGAGGGCGTCGCCGAGCCGCGCGAGAGGCTCGCTCACCTCGATGAAGGGGAAGGGGAAGGCGCCGAGGCGGACCGTGCCGAGGTTGGTGCCGTCGGAGCGCACCGCCACGCCGTTGATGAAGAGATAGAGGGCGCCGTTCCAGATCATCCGGGGCGCGGAGTGCAGGCTGGAGAGCTCCGAGACCAGTTGGTGCAGCTCCCGGACCCGGCCGGTTCCGGCGGGCGTCCCGTCGGTGCGCCAGAGATCGAATTCGCTGAAGAAGAACGCATAGCCGCCGTTCACGACCGGCAGCCCGAAGACGCTCGGCAATCCGCCCGCGATGCGCGCGCCCAGGGAGAAGGTGCCCGCGGATGTCCCGTCGCTGCTCCACAGATCCGTTTTCCCGGTCGCGGCGTTGGCGACGACGAAGAGCGCCCGGCCGCCGACCCGCTGCATGCCGGCGGCGCACTGCGTGTCCGCGCTCTGGCAGAGAGTCGCGAGGGCGGTCGTGCCGAGCCGGGAGCCGTCGGTCCGCCAGAGCTGGACACCTTTCCCGTTGCTCGCCGTGAAGAGCAGCGCTCCCCCCAGGTCCAGCAGATTTTCCGGACCGCCGTCGCAGGGGCCGACGCAGAGATCGCGCACGCGGACCTCGCTGCCCGGCGTGCCGTCGCTCTGCCACAGCTCATAGCCGGTGGCGCCGTCGGTGGCGCTCAGGAAGATGTGGCCCTGGGAGATCTCGATCCCGATCAGATTCGAGCTGCAACGCCCGGGGCAGATGTCGGTCAGCCGGTAGGTGCCGGCCTCCGAGCCGTCGCTGCGCCAGAGCTCGACGCCGTGCGCCGGATCGAAGGCGCGGAAGTAGAGGATGCCGTCACGAAAGAGCGTGAAGCCGGGGCTGTTCGTGATGCCGATGGAAAAGCTGGGGAGGGTGTCCGTCGCCGGGCCTGTATTGAGGTCCTGGACGAGATGGGGTGCGGCGAACGATGGGCTGGTGGCGGCGCTGAGCAGGGAGGTCAGGAGGAGTGGAATCAGAGCGGCTCGCAAAAAGCTTTCCCCTTTCTGGTTTGGAACAGCCTGGACAGAATACACGAAGCTTTTACGCAAGGGGACCCTCAAGGTTGCGCCGGCCGGTATAGAATCGCCGGCGCATGCCCTCCAGACACATCGCCCTGTTGCGGGGCATCAACGTCGGACGCGCCAAGCGCATCGCCATGGCCGATCTCCGTGCCCTGATGGAAGGGCTGGGGTTCCTCAACGTGCGGACGCTGCTCAACAGTGGCAACGTGGTGTTCGACGTTTCCGATGCGGGCGGGAAGGACATCGCCGGCAGGATCGAGAAGGCGATGACCGGGAGCCTGGGCGTCTCGGCGCGTGTGATGGTGATCACCGCCGCGGAGCTCGACGCGATCATCGCCGCCAATCCCTTGCTCGACGTCGTCACGGACCCGGCGCGGCTGCTCGTGGCGGTCCTGAGCGCGGAGGCGGACCGCGGACGGCTGGCGCCGCTGGCCCGGAAGGAGTGGGAGCCCGACCGCTTCGCGATGGGAGAGGGAGCCGCCTATCTCTGGTGCTGTCAGGGGATTCTCGACAGCGACCTCGCGAAGTCCTTCGGCCGCGTGCTCGGCGACGGCGTGACCTCGCGGAACTGGTCGACGATGTTGAAGCTGCAGGCGTTGGTCCGGAAGGGGTAGGGGGCGGGCAAAGGCCCTCACCCCCTCTCCCGCCACCCCACCCGCCCGGGAGAGGGCGCCGCCACCCAAGACGCTCCAGCTTGGAAACAAGGTCATCCTGAGGGCGAGCTCCGCGAGCCGGAAGGATCTGGGGGCTGGATTGCTTCTCTTGGGCCAGGCGGGTTCCTCCCCCCTGGGAGGGGGAGGGTTGGAGCAGGGGGGAGGCTAGGAGGGGGGCGCAACGATCGGCCGCGATCCTTCCTCCTTCCTCCTTCCAATCCTCCGCCCGCCCAGAACCCAGGGCGTTGCCCTGGGCTGGGCATGTGCGGGGGAGGGGGTGAGACGGCCGACGTGGACGTGGTGCCTCATCCATGGCGCGCGCAGCGAAATCTGTCAGCCGCACCGCGAATTGGGTGACTCAAACCGCGAGCTGCGTCATGCAATCCGCGAAATGTGTGGTCGCGCACCGCGCAGGGTCCCTCAATTCCCTGGCGCGGTGACACATTTGGCGAAATTTGTGGCTCAGATCGCGAATCGAGCAGCGCAAACCACGAAATTCGTGGCGCAGCTCGCGGATTGGGTGACCGCGCTCAGCGTCGCTCGGAAGGCGATCACCAGCACGGACCACGGACCCTGGGCACTCCCATCCCCAGGGTTGAAACCCTGGGCTGGCCGCCCTTGTCCCTGCGGGACGGCTCGGGCCGCGTCCGCGGCCTCGTCGTCGAGCGATCTCTATGACAACGAGCTGGAGGCCGATGCCGCGGCCTTCTCCGACGCCGAGGAGTAGGCCGGCGGTGCCGGCGAGCCGGTTCACCCGGTGACGACGGGCTTCTGGAAGAAGCAGAACAACCTTCGGGCGGCGGACCCCGTTCGCGCGAGCTACAACGCGGAATCACCCGGAAGTCTTAGAGGAGCGGCGGAGATAACGGCTTAATTCGCCTTGTCCTCCTTCTCCTCCTTTTCCTCCTCCTCTTTTTCGATGTACCCTTTCTCCTTTAACATTTCTACATATCGATCGTATGACAAAGGGCAATTGGCTAAGTCCAGCGTTTGCCGATGTGAAAGGTGCAAGTCTGCGGGGATGAAGTCGTGTCCAATATCCTTCCGTGAGGACCGTCGCACACCAAAGCTCGCTATGAGTAAACCCTTGTAGTAGAACTCAGCCCTGTCGTGCGCTGCTCTGGATGTATTCACTACTGCGCCCAGCTTGACGATAATCTTGTCAGCGTGTTCTCTAGTTATCGATCGGCGCGGCATCGACAAACTCCCTCAATACGGCAATCTGGCGCAATGGACCGGGTCCCAGCTTTGCAGCAGGGAGGCTGCTTAGCCTGTCGAAAACATCGAGGATAAGTTCCCTGACGTTGGCGTAGGCCTCCTGTTGATTGTCACCCGCGGAATTGATATTCGCCTCGACAAAGGAGGCGAGGTAGGCATCTCCGTTTTTTTGAATTACGACTGACAGTGGTTTTTTAACGAGGTAGGGTTCTGGAGCGAAGGTCGCAATAAAGAAGGTCACGGTTGACCCAATGGCCTCCAGTGCTTCTACTCTCTCCGCGAGGTCAGCTACGCGATCTTCAAGCCTTTTAACGCGCAGTACCTGCTCAAAGCGCCCGGCGATAATGGCTGAGAGTTGGTGCAGCGCCATACCCTCCCCAGGCCGGGCGGTCAGAGGTTCTGGAAATAAAGGATGTCCAGTAAGTCTCGGGACTGCCCAGGTCACTCCTTGTTCAAGAGCGTCGTCCTCAGTCGGTAACGCCCAGTCAGCTAAACCCCAATTACGCGTTGGTCTTTTCATCGGAGGTCTTTCCTAAAATATATACAGAAAGTGCAGTTTCTAGAATCGCCAGAGAATCGTTTAAGTAATCAGCGCTTACGGCAAGGTCCCGATGCGCGACCATGTCAAGATATATATAATCTCCCAATTGTTCCCAGCGAAGATTCGAGATGTCAGCCTCTTGAAATGTCAGTTGGGCGCCTGTCATTTCGATGGCCGTCTTGTTGACCTTTAGGCGTATTGCATTACTTCCAGCGAAAATCAACCCTCCTGTCGGCGGCAAGCTGGTGAGGGGAATTCGGAAGAATCCTATAATTGTGGCCTTTATTTTAGCGCCATCAAAGCGAACAAGGAGCTTTCGGATCTCGCTTATTTTGCCGGTTGTTTTCGGAGCCTTAGCGCCAAAAACAGCACGAAGGGCGACATCAACATGCAGATGCCGGCGCTTCTCATAATCCCAAACAAGATGGACCAGGGCTTTTCCGTTTTTCGCAGAATAACTGGCCGTGACCTCGTAAGCCTCCTGCGGTAGAGTTTCAGGGACATCGCCTTCAAGGCGAGAGCAGACTGTGAGCATCTCGCAAAAGGAGTCTAACTGAGGAAGCTCGATAGCCATATGAGAAACTCCGATAGGCAGCCAAGTGGTCGCCATACTCCTGTAAGCCTGTGAGTATACGGCAAGAAGAGCTGGCCCCAGGCGGGGGCGCTCGAGACGGCATGCCCTCCGTAGAGACGCCCCGACGGGCCGGACTTCGAGATGTCCGCGTATATCGACTGGGGCGTCTCTACGCCCTGCGGCCAGACACGGCCCCCTTCACGCCCCGGCGGCCGCCTGCGCCTGTGACTCCTCCGAGACCACCGCGTCCGTGGCCTCGTCGTCGAGCTTGCGCAGGGGAGCGTAGCCGAGGCCGGCGAGGGCTGCGGTGGCGAGGAGGACTCCCATGACGACGAACTGGAGGCCGATGCCGCGGCCTTCTCCGACGCCGAGGAGCGGGCCGGCGGTGGCGGCGAGCTGGCCGCCGGGGCGGAGCAGGGGCTCGAAGACGCGGTCGGCGAGGGGACCGGCGAGGAAGTAGGAGAGGGGGGCGGTGAATTGGGAGAGGACCTGGCGCATGGCGAAGACGCGGCCTTGGACGTCGGGCTCGACTTTGCTCTGCCAGAGGGCCTGGTCGCTGCCGTTGATGATCGGCACGAGGAAGTACATGAGGAACACGCCGGCGGCGATGGCGGGCATGGAGCGGCCGATGCCGATGACGAGGAGGGCCAGCCCGAGGAGGGGGCTGAAGCCGAGGACGCCGAGGATGCGCCGGGCCGGGCCGCCCCAGACGCTCATCAGCAGGCTGCCGGCGAGGAGGCCGATGCTGCCGGTGGAGAGCACGAACCCGAGCTGGCGCTCGGAGGCGGTGGAGAGGATGAGCGGGGTGGCGAGCACCTGGCTCATGGCGAAGAAGAGGTTGAGCACGGCGAAGAAGCCGAGCAGGGAGAGCAGGGCCGGGCGCTGGCGCAGGTAGGACCAGCCGAAGGCGACCTGGCGCAGCAGCGAGCCGCCCGCGGCCTCCCCCACGGCGGTCCTTTCGGGCCTGGGAATCGTGGCGAAAAGGAGCGTCACGAGGCCGAAGAGGAAGGTGAAGACGTCGATCAGGATGATCCCCTGGAGACGGATCAGCGGCATGAGGATGCCGGCGAGGAGAGGCGCGACGATCCTGGAGACGGAGTACCCCATCTGCATCATGCCGCTCGCCCGGCCGAGCTGCGCCTTGGGGACGAGCATGGTGATGGCGGCGCCGAAGGCGGGGAACTGGCAGGAGGTGAAGAGGGTGGCGAACGCCACGATCACGTAGACGTGCCAGATCTCCAGGCGGCCGAGGGCGAGGAGAAGGACGAACACCGCCGGGCCGACGGCCGCGCCGAGGTTCGAGACGATGAGCATCCGCCGGCGATCCCAACGGTCTACCAGGGCGCCCGCGAGGGGGGCCACGAAGAGGGCCGGCGCCGTGGCGCAGACATAGATGAAGGAGAAGGCCGCGGCCGAGCCGGTGCGCTGGTAGACCCACACGCCGAGGCCGAAGGTGGTTAGCCCCGAGCCGGCGAGCGAGACCATCTGCCCCAGCCAGATCAGAAGGAAATTGCGCCAGCCTCGGCGCTCGACGTCTTGCATGAGAAATCTCCTCTCCGAGCCGGCTAATCAGCCCGCATCACTTGCAGGGGATCCGCCTGCGCGGCCCGGACGGCGGGCACGAAGGCGGCGAGGAATCCGATGGCGGCGAGCAGCGCCAGGGCGGCGGCGAAGGTGAGCGGATCGAAGACGCTCACCTGATACATCAGGCTCGCCATGAAGCGGGTGACGACCAGCGCGCCGAGGAGCCCGACGCCGAGCCCGGCGAGCGTCAGCCGCATCCCCTGGGCCAGGATGAGGCGCACGACCTCGCGTTTGGTCGCTCCCAGGGACATGCGGATGCCGATCTCCCGCGCGCGCTGGTGGACGGTGTAGGCGAGGACGCCGTAGACCCCCACGGCGGCGAGGCAGAGGGCCAGGGCGCTCACCAGGCTGATCAGGAACAGGGTGAAGCGGGGCCCGGCGAGGGCCCTTTCGACCAGACTGTCCAGAGTCATCATCGAGGCGACCGGCTGGTTGGGATCGAGAGAGTAGACGGCGCTGCGCACCGCTTGGCTCAGCGCCAGCGGATCGGCGGCCGTGCCGCGGACGACGAGGTCCTGGTAGTAGATAAACTCGGCGTACGGATTCTGCGGCGCCGGCACGTAGATGTCCGGCCGGACGCGGTCCCACTCGCGGTAGCGGACGTCGCCGACGACGCCGATCACCGTCATCCACGGCGTCTGGTCCTCGCTGTAGACGCGGCGGACCTTCTTGCCGAGGGGATTTTGATTCGGCCAGTATTTTTCGGCCAGGCCGCGGCTGACGATGGCGACGAGCTGCGTGTCGGCCGTGTCCTGTGCAGTGAAGGCCCGCCCCTTGAGAACGGGGATGCGCATGGCCTGGAAGTAGTGGGACGAGACAGCCTGAAGGTTCGCATACGGATTGGTGAACACCTGGTCCCGGTTCTGCCAGTCGGCGGCGAACGGCATGTCGCAGCAGATCGCCTCGTCGAGCGGCCGGGCGAGCGAGGTGGCGGCGGCGGTCACGCCGGGCAGGGCCTCGACGCGTTCGAGGAGCTGCTCGAAGAAGAGACGCCGCCGGGCGCTCTCCGGATAGCTCTGCTCGGGGAGACGGACGCGCAGGGTGAGCACCTGCTTCGGGTCGAAGCCCGGGTTGACGTGCTGCAGCTCGCGGACGCTGCGCATCATGAGGCCCGCGCCGACCAGGAGCACGAGGGCGAAGGCGACCTCGGAGGCGACCAGGAGCTTGCGCAGGCGGGTGTTCTTCACGCTGCCGGCCGTCCGCTTGCTCCCCGACTTCAGGGGATCGTGGAGATTGCCGCGGCCGGTCTGGAAGGCGAGGAAGACGCCGAATCCCAGGACGGTGAGGAGCGAGACGCCGAGCGTGATGAGGAGCGTCGCGCCGTCGGGCTGGACCTCCGCGATGCGCGGCAGGTGGCGCGGCGCGAGCACGGCGATCGTGCGGATGCCGGCATAGGCGAGGAAGAGGCCGGCGGTGCCGGCGAGCGCGCAGAGCACGAAGCCTTCGGTGAGGAGCTGGCGCAGCAGCCGGCCGCGGTTCGCTCCGAGCGCCATGCGGACGCCGAGCTCGTGCTGGCGCCCCAGGGTGCGCGCCAGGAGCAGGTTCGTCACGTTGGCGACGGCGATGAGGAGCAGCAGGAGAACGCCGGCGGAGAGCAGCAGGAGCGCCGGACGGATGTAGCCGAAGAACTCGCCGGGCAGCGATTTGGCGGTGGCCGAGAACCCCGAGTTGGTGAACGGGTATTGCTTCTCCAGCCGGCCCGCGATCTGCCGCACTTCGATGTCGGCCTGCTTCAGGGTGACTCCCGGCTTCATGCGGCCGACTGCCTTGAGCGCCCGGTAGAGCCGCAGCTCCACCGCCTCGCGGCCGAGGGCCGGCACGAGGGGGATCCAGAGGTCCGCGCCGCGCGGATAGTCGAAGTCCCGGGTCATGACGCCGACCACCGTGTAGCTCTGGCCGTTGAGGCGGAGCTGCCGGCCGAGCAGGCCCGGATCGCGGCCGAAGACGTCCTGCCAGAGAGCGTGCGAGAGCACCGCCACGTGGCGCCCTCCCAGGACGTCTTCCTCGGGCAGAATGCCGCGGCCGAGGAGAGGCTTGGCGCCGAGGACGGAAAAGAGATTGCTGCTGACGATACCGGCCTCGACCTGGACGGGCTCCCCCTGTCCGGTCAGGCTCATGCCGGTGGTGGTCGAGCCGAGCGCGGCCAGGTCCGTGAAGACATGGCTCTGCTCGCGCCAGTCGCGGTAGTCGAGGTAGGAGTGCTCGATCGCCTCGTAATTGCGCTTGTATTGCGCCGCCCAGACCACGGCGAGGCGGTCCTGGGCGGCGAACGGCAACGGCCGCAGCAGGACGGTGTTCATGACGCTGAAGACGGTCGCGGTGGCGCCGATCCCCAGAGACAGGGTGACGAGGGCGGCGACGGTGAACCCGATGTCCCGGCGCAGGGAGCGGAAGGCGTAACCGATATCGCGCAGCAGATCGTTCATGGCAGAAAAACTCCAACGAAAGGGGTTGCGTTCCCCTCTCCCGCTCGCGGGAGAGGGGTCCGGGGGCGAGGGCTCAGGCCTTGACCCTCTCGTAGTGGCCGTGGCCGATCGTGCGGTACTGGCCCTCGGCGTCGGGGCCGAGGTCGAGCCGAAAAATGAGCTCGTCGTTGCCCCGGACGGTGACGGTGTTGCGGAAGGGGCCGGTGGACTCGTCGTCGCCGATGATGAGGAAGCCGTCCTCGGCCCAGATCGCCTCGCCGAGGCCGGCGCCGCCGAAGGGATCGAAGTAGAAGAGACGGAAGACGCCGTCCTTCTGGGTGGCCTGCCACATCTCCTGGGACTCGACCGTTCCGATCGGGCCGGTGGACTGGTTGAGACCCTGGACGTACTGGTGGTTGTAGACCCACTTGGTCGTGGCCTTGACGTCGAAGTGCATGCCGGCCATGTTGTAGTAGCCGACCCAGTCGCCGACGAGGAAGTCGAGGTACTCATTCTGCGACGGCGGCGGAAGCTGGACCTGGAACTCGCCCTCCACGACGCTGACGACGGCGGTCTCCTGGAAGCCTTCGGCGGTGGTGTGCTGCTCGCTCACGGGGGTTGTCTGATTCACGGGATCTCCTTTTTTTTCAGGGCTCGGGCGCCACTCTGGCGTCCTTGGTCAAACGTTGAGATGCGAGGTTCTCCTCACACTGTTTTCACGACGAGATGGTTGAGATAGAGGCCCAGCAGGCGCTCGTCGAGCGGCGGGCAGGCGATGCCGCTGCCGGCGAGCGCCGCGAGCGTGCGGGGGGCCTCGACGCGCGGCTGGCTGACGGCCGCGTCGCCTGTCTCTGCTGAGGCGTCCTCGGGGGCGGCCAGCACCGGCAGCAGCGGGTAGAGGGCGTTGCCGGTGGACTGCTCGGCGGCCTGCCGGAGCTCCTCCTGCCAGGCGGCCAGGGGGAGGCGGCGCACCGGCATTTCCAGGCCTGCGAGCCAGCCGGTCAGCTCGTTCCAGGCCACGGGCTTGGGGTTGACCAGGTGGTAGACCCGGCCGGCCGCGTCCGCTTGTAGAGACAGATGGACGAGCGCGCGGCTGACGTAGTCGACCGGCGACATCTCGATCTCCATCTCCATCTCCGGCACGGCGCCGAGCTGGAGCGAGCCGCGCAGGATGCGGAAGGCGAGGTCGTCCGGATTGCCGCGGCCCGTCCCGCTGTGCCCCGCGATGCGGCCGGGGCGGTAGACCGTCACCGGCACGCCGCGTTCGCCGGCAATCTGCACCAGCCGCTCGGCCACCCACTTGGTCTGGCCGTAGCCGCCGACGAGCCCGACGACGGCGCCGAGGCCGGTCGCCTCGTCCACGCTCTCCAGCGGGCTCATCGGATCGTGGCCCGCCGAAGCGAAGACGGTCACCGTCGACACGTAATGAACCGGCTTCAACCGTCCGCGGGTGGCGAGGCGCAGCGCCTCGTGCGTGCCGAGGACGTTCGACGGCTCGAGCGTCGAGTAGGCGTAAAAGAGATTGACCGAGGCGCCGTTGTGGTAGACGGCGTCCACCTCTCCGGCGAGGCGGTCGAAGGCGGCTTCGCTCAACCCCAGGAGCGGCCGGCCGAGATCTCCCGGCACCGGTTCGATCCGCGGCGCCAGCGACTCGTCCCACAGCCCCCAGGCGCCGAGATTGGCGCGCAGGCGGCGCGCGCCGTCCTCCGGATCGGCGGCCCGCACCAGGCAGAAGACCCGCGCGTCCGGCAGCCGGTCGAGCAGCTCGCGCAGGAGGAACGCACCGAGGAAGCCGGTGGCGCCGGTCAGGAAGAGCGTCTTGGGGGGGCCGGCGGTGATGGCGATCTGCGAGCCGGCCGGCGGGCGGATCTCCGGCGCCAGGACCGCCGCAGCCTCCAGCTCGGCCCGGCTCATCATGGGCAGCCCGCCGCCGCCACCCCCTCCGACCGCCCCGCCCTCCCGCGCCGCGGCGATCTCGGCGGCGAGGCCCGCGATCGTCGGCCGGCGGAAGAGCGCGCGCAGCGGCAGCGTGACACCGAAGGCCCGGCGCAGGGCGTGGAGGAGCCGGGTGGCGGCGAGCGAGTGGCCGCCGAGGGCGAAGAAGTCGTCGTGGACGCTGATCCTGCCGGTCTTGGAGACGCCGAGGACGTCGAGCCAGATCCCCGCCAGCGTCTCCTCGTCGGCGTTGCGCGGCGCCACGAGAGCCGGACCCGTCTCCCCGGCCTTCTCCGGTGCGGGGAGCGCCTTGCGGTCCACCTTGCCGTTGGCGCTCAGAGGCAGGCTCTCCAGGATCACGAAGAGCGCCGGGATCATGGCGTCGGGGAGCGTGCGGGAGAGGGCGGCGCGC
>Ga0307506_10000012_pt1 | contig 93543 bp, 68 predicted proteins | sample 25_S_MG_FD_202175 | JGI IMG/M metagenome (GOLD analysis project Ga0307506, IMG submission 202175) | Soil microbial communities from Populus trichocarpa stands in riparian zone in the Pacific Northwest, United States - 25_S | ecosystem: Environmental > Terrestrial > Soil > Riparian zone > Trees... | reverse complement strand
GCCCCCGACATCCTCTCCAAGCACCCTGCGCTCGCTCCGAGACAAAGCCCTCTCGGATTGATAGACCCCTCCGAGGCAGGCGATTATGAACTTGAACAACGACTCAAGGAACTTTGACGGGACCCTGGGAGGTCCTGCCGCCGGACGGCATATGCTCACGCCTGCATGAAGCCGCTCTTCCATCCCCGCCTCGTCAACGATCCCTTCGGCGATCCGGGGCTGTACATCGATTTCCTGTTCGACCGCCGGGCTCTGCTCTTCGATCTCGGCGATCTGCATCCGCTCTCGGCGCGGCAGCTCCTGCGGGTGAGCCATGCGTTCGTCTCGCACACGCACATGGACCACTTCGCGGGGTTCGACGCTCTTTTGCGCATCCTGCTCGGCCGCGACAAGGTGCTCCATCTCTTCGGCCCGCCGGAGTTTCTCGACCGCGTCGAGCACAAGCTGGCGGCGTATACCTGGAACCTGGTGGGCGGCTATGCGAGCGACTTCGTGGTGCGGGCGACGGAGGCGCATGCGGACGGCGGGCTGCGGACGGCGGATTTCCGCAGCCGCGACGGTTTCCGGCGCGGGCCGGTCTCCCCGGGAGAGGCAAAGGACGGTGTGCTGCTCGACGAGGAGACGTTCCTGGTGCGCGCGGCGTTCCTCGATCATAAGATCCCCTGCCTGGCGTTCGCGCTGGAAGAAAAGTTCCATGTGAATGTCTGGAAGAGCGGCCTCGAGCAGCTCGGGCTGCCCGTCGGCCCCTGGCTGCGCGATCTCAAATCGGCGGTGGCGCGGGGCGAGCCGGACGAGACGCCCATGGGGCCGGGCGGCGTGCCACTCGGCCGGCTGAAAGCCGAGGCTCTGCGCATCGTGCCCGGCCAGAAGATCGCCTATGTGACGGACGCCGTGCACCATGCCGAGAACGCCGGCCGCATCGTCGACCTCGCCCGCGGGGCCGACTGGCTGTTCATCGAAGCCACGTTCGCGCGCGACGATGAAGAGCGGGCGGCGGAGAAGCACCATTTGACCAGCGCCCAGGCCGGCCGGCTGGCGCGGGCGGCTGGCGCCAGGCGCCTGGTTCCTTTCCATTTCTCCCCCAAATACGCGGAAGAGGGGGAACGCCTCGCTCAGGAAGCCCGGGAGGCGTTCGAAGGGATTGAAAGTGTCCCCTGAAGGGGACGTTTTTGAGGATCAGCTCAGGAAGAGCAGTTGGCCGGGACTTTGCAGTAGCTCTGTGGTGAAATTGAACTGCGGGTAAGACAACCCGCTTTGTCCTCCAAGGAGGCAGGAAAACCATGAAAATCAGACTACTCAGGTCCGTAGCGACCGTTCTCGCCCTGGCGGCGATCCCGGCGGCGGCCTTTGCCCACGAGCCGCAGAATCCGCCCAGAACACCTCCCCCTCCGGCGACCCAGCCGGCTCCGCCCCGGGTCGGCCCGGTGACGCCCACGCGCGTTGCTGATTTGAAGATCATCGCGATCCAGGCGCGCGTCGACGGTACGACCTACGGGGTCGCGCCGAATGCGGAGGAGATCCCGGTGAATGCCGGGAGCCGCGTGCGAGTGGACCTGGTGGGCACCTCGATCGAAGGGGGCCGCGGTGTCGAACGGCCGATCAACGCGCGGTTCACGGCCTCCGGCCGCGGCGCGCTCGAGATCGTCCAGACCGGCGCCAACTGGGTGGTGGTCAACGTGCGGTCGGACGGCGCTGCGCAGCTCGGCTATGCGGTGACCGGCGGCTATGACATGAAGGGGTCCCTGAACAGCGGACAGATCACCTTCGATGTCAGTGAGGACAGGCGGTCGGGAGACTCCCGCGGGAACGACAACGGCTATGGCGACAACGGCCATGGCGGCAACGGCCACGGCGACCGCTACGATCACAACGACCGGAGTGGTCACGGCGACCGCGGCGATCACGGTGACCGCGGTGACCGCAACGGGGACCGCTGGAGCCGCGCCGGCGAGCTGAGCCGGATGCTCTCGCGCGGTATTCTCAACGAGCAGGGGCGGGGCGGCGACCGCCGCGATGACATCGACCGTATTTACAACGACGGCTCGCTCGGCCTGCGGCAGGTCGCTCTCGACCTCGCCCGCGAGGCGCAAGGCGACATGCCCTCCCGCCTGGGCCAGGACCAAGCCGTCCGCATCCTGGGCGCGCTCTACCGCGACCTGCTGGGGCGTGACATGAGTGACCGCGAGCTGTGGGACCGCGACCGCGGCTTCCGCGGCAACGTCGACACCCTCCGCCGCGGCGGGCTGGAGCGGATCGTGGACGTGATCGTGGGCTCCGAGGAGTTCCGGTCGATCAACAAGACGGTCGAATTCGACCGCATGCGGCGCGACCGTGACCGCAGGAGCGGCTACAGTCATTAACCGCAAGGTTTGATGTCCTGACCGGCACACGCCGGGCGCGCCGCGAGGCCGCCCGGCGTTATCCGCTTTGACCAGATCAAGCTACCAGCTCCCGGAAGCGCCGCCGCCGCCGAAGCTCCCACCGCCACCCGAGAAGCCGCCGCCGCCCCCGAAGCCTCCCCCGCTTCGCCCCCCGCCGAAGCCGCCGCCGCCCAAGAACCCGCCGCCGCCCCACGGCCCGCGCCGGCCGCCGCCGCCTCGCGAACGCAGGAAGATGAACAGGAAGACCACGATGAAGATGATGAAGATCATCCCGTCCGGCCCACCCTTCGCCGCCGGCGGAGCCGGCGGCTCGGCCGGCACCTCGCCGCCGCCGAGCGCGCCGAGGATGGCGTCGACGCCGTGCTCGATGCCGCCGGCGAAATCCCCCTTCTGGAAGTCGGGGCGGATCACGTTGTCGACGATCCGGCCGGTTTTGATGTCGGTGAGCTCACCTTCGAGCCCGTAGCCGACCTCGATCCGCATCTTGCGGTCCTGCTCGGCGACGAGGAGCAGAACGCCGTTGTCCTTCTCCTTCTTGCCCAGCTTCCAGGTCTCGACGACGCGGAGCGAATAGTCTTCGATCGGATCGCCGTCCAGACTGGCGACGGTGAGCACCGCCACCTGCGCTCCCGTACCCTTCTCGAAGGCGGCGAGCTTCTGCTCGATGCGCTGGCGCGCGTCCGCCGGGATCATCCCCGCTTCGTCCACCACGCGCCCGCTCAGGAACGGCACCGGCTTGTCGGCGGCCTGGACCTGGAGCGCGGCGAAGACGAGGCAACCGGAGAAGAGAACGCGCATCCCGCGCATCAGACGTCTCCCCGGCGCAGATCGTCCGCCAGCTCGTTACTGTCGTCCGGCCGGATCGCCACGCCGAAGCGGGCCAGCAGCTCGCCGCACTGCCGGATGCCGGCCGCCAGCCCGGCGCCGGGACGACCGGCGCGGAGCCCTGCGACCACCGTGGCGACGACACCCTCCCAGTGCGCCGCCTCGACCTGCCGGTTGATGCCGCTGTCGCCCAGCACGACCACCCGGCGCTCGAAGAGGGAGACGAAGAGGAGAATGCCCGTACGCTCGCGGGTGGAGAAGACCTCCTCCGCGAGGAAAGCCAGGCTCGCGCGCTGGCGGACCCGGGCCTCCAGCATCACCGGGCCGGCGAGCCAGCGCTTGACCGCGGGGACATACGCCGTCAGGAAGTAGCCGGCGACGCCGCCGGCCGCCGCCGGCAGCACCATCCACAGGCTCACGGCACCCCGCAAGCCCCACGCCCCCCAAAAACCGCCACCGAGCAGGAAAGCGGCCAGCGCCACGAGCGGGCCGCAGAGGGCGCCGAACGCCGCGCCCTTCCAGACCGCGCTCAGATAGGGATCGCTCGCCGGCACGACGAAGGGGACGATCTCGCCCGAGGTCCCCCCCTCCGCCTCCCGGACCGCCTCCCGCACCGCTTCGAGATCGGCTTCCGTGAAGGGTGCGATGGGCTCAGTGGTGCTTTCCGTCGACGGGCTTTTGACCATGCGCCCCCTTGTCGAGGCTCTCATAGATGAAAGAGAGCCACATGTCCGTCTTGATGAAACCGCTCCCCCACTCCTTCCACTCGTCCGGCAGGCCTGCCTTCTGAATCTCCGCCAGCGACTTCCCCGCCTTCCTCTGCTTCTCGACGAGGCCCGTGGTCGTCACCAGCATGTGGTGGTAGCTCTCGAGGTCGGCCTTGGTGGACAGCGGCCCGTGGCCGGGGATGATCTTGACGTCCGCCGGGAGCTGGGCGAGGACCTTGGCGACCGCGTCGGTCATCCCCTGCACGCTGCCGCCGCTGCCGATGTCGACGAACGGGAAGCGGCCGGCGAAGAAGTCGTCGCCCATGTGCACGACGTTCGAGCCGGTGAAGAAGATGACGCTGTCGCCGTCGGTGTGGCCGGCCGGGAAGTGGACGACCTTGATCTCCTCGCCGTTGAAGTGGACGGAGAGCTTGTCATCGAAGGTGATCACCGGCAGCGCCTCCTTGGGCGAGGCCGGTGTTTTCTCTCCGAAGACGGTCTGGTCGGTGGACATCCGCTTGCGGACGTTCTCCTGGGCGATGATCGGCGCTTCGGTGCTGAAGGAGGCGTTGCCGCCGGTATGGTCGCCGTGCCAGTGGGTGTTGAGGACGAACTTGAGGCTCGCCGGGCTCAAGCCGCGGAGCGCCGCATGGATCTTGTTGGCGAGCGGCGCGAACTGGTCGTCGACAATGAGGAGCCCGTCGCTGCCCACCGAGACGCCGATGTTGCCGCCGGCGCCTTGCAGCATGTAGATATTGCCGGCGACCTTGGTCGCCGTGACCTCCACCTTCGAGAAGTCCTGGTTCTGGGCCAGCGCCGGCATCCCCATGAGGGCCAGCAGGCAGACAGAGCCCGAGAGACGGGCCAGCAGAGTGCGCATCGGTAACCCTCCTTTGTGCGGGCCTGTGCGGATCGATGCCCGCGGATCGCGGCGACTCTAGCACGAGGCGGTCTTCAGGCCACGCCATTCGCGCAGCAGCTCAGCCTCGCGTTCGGGCATGAGCTGCGGCGAGCGGTCGGCGGAGACCGGCAGAACGCCGCCCAGGCCCTGGAGCCAGTGGAGCGTGTCGCGGACCGTCTCGGCGAGCGGGCGGAAAGTGAGGCCGGCGGCGCGCGCCGGGCAATTATCGACGCGGTTGAAGCCGCTCTCTCCCGGCAGCCAGAGCGGCAGCTCGCTCCACGGCGAGACGCCGCGCGCGAGGAGAAAATCGGGATCGACCCAGGTGATGGTTGCCGTTGGCCCGGCGATCTCGCGGACGGTGGCGAGGATGCCGCCGAGGGTGAGCGGGCTCTCCGGTCCCGCCGCGTTGTAGACGCCCGTGCCGCCGCTCTCGACCTGGCGCACGATCCACTCCCCGAGGTCGCGGGCATCGAGGAGCTGCACCGCGGAGCCCGGCGCGTCGGGAGCGAGGACCTCGCCGCCGCGCGCGAAGCGCCACGGCCAGTAGGCGAAGCGGCCGGTGTGGTCCTCCGGCCCGACCAGGAGACCGGGGCGGACGATGAGCGACCGGTCCGGGAACGCCGCCGTGACCGCGCGCTCGCAGAGCGCCTTGAGCCAGCCGTAGCTCTCGCCGGTGACCTCCTCGGTCTCTTCGGCGCCCGCGGGCGGCTGCGCCAAAGGCGCCTCCTCCGCCGTGCCCGCAGCGCTCAGGCCGGCATAGGCCGAGACGGTGGAGACGAAGACATAGCGCTCGACCGCGCCGGCGAGACGCCCGGCGCTGGCACCCACCAGCCGCGGCACATAGCCGTTGACGTCGACCGCCGCGTCCCACCGCCGCCCGGAGAGAAACGAGAGATCGCCGCCGCGGTCGCCGAGGAGATGCTCGGCCGCGGGAAAGAGGCCGGGGTTGGTCAGGCCGCGATGGACGAGGGTCAGCTCATGACCGCGCGCCAGCGCCGCGGCGGCGAGATGGCGGCCGACGAAGCGGGTTCCTCCGAGGATGAGGAGGCGCATGGGCACATCTTATGTCGCGGGCTTCGAGCTGGTACCCGCCTTGCACAGCTTGAAGGCTGTAGAATGCAGGAGAGACTCCGATGCAAAACGCTTTTCTCCCCATCTGCCTGCTCTCGATGGCCCTCGCCATGCCGGGTCACGCCGCTCAGAAGGCGCCCGACCCGGCACCCCGGAAGGACGTCCCCGATCCCTACGTCGAGCGCTTCAAGCAGCTTGACCGCGACCACGACGGCTTCGTGTCGCCCGCCGAGTGGCCGCTGGAGCCGGAGAGCTTCAAGCGCGTCGACCGGAATCAGGACGGGCGCCTGAGCGCGCATGAGCTCCTGACGCCGAACCGCATGCGCGACTATCACGATGACCGGGAGGAGCAGGCCCTGCGGCTGGACCTCAACCGGGACGGCCGGCTGGGCCGGCCGCAACCAATGGCTCACAGCGCCCCGATCGGCAATCCGGCGAATCTCTGGAACCCTGCCGCCCGGCCCCAGGACCGGCAGCTCTTCCGTAACCTCGACCTCAACCACGACGACCGCCTGAGCCCCCGCGAGCTGACCAGCGCGGCCGACTTCGACCGCGCCGACCGCAACAAGGACGGCGTCATCACCCCGAACGAGTGGCCCAAGCGATAAGGGAGCGCCCAGCTACTTCGCGGTGACCACCAGCGTCATCGTCATCCCCTTGGCTTCATGGCTGCCGACCGGGCAGTAGACCTTGTAGTCGCCGGGCTGGAGCGTCACCTGGAGGCTGCCGGTCTTCTGCGGACCCACGGGAGCTGACAGCATTTCGGTGAGGCCCGGCCCCTCGATCCTGAAGCTATGAGACTTTTTGCCCTCGTTGCGCACGAGGAAGGTCGTCGGTCCGGCAGGGAGAGCATGCGGCATCTCGATCGCGTACTCGCTCAGGCGCACCTCCACCGGAGCGTCGGCGGCCTCGGCCAGCGAGTGCGATGCACCCGCGATGGCGATCAGCGACAGGGCCAGGAGCAACAGTCTCTTTCTCATCTCTCACCTCCGTTGAGACGCCGATGATATCGGCACTCACCCAAGAAAACCCACCGCCTCCGCGACGCAGCCCGGATCGCGCAGGATGCGCAGGTGCCCGAGGTGCTCGGCGCGGCGGAGCTCGGCGCCGGGCCAGGTGGCGGCGAGCTCGGCGCCTTCGCTGAAGGGCATCTCGCGGTCCTCCGGATCGTGGAAGACGAGCAGGGGCGTCTCCATGCGCGGCGCCAGATCGACCGGCGAGATGCCCGCGAAGCGGACGTTCAGCCAGCCCTCCGCCCGGTGCAGCATGCGCTCCATGACGAGATCCGAGACGCCGACGCCCATCCGGAAGCGCTGCCAGAAGGTTTCGAAGCGCGACGGCGGCGCGAAGAAGACGGCGCGCTCCACCGCGAGACCGTTCGACATCGCGTAGGTGCTCACCGCGGCGCCGAAGGAGTGGGCGACCAGGCCGCGGACCGGGCCGAAGAGCGCCGCGACGCGCGCCAGGGCCGAAGCGCCGTGGACGAGCGACGAGACGCGCCCGGCGGATTCGCCGTGTCCCGGCAGGTCCACGGCGACCACCCGGAAGCCGGCCGCCACGGCGGGCGCGACGAGCGTCGTCATCTGCCCGGCATGGCCGCCCCAGCCGTGCACGAGGAGCACCGTCGGCCCCTCGCCCCAGACGCGGCCGGCGATCCGCCCGCTGTGCTTTCCGAGAGAGGCGCCGAGAGCGGCGCCGAGCGCGAAAGCTTCGCCGCGATCCAGGATCAGGCGCTCTTCGTCGCGGACCCGGGCGCGCTGCGGTGTGAAGAACAGGTTGTGCGCCAATTTCACCGCCGTGTCCGGAGCGATCACGCTCGCCATCCTCATGCCGGCGCGCAGCCACGGCGGCACGCGGACGGGACGTAGACGACCGTTCGTGCTATTTATTGCCAACGACTCTGCCGCGCTCGTGCTCATGTCCATGGCTTCTCCTCGTTGCGGGAGTTCGTGCGCCGTCTCAGGCGCGGCTGCGGGCGAGCAGCGCTTCGAACGCGCTCTGCGCCTGCTCTTCGGCCCGCGGATTCGCGAGCAGCTTGTGGGCCTGCTGGTACATCATCCCGATGCCGCCCATCTCGAAGGCGAGCTGGTCGACGTCGAGATCCTGGCGGAAGTGCCCTTCCTCGACCGCGATGCGCGCCGCGCGGGCGATGCTGTCGTACCAGTCGCGCTGCGACTGGACCAGCAGATCGCGCACCGGGCCGGGCCGGTCGTCGTACTCCTGGGTGAGCGTCATGAAGAAGCAGCTCCCCCGCTTCTCGCGCCCGCGGATCCATTCGAGATGGCGGTCGAACAGCGTCCGGACCCGCGGCTCGCCGCGCGGCCGGCGGAGGGCGGGCACGACGACGTCCCGGATGAAATTGTCGATGGCGCGCTGCACCACTTCGAGCTGCAGCGCCTCTTTCGACCGGAAGTGCGCGAAGAGGCCGCTCTTCGACAGATCCAGGCTCGCCGCCAGCGCGCCGAGCGACAGGCTCTCGAGCCCGATCTCGCCGGCGATGGCGAGAGCGCGGTCGACGATCTCCTGGCGGGTCTCCTCTCCCTTGGACACGAAGAGATAATAGCACGATCGGTCGTGCGTTGGAGGCCACCCGCTCTTCGCCGGCGGCCTCCCTGATCCACCTCCTCGGCGGCATCGCCGGGGCGATCAGCTCAACCCGAGCTCCTCGATCGACTGCGCATCGAGCACCTTATTCGTGAGGTCCGTCAGCGGCTCGCTCTCCTCCATCGACTCGACCTTGCGCCGCACCGTCTCCGGCACGGCACCGAAACGCCGCCCCAGCAGTTGCAGCAGGATCTGGCGCATTCCTTCGAGCTTCCCTTCGAGCTTCCCCTCGAGCTTCCCTTCGAGCTTCCCTTCGAGCTTCCCTTCGAGCCGACCCAGCTCCACGCCCTGCTTCTTGCCTTGCTCAAAGCCCTTCTCAAGTCCCTTCTGGGTGTACTTCTCTTTGTACTTCTCTTCCATCCGCTCCGCCCAGGTCATCTCCATGGCTTTCACCTCCTGGTTGACCGTGAGCTCGCACAGGCGCGCGTACTCGGCGGTCTCCCGGTCGTTCAATTGTATGTATGTTTCGACCCAATTGCCCAGCAGCCAGCGGTGGCTGCCGGACAGATCCGCTGCGGCAATCCGCCGCAGGCACTCGATCTTGTGCTCCGCCCGGCTCCACTTCCCGCGCCGCATCAAAGCCGCCAGAGCCCAGGCGATCGGCTCCGGGGAGGCCAGGTACTCCTCCGCGCGGCAGCCCGACAGACTGAAAACGCGGAAGCGGAAGCGGGCGGTCTCCAGCCCTTCGAAGCCTTCCACCAGGAGCTCGTCATGGGCTCCCGGCTGTCCTCCCGTCAGGTTCATCAGGATGGGCACGATCGGCAGGCCATGGCGCAGGCGGAGCTGCATGTAGTAGCCCCAGAAGCGGTCGGCCATGTCGGCCCGCGCCTCGGCCTCGATCTCGATGTGGATCAGGATGCGGGCGCCGGTCTCCTGCGCCGGAACCTCCGCCAGGAGGTCCATCTCCCGGCGATCCCCCTGCGGCCAGTCGGTGAATGCCTGCTTGTCGAGAAAAACCGCCTCGTCGAGGCGGAGCCGCGCCGCCGCTTCGGGCGCGGCGAGACGCAGAAAGCCGGAAAAGAAGGTCTGAATCAGGTCCTTCGCAAGCTGGTCGTGGCTCGTCAACGGGTCGTCTCCCAAGGTCCGTCCGCGCAAAATGCACGAACTACCCTTTAAGAAGACGGAAAACGGGCCTCCAATCTCACCAACTTTTTCATTTTCGTCGACATTCGTTCGTCGCTCAGCGCTTGACCGGCTGTTTCCCGGCCAGCTTCACGACGTCGAGAGCGAGCTTCAAGCCACCGCCGGGCTGCCGCTGCCAGACGCGCAGATAGGGACCCGTCTCCTCCGGGTGCTTGCGGGTCACTTTGCCGTAGGTGAAACCGAGATCGCCCGCGGCGGAGATGCCGACGCCGCTCGGCTCCCAGGTCAAGCCTCCCGGATCGCCGGCCAGAGCGCTCCGGACCGCCGCCTTGCCGACGAAAGGCTGGTGGCCGTCGCGCAAGAGGTAGGTCGTGTCCGTGGCGGCGCTCACGTAGGCGGCGGCAACGCCCTGGGCCGCCGCCAGCGCCGCCAGGTCCCGGTCCGCGGCCAGGAGCGCTTCGCGGATCGCGATGACGTCGACCTCCTTCCCGGGATCCACTTCCGGGCTGACCAGCTTCGGCTTGGCGGCCGGCGCCGGGCCGGGAGTGCTGACGCCCAGGTCGGCGAGGAACTTCCAGTGGCCGTCGGCCTGCTTCTGCCAGACCGTGGAGAATTGGCCATACTCCTTCGGCTGGCCCTGCGGAGCGATCTCGTAGGGGCCGGTCGTCCAGCCGAAGTCGCCGGAGCGGGCGATCTCGGCGTAGGCGGGTTGCCAGACGAGGTGGGCCGCCGGATTGGGATGCGAGGTCAGCCAGTCCTTGCCCATCACCGAGAGGGGCCGGAAAAGGACGCCGGTGTTGTCGATATTGGCGAGGAACGATTCCTTGATCCCCTTGGCCGCGGAGAGCTGCGAGAACGCGCGCTCGGCGGCGACGAGGCTGTCGAAGTCGGCCTTCAGGTGTGGCGATTTCAGAACCGCCGCCGGAGCCGGCGCCGGTTGTGCCTTCGGGGCCTTTTGAGCCTTTTGAGCGTGGGCGACGGAGCCGGCCAGGATCAGGGACAGAGTCACGGTGATGAACGCTTTTTTCATGTCAGCTCCTTGTCAGGATCCCCCTTGTCAGAATCAGCCGCGGCGGTTGCGTAGCTTCTCCCGGCGCAGCGCGCCGCGGCTCCGCCGGTCCTCGAAGACCGGCGCCTGCTCTTCGCCGTCCGCCGGAGGCGGCTGGACGAGACGGGCGAGGGCGCTCACGGTCGGCCCCTCGAAGAGGGTGACGGCGGTGATGTCGGCCTGGAATTCGGCCTTCACGCGCGAGATCACCTTGAGGCCGATCAGCGAGTTGCCTCCCAGATCGAAGAAGTTGTCATGGACGCCGACCTTGTCGATGCCGAGGATCTCCTCCCAGATGGCGGCGATCTTCTGCTCGGCGTCGCTGCGCGGCGGCACGAAGGCGCTCGACAGCGCCGGCCGGGCATGCGCCTCGCGCGCCGCTCCGGCCGCCTCGGCCGCGAGCTCCTCCAGACCGCGCGAAGCATAGCTCTCCTCGATGCGGACCTGGAAATCGCGGCGAGATAGAACGAGCTGCGGCAGGGCGCCGCGCAGGGCGCGCTCCAGGGCTTCGACGCCCTGGGCCGGCGAGAGGCCCTGGCGCAGGCTCTCCTCGCGCCAGGCGCGGAGGGCCTCCGGCACCTCGGTCTCCACCGCCATGCCCACCTCCTGCCAGGCGTCCCAATCGACGGCGACGGTGAAAGGGCCGCCACGCGCGTTTTCGGCGTAGGCGAAGGCGTCCAGGAAAGCATTGGCCGCGGAGTAGTCGGCCTGGCCGGGCTGCGAGAGGACGGCGGTGACCGAGGAGAAGAGGGCCAGGAAGGAGAGGGGCTGATCAGCAAAGACCTCGGCCAGGGCGAGCGTGCCCCGGACCTTGGGCGCCAGCACGGCCTCCGCGGTCTCGCGGGTCTTGGTCTGGATCAGCCCCATGCCGGGCACGCCGGCGGCGTGGAAGATGCCGTCGACGCGGCCGAAGCGCGCCAGGGCCTCCGCCTTGACCCGGCGCAGGGCCTTGCGGTCCGCGCTGTCCGCCGCCGCCAGGAGCACCTCGCCGCCCAGCTCTTCCAGGCGCTGGACTTTATGGATGCGCCGGCTCGTACGATCGTCGCTTCCCTTCTCTTGCAGCCAAGCGTTCCATCTCTCCCTGTCCGGCAGGCCGGAGCGGCCGATGAGGATGAGCCTCGCCCGGTAGCGCGCCGCGAGGTGCTCGGCAACGGCTAGTCCGATCCCGCCGAGGCCGCCGGTGACCAGGTAGACGCCGCCCACGCGCAGCCGCGCGTTCCCGGCGCCCTCTGCGAGACGCACCGGCTCGAAGCGCTGCACCCAGCGCGCGCCTCCCCGGTAGGCGATGGCGTGGTCGTTGCCGGCGGAGGCCAGCTCTCCGAGCAGGCCGTCCACCAGGGCGGAGAGCGCGGCTTCGCTGCGCGGCAGGCGGCCGGCGACGTCGACGGCGCGGCAATGGATGTTCGGCATCTCGCGCGGGATGACCTTGCACGGTCCCAGGAGGGTCGCCCGCTCCGGCCGCAGCACCTCCTCGCCGGTGATCTCGTGGATGCCGCTGGAGACCGCCAGAAGGTCGATCTCCGGCTCGCCGCCGCGCCGGGCGAGGGCGCGGGCCAGGCCGAGCAGACTGTGAAAGCCGTGGTCGAGGGTGGATTCCAGACCGGGCGTTTCGTTCTCTTCGCTCACGGACCAGAGATGGACGATCTTGCGCGGGCTGCGGCTGTCGGCGTCCAGCTCGGAGAGCAAGGCGTCGTAGCCGTCGTCCCGTTTCGGATCAAGAACGTAGGCCTCCGGATCGCGGCGGGTGAACGCCTCGCCGGCCTCGACGGTGGTGACGCGGGCGCCGAGGCCGCGCAGCCGGTCGGCGAGACGGCCGCCCAGCCCCAGATCGTCGAGAAAGAGCAGCCATTCGATTCCCTCCCCCGCCAACGTCTCGGCGGCAGGCGCCGCGGACCACGGCGCCTGCTTCCAGACGGGCGCGTGGAACCAGTCGGCCAAGTCGGCCGATTCCCGCTTCTTGGCCAGCTCGGGCTTCTTGGGCTCGACCCAGAAGCGCTGGCGCTCGAAGGGGTAGGTGGGCAGCGACGCGCGCAGCCGCTTCTCGCCGGCATGGTAGGCGGCGAAGTCGATGTCGACGCCGGCCAGCCAGAGCTTGCCCAGGGAGGTGGCGAGGAAGGCCTCGTCGACGTACTTTTCCTTGGGGTGGCGCAGCGACGACACCACCGCCTGGCTCGTGCTCCGCCCCGGATGCTGCCGCGCCGCGGTGGCCAACGTGTTGCCCGGCCCGACCTCCAGGAGGACGCGGTCCGGCTCGCGCAGCAGCTCGGCGACGCCGTCGGCGAAGCGCACGGCGCCGCGGAGCTGGCGCGCCCAGTAGGCCGGATCGGTGGCCTCCTCGGGGCGGATCCAGGTGCCGGTGACGTTCGAGAGATACGGGATGCGCGGCGCCCGCCGCTCGACGCGCGCCACCGCGGCGGTGAATTCCGCGAGGATGGGGTCCATCATCGCCGAGTGGAAGGCGTGGGAGGTGTGCAGGTGCCGCACCTCCAGGCCATTCGAATCTCCAACAGGCCCGCGCGCCGCCAGCTCGCGCTCCAGCGCCGCGATCGCCTCGGCCGGCCCGGAGACGACGCAGGTGTCCAGGCGGTTGATGGTCGCCAGCGACACCTCCGGATGATGGGCCAGCAGCGCCGCCACCTCGGGCTCGGGGAGCGGCACGGCGAGCATGGAGCCCGGCGGCATGCTCTGCATCAGCCGGCCGCGCTCGGCGACCAGGCCCAGCGCGTCCTCCAGCTTGAAAACGCCGGCCAGGCAGGCCGCCGCGTACTCGCCGATGCTATGGCCGAGCATCGCCTGCGGGCGCACGCCCCAGCTCATCCACAGCTTCGCCAGGGCGTATTCGACAGCGAAGAGGGCCGGCTGCGTCACCGCCGTCTGCTGCAGGCGGCGCGCCGCCTCCTCGGGGTCGGCGCCCTCGCCGGGATAGAGCACCTCGCGCAGGTCGAAGCCAATGGAGCCAAGACGCGGCACGAGGATCTCCGCGCAACGGTCGATCTCGGCGCGGAAGACCTCCTCGGTCTCGTAGATCCCGAGTCCCATGTCGACGTACTGCGCACCCTGGCCGCTGAACAGGAAGGCGACCGGCTTCTCGCCGCCCTGCGCCCAGCCGTCGATCACCTTCTCGGGATCGTGCGATTCGAGGACCTCGACCGCCTCCTCGGCGCTCCGGCAGACGGCGATCCGCCGGTGACTGAGCCCCCGGCGGCCAACCTGGAGCGTCCACGCCGCGTCGGCCAGGGACAGATCCGGCGTCTCTCTGAGATGAGCAGCGAGATTCAGGGTCTGGCTCTCCAGCGCCGTCGCCGTCCGCGCCGAGAGGAGCAGGAGCTGGTGCTCGCGCGACGGTCCCGATGCTTCGACAGGCGGAGCTTCTTCCAGAATCACGTGCGTGTTCGTGCCGCCCATCCCCAGGGAGCTGACGCCGGCGCGCCGCGGCGTGCCGGGCGGAAAATCGGCCGGCACGTCCCAAGGCCGCAGCTCGGTGTTGACGAAGAAGGGGCTGTTGGCGAAGTCGATCTTCGGGTTGGGCGTGTGGAAGTGGAGGATGGCTGGCAAAGTCTTGTGGTGCAGGCAGAGCACGGTCTTCATGAAGCCGGCGACACCCGCCGCGGTGTCCAGGTGACCGATGTTGGTCTTCACGGAGCCAATGGCGCAGTACTGCTTTTTATCGGTGCCGTCACGGAAGGCCTGGGTGAGGCCGGCGATCTCGATGGGATCGCCGAGCAGGGTGCCGGTGCCGTGCGCCTCCATGTAGGAGAGGGTGTCCGGCGCCACGCCCGCGGCCTCCTGGGCGGCGCGCACGACGTCGGCGTGGCCGTCGACGCTGGGCGCCATGTAGCTGACCTTGTTGGAGCCGTCGTTGTTGCACGCCGAGCCCTTGATCACCGCGAAGATCTGGTCGCCGTCCGCCTGCGCTTCGGCGAGGCGCTTGAGCACCACCGCGCCGACGCCGTGGCCGCTGACGAAGCCCTTGGCGTCGGCGTCGAAGGTGCGGCAGTGGCCGTCGGGATCGGTGGTGCCGCCCTCGTGGTAGAGGTAGCCGGAGACCTCGGGCAGGTGGATCGACGAGCCGCCGGTGATCGCCATGTCGCACTCGCCGGCTAGGAGGCTCTGGCAGGCGTAGTGGATGGCGGTCAGCGAGGTCGAGGAGGACGACTGCACGAGCACGCTCGGCCCCCGCAGGTTCATGCGGTAGGAGACCTCGGTGGTCAGGCTGTCCTTGTCGTTGCCGATCGCCGCCTGCAAGCTGTCGACCGAGGCGACCAGGTCGATGTGGTAGTAGAGGTTGTTCAGCCAGTAGGTGTTCATGCTCTGGCCGGCGAAGACGCCGACGCGGCCGGGATAGCGGTCGGTGTCGTAGCCCGCGTTCTCCATCGCCTCCCAGGCGCACTCGAGGAAGACGCGGTGCTGCGGATCGGTGAGCTCGGCGCCGCGCGGGTTGTAGCCGAAGAAGGCGGCGTCGAAGAGGTCGACGTCGCCGACGATCCCCTTGGCCTTGATGTAGTTGGGGTCTTTGATCAGATCGGGATCGACGCCCGCGGCGAGGAGCTGCTCGTCGGTGAAACGGGTGATGGACTCGACGCCGCCGACCAGGTTGCGCCAGAGCTGGTCGGGATTCCTGGCTCCCGGGAAGCGGCCGCCCATCCCGATGACGGCGATGTCCCGGCTCTCTGTCTGATGACGCGGCCGGCGCTCGGCCGCCCGTGCCGCCTGCTGTCTCTCCTGCTCCGCCAGATCCGGGCTCAGGAAGCGGGTCAGGGACCGGACGGTGGGATAGCGGAAGAGGTCGATGAGGGACAGATCCGGCGCGATGACCTCCTTGAGCCGGGCGTGGACGCGGGCCATCAGGAGGGAGTGGCCGCCGAGGTCGAAGAAGTTGTCGTCGACGCCGACCTTCTCGATCTTGAGAGCCTCCTGCCAGACCTCGGCTACGGCGCGCTCGATTGTGCCGCGCGGCGCCACGAAGGCGGCGGCCAGCTCGGGGCGCAGCGGCTCCGGAGCCGGCAGGGCCGCGGCGTTCAGCTTGCCGTTGGCGTTGAGCGGCAGAGCCGGGAGCGGCACGTAGGCGGAGGGCACCATGACGTCCGGCAGCTTCTCCCGGAGATAGGCGAGGAGGTCGGCGGTGGCGGCGGCCTCGCCTTCGAAGACGACGTAGGCGACCAGACGCTTCTCCCCCGACTCGTCGCGGACCACGATCGCGCACTCCTTCACCGCTGGATGCAGACCGAGGACGGATTCGATCTCCCCCAGCTCGATGCGGAAGCCGCGGATCTTGACCTGCTGGTCGATGCGCCCCAGATAGTCGAGGACGCCGGCCGGCCGCCAGCGCGCGAGGTCGCCGGTGCGGTACATCCGGCCGCCCTCTTCGGAGAACGGGTCCGGCAGGAAGCGCTCGGCGGTCGCCGCGGCGTTGCGGTGGTAGCCGCGGGCGAGGCCGGCGCCGGCGATGAGCAGCTCGCCCGGGATGCCGGCCGGACGCGGTGCCAGGCGCTCGTCGAGGACGTAGAGGCGGTGCCCCATCACCGGCCGGCCGATGGGGATCGGCAGGCCCGAGGTGAAGTCGGACGGCTCCAGGCGGTGGATGGTCGAGCAGACCGCGGTCTCGGTGAGGCCGTAGCCGTTGACCACCGCCGCCGTGTCGAGCAGCCGGTCGACGTCGCCCGCCGCCAGCGCCTCGCCGCCGGAGAGGAGGAGGCGGAGCTTGGGCAGGCGGTCCTTGAGGGCGTTCAGACCCGCCACCATCGAGGGCACGGTGCTGAGGATGGAGACGCTGGCGCGCTCGATGAGGCCGGTGAGCTGGGCGAAGTCGAGCATCTCGGTCTTGTCGGGAAGGACGACCGCCGCGCCGGACGCCAGGGCCGGCAGGACCTCGCCCACGAAGCTCGCCGAGGCGACGGAGGTGAGCGGCAGGACGGCGTCGCCCGGCCCAGGCGCGTAGCTGGCAAGGAAGGAGGCGACCAGGGCGGCCAGATTGCGGTGCTCCAGGAGCACGCCCTTGGGCTCGCCGGTGGAGCCCGAGGTGTAGATCAGACAGGCGCCGGATTTCGGATCGAGAACGGGATGGACCGTGTCTGCTGCATCAGGCATCGGCTCATCCAGAAAGACCGTCTTGATCCCGTCCGGCCAGCTCAGCCCGAGCCGCCGCTGGGTGAGGAGGATCGACGCGCCGGAATCCGCCAGCAGGAAGCTCCGCCGCTCGGCCGGGGCCTCGGGATCGATCGGCACGTAGACCGCCCCGGCGCGCATCGCGCCGACGGTGCCGGCGATCAGGTCGAGGCTCCGCTCGGCGCAGAGGGCCACCAGCGTCTCCGGTCCGGCGCCCTGGGCGCGCAGGAGGGAGGCCACGGCGGCGCTCCGCGCGGCGAGATCGCGGTAGGTCATCCGCTCCTTGCCATGGACCGCGGCCACCGCCTCGGGCACCCGCGCCGCCTGGGCGGCGAAAAGGTCGGGGACGAGCGCCGGAGCGGCGGGCAGCGCTTCCGCCGCGACGTTCCAGTCGGTCAGGATCTGCCGCCGGTCCGCCGCCGAGAGGAGCGGCAGATCGCCGAGCGGCCGGCCGGGATCGGCGACCGCCGCCGCCAGCAGGGCCTGGAAGCTGCCGGCCAGGCGGACCGCCGTGCCGGGCTCGAAGAGATCGAGATTGAAGTCGAGGGTGCCGGCGATCCGGGAGTCCTCTCCCTCGCCGATCTCGCCCATCGAAAGGGTGAGATCGAACTGGGCGATGCGCTGCGGCAGCGCCACGTGGCGCAGGCGGAGCGGACCGATTCGCACCTCGGCGGTCTCGTCGCCCATGGCGAAGGCGGCCAGAGACTGCTCTTTCCCGTCTCCCTGAAGTGTCTGGAGGGATGGCGCGCTCTGCAGTGCGAACATCACCTGGAAGAGCGGCGAGCGGCTCGGATCGCGCTCGGGCTGGAGGTGCTCGACAAGAGCCGGGAACGGATAGTCCTGGTGCTCGAAAGCGCCGAGGACCGAGCCGCGCACGCGGTCCAGGAAGGCTCCGAAGGCCGGGTCGCCCGCCAGATCGCCGCGCAGGACGACCGGATTGACGAAGTAACCGACCAAGCCGGCCAGCCGCGCCCGGCCCCGTCCCGCCGACGGCGCGCCAACCAGCAGATCGGTCTGGCCGGACCAGCGGCCGAGGAGGGTCTGGAAGCCGGCGAGCAAGGTCATGAACAGCGTCGCCTGGTGCGACCGCCCCAGCTCGCGCAGGCGTGAGCTCTCCTCTGTGCCGAGAGCGAAGCTCACCGCGCTGCCGCGGTAGGTCTGCACCGGCGGACGCGGGCGGTCGGTGGGCAGATCGAGGACCGGCAGCTCGCCGGCCAAGCGCTCGCGCCACCAAGCGAGGAGGCGCTCCCCGTCCTCGCCCGCCAGCATCCGCCGCTGCCAGCGCACGGCGTCGGAATAGCGCAGATCGAGCGCCGGCAGCGCCGCGCCGGACAGCAAGGCGCCGAGCTCGCGGGCGAGGACGGCCAGCGACCAGAAGTCGCCGACGATGTGGTGCAGGGCGACGAGGAGAACAGATTCATGCTCGCTCGCCGCGAGATTTCCTCCCCCCTGGGAGGGCGGCGGTTGGGAAAGGGGGGAGGTTAGGAGGGGGGCGCCTCCGTCAGGAAAAACGCCGGACATCGAGGGTCTGTGGCCGTTCGCAGCGCCCCCCTCCTGGCCTCCCCCCTGCTCCAACCCTCCCCCGCCCAGGGGGGAGGAAACCGCACGCTCATACAACCGCACCCGCAGCAGCGGCCCGCTCTGGAGATCGAACGGCCGGTGCGCCTCCTCGTCGAGCTGCGTCTTCAGGAGCTCTTCACTCCAGGCCGAGGCGTCGACGATGCGGAAGTCGACCGGCGTGCCCACGGGATGGACGCGCTGCGCCGGCTCGGTCCAGCCTGATGACCTGCCCGCGCCGAGCACGAAGCTGGTGCGCAGTGCCGCGTGGCGGTCCGCCAGGGTCTGGAAGGCCGCGGCCAGCGCTGCGCCTCCCCCCTCTCCCAAGCCGCCGACGCGCACCGCCGCCGTGAGGTTGTAGGCGGCGCTCTCCGGCTCGAGCTGCCAGAGGAACCAGAGCGCCTTCTGGCCGTCGGAGAGCGGATGGTCGCCGCCCTCTTCTCCATCGCGGACCAAGCCCTCCTCTGTCTCCTGCCCCGTCCTCTGATCCACCACCTGATCAACCACCTCGGACAAGGTCAGGCCGCCGAAGAAGCTCTCCATGGGGAGCGACACGCCGGTCCGCTCTTCGATGCCATGCATCAGCTCGATCGCCTTCAGAGAGTCGAGGCCGTAATCGGAGATCGCCCGGCCGGCGTCGATCGCCGCCGCGTCCAGCCCCGCCAGGCCGGCCAGGCGCACGGTGAGCCAGCGCTCGACGTCCGCCCGCGTGGCGAGCTCGACGGGAGCGGCGTCCTCCGCCGCGCCACCGCCCGCTGATCCGAGATGGCTCCCCTCCCGCCACTCGCCCACCAGCTCGGCCCGCTCGGCGAAGGCGCCGGCCAGAAAGTCCGCCTTGGTCTGCCGCCGCTGCACCTTGCCGCTGCTCGTCTTCGGCAGCGCTCCGGGCTTGATCACCACCAAGGCCCAGAGCTGCACCTCGTGCTCGTCGGCCACCGCCTTGCGCACCGCCGCCGCGACCTCCCCGAGGTCCGCCCGCCGCTGCTCGCGCTGGATCTCCTGGACGACGACGAGGCGCTCCTCGCCGTCCACCTCCACGGAGAAGGCCGCGCCGCCGCCCGGCCGCAGCGCCGGATGGCCGCGCTCGGCGGTGAGCTCGACGTCCTGCGGATAGTGGTTGCTGCCGCGGATGATGATGAGGTCCTTGCGCCGCCCGGTGATGTACAGCTCGGTATTCTCATCAGAATCACCATAGAAGAAGCCGAGGTCGCCCGTGCGCAGGTACGAAGCCCCCTCCTCCCCCACGATCACTCCCCCAAACGTCTCCGCCGTCTCCTCGGGACGGTTCCAGTAGCCGCGCGCGATGCTCGGGCCGGCCACCCAGATCTCGCCGACCCCGCCGGGAGCGCAGCGCTCGCGGCTGTCCGGATCGACGATCGCCAGCTTCTGGTCGCCGAGCACCCGGCCGCAGCCGACCATCTCGCGCGCGCCGTCCTCTCCCGCCTCCGCCGCCACCCCTCGGTTGCGCGTCAGCTCATCGGCGCGGAAGGGCACATGGACGTGCGGCGCCTCTTGCGCCGGGCCGGTGACGATGAGTGTCGTCTCGGCCAGGCCGTAGCAGGGGAAGAACGCCTCGGGACGGAAGCCGTACGCCGCGAAGGTTTGAGAAAAGCGCTCCAGGGTCTCCTGGCGCACCGGCTCGGCGCCGTTGAAGGCGACCCGCCAGGAAGAGAGATCGAGCCCCGCGCGCTGCTCGGGCGTGGTCTTCGCCACGCACAGCTCATAAGCGAAGTTGGGGCCGCCGCTGGTGTGCCCGCCGTACTTCGACACCGCGCGCAGCCAGCGGATCGGGCTCTGCAGGAAGGAGACCGGCGCCATCAGGGTGCACGGCGTGCCGACGTAGAGCGACTGGATCATGTTCCCGATCAGCCCGAGGTCGTGGTAGAGCGGCAGCCAGCTCACGCACGGCGTGTCCGCCGAGTGGCCGCAGGCCGCCTCGATCAGGCTCTCGTTGTGGAGCAGGTTGCCATGGGTGACCATGACGCCCTTGGGCAGCGCGGTCGAGCCGGAGGTGTACTGGAGGAAGGCGAGGGTGCCGCGGTCGGCCGCCGGATCGCGCCACGCGTCCGCCCCTGCATCTCCCAGGTCGTCCTCCATGCAGTCGGTGGTTCGCCACGTCATCGCCGCCAGATCGGACAGGTCCGCGATGCGCCGCTCCAGGGTGCCGAAGACCGCCGCCGTGGTCAGCGCGACGCGCGCCTGGGCGTCAGCCACGATGGCGCGGATGCGCGGCATCGGCCGGTTCGGGCGCGGCGGATAGGCCGGCACGGCCACGGCGCCGGCCAGCAGGCAGCCATAGAACGCGGCGACATAGTCGAGGCTCGCCGGATACAGCAAGAGCACCCGCTCGCCCGCGAAGCCGCGCTCCTGGAGCCAGGCCGCGATGCCGCGCGCCCGCCTCTCCAGCTCGGCATAGGTGAGCGTCGCCTCCTCCGCCTCACTCGCCTCCCCGTACGCGAGGAAGCGGTACGCCAGGCGGTCCGGCTGATCGGCGGCACGCCGGCGCAGCACCTCGACCAGCGAGGAGGCTCCGGCAAACGGATTCGCGGCACGATTCGTCATATCCATATTCCATCCCTGGTCCGCGCCCTCCGGAGAGGACGGCGGCACGGCTTTTCGATCTCGCTGGTTCGGGAGCGCTCCGTCCGAGGTCAGAATCCCGCGGCGGCGTCGCGGGGGGGTCCAGCATACCGCACGTCATGCTTGAAGGTGCGGCGAGGCGGCGAAAGGGGGACCGGAGCCCTCGCCCTCTCCGCCGCGCAGCGCAGGTCCGATCCGCCGTCTCTGCTATAAGATAGGCCGGCTCGCGGAGGGGGGATGTTTATGGAAGGAGCTCCATGGAAAAGGTGATCACAGCCATTCTGGGCGGAGGACAGGGGTCGCGGTTGTGGCCCCTGACCCGCCACCGTGCCAAGCCCGCGGTCCCCGTGGGCGGCAAATTCCGGCTCATCGACATCCCGATCAGCAACAGCCTGCACGCCGGCATCGACCGAATTTTCGTCATCACGCAGTTCAACAGCGCGAGCTTGCACCGCCACATCGCCCAGACCTATCGCTTCAGCGCCTTCAGCAACGGCTTCGTCAACATCCTGGCCGCCGAGCTGACCGACGAGCGCAAGACCTGGTTCCAGGGCACCGCCGACGCCGTCCGCCAGTGCCTGCCGCGGATGTTCGAGGCCGACACGCCACCCGAGGTCCTCATCCTCTCCGGCGACCAGCTCTATCTGATGGACATCGAGGCGTTCATCAAGCTCCACCGCGAACGCGACGCTGACATCACGATCGCCGTCAAGCCGGTCACCCGCGCCGAGGCCCCGAGCCTGGGCATCGTGCGCCTCGACCGCTCGGGCCGCGTCAACGAGTTCGTGGAGAAGCCCAAGGAAGAGGCGCTGCTCGACGCCCTCCCTCTCGACGACCAGACCCAGGCCGCCCTCGGCTTCCCGGCGCCGCCCGGCTCCTATCTGGCGAGCATGGGCATCTACATCTTCCGTTCCGAGGTCCTGAAAGAGCTGCTCGTCGGCACGCAGACGCTCGACTTCGGCCGCGAGGTGATCCCCCAGGCGCTCGCCGATTACAAGGTTTTCGCCTTCCCGCACAACGGCTACTGGGCGGACATCGGCACCATCCCGAGCTTCCACCAGGCGAACCTCGATCTCACCCTGCCGCTGCCGCCGCTCAATCTCTACGATCCGGAGCTGCGCATCTTCACTCACCCGCGCTTCCTGCCCGGCACCAAGGTCAACGAGTGCTTCGTGCGCTACTCCATCCTGAGCGAGGGGAGCATCCTCTCCGGCAGCAGCATCATCGATTCGATCATCGGCGTCCGCGCCGTCGTCAACGCCGGCTCCACCATCGAGCGCTCGATCGTGATGGGAGCGAACACCTGGGAGAACCTGCCGGAGGGCAGCCCGCAGATTCAAATGGGCATCGGCCGCGACTGCGTGCTGCGCAATACCATCGTCGACTTCAATGCCCGCATCGGCGACGGCTGCCGCCTGGTCAACGCCGAAGGCCTGGATCACGCGGACGGCGCGGATTATTCAATCCGCGACGGCATCATCGTGGTCCATAAGAACGCCGTGATCCCGTCGGGTACGGTGATTTGATGAATATATGTCAGATCGCCGCCGAGCTGACCCCGTTCGCCAAGACCGGCGGCCTCGGCGACGTCGCCGCCGGCCTCTCCCGCTATCTCGGCCGCACCGGTCACGACGTGCGCCTCTTCGTCCCCTGCTACGCCCAGATCGCCGCCCCCTCCGAACGCGCCGAGCCCTTCGTGCTGGTGGACTTCATCCAGAACGTCCCCATCCGGATGGGCGACCGGACCTTCCATTTTTCCCTGATCACCTGCAAGCTCCCGGCAAGCGATGTCGACGTCTACTTCGTTTACTGCCCGGAGCTCTTCGGCCAGGACGGGATCTATCGCGGCGACCAGGAGGACGGCCTGCGCTTCGCCTTCCTCACCCGCGCCGCCCTCGAAAGCTGCCAGCGCATGGGCTGGTCGCCGCACATCGTGCACTGCCACGACTGGCACACCGCCCTCGCTCCGGTCTATCTGAAGACGCTCTACTCCTGGGACAGCCTGTTCCACCGTACGCGCTCGGTGCTGACCATCCACAACCTGGGCTTTCAGGGAATCGTCGACGCCGGCACCCTGCGCCGCCTCGGCCTCGCCGATCATGCCGGCTGGTTTGATCGTTCCGACCTCGCCTCCGGAATGATCAATTTCATGAAGACCGGCCTGCACCACGCCGACTTCATCACCGCCGTGAGCCGCACCTACGCGCAGGAGATCCGGACGAAAGAAGACGGCTTCGGCCTGGATTGGCTCCTCCGCCACCGCGGCACCCAGGGAAGGCTCCAGGGGATCGTCAACGGCTGCGATTACGGCGAATGGAATCCCGCCACCGATCCGAACATCCCGCACCACTACACCGCCGAAGACCTCTCCGGCAAGGCGGCGATGAAACAGGCGCTCCTCCAGGCCGTCGGCATGGAATCCACCGACGTTCCCGTGATCGGCCTCGTCTCCCGGTTGACGAAACAAAAAGGTTTCGACCTCTGCTTCGACGTCCTCCCCTCCCTCCTCGGCCGCCGCGACTGCCGCCTCGTGGCCCTCGGCAGCGGCGAGGACCGCTATGAGCAATTCTTCCAGAGCCTCGCTTTATATTTCCCCGGAAAAGCCTGGTTCTACCGCGGCTACAATGAAAGCCTCTCGCACTGGATCGAAGCCGGAGCCGACCTCTTCCTCATGCCCTCCCTCTTCGAGCCCTGCGGTCTCAACCAGATGTACAGCCTGCGCTACGGCACGCCGCCCGTCGTCCGCAAAACCGGCGGCCTCGCCGACACGGTGGACCTGTTCGACTCCGGCACCGGCCACGGCACCGGTTTCGTCTTCGATCATTTCCACTCCGCAGGCCTGCGCTGGGCGCTCGACTACGCGCTCGATACCTATCCTCACCGCGAGACCTGGGAACGGCTCATGCGCAACGGCATGGCGAAGGATTACTCGTGGGAGGTGCAGGGGCGGGAGTACGTGGAGCTGTATGGGCGGCTGGCGGGGTCCCCATAGCCCCACACCCAGGGTTGAAACCCTGCGCTAGCCGCCCTTGGTGGGCACGGTAGCCCGTTTCTTCGGCGGCGGCGAAGAGGATACGGAGGTCTTGCATGGCGTGCTTTAGATTTTACCGCACGCAACGAGCTTTTCCGCGCCGGCCCATGGCGGGGGGACGATCCCCCCGCCATGTTGGAGCACGGCAACGAGCTGTGCGGACGGTGCCGCGGGCTGCGGCTACTTCTTGGGGAGCCAGGCGGCGCGGTGGGGACGCATGCCGAAGGTGATGAGCTTCATGCTCTTCTCGCCGTAGGCGCTCCGCAGGCCGAGACGGAGCTGGGCGGCGGCCTGGCCGGCTTTGGCGAAGGCGGCTTCGAAGTCCCGGGTGGCTTGCTGGGCCGCGGCCTGGAGCTCCTGCTGCCGTTCCCTCGCGGCGCGGGCTTCGTCCAGAGAGGAGCTCAGGGTTTCCACCAGCGGAGCCAGGTGGGTCAGCTCGGAGGCTTCGCGCGCCATAGTGTCGGCGAGGTGGCTGTAGGATTCCAGGTGGACGGCGTAGGAGGACTTGGGCATACCGGGGATCTTATCGTTCCGCCCGGGCGATCTGGCGGAGGGCGGAGCGGAGGACGGCGATGTCGATCGGCTTGGTCAGGTGCTTCGCGAAGCCGGCTTCGTGGCTCTTCTGAATGTCCGCCTCCATGCCGTAGCCGCTGAGAGCGATGCCGCGCAGGCCGTGGCGGGCGGCGAGCTCGCGCATGAGGTCGTGGCCGGTGCCGTCGGGGAGGCCGAGGTCGCTGACGACGACGTCGAGGCTCTCCGCCTGCGCCGCGGCGGCGAGCGCTTCGGCGACGCTCGCGGCCACGGTGACCTGATGGCCGAAGGCGCTCAGCAGGGTGGCCATGGCGTGGGCGGTGTCGGCGTGGTCTTCGACGAGGAGGATGTGCAGGGACCGCTCGGGCTCTCCGGCGTCTTCCTCCCCCGGCGCCGCCGCCGAGTCCGCCGCCGTTTCGGCGAGCCGGACGGGCTCGGCGGAGAACGGGATGCGGGCGGTGAAGACGGCGCCCTGTCCGCTCCCCTCGCTCGCCGCGGTGAGGCTGCCGCCGTGGCGCTCCATGATGGCGCGGCTGATGGTGAGGCCGAGCCCCAGGCCGCCGAAGCGCCTCGCCGTCCCCCGTTCTCCCTGGTCGAAGGCGCTGAAGATCTGCGGCAGGACGTCCGGCGAGATGCCGATGCCGGTGTCGGCGACCTGGACGGCGAGCGTGTCCGGCTCGGATCCCGTCTCCATCCACGAGCGGATGCGGACCGTGCCGCCGTCCGGGGTGAATTTGACGGCGTTGGTGAGGAGGTTCCAGAAGACCTGGGACAGGCGCGGCGCGTCGGCCCAGACCGTGTGGTCCGCCGCCGCCAGCTCCTCGACGACGTGCAGGCGTCCCGCCGCGGTCTCCTGGGTGCAGCAGGTCCGCACCGCATGACGGATCACCTCCCGGAGATCGGTCGTGCCCCGCTCCAGCTCCAGCTTGCCGCGGGAGATCCGGGTGAGGTCGAGGAGATCGTCGATCAGCCGCGCCTCCAGCTCGACGTTGCGGCGCACCATGGCGAGCGACTCCTGGATGTCGGCCGGCAGGCGCGGATCGCGCTCCAGCTCGGAGACGACGGCCATCACGGGAGTCAACGGCGTGCGCAGCTCGTGGCTGAGGGTGGCGAGGAACTGGTCCTTGGCGATGTTGGCGGCGCGCGCCAGGTCCTCGCTGACCAGGAGCTCCTCGATCCTCTTCTGCTCGGTGAGGTCGGTCACCACCACCTGGAGGGTGGAGACGCCTTCGCCCAGGGAGAGCGTCTTGAAGGACAGAGAGACCGGGATGCGCGTGCCGTCCGCCGCGACGAGGATCACCTCGCCCTGGCTCCGCCCTTCCGTCCAGCCGCGGCGCAGGAAGCTCTCGAAAAGAGCATGGTGCTCGGGGATCACGAGCTGCTGGAGAAGGCTGTGGGTCAGGCGGTCGAGGGGCAGCTTGACGATCCGGGAGAAGCCGGTGTTGCCGTAGAGGATGCGGCCGTCGGCGGTCAGGCTCACCGTCCCCTGCTGCATCTCCTCGATCATCAGCCGGTAGGTGCGGTCGGCGCCCTTGAGCGTGTAGACCTTCTCGCCGCGGCGCTCGTTGATGACGAGGGCATCGACCTCGCCTTCGCGGATGGCGCGCAGGGTCTCTTCGGCTTCCCAGAGCCGGCTCCGCAGGATCTTCACCTCCGCGGTGAGATTTTCGGTGATCGGATCGGCGGTGCTCACCGGATCAGCTCCAGGCCCTTGAAGACGCGCTCGGTGTTCGAGAGGTCGCCGATGATCTTGCGCACCGGCGACGGCCGGCGCCGGACCAGGGTGGGGATCGCCAGGATCTGGTCGATGCGGGCGAGGCCGGGATGCTCGACGAGGTCGATGACCTCGATCTTGTAGCGGCCGGCGAGGTGCGCCTCGCAGAAGGTCTTCAGATTCGCCAGAGCCGCCACCGATTTCGGCGTCTCTCCTGCCACGTAGAGCCTCAGATCCCAGACTTCGGACATCACGATAGTCGGTAACTATACCTCTTGTCAGGAGCCCGATGCGAGAGGACGCCCCGGGTCAGGGGGGAAGAGTCCGCCGCCGCCGGAAATCGCGCGCCGTCTTGCGGTGCAGGCGCTCCATGAGCCCGGGAAACAGGCGCTGGACCCACCCCATCAGGCGGGCATAGAACGGGAAGACGATGACCGCCCGGTTCTTCGCCACGCCGTCGAGGATCAGGCGCGCCGCCACGTCCGCCGGGACGAAGCGCACGGGGATGAGAGAGACCGCCGACTCCTTGTCGCTGCCGACGTAGGTGCCGGCCTCGAAGATCGCGCTCTGCACGAATCCCGGGCACAGCACGCTCACCTTGACGCCCAGGGCCGCCCCCTCGGCGCGCAGGGAGAGCGACAGGCCGACCACGGCGGCCTTGGTGGTGGCGTACGGCAGTGCCGTCGGAAAGCCGATCAGGCCGGCCAGGGAGGCGGTGTTGACGATGTGGCCCGAGCCCTGGCGGACCATCAGGCGATAGGCGGAATGGACGCCGTGGATGACGCCGTTGAGGTTGACGTCGACCAGCCGCCGCCAGTGCTCGAGACCGAGGTCGCGCACCTCCCCCACCACCGCGAGCCCGGCGTTGTTGAAGACATAGTCCAGCCGGCCGTGCGCCGCCGCGGCCTCGCCGTAGACGCGCTCGACCTCCTCGGCGCTACGGACGTCCAGCCCCGCCGCCGACGCCCGCCCGCCGGCCGCCACGATACCGTCGGCGACCGCCTGCGCTCCCGCCGCGTCGATGTCCGTCACCACCACCATCGCGCCACGCCGCGCCATCTCCTCGCACACGGCGCGGCCGATGCCCGACGCGCCGCCGGTGACGAGGGCCACCGCTCCTTGATAAGGATTCATGGCGGAATGATAAAGGCAATCTCATAGAATGGCCGCCTGAGGGAGGGGGGACACCGCCGTGAACCGTGAGCAGCTCCTGGAGCAATACCGCGCCACCCGCGCGTTGACGATCGATCTCTGCCGCCCGCTGCGCGCGGAGGACTACCGCATCCAGTCCATGCCGGACGTCAGCCCGCCGTGGTGGAACCTCGGCCATACGACCTGGTTCTTCGCCAAGAACATCCTGGAGCCGTTCGGCGGCTACACGGCCGAGGACGCCCGCTACGAGTACGTCATGAACTCGTACTACGAGTCCCTCGGCCCGCGCATCCGCCGCGACCACCGCGGCCTGGTCACCCGCCCCACCAACGACGACGTCTACCGCTTCCGCGAGTCCGTGGACCGCCGCGTCGAGGAGCTGATCCGCACGGTGCCGGAGGAGGATCTCGACCGCGTCCGCTTCCTGGTCACCACCGGCTGCCATCACGAGCAGCAGCACCAGGAGCTCCTGGTCACCGAGATCAAGCACATCCTCGGCTCGAACGTCCCCGAGCTCCGCGAGCCCTACCGCCCCGGCGTCCCGAACTACGCCCCTCCGGCGCCTGCCCCGCGCTGGCTCGACTTCGCCGGTGGCCTCCACCCCTTCGGCAACCTCGAAGGCGGCTGGTGCTGGGACAACGAGCTGCCCGTCCACAAGGGCTGGCTCGAAGACTTCGCGCTCGCCGACCGCCTGGTCACCAATCGCGAATACCTGGACTTCATGGCGGACGGCGGCTATCGCAATCCGCTCCTCTGGCTCTCCAACGGCTGGGCCAAAGTCCAGGACCAGGGCTGGACCGCGCCGCTGTATTGGGAAGGTGGAGACCAGGACAACGCCTGGCGGATGTGGACCTTGTCCGGCGACCGCGCCGTCGATCCCGCCGAGCCCGTCTGCCACGTCAGCTTCTACGAAGCCGAAGCCTACGCCCGCTGGAAAGGCGCCCGCCTGCCCACCGAAAAAGAGTGGGAGCACGGCGTCCGCACGTCCGGCTTCCCCGGTCCCGAGGCCAACTTCCTGGACACCGGCGCCCTCCATCCCCGGCCCGCCTCCGCGCGCGCCAACGATCCTCCCACCCTCCTCCAGATGGGAGGCGACCTCTGGGAGTGGACCACGAGCCACTACGAGCCCTACCCCGGCTACAAGCCGTTCGCGGGCGCGCTGATGGAATACAACGGCAAATTCATGGACAACGTCCGCGTCCTCCGCGGCGGCTCCTGCGCCACCCCGGCGGACCACATCCGCGCCAGCTACCGCAACTTCTGGGCCGGGGAGACGCGATTCCAGCTCACGGGAATCCGGCTGGCGCGGTAGACTTGACGCCGTCTGGAACGGAGAGACCATGCCCCATCTGCGAGCTGACCGCGATGCTCGGCGGGAAGAAGGTCGATCTGCGCACACCGCAAGATCTCAGCCGGCATTTCCGGGCAAAGGTCCTGCGGACCGCCGAGCTGCAATATGCGGGATGAAGACCGCGTCCGCCTCTTCCACATGATCGAGGCTGCCGAAGCGGTGGCGCAGTTCGTCGATGGCCGCAGCCGTGAGGATTTGGATCGGGATCGCTCGTCAGCTACCACAACTTCTGGGCCGGGGAGCGCGTGAGCCTGGTCAGGCCAGCCAGTTCACAAGCTCCGAGGTTCGGATGGCCAGGAGGAGATCGGTGAACCGAAGCGACGGATAGTAGGTGCGGCACAATGTGTCGAAATACAAGCGCGCCTCATCCGAGCGATCCAGCAGCGACGCTGACTCGCCAAGTAGGTAGAGAGCATTCTTGTGCCCGTGAGAAGGAGCAGTTGTCACGGACGCGAGGGCGAGACTTCCCTGTGCATAGGCGCGCTCGGGTTCTCGCAGCTCAAGATAGGTAAATCCGCTATTCAAGTGCAGGCTGCCGTGGTAAAGCGGGAATCTCGTGTCGACCGGGCTCGCGGATTCGACGAAGGATCTGGCCGCCGTTCGACAGCCGAGGAGTGCGTTCGCATAGGCTATCGCGCCCCAGGCGAGCTCAATCGGCGCCTCATCATGCATCCAGATGTCGCAAGCGTCGTGAAAGTGCGGCAGTGCCTCGCGCGGTTCTGACTGTGCCAGGAGAGCAACGCCGAGAAGGTAGTGCCCCGCTCCGATGCGTGCCCTGGGGGCGATGGTCAAGGCAATTCGGGCATAGAACGTAGCATGCCTTGCTTTCTGGAGATACCGGTAGTGTCGCGTGAGACTCTGTGCCGCCAGGTACTTGGTCAGAGGGTCCTGAGTAGTTGCCAGAAGGCCGCGGAGTGTGTCGACGGGAGTCTCGGTGGGCGCAACCTCCAAGCGCACACTGACCGCGTTGACGAGCGCTCGATCTGCCATTTCCTGCTGTCCAGAGGACCGGGCCTGTTGATAAAGGCTCTCGAAGAGATCCGCCGCGGCCGATGGATCGCCAGCCCATAGGTGCGATCGGGCCGCTTCGAGAGTTTCTTCAAACGTCACCATGGCGCAGTCAGCCTTCGCCACCTTTCAATATTTATATGCAGCTCAATCTTTCAGACGCCGCCCATATATTATGTCAACTCTGCCGACGAGTACAGACGATCCCCCATGGCGCGAACGAACAAACCTGATATCCCTGACATTGCCCTCCGCCGCCGGCCAGCGCGGCATCCACATCCTGCAGCGCCTGGCGCAGGAGGGGCTTCTCTGCTTCGCCGCCCGCCAGGGATGTGGAGCCCTCACCATCTCCCACCGCTTGGCTGCTGCCGCCCTTCGACGAGTACACCGTCGCCTACAGAGACCGCAGCGCCGTGCTCGACCCGGCCCAGGGAAGAGCCCTGATCTCCACCAACGGCATCTTCTATCCGGCGATCGTCCTCGACGGCCGGGTGGCAGGTACCTGGAAGCGCACCATCGCGAAGGGGGCCGTGACGATCACCCTGTCCCCCTTCGCCCCGCTGAAGAAGAAAGAGCGACAGGCCATCGCCGCGGCGGCCGAGCGGTACGGCGCCTTCCTCGGCATGCCCACCGGCCTGGCTTAACCGATCCGGTTTGCCTGATCTTTGCCCTCAAGCCCCGCGGCGGACCGAGGCGAGGATCTCGGAGGTGACGTCCTTGCCACCGCCGGAGTTCACCACCAGGGCCTGGATCGTATAGATCGGCCCCCAGGGGATGCCCCACCAGCCGGCCACCAGCGACAGGAGCGTGAACGGCAGCCCCTTCGTGAAAGCGCTCTGGCCCGGGCGGATGTAATAAATGTCCGAAGCGCGCTTGAAGGTGATGACGAGGACGGAGATGCAATACTGGAACATCACGAACTTGGCCCCCTGCTGGACCTCCGACTCGATCAAGCCGGAAGGTAGCCCCTCGATCCCCTGGATCTTCATCCAGCTCTCCTTTTGCGTGGTTGTGAGGCGCCATTATCTCACACCCACCCCACGAGCCGGGAGAGCACCGGCTGCTTCGGATTCGGGGTCTCCGGGCGATGGAGGGCTCAGCTCGCCGGAGAGCGCTCGAGGCCCAGGCCTGGAAGAACGTCGTCTGGAGATCCGCTCGTCCACCACATGTCGTTGTCGGCAATCCGATAGCATGCTTCGGCAAACAGGCGTCGCTGATTTTCGGTGAAAGTTCGATCTGTCGCAGCCTGCGCGGCAAGAGCCCACACCCGAACCTTTAAAGTTTCATCGGAGCACCGACCGACAAGAGCGATCAGGCGGGCCACCACATGCCGGCAGCGATAAAGATGCCCCTTCGCGACCAATTTTTCGACAAAGTCAATGAGGGGGTGCAGGTTCTGTGGTGTCAATGACTCGACAGACAACAGAGATTGGCACGCGGTGACGCAACTGGCGATGAGAGCCACCACCTCCACTGCGGCTATGGGGAGAGGTCCGGGCTGATTCAAATACTGCAGGAAGGCAAAGTGCACCGCATCTTCGAGCTGCTGTGGTCGGGTAGACTTAGGAGGCAAGTCCGCTGCGAGGCGGCGAAGCACTTCGAAAGAAACAATGCTACACCCCGTATTGCGGCGTATGCACTCCAGCAGCGTATCGGTCAGCGTTGCCACAGCTCCTCGGGCGACTTCACCTGGCTCTCCGAGGAGACGCAAGAGGATGCGGTTCCGCATGCCAGTGTGACGTAATCCAGGCCCGAGGATGCGCAGTTTGTCCGTCATGAGACTGAGCAATTCCTCACGCTCCCGCCGACTCAGTGTCGAAGCACTCAGGAAAACATCGAGATGGGACGAGAAGCGTGTATTGCCTATGTTGGATCGGAACCAACTCATGGTAATCGGATAGGGTGATTCACGCGGTGCTTCCGGAGGAAAGAGCTCCGATGGCTCTTCCGGCTCGCTAGAAAGAGGCTCGTCCCGGATCTCGCAGACCTCCATCGTGAGCTCTCGCAATCTCGTTTCCGTCGAGTCAAGGACGGCCAGGAGCTCTCGTCCTATCGTTGTTCGCTTCTTCGCGGGCAAACGGGGGAGGTCGTGGGAAAGATATCCCTCGAGATAGGTACGGGCATCGCCCTCCAAGCCGGCCAAGCTAGCTCCGGCTTCCCTCCGTACCCAGCGGTCGGCATCACCCAGCGCCTGCACCACTGCCTCGATCGCTTCCGGGTTGTCGATTCTGGCGAGAGCTTGTACGGCCGAGCGACGGATCCACTTGTGCTTATGCATGAGCAAAGAGCGCAACATATGGAGGCCGGACTCACCGAGGCGTGACAGCGCGTGGACGGATGCTTCGAGATCAGCACCCGCATCGAGTGTGGCCGCCAGCACGTCAACGAGATCCTTCTCGAGCTTTGCTTTGACCTCCATGCTTTCGGTAATCGCGGCGGTCAGCTCGGTGGCCAGGAACGGATCCTTGCGCATGACCGGCACCAGGACCATCACTGGCGGCGCCAGATCGAGCAGGATCGACAGGACTTCGTCGATCGATCGGCTGGTGCGGATTCCTTCGGTGAGCTCGGGTGGTGGGACCATTTCCTCGATCCCGTGAGGGTGGGCGCGCAGAGACTCCGCACCAAAATACTCCAGCAGCATCTGATGAGTGAACTGGACGAAGCGGCCATTCTTGGTGGTATGCACCAAGCTGGCGTCCTGCATGAGCTGGAGCATTCGATCCACAGGTGGCTGCGTCGGAAGATGTTTGACCGCGAAGGTCGAGGTGCACAGAGGTCGATGCGCCGCGGCGGATCATGGCGATCGCCAGCTCGCTGCATGCGCTCATCAGGGAGTGGAACGACAACTCGCCGGTGGTCCCTTTGCGACGCTCCCGGTCCCACAGGGACTCGACGAGCAGTTGAAACAACCTGCCCCGGCTCGGCGGAGGTGCCTGGCCTGTGCGCTCATAGACATAGCAGAGAAGCCGGAGGAGATAGGGGTTGCGAGCCAAATGGCTGAGCCGGCGCGCCGCCACAGGCCCCTTCGGTTCCCAGATGAGATCCGACAGGAGGGCATCCGCCCGCTCACCGAGGTAGTTACGGATGAAGGTCTCGACGCGCCGGTCGTCCAGAGGATGCAGCACCACGGTGGGCATGGCGAGCTTCGTTCCGGCTTCGTAGCGCTGGCGACGGCTGGCGATTACGACGGGAACCTCTGGATTGGCCAGTGCCCACCTGGCGATGGCGCCGAGTCTCGGCTCATAAAGGTCTTCGTCGAGCTCGTTGAGCTCGTCGAGCAGGAGCAGCAACCGCCGTGTCGGAACGGATTGGAGGGCGCGAACGGTCCGTTCATGGACGATGAGCGTGCCGAGATCGGAAATGCCCTCGGGCCATTGAGTGAGGTGGATGAAGAGGGGCACCGGAGCTTCCGGGTCGGAGCGCAGGCGCCTGCAGGCCTGGAGCTCCAGATCGCGCAAGAACGTCGTCTTGCCGGCACCCGGCTCGCCGAGTGCGACGAGTTGCGTGAACCTGTCGACGGCGAGCTCGGCGGTCTCGAGCTCCTCCGCTGCCGGCGGGCTGTTGAACAGACGGCGATCGACGACGTCGAAGGAAGGCGGGCGCAAGCTGCGCTGTGCATCCGCCGGCGGCACGGGCTCATGCCCTTCGACGGTTGCCCGCAGGCTCACGTAAGACTGCTCGAAGGAAGGGCTCAGCTCGGCCAGCACCGAACGCACATGGTCGTGGATCGCCAAGTCTGACGGTGTCTCGCCCCGCGCGGTGGCTCCGGCAACCGCCGCACGGCGGTCCAAGAAGCTCTTGACGGAGACCGAGAGCTCGTTGGCGAGGCTCTCGGGCGTAGCGAAATAGGCGCAGAGGTGGGCCTGCTCCAACTCGTTGCGCAGCCGTCGGATCGCTCCATCGTCTCCGGCCCGATGCGAATCCATCTGGCTGGGCGGCCATGGCGCCGCTGGATCGAGCAGGAAGATCAATCGCTCCACATTGTGCTGCCCTGCCTCGCGGTATTCGAGCTCGGGGAAGGATTGTTCCTGACCCGGTGCGATCGACCCATACCGCCAGGCGAAGAGACCGACGTAGAGATCCGAGCTGCGCACATCCTGGAGGCAGCGCTCGAGCGAGCGCCTCTCTTCTGCGCTGTAGGTCTCCATGGCGACAACCTCGAACCCCAGCTTTTCCAACTGGTCTCGCGCCGCTCGGCGGTGCAGCTTCAGATCCTCGAAGCTCGAGGAGAGATAGACTCTCTGTCTTGGTTTATCCATCCTTATACTGCTCATTGATGCCCTGACCCGATATTACCCCCAGTCTGGCCGGCGAGGGGCCTTCCGCGTCACCCTCTCAGATCTCAATGCGGTCTGGTGAAGGAGAGGTGAGTGATGAGCGGTCGCTGCCTCGCACCGGCTACCCCCTGATCATCGCGGCCCCAGGACAAACCGAGCGCCCTCGTGGCGGAGCATCTCGAACGGCGTCATGCACTTGATGTCGAGGCCGAGGCAGGCGTTGGGAATCTTGATCTTCCTCGTCGAGCTGGACGGGACCTCGTGCGTGACGAGCGTGTGCCCGTGGGTGAGAGCGTGGGCCACCAGGTAGTAGTCCGCCACCTGCAGAAACGTGTTGACGGCGGCAGGTTCGTAGCTTTGCTCCGTCGCCCAATGACTGACCTCGCCGAGAGCGGGGAGCATGGCGGAGTCCGGCTTGAGGAAGAAGCCGTGGCCGCGCTGCTGTGCCCAAACAGAAAGCTCGTCGTCGCCGGCATCAATCTCGTCTCCTACCTTCTCGATACTGAAAATCAGCTTGGCTGCATTGCCCTGGACCAGCCAGTCCCAGAACGCAGGACAGAAATCGAGGCCATAGTGAAGGTTCTTCGCCTGGATGAAAACGTTGGCGTCGAGAAGGTACGGCATCAGGCCATCCTCAGGCTGCGCCCGAGCTCGTGGAAGGTCGAGAGCTTCGAGAAGCCCAGCATGCGGAGGGAGTCGCGATACAACGTCTGGCCCTCGAGCGTGCTGCCGACGAGGGCGCGGGCGAAACGCTTGCTCACCCGCGCTGCCAGGGTCAGGTAGAAGTCGCCGCCGCTCCCCCTTGGCATCGCACGCAGCCGTTCCAGCTCCTCATGATAAGCCTCCCAGAGCTGTTCCCGCGTGAGGCCCCCGGCGTCGTGAATGCGGCGCAGGATGACCAGCGTGCTGACTTTGAATCGGCGCGCCAAGCGGCCGGTTTCTCCGCGGAGGTCTGCGTCTTTCTGATACTCCTCTCGCAGGATGGCAAGCGGCACCAGGAGCTCCGCGGCGACCTGGTTGCACCAGATCTCTACGTTGTGGGATGGCGACGAGATCGGTGCGGTGTCGGAGAGGGCGGACCGGCCGAGCCAGATGTGGGCAAGCTCGTGCGCAAGCGTGAACATCTGCGCCGCCTTCGTGTCCGCGCCGTTGATGAACACGAGCGGCGCGAGATCGTCGGCCAGGGCGAATCCCCGGAACTCGCCCGGGTCGAGCTTGCGCTGGTTATTGCTGCCGACGACGCCACTCACCATCACCAGCACGCCCAGTGCGTCCGCCTGCTCGATGAAGCGGCGCAGCGAGTCGGTCCAGGTGCGGAGCTGCCGGCGCTCCTCGAGATCGAATCCAAGAGCGCTCCGGAGGCTCGCCGCAGCCGATTCGACATCGCTGGTCAATTGCTTGGAGCCGACAAACGGCAGGGTGGCTTCGCCGGTGGAGCGCGCGAAGTCGCGATACCATTCCTGCCGCTGCTGGCAGATGTAGATCGTTTCCAGCAGGTCCGGACTCGGGTGCGCGACATGCTTGCTGCCTACGGTGCGGAAGTCCGGAATCGGAATGTGCTCGACGGGTATCTTCTGAAGAAACAGGTAGCCGACCGGCGTATGCGTGGCCTTGGCGAAGTGCTCGAGCTGATTGAGTGTGGGGTGCTCCTCCCCGCGTTCCCAGGCTTCGAGCTGTGGAAACTGCCGCGCCAACGAGCCGAGGCCCAGCCCGCCACGCTCACGGGCCCAGCGTAGCAATTCCGGCCTCACCTCCACACGCATCAGCGCGGTCTCCTTGGGTCGCGACAGCTCGGCATCGAGCCTAGTATGGTCGGACCAGGTCGTTATTGGCAATCCACTTGCAGTTTCGTGGGCAGCGTGTCATCCCCCACCCCGCCGCCCGGGAGCTCCCCACCCCCCCGGGTCTGGCCGGCGAGCGGCCTCTCGCGTCACTCTCGGTGTCGATGAACGACCAGCCCCTCCTGGAAACCCTCGTGGAAGACCGCGAGGCCGAGCTTCTCGCCGCCTCCCCGGAGTACGCCTCCACCCGGGCGCTCGACGACCTGCGCGCCACTGAGCTCGCCCGTCTGGACCGTCTGGGTCACGTCTATCTCGACTACACCGGCGGCGGCCTGTACCCCGAGTCGCTGGTCCGCCGCCACGGCGAGATGCTCCTCGGCGGCGTGCTCGGCAATCCGCACAGCTCGAATCCCACTTCCATGGCGACCACGCGCTGGGTGGACGCCTGCCGCCGCCGTGTGCTCGATTTCTTCCGCGCCGCGCCGGACGAGTACGAGGTGATCTTCACCGCCAACGCCAGCCACGCTCTCAAGCTGGTCGGCGAGTCCTATCCCTTTTCCCCCGGCGACGAGTTTCTCCTCACTTTTGACAATCACAATTCGGTCAACGGCATCCGCGAGTTCGACCGCGCGCGCGGCGCCCGCACCACCTACATTCCCTTGACGCCGCCAGAAATGCGAGTGGTGGGCGGAGATCTCGATCCGTTCTTCGCCCGCGCCCGGCCGGGTGGCAACAACCTTTTCGCTTTTCCCGCGCAGTCCAACTTCTCGGGCGTACAGCACCCGCTCACCTGGATCGAGACCGCCCAGGCGCAAGGCTGGGACGTCCTCCTCGACGCCGCCGCCTTCGTGCCCACCAACCGTCTGGACCTCTCGCGCTGGCATCCGGACTACGTCGCCCTTTCCTTCTACAAGATGTTCGGCTACCCCACCGGCGTCGGCGCCCTGATCGCGAGAAAGCCCGCCCTGGCCAAGCTGCACCGCCCCTGGTTCGCCGGCGGCACCATCGCCGTCGCCTCCGTGCAGGCCGACCGCCACACCCCCGCGGCAGGCTCCGCCGCCTTCGAGGACGGCACGCCGAATTACCTCGCGTTGCCTGCCGTGACGCTTGGCCTCGACCTTCTGGAGTCCGTCGGCATGGAAACTATTCATTGCCGCGTCCGCTGCCTCACCCGCTGGCTCCTCGCGCGTCTCGAAGAGCTACGCCACGGCAACGGCGTCCCCCTCGTCGCCCTCTATGGTCCGCGCACGGACGCCATGCGGGGCGGCACGCTCGCCCTCAACTTCCGCGACGCGCGCGGCCGCCTCCTCGATCACCAGACCGTCGAGCAGAGAGCCAACCGCCACCGCATCTCGCTCCGCACCGGCTGCTTCTGCAACCCCGGCGCCGGCGAGCTCGCCCTCGGCCTCACCCGCTCCGAGATCGTCACCTGCTTCCGCCAGAGCGCCGAAACCATGACCTACGAAGACTTCCGGCACTGCATCCACCACGAAGGCACCGGCGCCGTGCGCGTCTCGCTCGGCCTGGCCTCCAATTTCGCGGACGTGGAGGCGTTCTTGCGGTTCGCGGAAGGGTTCGTGGAGGGGTGAGAGGTTTGCCTCCTCCAGGGAGACAGCGTATGCTTAAGCGTCAACTGAACGACAAGCAATGCTGCCTTCACTTCGGTTTTTCCGGGATCCCCTGACCTCCGCGACACTTGGTGCCGGGGCGGTGGCCCTTCTGTTGCTCGGGGTTTCCGGACGGATGGTCTCCGATGCCGAGCACAGGGCCAAGGACCTGCTGCCGCTCAGCGAGGACGTCGGCCTGCGGATCAGCGCCGCGCATGTGTGGGCGGAGGATAAGATCGCCGGCGATTCGCGGATCGACGTGCGGCGCCAAGTGTTCGGCAACATCGACGGCGCGCTCCAGCTCCTCGCCGCGGCGGTCCGGGAAGATGCCCGGGCGCACAGCTCCTCCTTCATCGAGAGCCCGGCGGAGATGGCTGCGCTGCGCCGGCAGCTCGCACAGCTCGAGAAGCTCGTCGCAGGGTGGCGGCGGCTCACGGAGCGCCGGCTGGCGAGCGGTCCCCGGGGCGGTTCCGGGAGCACGCTGGACCATGAATTCGACCTCTCCTATGAGGAGATCATCGCCCTCACCCAGGCGCTCTCCGCCCAGGCACGGGCGCAGGTCGAGCTGCAGTTCGGCCGGGTGAGGCTGCTCAATTATCTGATCGCCGGGTGCATCTTCCTTCTCTTCGGAGCGCTCGCCGTTCTCGCGCGCCGCAGCGGCGTGACGGGTGAGCAGCGGCGCGAGGAGCTGGAGGCGTTCGCCGCGGCGCGGACGATGGAGCTGCGCGAAAGCGAAGAGCGGCTGCGCGCCGTCGTGGTCTTCGCCAGGGAGGCCATCATCACGCTCGGCGAGCGCGGCAGCATCGAGTCGTTCAACTTCGCCGCCGAGCAGCTCTTCTGGTATACGGAGGCCGAGGTGCTCGGGCACAGCGTCGCCATGCTCATGCCCTCTCCTCTCCGCGAGGAGCACGACGCCTACCTGGCCATCCACGGCGTCACCGCGGTGCGCCACCAGGTCGGCCTCACCAGCGAGGTCGTGGGCCTGCGCAAGGATGGCAGCGAGTTTGAAATGGAGGTCTCGGTGAGCGAGCTCACGCTCGGCACCAGGCACGTGTACACGGGAATCCTGCGCGACATCACCGAACGCAAGGAGAGCCAGAGGTTGCTCCTGGTGGCCAAGGAAGAGGCCGAACGGGCGGCCCAGGCGAAGAGCGATTTCCTCGCCAACATGAGCCACGAGATCCGCACGCCGCTGAACGCGGTGATCGGCATGACGGGGCTGCTGCAGCGGACGTCCCTGGACGCGGAGCAGGCGGACTATCTGGAGACGGTGCGGACGAGCGGGGAGGCACTGCTCTCGGTGATCAACGACATCCTCGATTTTTCGAAGATCGAAGCCGGCCGGCTGGAGCTCGAGACGGCGAGCTTCTCGGTGCGTCTCTGTGTCGAGGAGGTGCTCGATCTGGTCGCCGCGGCGGCGACCGCCAAGGAGCTCGAGCTGGTCTACGAGGTGGGCAAGAACGTCCCGGAAGCGCTGCTCGGCGATCTCGGCCGGGTGCGGCAGGTGCTGCTCAACCTGATGAGCAACGCGGTGAAGTTCACCGCGCACGGCGAGATCGAGGTGATCGTCTCGGCCGAGAAGGAGGAGGGAGATCTGTGGCGCGTGCATTTCGCCGTGCATGACACCGGCATCGGCATCCCCGCCGACCGGATGGACCGGCTCTTCCAGTCGTTCTCCCAGATCGACGCCTCGACCACCCGCCGCTTCGGCGGCAGCGGCCTGGGGCTCGTCATCTCCAAGCGGCTGGCGCAAGCCATGGGCGGCGGTCTGGAGGTCGAGTCGAAGGACGGCTTCGGCTCGATTTTCCACTTCAGCCTCGCCGCCGCCGCGGCGCCTGCCGCGGAGGGCATGGCCCGCCCGGGCCCGGCCCCGGAGCTCGCCGGCAAGCGGCTGCTGGTGGTGGATGACAGCGCGGCCAACCGGCGGATCCTCACCGCCTGGTGCGCCGGCTGGGGCCTCGCGGTGTGCGCGGCGGAGTCGCCGCAGAGAGCTCTCGAATGTCTGGAGGCCGGCTCGCCCTTCGACCTCGCCATCCTCGACATGCACATGCCGGACATGGACGGGCTCGAGCTCGCCCGGGCGATCCGCCGGCTCGCAGGCCCGCCGCGGGCGCTCCCCCTGGTGATCCTGAGCTCTCTCGGCCACCACCTCACCGGGGACGACGCGCATCTGTTCGCCGCGCAACTGACGAAGCCGGTGCGGATGGCGGCCCTGCGGACGACTCTGGCCACCGCTCTCGGCGCGCCGGCCCTGCACGTAGCCACACCGGCTGCCCCGCCGCCCGCCGCGTGGCTCCCTGCGCCAGGCCTGCGCATCCTCCTCGTCGACGACAACCCGGTCAACCAGAAAGTGGGCACGCGGATCCTCGCCCGCCACGGCGCCCGCGCCGACGTCGCGGCCAATGGCCTGGAGGCGCTGGAGGCCATCGCCCGGCAATGCTACGACGTGGTGCTGATGGACGTGCAGATGCCGGAGATGGACGGCTTCGAGGCCACCCGGCAGATCCGCGGCCGGCAAGACTGGACGCAGCCCTGGATCGTGGCGATGACGGCGGGAGCCCTCGAAGGGGACCGCGAACGCTGCCTCACGGCCGGCATGGACGACTATGTCAGCAAGCCGGTGCGCGTCGAAGATCTGATGGCCGCTCTGCGCCGCTGCGAGGACAACCGATGACACCAACTTCCCTGCGGTCTCTCCGCGATCCCCTGACCTCTTCGACACTCGCCGCCGGGGTGATCGCCCTTCTGTTGCTCGGCCTTTCCGGCTGGCTGGCCTACGACACCCAACGCCGGGCCGGAGAGCTGCTGCCGCTCAGCGAGGCCGTCGGCCTGCGGATCAGCGCCGCGCATCTGTGGATGGAGGAGAAGATCGGCGGCGATGCGCAGATCGACGTCCCAATCCAGGTCTTCGGCAATATCGACGGCGCGGTCGAGCTCCTCGCGGCGGCGCGAAAAGGAGCGTCTCCCGGCCTTCTCGAAAGCCGGGCTGAGGCGGCAGCGCTACGCCGGCAGCTCACGCGCCTGGAGCGGCTCATCGTCGTCTGGCGGCGGATCACCGAGATCCGTCTGCGGAGCGGGTCCGGCGGCGGAATCGGGAGCCCGATGGATCACCAATTCGACATCGACTTCCAGGAGATCATCCGGCTCACCCGGGAGATCTCCGCCCAGGCGCGGGCGGAGGTCTCGCGGGAATTCGGCCACATGTTGCTCCTCAATGGGCTGAACGCCGCGTGCATCTTCCTCCTCTTCGGAGCGCTCGCCGTCTTCGCGCGCCGCAGCCGCGCGGCGAGCGAGCAGAAGGGCGATGAGCTCGAGGCGTTCGCCGCCGCGCGCACGGCCGAGCTGCGCGACAGCGAGGAGCGGCTGCGCGCCGTGCTCGGCGGCGTGGTGGACCCGATCATCACGATCGGTCAGCGCGGGACCATCCAGTCGTTCAACCGTGCCGCCGAGCAGCTTTTCGGCTACTCGGAGGCCGAGGTGATCGGACGTAACGTCTCTCTCCTCATGCCGGCCCCCCACCGCGAGCAGCACGACGGCTACCTGGAGAGCTACGAGAGAACCGGCGTGCGCAAGATCATCGGCATCGGCCGCGAGGTCGCGGGGCTGCGCAAGGACGGCAGCCAGGTCCCCCTCGACCTCTCGGTGAGCGAGATCACGTTCGGCGGCCAGCCGCTGTTCACCGGCATCCTGCGCGACATCACCGAGCGCAAGGAGAGCCAGCGGTTGCTCCTGGAGGCCAAGGAGGTGGCCGAGCGGGCCGCGCAGGCGAAGAGCGATTTTCTCGCCAACATGAGCCACGAGATCCGCACGCCGCTGAACGCGGTGATCGGCATGACCGGCCTGCTGCTGGGGACACCGCTGGACATGGAGCAGAGAGACTACGTGGAGACGGTGCGGACGAGCGGCGAAGCTCTCCTCTCCGTCATCAACGACATCCTCGATTTTTCGAAGATCGAAGCCGGCCGGATGGAGCTCGAGCAGGAGAGCTTCTCCGTGCGGCTCTGCGTCGAGGAAGTGCTCGACCTCGTCGCCGCCGCGGCCACCGCCAAAGGGCTCGATCTGGTCTACGACGTCGGCGCCGAGGTGCCGGAAGGGCTGCTCGGCGACCTGGGCCGGGTACGGCAGGTGCTGCTCAACCTGATGAGCAACGCGGTGAAGTTCACCGCGCAAGGCGAGATCCAGGTGATCGCCTCGGCGGAAGAGGTGGCGGCGGGAGACGGATTGTGGCGCGTGCGCTTCTCCGTGCACGACACCGGCCTCGGCATTCCCGCCGACCGGATGGATCGGCTCTTCCACTCGTTCTCCCAGGTCGACGCCTCGACCACCCGCCGCTTTGGCGGCAGCGGCCTGGGTCTCGCCATCTCCAAACGGCTGGCCGAGGCCATGGGCGGCGCGATGACGGTCGAATCGGAAGCCGGCCGCGGCTCGACGTTTCACTTCACCCTCGTGGCGGCCGCGGCGGCGCCGCCGCCGGGTGCTTCCCTCCTGGATCCGGCTCCCATGCTCGCCGGCAAGCGGCTCCTGGTGGTGGACGACAACGCCACCAACCGGCGCATCCTCACCGCCTGGTGTACCGGCTGGGGTCTCCGGGTGCGCGCGGCGGAGTCGCCGCGGACGGCTCTCGAGTGGCTGCGGGACGGCCCGCCGTTCGACCTCGCCCTCCTCGACATGCACATGCCGGAGATGGACGGGCTCATGCTGGCCCGCGAGATCCGCCGGCTGGACGGCCCGGCACGGACGCTCCCGCTGGTGATGCTGAGCTCTCTCGGCGACCGGCACTCCGGGGAGAATGCCCTGCTCTTCACCGCGCAACTGACGAAACCGGCGCGGAACGCAGCCCTCCAGGCCGCCCTGGCCGCCGCCCTCACTCCGGGGTCCCAGCCATCCGCCGCCGCGCCGGCCGCCATCCCCATCGCCGCCTGGCGTCCGCGGGGAGATCTGCGGATTCTCCTCGTCGAAGACAACCCGGTCAACCAAAAGGTAGGCACCCGCATCCTCTCCCGCCACGGCGTCCTCGCCGACGTCGCAGCCAATGGCCTCGAGGCGCTGGAAGCCACCGCGCGCCAGCCCTACGACGTGGTGCTGATGGACGTGCAGATGCCGGAGATGGACGGCTTCGAAGCGACCCGCCGCATCCGCGGCCGGGAAAATTGGACGCAGCCCTGGATCGTGGCGATGACCGCGGGAGCCCTCGAAGGGGACCGCGAGCTCTGCCTCGAAGCCGGCATGGACGACTACGTCAGCAAACCCGTGCGCGTCGACGACCTGATGGCCGCGCTACGCCGCTATGAGGAGACGCACGCGGTGGCCTGAGGAGACTACTGTAGGATCTCCTGGGTTAAAATTCCCGCCGGGAGATATCTTGTGACGAATCCAATGGACGCAGTGACCGAGCTTCTTCGCGGTGCCCAGAAGGAATGCGGCTGGAGCACCGCCGAGCTGGCCCGCAAGGCCGGTCTGTCTCCCGAGGAGGTCGACGCCTATGAAGCCGGCGGCGCCGATCTCTCCCCGGACGCCGCGACCAAGATCCTCCGTGTCCTGCCCACGCCCACCTTCGAGCCGAAGAACCACGCCCAGCCGCCGCAGTATGTGCTCGACCAGATGGACGCGAGGATGCTCGAGCTCGAGGCCGCTCTGCGCATCGACGAGGGCCGCCTCCGGGACGCTCTCACTCTGCTCAACCGAGCCTTCTCCCTGGACCCTCGCCCGGAGCGGAGAGGCCGCCTTCTCCTCACCAAGGGGGAGGTCCTCGGTGCCCTGCACCGGGAAGAGCACGCACTGGAAGCTCTCGCCCAGGCCGCAACCTGTCTCGATCCCGAGGAGGAGCCGGAGCTCTGGCTGCGCCTCCGCCTGGAGCAGGTCGACCTGCTCTGCACAGGCCGGCGGCACGCCGAGGCCACGGCCTGGTACAGCGAGGCCGGTGAGCTGGCAACCCGTGTCGGACGCGACAAGGAACGGCGGAGAGCGCGCCTGCTGGGAGGCTGGATCGCCGCCGCCGCGGGCCGCACCCAGGAAGCCCTCGACCTCCTGCGCGGAGTCCGTGACGAGCTCGACGCCATCCACTACCTTTTCGACGCCACCGCGGTGGAAATCGACATCGCGGCCCTCCTCGCCGAGCAAGGGCTCGCCGCGGAAGTCACGGCTCTGGCCGACCCGCTGGAAAGCCGCATGAAGAAGATCCCCAAGGACGCCTGTACCCCCCTCAAAGTCTTCTGCTGGGCCGCCCGGCGCGGCACCCTGACCGCCGAAATGGCCCGCCGGCTCGCCGCCGAATTCCGCCAAGCCGGCGGCCGTCTCACGCGGCCTTACGAGATTCCCGTCTGAGAGAGCGTCGCGCTGTTGAACCTTCAGGTCCAGCTCCGCACAGGCCCAAGCCCAGTTAGGCCGATTGGTCGCTCAGTTGAAGAACGGAATCGAGATCCTGATTACCTGCGACGGCTTGCCTGTAGCCCGTCTTCTCCCAGCCGTACCGGCTGATCGCGTACCGGGCAGTGCCGAAGGCCTGTTCACCGTACCCGACGACTTCGATGCTCCAGTCGAGGATTTCCACGAGTACATGGGAACCTCATAGGCCTCCTACATACTGCGGGCGCTGCTGGACACGCACAGCTTTCTCTGGTTTGTCACCCTCAATCCGAAACTCAGCATAGAGGCCAAGCGCCTGATGGCCGCCGGAGACAATGAGCTGCTTCTGAGTGTCGCGTCCGTCTGGGAGATCTCCATCAAGGTGAGCATCGGCCGACTGCCCATTCCTGAGCCACTCGACACGTTCATTCCCCGGCAGCTCCAAATCAATCGGATCGGTTTGTTGCCGATCGAGCCCAGCCACACTTTCGAAGTGTCCCGCCTGCCCTTTCATCACCGGGATCCCTTCGACCGCTTGCTGATCGCCCAAGCGCTGGTCGAAGGCTTACCGATCGTAGGCGTTGATCCTGCTTTCGACAGCTACCCGATCAAGCGCCTTTGGTAGACTTCCCTGCGGTGCCTGTGCCGCCTGGCGCCGAGCACGGTCCTGGCCTCCTGGACGCGCACCCTGGCGGGCATTCCGCCGAACGCCCGCTCCGTCGTGATCAACCTGACCATCGTTGCGCCCACCGGCCAAGGACAAGCCGTCGCCTACCCGGGAGACGCAATCACTCCCGGAACGAGCACCATCAGCTTCACACCAGGAGTCATTGGCAGGAGTCTGAGCAACCGTTCCGCGTGGAGGGCGGTGCCGGCAGCCTCATGTCTGGTTATAAACAGCGGTCTCACCCTGCGTGTCGAAAATCAACTCGCTCGGCGGGCCCAGGGGCTGGACGTCGGGGTCTATGCCGGTCAGGTTGCGGACCTGGTCTTTGAACCAACGGTCGAAGGGACGGTTGGACTCGGCGTACTCCTGGCCCTTGGCGACGGGATCCCCGGCGATCTCGGTGACGCCGATCACCAGAGGCCCGTGCGGTGTCTCCTGGTAGTGCCAGCTCTCCCGGTCGACTCCAAAGCTCTTGTAGAACGCCTTCGCCTCTTCGCGGCGCGGGCCGGCGAGCTCGGCGGCGAGCTTCCGGATGTCGGCTTCCTTGCCGGGGAGGACAGGATACGTGCGGACGATGAGCGGCATGGGCTCCTCCTTTGGTTGCAGAGATTCTAGGTCGAATCTGTAGCCGAGAGAAAGCCCTCGACTGCGCTCACGAATTCATCTGGCTGGACGAGCGCGGTGACGTGACCGGTGCCCTGGAACGTGCGCACCTCCGCTCCCGGAACCATGGCGCGAAGGTGCGCGCGTTCCGGAGCGCGGACGGCCGGGTCGTCATCGGATTCGATGATCAGGATCTTGCCGTCGAGCCGCGCGAGATCGCTTGGCGCGATGGGAAAGCTGGTGACGCTGTCGAGCATGCACGTGTTCTGGCGCAGGAGAGAGGCTAGAGTGCCGGGAGAATGAATCAGCTCGCGAACGTCCGTCAGCGCGAGCTGGTGCTCCTCCGGCGATCGGTCGAGCAGAGGGCGCAGCATGCGGCGGACCCGCGCCATCATGAGACGGCGCAGGAGCGCACCCGGCAGGGCCTTCCAGATCTTCAAGGCCAGACGGAAACGCCACGCAGCGTCCGGCCGCAGCGCGAACGTGTGTACGAGGATGAGGCGCTGCACGAGCGCCGGATGACGGCGCGCGAGGCACTGGGCGACCCAGCCGCCATAGGAGGAGCCCAACACGGCGGCCCGCTGAATTCCCGCAGCGGCCAACTGGCCGGCGATCGCATCGGTGAGATCGCCCATCCGCGTCGCGTCGGAATAGCTGACCACGATCACCCGGCGAAACGCACCGAGACGGCGCAGCAGCTCTTCCGACGGCTCGAGAAGAGCACCGGGGAGGAGGACGAGGGCGTCGAAATCACTCACCACCCCGCCGATCCCGGCACCCCCTTGAACGGCCCGACCACGTCTTTCGTGATCCATCCCCCATAGAAGCCCCCCGGCTGCGGCTCGGCGCGCTCGCCGTCGACGAGGCAGGTGTCCATGCGGCCGGGATAGAAGGCGATGTAGCCTTTCATCTTCTCGTAGATCTGCGTGGGGAGCGGGTAGAACCAGGCGGCGGCGGTTTCGTGGCGGCCGTTGACGTCGAGGTCGTAGTAGCAGGCGAGGCCCTTCCATTCACACCAACTGTTGTTCGGATTCTCGTGCAGGAATTCCCTGCGCACGTCCTCGGGCGGGAAATAGTAGACCGGCGGATGGCTGGTCTCCAGGACTCGCTTGGCGCGGCGGGTGTCGGCGATGCGGACGCCGTTGAGCCAGACTTCGAGGTGGCGGTCGGTGTCGTCGACGCGCGGCGGACGGGGGTAGTCCCAGACGGATTCCTGACCGGGGCCGGGTTGTTCGGGGGTGACTTCGAGGGGCAGGCGCATACGGCGCGGATTCTATCGGGAAAAGCGTCGGGAAAAGCGTCGGGAAAAGCGCCGGGAAAATCCTGCGTGCCGCGGAGAGAGAAATCCTCCCTCCGCGGCACGCCTCCCCCACTCCTCCTCTTTTACCGCCGGGCCAGCTCGGGCTCGAGCTGCTCGGCAGGCTTGTACGGATCGACCGGCTTGATGAGGCTTTCCGGCGTCAGGTTCTGCTTCCTGGCCTCGTCGACGAGGGTGTTCTTGGTCTCCCGGCCGATGGCCTTGGCTTTGTCGACCAGGCTCTCGGCGGTCAGCCCCTGGGCCTGGGCTTCGTGCTTGAGGGTCTCGACGGCGGACTCGGCGACGTGCTTGCCCTTCTCCAGGACTTCCTGGCCGGTCTCTTTCGCTTTGTCGAGAAGATGATCGCGGGTTTCGCCGAGCAGCTCGTCTTCCTTGTCGGTCGAGGGGAGCGAGAAGCCGGCGATGGCGCCGAGGGTGAGGACGGCGGCACCGATGGCGAGGGGGTTCTCCTCCATCATCTGCCAGAAGCCGGTCTTCGCCTTGCGGGTCTGGGATTTCGCCTTCTTGCGGAGCTGGGTGGCCTTTTCATGGGCGGTTTCGCTCAGCTCGGAGGCGCGGTCTTTCACGGTATCGGTCAGGTCGTGGACTTTCTCGCGCGCCGTGCCGGCGGCGTCCTTGATGGTGTCGACGGCGTTACCGGCGGCGTCCTTGACGGCGCTCGCGGCGGAGGCGAGACGGCCCTTTTCCAGGTCCTCGTCGAAGTAGCTGGAGCGGTAGTCGACGTCAAGGTTGTCGTAGCCGGCGAAGCGGCTCTCGACGCTGTCTTTGGAGCGCGTGCGCTCGACGAGCAGCCAGCCGAGGCCGACGCCGATCATGGTCGCCGGCAGCGGATGCTGGCGGGCGAGGCTCCAGAGCTTGCCGGCGCCGACGGAGGAGCCGCCTTTGGTGTAGCGCCAGGCTTCCGCGAGGAGCTGGCTGGGAGTGAGCTTCTGGTCGAGGGCGTCGAAGGTGCTGTCCATCTCGGCCCGGGTGCGTTCTATGTCAGCGCGGATCTCGTCGGACGAGCCGCTGGTCACTGAATCCGTGATTTCAGCCATGCTGTGTTCTCCTTCAAGCTTTCGGTGATCTGCGTGGGGGCCATACGTTCCTGCTTGAGCGCGGCGGCGGCTTTCTTGATCATTCCGTATCCGATGACGGCGAGGACGATGCCGACGATCAGAGGGGCAAGCCAGACGGCGACGCCGGGGGACATCAACTGAGACAAGAGCGAGGTGAGACCGAAGACGACGGCGGCGAGAAGCGCGAGGACACCGGCGAAGGCGACCCCACCACCCACCGCGAGCTCGCCGAGATTGGCGCCGACGCGCGATGCCTTCTCGGACATCTCGACTTTGGCGAGCTGGACTTCCTTCCGCAAGAGCATGCCGCTCTCGTCGCGGAGCTCACGGAGGATCTGGCCGAGAGAACGCTCTTCCGCGACCGGCATGGTCAAACTCCCAGAGGCCGCGTGTAGGGCCGGGGCGCCTGATAGGCCGGCTGACTCCCCAAGGAGCCGGCGCCGGTCGAGCTGACGTTGGTCCGGAGAGGAGCGCCACCGCTCCGCGGATAGCTTTGACCGGCAAACACAGTGCCGGTTTCCAGAGACTCCGCGTCGCCGGAAGCCTTGAGGAAGCGGGCCAGGAGGAGGCCGGCAAGGAAGGTGCCGCCCAGGAAAAGCTCGGGACGGCGACGCGCGAACGTCTCGGCGTCGCGGACGACCTCTCCGAGCTCGCGGTCGCGGAGGTAGCGGGAAAGACGATCCACCTGATCGGCGGCTTTCCCGGCGTAGCCCCCGAGATCGACCAGATGGCTCTGCTTGTCGCCGAGCTTCTGGCCGAGCTGGTTGCCGGTGTCGCGCAACGCTCCGGCGAGACTGCCGAGCTGATCCGCGACGCGGGTCTTCTGCTGGGTGACGAGGCCCTGGACCTGGTCGCGGGCCTGGCCGGCGACCTGCGAAACCTCTTCTTTTGCGTCATGGGCCAGGCTCTTGGCCTGATCTTTCATTTCCTGAACCGCCATGGTTTCCCTCCTCTGTCTTCGATGTGCCTGCTGTGATGAAGCGTCTGCGGTGTGGCGGCTCAGGGCCACCACATCTGTCTCAGGAGGGATTGCAAGAGGTGGGCCAGCTCCCCCTCGCTCCTGGTAGAGAAAGGGGGGAGCGACGATCATCCGATCCTTCAGTTGTCGTTGTGCAGCTCGACGTACTCGTAGACGAAGTTGTTGGTCCCCAGAGCGTCCGCGAACTCGTTGATCACCACGCCCTTGGCGCAGCCGGCCCCGGCTCCGGTCCCCGGGGTGGCGCTGCTGGCGGTGGAGACCGTCCAGCTCGTGGAGAGATTGGCGGCCAGGCACGGGTCCTTCCGCTGGTCCGTGTTGCCGGCGGCGGAGGCCATCGCGATCGTCGGGCCGTCGATCGTGGTGCCGGAGGCGTTGACCAGCGTGTAGTCCTCCGAGCCGTTGATCAGGGGTATCAGGCCGGCGGAATTGACATAGACCACGTTCGACGGCAGCGCGACGCCGCCGCGCCAGAACGTTTCGAAGGCGGCCTTGGTGGCGTCGCGCCCGACGATCAGATAGCCGCCGCCGGGGATCGTCGTGTTGGTCGGAATGGTGTAGGAGACGGTCGAATTGCGCTGATTGATCTTCCAGCCGCCGACGTTGACGCTGCCGCCGCCGCCGCCCGATCCATAGGTGATCCACATCGGCGCCGACCAGATGTCGTGGCCGTCGGCCTGCACGGCGTGGACGTAATAGTAATAAGTCCCCGACGACAGCGTCTCCGTGAAGCTCAGCGTCGACTGATTGCTCGCCGAGCGGTAGGCGGACGCGGGCACGCCGCCGCCGATCTGGCCGCGCCAGACCTCCAGCGAGGAGACCGATTCGGCGCCCGGATCGTAGACCGCGGTGCGCAGAGTCACCGAGCCGGAGACGTTGAAAATGTCGCCCATGATGTGCGTGCCGTCGGTGAAGACGAGCTGCGCGTTCGAGTCCTCGGTGGCGAAGAAGTGCCGGGCCTTGTGCGCCTGGAGAATGGCGAGCTTGGTGAGCGTCGGCACGGTGCCGTTGGGCAGCAGGTAGACCGTGCGGTTGGGGATGCCGACGCCGTAGTTGGCGCAGTGCGAATCGTGGTCGGCCACGGGGCCGAGATGGAAGCCGAGATTGAGCGCGGACTTCCAGAGCGGCGAGTAGTCCGTGGTGGCGACGTTGGTGTCCGAGCAGGTCGTGCCGGTGTTGAAGGCGAGACCGCTGCGCACCGCGATCCCCTGCAGCGCCTGGTCGGCGTCGGCGTTGAAGGCGAAGTTGTCGAACTGGCCGCTCGACGGATGGCAGAGGATGCCGAGGGAGCCGGCGGCGGACGGGTTCTCGACCGACCGCTTGTACATGGTGAGATAGCCGAAACGCTTCGGGGTGAAGATGTCGAAGTAGCAGTTGGTGCCCGCCGTGCACTCCGCGCTCGGCCCGTTGCAGGTGGAGCAGGTCTCCCAGCCGAGCAGCTTCGGCGTGTCGAGCAGCGTGACGTGCCCCTGGTCGGTGTTGGTGAGGACGCCCCACTCCATGCCGTAGATGCCTACGAAGGCGTCGTCGACCGTCGCCGCCGTCGCCGCCGCCCGGCCGTCGGCGTAGCGCTGCCTCACCTTCGCCTCGGTCACCGGCGGATTGTTGTTGGCCATGGCGTCGTCGATCAGATGATTGTGCTCGTTGATCACCCAATAATCGACGCCGGCCGAATTGCGCGCGTAGTTGTAGACCGCGGCGGGATTGAACGTGCCGGTGCCGTTGCCGGAGGTACAGCTCGTGGTGGGAAGGCCGCCGTCGGACCAGTTGGAATGGCTGTGCGTGGAGCCGTAGTAGAAGTTGTAGCCGAAGCCGCTCTCGATCGGCGTGTGCTGCGGCGCCTGGCAGGCGCCGGCGACGAGGCTCTGGCGCAGGTTGACGGCGGTCTGCTGGTCGAGGTCGTAGCGCACGATGACCTGGCGGGTCGACGCCTTGGCCTCGGCGACACCGGCGGTGCCGGCGAGATCCTCGTAGCGGCCGGCGGCCTTGGTGTTCGAGACGCGGCCCTCGCGGACCACGCGGTCGGGCAGGAAGCGGCCCTGGAACGAATACGAATAGGTGCCGCCGGGGACGAGCTTGCCGCGCTCGTCGCGGCCGTCCCAGGTGAAGTCGGCGATGACCTGCCCCTCGGCGTCGATGCGCGCGGTGCCGCGGGCGGTGCGCACCAGCGCGCCCAGGGCGTCGCGGATCTCCACCCGCCAGAGGGCGCGGCCGAAGTCGCCGGTCACGCCGGCCTGCTGGTCGGACAGCACGGTGAACAGGCGGACCTGGCCGAGCGCGCCGGGGTGGGTGGGAGAGAACTGATACGCGTCCGCGCCGAGATAGGCGATGAAATTCGCGTCACACTCGTCGAACGGGGCCGGCGCCGCCTCGGTGATCGTGGCGGCGGCCGCCGAGGCCGCCCCCGGCATCAGCAGATCGCACTGAACGACAGCTCCGAGCAGAATCCAGGGCGTACAGCTCCTCCCCAGGCGTTGCAACAACGTCATCGGGTTCATGGAGAGATCTCCTCACAATGGAGCAGCTCCGAAAATAGAACGGCTCTACTCTCTCCGGTGCTCGCCGCCGGCTTTCCCGTGCCGGCCCGTGCCAGAGATCACGCGACGTTCTGGTATCGTAGGCGTGACAACTTGGGGGACGCGATGAGCATGATGAAATCGTTCAGCCGTATCAAGAGGACTTTACTTTGTCTGGCGGTCCTGGCAGCAGCCTCCGGCCTGTCCGCCGGCGCCGCCCATGCCGCCGACCACAGCCTCGGCCTCGGCATCCACTACTGGCGCGCCGTCAACGACCTCGACGGCTCCTTCGACCGCAGCGGCGCCGCCGGCATGTTCTCGTACCAGTACATCCCGGCCGGCCTGTTCAAGCTCGAGGTCGACCTCGAATACTTTCCGAAAGGTTTCGGCGGCGCCGACGACACCGCCTGGTCACCGCAGGTCTACGTCCTGCTCGGCAACCGTCTATACGCCGGAGTGGGTGCGGGAGTGATCTATTCGCAGGGCTTCGCCGACGAGTTTTCCGACGTCTTCTACGCCGCCCGCATCGGCACCGATTTCGCCCTCCTCCCCCGCACCCATCTCGACATCAACGCGAACTACCGTTTCAAGGACTGGAACCAGATCGATCAGGCGGACACGGATACGATCACCCTGGGCGCGGTGTTGCGGATCCGTTTCTGATGGATTCAGGTCCGCAGCCGGAGGGCGTACTCGAGGACAGGAGCGCCGCTTCCATCAGAGAGACCGATCCGGTATTCCCCCGCCGGCAGGAGCCGGCGCGGCACCTCCAGCGTCAGGGCACCGTCCGCGCCCGGCCGCAGATCCCCGCCGCGCCAGATCTCCCGGCCATCCGCCGCGGTGATCCGGAAGGCATACACCGGCAACACCGGCTCGCGCGTGAGATTGAGGATCAGCACCAGGTGATCCACCCAGGCGGGCGCCTGCACCGCCTCGGCCCCACCGGCCGAGCGCTGCACGTCCTCGCCCACCGGCAGCAGATCGACGATCTGCCCTCCCACCCGCGGCGCGTCCACACCGCCGGCCTCCCGGCGCAGGCGGCCCATCTCGAACGTGAGCCCGAGAACCACCAGGAACAGCGCCGCCGCGGCGCTCCAGGGCCCTACCGCGGAGCGGCGGCGGCCCGGCTGCGTCCCCGTGCGCGCCTGGAAGCGCGCCCACTCGGCGTCCACCGTCCTCTCCGACAGCCGCACCTCCGGAAGCGCCCCGACCTCGAGCACCGCCCGGGCGCACGCCGGGCAGAGAGCCAGATGCTCCTGGATCCTCGCCTCCTCCTCCGCCGTCACGTCGCCGGCCTGGTAGTCCACCAGCTCGTCCGGCATCGGATGATCTGAGAGCGCACGCCGTTCCTCCTCCGCGAGCGCCCGAATCGCAACCTTCAAACCTGGCTCGTTGGCCATGGCCTCCTCCTCTCTCATCAAAAAACCAAGTCACCCGGCTGCACCGAGGTGATACTGCTATAGACACCTAAGAACATCATTTGGTTGAGATCAGGGGTGGGCCGGGCCTTTCGGCCCAGGGTTGAGAGAGGTTGAGGGCCCCAGCTCGGCCGGGGCCCTCCGTTGCAGCGCACCGAGTTGTGGCCGGACCGGCTTCCTGACCCCAGGCCAGTTGGCTCGAAAGAGCGCACATGACCATCCCTGCGACGATTCTGGACACGTTCATGGAGATCTCCTTGTGTGTTCGCGTTGAATCCCGGCGAGGCGCCGCCCCTGTCGACAAGGCGCACTCCTCCCTGCGTTTCATTGAGACACGGTTGAGGCTGTAAATGTTTAGCCGGGCCACATGGGAGTCCTTTCCCCGGCTGCCTAGCGCACCGCCTCGCGCAGCCGCTCCACGTCCCGCATGGGCGGCTGTCCGAACAGCCTCTTATACTCCCGGCTGAACTGCGAGGCGTCGTCGTAGCCCACGCGGAGGCCGGCACCGGCGGCGTCCAGGTTCTCGCCGAGCAGGAGGCGCCGGCGCTGCGCGCTCCGGAACCCCTACGATGGCTCAGCAGGAACGGTTTGGATCTTGCAGCAGCCTTTGGACCTGAGCGAGATCGAGGCCTGATTCTCGAAGATCCCGTGCAAGGCGCCCGCCCCCTGAAAAGGAGATGTCATGAGTCAAAGGAAGATCTGGTTGATCACTGGAGCCAGCCGCGGCATGGGTGTCGATTTCGTCAAGGCGGCCCTGGCCGCCGGCCACGCGGTCGTGGCGACCGGCCGGAACACTGAAGCCGTCACCAAGGCCGTGGGTGCGTCGGACGACCTGCTGGTCGTCAAGCTGGACGTCACCAGCCGCGCCGATGCCGAGGCGGCGGCGCGGGCCGCCGTCGACCGGTTCGGCCGCATCGACGTGCTGGTGAACAACGCCGCCAACTTCTACGCGGGCTATTTCGAGGAGCTGACGCCGGAGCAGATCGAGCGGCAGTTGGCGACGAGCCTCATCGGCCCGATGAACGTCACCCGTGCCGTCCTGCCGGGAGCAGCGAGCGCAGGCGCGCCACTTCCTGGCCGGCCCCCAATGCGCTCCCCATCGCATCGACCCGGTTGGGTGGCCAAGGCGCCTCGGGATCGAGCAGGAAGGCCAGCACCGGCTTTTTGCTCGCCTTGGCTTCGTCCAGCTCGATCTCGGTGATCGATCGCCCGTCCCGTGGCGACGCGTTGTCGCCCGGCACATGGCCAAACCGCCAGGCGACGATGATCACGTAGACGTCGGCGGCTCGGACATCCTTCGTGCAGCGGTCGACCGGCTTGCTTCCCTCGGCGACGTACTGCTCCATGCCGATCACGTCGTGACCCATCCGGCGCAGCGTCCGGTCCACCGCGGCCCGATGCTCGATCAGATCCTGGTACGTCGAGGAGATGTAGACTTTCATGACGGAACCTGTTCCCGGCCGCAATAGCCTGGCAGCCAGAGCGTCGTCACATGGAAGGTCGCGTCAGCCTTGTCAGCCACGCTCTCATTGTACCTCGGAAGAAGCACCGCAGGGCGCTGAATCCTGGGAGCAGCATGCCCCTAAAGAATCTTCAACTTCGCCCCCCTTGTCCTCAAAAGAGAAAGACCTCCAGGCGAGCTCAAACGAAGCTCCAGCACCCGATGGCCTTTCGGGAGCAAAGGCCCAGGCATTCTCTCTGATAAAACTTCAATCATTCCCTGAGGAATCTCATCGACCCAAAGCTCTGCTCGGCAGGGAAGGCACAGTGTGCCTACGCCCGCCAGCCGTCCCGTAACGACGACCTTACCGTCCTCTCGGAAGTCAAAGACTTCACTGACCAGGAGTTGCACCCGTTTCCCTTCATCGGAGCTCTTTGGTTATGGCTCTCCAGCGAAAAGCCAGTGCTTTCCCACCGTCCAGCCGAGGAAGCGGCGGACGGAAGAGCCCTCCTCCGGCGTATCCAGCGAGCCGCCGCGCGCGGCGCGAGCGAGCCCGTTGAGGGCTGGACGGAAACGCTCCTGGAAGGAAGGGCTCTGCTTCGCGAGATGCTCTCCGGCCCAAAGGAGAAATTCTTCGCCGGCGGCAGCCGGAGCGAGGGAGAGGAAGAAGATCATCTGGCGCCAGGCGTAGGCGGCGTTCTTGACTCCGCGCAGACGGGCGGGACCGGTGAGCGCGCCGATCCGCTGCTGCTGGCAGATCCAGGCGAAGCAGCGCCGCGCCAGGCTGGCCAACTGTGGGGCGAGCTCCGGAAGGAGATCGAGCCCGGCGACCAGCGCCGCCAGATTGTGGGTGGTCAGGATCTGCTCCTGCTCGATGATCATCCCATTGCGGGCGACCCAACGGCTCCCCCGCCCATCTGGAGGATTGCCTGCGCGCACGACGCAGAGGTTGGAAAAGCCGGGCGCGACCGGAGGCCGGCCACCGGCCGCGGCAGGTTCCGTGATGCGCAGATCCCGCGCGTAGGAGATTCCGTAATAGGTCTCGTACAGCGAGCCGGTGAGCAACCGGCCCGCCTGCTCGGCGGCACGCAGATACTTCTGCGTGAACACCCCCATGAAGATATCGGCCGCGATCTCTTCGACGATCGGAAGCTCCAGACCCGCGCGCCGGGCGAGAGCCTGCAGCACCTGCAGGAGCTTGTTGGGCAGGATCGTCTGCGGAAACGCGGTCAATGCCAGAAGGGTGACCCGCTCGAGGAGATTCCGCGCTTCCGCCTGCGTCCGCTCGTCCTCGGCGCGGAAGCCATCGATCGCGGCAACCCAGGGCAGCTCGCGGAGGCGCACCTGACTCTCCAGATTGAGCAACAGGAGCGACCGGCGCCGGCGGAAAGCCTCGTCCAGCGCCGCATACAGGCGGCGGAGAGCCGGATCGCCGAAACCCGCCGCGCCGGTGTGCGAGGAGAGCTGCGGGATGACTGTGGCCAGCACCTCTCCCGACGAGATGGCTCCCGCCTCGACCAACGATTCGACCGGAGCCTCGACACTGCGCAGGAGCCGGGTCCGCCACTGCGCCGGAAGCACCTGGCTTTCCGGTACGTCGTGCCCCTTCGCCTCCTCGGCGGTGACCGGAGCCAGGAGCACGTCGAGCGCCGCGATGCCCGGCAGACCGCCATCCTGCGGCCAAGCACTCAGCCGTTCGAGAACCACGCGGGCCAGCTCATCCCGCGTCGGCCGCGCCACCTGCCGGGCCTGCTCTTCGCGCAAGGCGCGGAGCTGCGGCGAGCCCGGAAGCCCGCGCTTGGCCACGACCTGCGCCAGGACCATCCGCACCCGCCCCACCTCGCGCCCATCGAGGGAAGAGGGATCCGCGACACAGCGCTCCAGGCTCGCGCGGAGCATCGCGAAGCTCCCTTTGGGCTGATCCGGCCGGCGGCTGCGCTGGTGACGCGCGCGCAGCTTTGCGAAATCGTCGAGCCATGCCTGGCCGCGCTCACTCCACCCCTCCGGATAGATCTGGCAGGGCCAGCCATCTTTTACGGTCTCCAGGAACAGAGCGGCGATCCGGTCGAACAGCGGTGCCCAGACGGTGAGCGCCTCGCGCTGCACAAGCACCGCGGAGGCCTCGGGGATGGCCTTGAAGCTCTGCACGGTCCGGTCAACCGGCTGCACGCGAACGTCCGCGGACGCCGTCAAGGGGCGGTCGTCCGGGAGCGGATAGAAACGAAGCCGGCCGAGCCAGGGCGTGATCGCCTCCAGGAGCGCCGTCGCCGCCTCCGTGTCCTCCCGCTCGATGAGCCACGCCAGGACCAACAGCGCTCCCTCCTCGGGAACCCCGATCCGGTAGCAGCCGCTGTGCAACATCCCGCGCAGCTCGGCGTGGCCGGGACCGCGCAGGAAATAGTCGTTCAGCGCACCGCGCGCCGAATCCTCCGCGGGCAGGCCGAGCCGCGCCGCCAGCTCCAGCTCATGAGGCAGGAGCGGTCCCCCGGCCATCGGGCGGCCGGTCGCGAAACCGCCACTGACGACTTGGAGAGTGACCCATCCGGGAGTCTTGGCCACCGGCGTCCGTGAGCCGATCGTCAGGCCGTCCGACAGCATGCCCTGGAGCACCTCGGCCCAGTCCTCCGCCTTGCGGCGCGCGCGCTCACGGATCTCCGGATCGTCGTGCGCCGTGCTCGCCTCCTGGGCGCGGAGGAGCTGGGCCAGGGCGTATCCCGGATTGGCGGTCGCCGGGTCGGTTTCGCCGGCCCCGAAGAGTGACCTCAGCTTGTCCCACATGGGAGTCCCTTCCTCTCTGCCCTCACCTCGGCCGACACTGCGTTTGGACCGACACTGCGTTGGCCACCATTGTAGCCCCTCGCCGATGGGCCGGTGCACGCTCTCCATGCTCCGGAGTAATGCCTCGATGGACCGGTACAAGCTCTCGATGCACCGGTGCAAACCCGCGATGTTCCGAGGCAATGCCTCGATGCACCCGTACAAACGCACGATGCCCCGGAGCAACGTCTCGATGGACCCGTACAAGCTCTCGATGCACCGGTGCAATGCCTCGGTGTACGGGTACAAGCTCGCCGTGTACCAGAGCAGGCTCTCCGTGCTCCGGGGCACGGTCCCGATGGACTGGAGAAAACTCTCCGTGCTCCGGGTACGCGTTCGAGCGAGGCTCAACTCTGGGGAGACACGACCGTCGCGAAGCTCCAGCACCCTAAGCCAATCATCGCGCCAAAGCGGTTCAGTGATTCCCCGTAGAGGCAGTGTACTGTATGATCAGATAACACTCCTTGACGTCGTCGAACGTCAAACCTTCGAAATCCGTCGCGGTCTTGCCCAGGCGCAACTCCCACGGTGGTTTGGTCTCGTCAAATTCAGCGTCGAGCCCGGCCTGGGTGCCCACATGGAAGAGGCCGGCCGGCCTGGCGAGCGTGATCGCCTCGGCCTTGAAGGGAGGGCCCAGCTTCGCGAACAGGTCGGTGCCGGTGACGCGCGCCACCAGGGAGACGGCCTTGATGCGGATCGTTCCCTCCTGAGCGAGCGCCGGGAAGTGCTGCTTGCGGACTGGCAGGCGCAAGACCTTCTGCGCGCCGCTCGCCGGATGGAAGAACGCATACCACTCGGTCGGAAACTCGTGCTTCAGGTCGAAGAGGCGGCGTAGCGGCAGTTGCGTCGCAGCCCCGGTGATCACCTTCTTGAGGTGATCGATCGCCTTGATTTTGAGATTGCCGTCCTCGCGGGCCGTGTACCGCACATGGAGGATGACGTCCGAAATCGTCTGGTAATCGAGCTGGCGGAGCTGCCGCTCTTCCATCAGCTCGACCTGCCAGGAGCTGATCACGCCCGCGCCTTCGAACGGCAGATAGCGCGCGTCGTTGAAGCTCAGCTCGAACAGGCCGCTGTCGTTCTGGCCGGAGCTGGTGGCGATCGACTTCACCGGTGCTCTGCTCTCGCGGAAGCGGGTGTCGCCGCTGCCTTTGTAGGGATAGTCGTCGCCGCTGGTGGCGGTGGCGTCGATGCGCACCCGGTTCGCATTGAGCCGCAGCGAGCAGCTCACGGTGGTCTGCGGCCCGGCGACGCAGGGAATCGACAGGCTGACCGATTTGATACGGCGGAAGTAGTGGCCCGGGAAATCGAGATCGAGCACCTCTTCGGGCAGGTCGAAGCCGCACTTGCCCTGGTCCTTCAAATCCAGGAGAGCCTGCGGATCGAGGAGCGCCAGCGAGACGTGCTTGGTGCATTCGAGCTCGCGCCGGTTCCGGTCGAGATACGCGCCCTCGAGGCGGCGCAGGTCGAGCTGCAGACGCTCACCGGCCAGCAGGCCCTTGCGCAGGCTGTCCCACAACCCGGGGCGGATGAGCGAGATCTTCTCGTCCCCGATCTCGTAGCGCAAGCACTGCTCCGCCCGCCGGGCGAGGTCGCCGGCGAGCTGGTACGTCTGGAAATAGGTCTGCGAGATCTGGCCGGTCATCCACTGGTAGAGCTCCTGGCTGGTGTATTTGCTGCGCATGAAGTCGTCGAGTGCCTGGGCGTTGGCGATCTGGAGGTCGTGGTTGGCGAGCTCCTGCTGCGCAATGGCGAGCCGTACTTCGGCCGAGGCGATCTGCTTCTCGATCTGCTTCGTCTCGCGGTCGGCGACCTCCCGCTGCATCTCCCAATCGTCCCGGCGCCGGTCGTAACCACCCCTCGTAGATGCCAGGGAGGCTTCCCGGTCGAGGACGCTGGCGGCAAACGCCATCGCTTGGGCAGCCAGGTCCACGGCCGCGCTCAGGCTCTTGCCGCCGGTCGTCACCAGAGAGGCCGGCGAGCCGCCGGCTCCTTCGGCGCCGACGTCGAAATCAGGAATGGCCGCCAACATGCCGCCCAGGAGCTCTGCATCGTGAGCACTGCTCTGGCGCAACCCGGCCGTGAGCGACAAGACCATGGCCACCGTCTCTCCGGGGTTCATGTACGGGCGGGTCGCGTAATAGTCACGCCGGAAGATCACCGCCTCCAGGCTCCTCTGTCCGGCCTCCAGCGCGTGCTGCGCGTCGTCGATCTGCTTCTGCTTGACGTCGCGCGCCGCCTGAAGCACGGCGGACTCCTGGCCCTGGCGCAGGAGGGCGAGGGCCTCGGCATCCTTCTTTTCCAGGGCGGCGAGCAGCGCGGCGCCCAAGGACTTGACGTCGTTCACCAGCTCATTGGCCTTCTGGATCATCGTGGTGAACCGGTAAGGCGGCAAGGAAACCTCGAGACCGGTGAGCGCCGAGGCGATATCGACTCCTGCGGCCATGGCCCGCACCAGGAGGGCGGGATCGATCGGCGGCGCGAACAGCGCGAGCTGGCGCGCCACGCCTTCGATGTTGAGACAGTGGCGGATCTTGTACAGGCGGTCCGCGACGGTGTCCCAGAGGCGGAGCAGTTGATCGTTCTGGGGGATGCAGAAGTAGAGTCCCGGCAACGGGGCCAGCGGCTGGCTGCCTCCTCCGCCGCCCGGCATCGGCGGGACCATGTTCTCCAACGCGACGATCGCGTTCGAAAAGGCGTCCAGCTTGCTCTCGAGCTGGTTGAACGTCTGCATTCTCGGCTCGCCGGCGGGCGGCACGCGGCGCGGGCGCGGCCCGAGGATCTCGGCGGCGAGCACGTAGAGCTGCGCCGCCTCGTTGACCGACTCCAGCGTGTCCGCCCGGAACCGCTGGTCGCCCCAGGCGATCAGGTTTTCGATGTACTTCATCACCGTCAGCTTCTGATAGGCGACGGTACGGAACTGCGCGATGAGGTGAGGATCGAAAGGATCGTCGCGCCAGTCCTGCACCTGCTGGATCAGCTCCTGCACCAGGGCCGGTGGAGTCGGGTTCGCGGGATCGGTCGCCAGCAGGCGCAGCAGGTTCTCGATCCGTTGCTGCTGGTACTCGGGATCCTGGCGCTGGTAGAACGGCTTGGTGATCCAGAACTTCTGCGGCGACGGCACCGGCTGGCCCGTATTTGGGTCTCGATCGCGAGCTCCGGTCGGATCGAAGATGAAGTGGAACCACCGCAGAGCATCTTCGAAGCGCTGTTCCTTCGACAGCCGGTCCGCGATCAGGAGTGGCACGTGAAAAAAAAGCTCCCAATTGTAGAAAGAGTAGCTGCCGTCGAGCGCGAAGTCGACGATCTCGCGAGGATATTTCGGATGAGGATCGGTCGGGGTCGAAACGCCGGGATCGACGACGGGTGTAGGCTTGTAGATCGTAGCGAAGTCGAAGCCCGTGTCGGCGAGTTGGGTCTCGCGCGCCAGCAGACCCTCGACGCCACGAGCGGAGAGCTCGCGGGAGAAAGAGGTCAGCGGATGGTAGAAGGAGCTGAACTCAAGCTGGAGTCGATAGCTCGGAGGGGGAACGCGCGGGTCGATGCCTCCGTCGATCATGTCCTTGTAGAACAGCACGGGGCTGCCGGGCGGCCCCACCAGCTTCGGTTGAACAAAGAAAGTACGTCGAGGGTCGGCGTAGAACCAACTGTAGAAGCTGCCAAGCGACACCCTCTGCTCGCCGGTCGTGCTCGGCTGATACCGTTTCCGGTCGAATCCTGACATGTAGTGCGGGTAGGTGATCTTGAATCCTCCCGGGGTCATGAGGAAGACTTCGCCTGTGAAGGGGGCGGTTAGCTTGTTGATTGACTCTGGCGCTACGTCCTTCAAACGTCGCAGCCCGGCACCCGGGAACACCGGGTAATCTATGAGGAAATGCCCCTTGCTCCGAGGGAACGGATCCGGGTACAGGGAGCTCGCGAACCGTTTCGGGCAACCGCGCTCAGTGAGCTCGAACACAAACTCCCCGACAGGGGTCTCGGCGGAAACCAGTAACGGTCCCTTGGGCTGGCCGGGAGATGGAGACCATCCCGTGAAGTCGAACGGGATGAGTGCGCAGGTCTCACTGTCGATCACTATCCCGAACGTGCCCCCAGTGTCGAACGAATCCTGGGAGAGTTTCTTGGGAGCCCACTTCTCATTCTTCCGCTCAGTGACCGCCAGGGATATTTTATACTTTTTTCCTGGGCCTGCAGGGGTTACAGAGTCGCCTGGTGCGGGGACGCTCATCTGCACGATCGGAACCGGCTCCTCGCGGAGCTCGGGCCAGACGAGGTACAACCGCTCGTTTGCCATCAGGGGGACTACGTACTCAAACTTTATATCGCAGTCGACTCTCGACCAGGCTGTCCAGCGGCGCTCGCCAAGAAGCTTGCGGTAATAGTAAGTACGGGGATCACTGTTGGGCCTGCATCCGAAAACGTGCAGCGTGTTATTGCTCTCCTGGTGCCAGGTGCCGGCGACCTCGAGCTGTGCGATTTCGTCCAGGCGCTCGACGTAGCGCAGGAACGCCTTCTCCACGTTGTCGCGGTTGACCTCGTTCTGGAGCAGCTCGTCCTCGAAGCTCGCGAAGAGCTCCGACTTGTCGCGGCGCAGATCGGGCTCGGCATAGTTCTCCGGGTGGGCGAACACGCGGCGGTTGGCCTCCCAGACGCGGTAGTACTGCGTCCACTTCCACTGGCTCCACCCGTCGTCTTCTTCGGCACTCGCGCGGACATCGGGCTCGAGACCCAGGAAGCAGCGCTGCACGAACAGTTGCACCGCGGCGGAGGCCTGCACGATGCGCGAGGTGAGCTGGCAGGAGCACATCTCCACATCGATCAGGTTGTAGGCGTAGAGGTCGTTGGGGTGATCCCACTTCTCCGAGGAAGCATTAGCGGGGCGCGGCTGCGCCAGCAGATAGGCCACCAGGCTGTCGCGCTTGCGCTCGCGCAGGGCGTTCTGGATCGGCTTGCTGAGGTCGAGCCAGGCCTTCTCGTCGTACTTCGAGCGCAGCATCCGCTTGAGGGCCGCCGATTCCGGAAAGCCCACGGCCGCACCGGCCAGCGGCAGGACACTCCTTGCGTCGCCGTTCAGCCGCTTGAGCATGGCGACCGCCTTCTGCAGGCGTTGCCACGCCTCGATCTTTTGATAGGCGGCGAGACCGTCGTCGAGCTCGATCACCGCCTTGACGTCAGCTTTGGGCCAGCCGGTGAGCTTTTCGACGTCGGCGGCGAGCCCCTCGGCGTTACCGTACACATTCGCGATCAGCCGGTCCACCACGGCCAGCAGAGAGAGGTCCGCCTTCGCGACCGCGCGGCTCAGGCGCAGAAAGTCGCCGAGATTGAGCAGCGGTGCCGGGGTAGACGCTCTGGAGGCATCGAAGACCACTGGCAGAACCGCCAGGTCGAGCACGCCCTTCTTGGCGGGCTCGCGGAGCATCCAGTCGAGATCGGGAGAAGTCACCGCGAATGCCAGGCACACTGTGGCGGCGCGGTGCAGCCAGTAGAATCCGTCGTACTGGTCCTTGAAGGCCGCGCGGGTGACCGGAATCGTCGATTTTGCGAACCCGTCCGCCGTGTACTCCTCGAGCAGGGGGTGCTTGTCGGGCGTGCCGAAGAGCTTCACCATGACGAGGAGCTTCTCGGCGAGGGCCGGCGTCAGGCGCAGCGCGGCGCTGAGCTGCTGGATGGCCACGTCCTTGCGGAGCGGCTCGGCGGCGGTCCCGAGGCTTTCACGGAGAGCCGTCAGCGCAGCGGCGACGTTCGCCTCGGTCTCGGCGGCGGCGGCCGTGAGATCGGCGCGGAGAATGTAACTCAGTTGACCGATCGTGAGGCCGCTCGCCTGGATCCGGTCCACCAGCTCGACGAAGGCGAGCGTCGCCACCGGGCCGGTGAACGGATCGATTTTGAGGAGGAGCAGCAGGGCCCTCCAATCCGCTGCAGAAATGCGCAGCCGCCGCGACATCACTGCGTGCCGGTGGAGGAACGAAAGGTTTTTGAGGCTCAGCTTGTCGTCGATGACGAGGCCCGGACCGCTCAGTCCGCGGAAGGTCGCGAGCTCGGCAGAGCTGAGGCTCAGCGCGGCGAGGACCGGCGGCAGGTGATCGTCGATCCTCTGGGTTGGGTTTTTCGCGGCCACCTTCGCGATGGCGAGCTCAGGGTCGGGCGGGTTCGTCACACGCGGATCGAGAAACAGGCGCTCATAGAGCGACGGCTCGGGCGTGTGAAACGCCTTGGTGAGCTTCTGCACGATGTCGATGTCGCCGAACAGAGAGCAGAGCTGGTCGACGGAGAGAGCGAGGCGTTCCTTGAGCTGCAGGAGGGGACGCAGGAGGCTCGCCAGGTCCCTGTCGAGCTTGTCGTTGCCCAGCGCCGGATGCTCGAGGACGAGATCGACCTCCCACATCTCCCAGCCCAGCTTGCGCCAGAGCCGGAGGAAGCGGTAGATGCGGTCCACGACCCTCCCGGTGACGACGCCCTGGAGCTCTTTCCGATTGGTGTCGCAGGATGAATCTTTGTGCTCGATCCTGATCGCACCGCCGGAATTCAAGGACAGGAGCGTGAGGAGCCGCTGGAGATCGGAGTACTCGAGGCCGGTGCGGTTGAGGAACACGTCGACTGTGAAGGGAGAGGGGACGTCGACCTCGCCCTCCACGAAGATCAGATCCTGCTCGGCCTTGGCAATGCCGAGGAGCTCCGCCGCGATATCCACGTCCGAGGGATTGTTCGGTGCGGCCGGCCCCCGGAAGATGGTCATCAGCTCGAAGCGGCGGATACCGACGAGGCCCAGGTAGGCCCGCACCTCCTCGACGTCCAGGTCGAACGGCAGCGTCAACGGACCGTTCCGGTTCGGCAGACGCAGCTTCTGGTAGGCCGCGTCGTTCACATATTCGGGATAGGCGGCGCGCTCTTCGGCGGTACCGTGCGTCTGGCGCGCCTGCCCGGTGGGCGCGACACGCTCCTCCAGCAGCTCGCACGCGAGGTCGACGTAAGGGAGCTGCGTGTTGCTGTTGTCGCAGCTCAGCTCGATGGTGCCGAGATCGGGCCGGCGCTTGAACAACACGTCCTTGACCGGCCCGTTGTCCACGGCCCTCCGCGCCTTGAGGAACATCAGCAGGTCGGCGAGGTACGCCGCCGGGCTGAAGATGGAGCGGCAATGCGCGCACTCGCAGAGGTCGGCCTTGCCGAACAGGCTCGCGAGATCCGGCAGCCGGCTCAATGCCGCCACCTCGTTGGTGAGCCCCAGGACGTCGTTGGCGTTCTGCGTGGCGCGGAGGTCGCCGACGATGGTGGCCACCGCGGCGTAGGTGTTGGCGGCGCGCTGGTAGGCCTCGCGAGCGGTCGTCTCGTCGAACCCGGGACTCTCCGCGAAGCTGCGGACGAACTGCGTCTCCCCCATCTGATAGACGGCGTGAGCCGAATGCACGCCGTCGGCGAGCAAGGTGTTGGCCGCCGCGAAGCTCGGCGCCAGCTTGAACACTCGTTGCACGGCCCGGAGCTCGCCGGCGAATTCGCCCTCGACATCGGCAAGAGAGGTGGTGCCGAGCTCGAGCTCGGGCCGCGCGTCGAGGAATTCGAGGATCTCCCGTGCGTGCTGGAGGGCCGGCCTGGCATCCGCCACCAGCGCTTCTGGCGCCGCCAGCGCGCGCTCGAGGTCTCCCGCGAACGCCGCGGTCGGGTAGGCGAGCCTGGCACGTTGGGCGAGAAGCGCAGCGTAGTTGCTCCGTTTCTCTCGCTCGTCTTTGCCGGCGACGGAATCGGGAGGAGCAGAGCCCGCGCGTTCGATCACCTGCTTCCATTCTTCCGGCGTCTTGCGGGCCAGATGGCGCAAGCGGACCGGTTCCGTCACCTCCGGCTGCAACGCCGCGAGGAGCTTCCGGTCGCCCAGGGTGAAATCGTTCAGAGCGAGCGTGACCTCGATTTTGGCGGAGCTTCCCGTGAGCCGCTGCGGCATCCGCGCGAGGACTTCGGCATGAGAGCCGCCGGCGTGCAGCGCATCGAGAAAGGCTTCGTGCTCGCCGTCCGGTATGCCGGCGAGGGTGAGCAGAGCGGCTTCCTTCCCGGCTTCGCGCTTGCGGAGAACGCGATAGCTCTTTTCCCACGCGGCGAGACGCTTCTCGAAGCTCTTCGCGATGACGTTGCGCTCGAACGCCTGCCGCAGGCCCGTCTCGAGGTCCGGCCAAGACCTCCTCGGCAACTCAGCCAAGACGGTGCGGGCGAGCCCTTCGATACCGGTTTTGGGCTCGGGCGGATTCAACAAGAAGGCGTACGAGCGGAACGCCGCGAACCAGAACAGAGGCTCCAGCTTGGGCCTCTGGCCGACGATGCGGGGCAGCCGATGGGCGACCGCGAACGCCGTCAGCCGCTCCTGCGGAATGCCGGTCTCGCCGCCGGCGAAGGTGATGTCCCGGTGCTCCGCGTCCTCTTCGAGCGTGTCGAAGCCGACGTCCTGGCCTTCGAGCACAGGGATGAGCTCGCGGACGATGCGATCGAATTCGGCTTCGGAGCCGAGCCGGGTGAGGGAAACATCGATGGTCTCTTGAGGCGACGTGTTGAACCGGACGTCGCTGGTGTACAGGACCTCGCCGTCCGCCGTCTGGACCTCGACCACCAGATCGGCGCCGGCTTTCTCGGCATGCCGGAATTGGCCGGCGTCGTAGGCGATCTCGTATCTGCCGTCTTTGCCGGTCGGTGCGCGGCCGAGCTCCTGCCGTTTGCGGAGGTCCTGGTCGAACGCCACCACCGTCAGCCCGCGTGCAGGGCGGCCTTCCGGGTCGGTGACGGTGCCGCGGACGAGAAATGTCTCGGTTTGTCTGTTCAGCATCGTGGGAGAATCGACTCTTGACATGGCGGACCTCTCTTGGGCAAAGGGTGGCTCTTACCTGGGCCGTGCCTGCTCGGGTGTCGGCGAGCTTGGAACAGCAGTGACGTGTTCCCGATAGAATTTCCAACCCATTCTCTCCAGCTCTCTCTGCAGTTTCTCGTATCTGGATTCATCGTCGGGCAGGAATTGTTCTACCTCACCACTTTCTGTATCGTCGATCGGTTCGGGGAAGACGTCCGGGATAGCTTGGATCGGCTGATTCTTGAGCGTCCTTCCGGCAGCCACGGCAAGAGCAAAGCGAGCCGCATCCACAACGTGCTCGGGCCTCATCGAATCCACTCCACTTGCCATGAAGTCGTCGTGGAAGCCTTTGTGCCCTATGGGACCGAACATATCTTTTTTGTACCTCTCGTCAAACCCAAGAAGATGGCCTATTTCATGGATAATGGTTCCCTTGCTTTGCCTACCAGGAGGTTGAATCGCGCCAAACATCCCCTGGGCAGCACCATGTTTCTTAAGTTTCGGGTCGATCGTCATGACGTTATCGCCTGGAGCGTACCCAAAGGACTGCTGCATCTTCCTTTCAAAATCCAAGCGATGACTCAGAAAATACTTAACTTTTTTTTCGCCCCTAACGTCCGCAATTGTGGCAGGCGGCTTGACACGATCAATGTCGTGGAACTTGTAGCGAATGTCAAAGCGCACTCTCCAGGGAGTTCCTTTCGGATCTTTGTATTGGGAAATACCCGGCGATCTGGTTTCCGGATGGATCATCCTCTTCTGAGCCTCATCTTCACTCTCGATGTTCGGTTTCGTGAAGAAATCTGTTGCCCCCGCTACGTCAGCTTCAAGCTGCTTCCATTGCGTCTCCGTTACAAAATAGTGAACAACAGTAGAAAAGGTAATCGTTTGGCTCGCCTGGTCGACGCTGAGCCGCACGTCCTTCCCATCCGGATCCGAAAACTTGATCGGATTGCTTAGGACGAAAGCATAGAGGTTAAGCCCTGCTTCAGCTCTCTTGGGGTCGGGCGCCGTCCACCGCCCCAGCCAAGGCGTGTAGTACCGCGCGCCGTGGTAGGAGAACCCCGTCTCCTCGTCGCGCTCCTTGCCCGTGTAGCGATATCTCTTCGCGGGGATCGTACGGTTTGAATCAACCGTCTGCAGGCTGGTATTGCCGTATGGATAGTACTCTTCGTAGGAAATGATCGCCGCCGCGTCGTCGAGCTCCAACGCGACCGTGCCGAGGTGGTTGGAGAATTGATAGCGGATCAGTTGCAGCGGTGTACCGTCGGCTCCGCCGGTGCGGCTGTCGACCATTGCCAGGCGGTGCTCGCCGTCCATGACGTGCAGTGTCTCGCGCTGGAGCTCGGCGACGCCGCCCCGCATGCGGGTGAAGACCTCGAAACCTCCGACGTACAGGCGTTCTTCCACGAGGCCCGTGCCGCGATCGATGACCTTGCGGACGCGGTGGCCATCGGCGCCGTAGGTGTACGACGCAGTGCCGCCGCCGCCGAGGCTCACGCTCCGGAGGTGGTCGTTGAAGTCCCAGCCCAGGGGCCCGAATCCGGTCCACCCCGTGAGGTTGCCGTGTCCGTCGTAGGTATAGGTCTCGTTTGTTGCGCCCACCTGCGAAGACTTCAGGCTGTTGTCCGCCGTGTTCGGGGTAAATTGCCGCGTCCACTGATTCAACAGGGCGCCGGCTCCCGCTCTGTGCGCCATCACGGTCATGCTGCCGGCGGCGTCGTACTCGTATCGCTGGAGATAGCTCTGCATCGCCGAGCCGTCGGCCTTGTGCGGCAGGTTCGTGCGCAGCTCGTCGAATTGGCTGACCGGCGCGTTGAGACCGCTGTGCTCGCGGCCGGTGGCGGCGATCAGACGATAGACGGCGTCGTAGGTGAAGTTGTTGTCGGGCAGGACAATCGCATTGTTGAAGTAGAGGAGCTGGTGCGCGAGATCGCGGATCAGCGTGATGTTGCCGATCGGGTCGTAGGTGTAGTTGAGGTCCTGGAGGACCGCGCTGTCCGACGTGCGGGTGGTGAGGATGCGCCGGACGCGGAACGTCAGGTCGTCATACGTCATCTCGGTCACGGCGCCGTTGCCGTGCTCGACGCGCGTGCGCTGGCCTTTCGCGTCGTGCTCGATCTTCTGGATGAAGGCCTGGGCCGCGCCGCCGCGGATCGACACGGAGACGGCCTCGAGCAGGCTCGCCTCGCTGTACTCCGGAAGAGTGATACTGCCGTCGGGAGAGGTGGCACGGATCACACGTCCGAGGGCGTCGTAGACGTTGGTAGCCGTGAACGTCCGCGGCTGGAGAGCGACGGCCGGCGGATTCGACCAGTCGATCGTGCCGGCGTGATCGACAGTGAAGGTGCGGCTCGATTCGAGGAGGTTGCCTTTGAAATCGAAGCGTGCGTTGACGACGACGCCCGAGCCATCGGAATGCCTGGCGAGCTGGCCATTCTGATTCTTTGTCTTGTCCGTGCCGTATTCTGATCTCTCGAAGAGGACTGCGGCGCCGGCCGGCGGGAGCACCTCGTTTTCGGTCGGCCTGTGCAGTCTGTCGTAACGGGTATGGAAGCGGTTGCCTTTGGCGTCCCAACCGTAGAGCGCCTTGTTCATCCCATCGTTCAAGGTCCAGCGCTCACCGGCGTCCATGCTCGTGGTGTGACCGGCTCGGGCGAGCAGGTCGTAGGTGTAGCGCATCACCACGTTGCCGCGCGGATCGCGGACGGCGAGCCGGTTGCCGTCGATGTCGAGCACGTCGAGCGTGGCATAGAGCTCCCGGCGCTCGGCGCCGGTGCGGTCGACGAACCGGTTGTCCGCGAGTGTGTAGATCGCGCGGCCGAGCGCATCGAAATGCGCGACGGAGGGCGTGCTGTCGTGGAGGGCGGTCTTCTGCGCGGCGCTCTTCTCGGCCGGGTCCGCCGAGTCCTTCCGCGCCTGATACCAGTCGCTCGCCAGCACGTTGTCGTTCTGATCGTACGTGCTCTGCTTCCAGACGTCGAAGCGCACCTGCGAGAACGAGCCGTCGGGAAAATCCGTGCGGATCAGGCGGTCGAGAGGATCGTAGCGGAAGACCGGCGTGACGCCGGAGGCGACGAGCTCCTGCGCCGTTTCGTAGCGGTGCGTCACAGAGAAGTACGGCTCGTGCTCCATCACGCGGTTGCCTTTGTTGTTGAGCACCGTGCGCCCGCTGCCGACCCACCTTCGATTGGGCGTGGTGTCGACCTCGGTGATCGTGACCGTGCCGTCCGGCTGCACGTCGCAGCGCTTCGCCTTGCCCGGCTCGGCCTGGACCTTGCTCATGGCGACGTGACCCAGACCGTCCGAGTACTCAAAAGTGAAGCGCAGCTCCGACGGCTTGCCGGAAGCGATGGCATCGCGATGATGCGTTTCGCGCAGGATGGACGCGGCCACGACCGGAAGCGCGTCGAAACTGTAAATGAACCGCGACGTGGCGTGCTGGAGCAGGGCCGCGCCGCTCGCGACGGGATCGCGGAGGAACGCGGCGATCTGGTCCGGCGCAGGATCGGGATCGAAGCCGGTGAGATCGTCAGCTTCCCCACCCTTGCCGCGCACGGCCGTGCCCACCACCAAGCCCAGAACGTCGAAAGCGATCTCGGTGAGGTTGTCGTTGAGGTCCAGGATCGACCGCGGCTGCACGAAACGGAAGTCGAAATCCTGGACCGTGACCTTGTTGCTGAGAGCGTCCTCGGTCTGATCGATCACCAGGTGGTAGTCGGAATAGTAGCGCACGCGGGTGACCGCGCCGGAGGGATCGACAGAGCGGTCCGGCAGATAGAAATGCTGCTCCGGATCGGCCGGATATTGCAGGATGCCGGAGCCGGTCCACCAGTGTCCGCCGGGGTCCGCTGACGGGAAGCGGCCGCTCGCCACGAGGTCGTCCCTCTTCAGGTATTTCCCTTCGCCGAGCATCGCATCCGTCACCCTGCCGGCGTAGAGAGACGCGAGCAGCGAAGGAGTGAACGCGAGCCGGTAGTCCTCGTAGTGGAGGCCAAGCGATTGCAATGTTTTGAAAGGGAGCGGCGCGTTGACGTCCGCGTCGGCGGCGAACAGAATGCGCTCGTGCCGGGTCCGCCGCTTTTCCAGGCGACCGGTGTGAGGGCTCTCTTCATAGCCGAGGAGCGAGGCACCGAGAAAATCTGTGCGGATCTCGGCAGGAGTGAACAGAGAGCGCGGCGGTGGCGCGCCGGTCAGCTCGAAGACCTGCGTCTCGCAGGGCTGGCGCAGGCGATAGGCGGACGGCGTGGACACGTCGTTGGTGGTGTCGAGAACAGTGTACGTGATGCGGATGCGCTGCTGCTCTGCCTGGACCTCGGCGGGCAGCGCGGTGTCCGCGGCGTGCGCGGCGCGCCGGCCGTAGACGATCGACGCGGCTTCGAGGACATTGCCCACCGCATCGATCACCGTGTTGATTGTGTGCGCCACGCGCGGATCCGTGGGATCGCGTTCGTAGTGCCGGGTGACGGCTTCGCTCTCGTGGCCCAGGAAGACGGCGTGGGGGTTGCCGAGCTGCGGCTGGAGCCTGCGGACGTGGCAGTTGTGCTCGGCCGTGGTGTACGGAAGAGCGGTGGCGGCGGAGCCGTCGTCGGCGTAGACCTCCCGGCGCAGCACCATGCCCTTGCACGCGCGGGCCGCCTGCCGCATCTCTTCGGGTGTCAGAGGATCGGCCGCAGGATCGGTCTCGATCACCGCGTCGGGGAGCCGCTCCTCGGGGACGGCGGCATTCCGGAAATAATCGTTCTGGAACTGGTGCAGAATCCCTACCCCGCCGACGAACGCGCCGGTGTGATACCACGTCCGGGTGCGCACGGGCGGCTGGTGCACCGAGCGGTCGACGACGTTGGCGGCGCCGCTCCGGGCGAACCGCTCGAACGTCTCGGTGTCGATCTCCTCAACCATGCCGAAGCCGCGGAACTCGCGCTCAGCGTGATCGTAATAGCCGTGGCGGTAGCGGTATTCCTGCACGAACCGGGAGCCGCTCACCGCGTCGCGGGCTTCCACGCGGCTGACGCACATCGTCGGGAACGGGAGCTTCGTCACCCAGGGGCGGCCTTCCTGTTTGTCGAGCAAGGCGTAATGGCTCGAGCTCTTGTATTCGATCCGCGTCTCCGTGCCGAGGTTGTTACGCAGTCCCGCCAGCACATAGGGTTTCCTGCCGCCCATCAAATCGACGTAGCGCAGCGGGGCCTGGGCGTTGGCAGGCAGCTCCGACGACCAGACGAGCGACGCCGTGCCGTTGCCGAGTAGATCGATCACCGAGATCCGGTTGGGCGGCTCCATGCCCGGGAACGGATCGATCCGCTGCGCGTCGCTCCAGGCATTGCCGGCGAGATTGATCCAGGCGGTGAAGCCGCCGCGCCCGAGATACAGCAGGTCCGCCGCGCCCGTACCGCTCACGTCGGCGAGTTGGATGAGCCTGGGGTCGAAGCTCTCCGGGTGATCGAGCACCGGCGCGTTGCGCATCGTCACCTTGGCGCCGAAGCGGCCGTAGCCCTGGCTCGGCCAGTAGCAGACCTCGCTGTTGCGCACGCGCACGATGTCGGTGAGCCCGTCGCCGTTCATGTCGGCGAGAAAGATGGTCTGCGCGCCGTCGGCAAAGACGAGGGCCGGGCCGCGCTCTTCGTCATAGGCTTTGGGCGCGAGGCGCGGCGCGTCATATCCGCGGGTGCCGAGGGACGGATACCAGCGGAAGACCGACTCCTCGGAGATCAGCAGGTCCGCCCGGCCGTCGCCATCCAGGTCGATGAAGCGGGCGGCGGGATCGGCCAGGTCCACGGCCGGGAGCTGATCGAAGGAGCGGAAAGGGAGCCATGCGCCGTCGTCGCCGAGAGCGAAGGAGCCCGCGAGGCCCGGTTGGAGCGAGACGAGCTGCTTCGAGCCGTCGGCGTCGAGGTCCTGGATCTGCAACGTCCCCGCGGCGACGCCGGCGAAGGACGGCTTCTGGATGACGGTGGCCGCGCGACTGAAGCGGCCGTCCCCGAGATTGCTCTTGTAGTACCAGGCACCGGCCTGCTCGGTGAGAATCCCGGGCGCGCCCTCGCCGTAGAGGTCCAGCCATTGATAGCCGGCCGCGGCGCCCACCGGAGCGTGGACCACGTCCTCGGGGGAGACGGTTGCGACCGCCGTGCTCCACGCCAGCTCGTGATAGGCGAGCTCCAGGGCGGGCAGGCTCCGGCTCTGGTACACGCCCGGCGCGGTCCGCTTGGTGTGGACGCGGCGGACAGCGGTGATGAAGTCCGCCTCCCGGTTCTGGTAGGGCGCATCATCGAAGTGGAAATGCCGGTATTCGAGATCGACGGAGCGCACGAGGCAGGGATCGGCCTGGGGTGCGGGGGCGAGGCTCAGCTCCGTGAAGGAGTGGAAGAAGAGGATGCGGCGGCAGAGTCGCCAGGTGCGCATCTCGAAGCCGGCGCGGTGATCGCTGAACGGGTCGAAGCGGCAGGGCCAGGGGCGTGCCTCGGCGGGCGCCGGCGCGGCCGTGTCGTGCTCGCCGTAGTCGAAAACGGTCTCATAGAAGTAGCCGGGATCGGCCGGCGGCGCAGGCTGGAGAGGCTTTGCGGGATCGGCGCGGTAGGGCTTCCTGTTGCCGTAGCGAACCCGCTTCAGATGCTTGTTGGCGAAGGGCGCCAAGCCCGCGCGACGGTTCTTCTCTTCGACGGCGTCGGGCGTGCCGGCGAGGTCTTCGTCCTTGTAGACGAGCTCGACACAGTTGCCCTTGTCGTCGTAGATCCATTCGGGGAGCCAGCGGAAGATGCGGCTCCCGTCCGCTGGATCGGCGATGCGCGCGGCGGCCGTACGGCCGAGCACCGTCACCACGTTGTCGCGCGTCGTGACCTTCCACCAGAAGCCGGTTTCGCCCTCGACCGTGATCTTTTCGATGCGGGCGAACAGCCCTTCAATACGGGGCCGATAGCGCTCGGCGCGCGCCGGGCCGTCCACGGCCACGTCGCGGACCCAGCGTCCGCCGCCATCCCGCGTGAACGCCGGCACGAGGTCCTCGGCGCCGGAGAACAGGAAGACGTCGCTCTCGAGAGCATCCTCGTAGCGCGGAAGCTGCTTGTCGGTGCGCCGCTGGATGGTGGGGAGGCTCAGGCTCCAGCCGAGGCCGAAAGCGCTATTGCCCGCGCCGGAGCTGTAGCGGAGCGCGAGCGAGCTGTCCAGGCCGCTCCGGGTCTTCGAGAACGGCAGGGGAAGCGAGAGGTCGCAGGTACCGTTGACGGCGTTGACCGAGAGCTTCTCGTCGATGCCGCGGATCGCTCCGCCCCCTTTGGGAAGGGAGAGCATCGTGCGGGAGTCGACCGCGCCTGGACCATCCTTCTCTCCCTCTTCGGCTCGCGAGCTTCGTGGACCATCCATGGCCTGCCTTCTCCTCCTGAGACGGCGGAAAGAAAATTGCCGTTCAGGAGATAATAAGCTGTCGCGGGAAACCCCGCTATCCCACCCGAGCAGGCCCCGGCATTCCTGGCCCTCATACCCGTAGAGGCATGAAACGCGTCGAGGAGATCGCCCACGAGATCGGTTCTAGGTGCCTGCTGTGTTCCCCTTGAATTGTTCCCACCACCACCGATGCCTGATTCCCTTTTCCCCAACGTCGAGGAATCGCTCGGCGATCAACTTCAGGATTGACTCGTACTGATACGGGCTCACCAGCCGAAAACAGTGGGCATCTAACGCGAGGCCTTTGACGACCTCGTTCAGGGTATCTCTCCGGCCTGTCAAACGAATCACTCCGGATCGAGCGCCAGACCTTGAAGCGCGGCATCTCCTCGAGGCCGAATGGCAATTTTGTTGTTACTTGTGGCCCTTCTCCGCCGGAGAGCTCGTGTCGTCCTCACCGCCTCGCGCAGCCGCTCCACGTCCCGCATGGGGGGCTGTCCGAACAGCCTCTTATACTCCCGGCTGAACTGCGAGGCGTCGTCGTAGCCCACCCGGGAACCGGCGCTGGCGGCATCCAGGTTCTCGCCGAGCAGGATGCGCCGGGCTTCCTGGAGCCGGAGCTGTTTCTGGAACTGCAAGGGGCTCATCGCGGTGACTGCCCTGAAGTGGTGGTGGAAGCCCGAGACGCTCATCCCGATCTCCCGCGCCAGGCTGTCGATCCGTAGCGGTTGGTTGAAGTCCCGGCGGAGCCGCTCGACGGCTTCCGCGATGCGGTCGGTTGGGCCGCCGAGGAGCGCCAGGTGACGGAGCCGGTTTCCCTGGTCTCCCATCAGCAGCCGGTAGACGATCTCCCGCGTGATCAGCGGGCGCAGAACCCGCTCTTCCGCGGGCGAGCCCAGGAGCCGCGCCAGGCGCACCGTGGCATCCAGCAGGCTGGCGTCGAGCGGGCTCACATCAATCGCCCGAATCGCCCGCGCGTCGCCGCGGTTCTGTGAGGAGAGATGACCCGCCTCCACCATCACCGAGCCGACGAGCGCCGGGTCGAGCTCCAGACGGAGGCTCAGATACGGCCGTTCTGCCGATGCCTCGAGGACCTGGCCGACGACGGGTAGCTCCACGGTGGCGAGCAGGTAATGGGCTGGGTCATAGCGATAGCGGCTGTCGCCCAGCAGCACTTCCTTGCTCCCCTGCGCGATCACGCAGAAGGAGGGCTTGGTGACGCCGTGGAGCGGCTCCGTCGGGATCGAGGAGCGATTGAGGTGGAGCCCTTTCAGCGGCTCGACCGCGCCGTCCTCCGGGATGGCCTGTGCGATGCGCTCCGCGAGCTCCTGCGTTCCACGCTTGGATTCCTGGGTTGAGTCCATGTCCCTATCCTAGCCCTCTCCGCCGGGCTCTGGACACTTTCGGAGGAGCTTTGCAGGATCGTCCAAGAATTTTCCAGGATCGTCATACCCGACCCATGCCCCGGAGCCCTACCATGGGGATCGCAAGGACGGGGCGCACCTCACCGCGCAGCAGCATCCTGGATTCCTGTTTGCATGCCCGCTTTCTTGGCCGCGATCGACCGAGAGTCCGCCACGATGGCCGTGTAGGTAGCCACATTCGATCACTGAGTGCCATGAGGAAGGAGAGAGCTATGCAGAAACGAACACTTGGACGAAGCCATCTGGAAGTCTCGGCGATCGGTTACGGCTGTATGGGGCTGGAGGCCGTCTACGGCCCGGCGACCGACCGGCAGGAGGGGATCAGGATCATCCACGCGGCGGTCGAGCGCGGCGTCACGTTCTTCGACACCGCCGAGGCCTACGGTCCATTCACCAATGAAGAGCTCGTCGGCGAAGCGCTGGCTCCCTTCCGCGACCGGGTGGTGATCGCGACGAAATTCGGGTTCGACATCGCGCCCGACGGGCAGCGGAGCGGCGGCCTCAACAGCCGGCCGGAGCACATCAGGCAGGTCGCCGATGCCTCCCTCAAGCGCCTGAAGACCGAGGTCATCGACCTTTTCTATCAACACCGTGTTGATCCGAACGTGCCGATCGAGGATGTCGCGGGCGCGGTGAAGGAGCTCATCGCCGAAGGCAAAGTGAGGCATTTCGGGCTTTCCGAGGCTGGCGCGAAGACGATCCGCCGCGCACACGCCGTCCAGCCGGTCACCGCCGTGCAGAGCGAGTACTCTCTGTGGACGCGCGATCCCGAGCCGGAAGTGCTGCCGGCTTGCGAGGAGCTCGGGATCGGCTTCGTGGCGTGGGGCCCGCTGGGACAGGGCTTCCTCACGGGAAAGATCGACAGCACGACGAGCATCGGCAGCTCCGATTTCCGTGCCGCTTCCCCCCGCTTCACCCCCGAGGCGCGGAAAGCGAATCTCGCCGTGGTCGATCTGCTCCAGGAGATCGCGGCCCGCAAAAACGCGACACCGGCGCAGATCGCCATCGCGTGGTTGTTGGCGCGGAAGCCGTGGATCGTTCCGATCCCGGGAACGACGAAGCTGCACCGTCTCGAGGAGAACATCGCCGCAGCCGGCGTCGAGCTGACCGCCGGCGATCTGCGCGACATCGAGACCGCTGTATCGAAGATCGATGTACATGGGGCGCGGCTTCCGGAAGCAATCCTCGCTCTGAGTGGCCGCTGAGGCAGCGTTTACGTTCGACAAAGGAGTTTGTCATGACCGATGTCATTGTGGTTGTCGGTGCCGGATCGATCGGTCAGGCGATCGCGCGGCGGGTGAGCGCGGGCAAGCACGTCCTGCTGGCTGATCTTCGCCAGGAAAACGCCGATGCCGCCGTGAAAATCCTCGGCGACGCCGGATTCGAGGTGAGCGCCGCGACCGTGGACGTCTCCTCGCGCCAGTCGGTTCGCGCGCTCGTCGAGAGAGCCACGGCGCTCGGTGCCGTCACCGGCGTCATTCATGCCGCCGGTGTCTCCCCCACGCAGGCATCGCCGGCCACGATCCTGAAGGTCGATCTGTATGGCACCGCGCTCGTGCTCGAGGAGCTCGGCAATGTCATCGCCCGCGGCGGAGCGGGCGTCGTGATTGCTTCGCAGTCGGGTCACCGCCTCCCGGCGCTGACGCCCGCTCAAGACAAGGCGCTGGCGACGACGCCCGCCGACGAGTTGCTGGCTCTCCCGATGCTCCAGCCGGATCAAATGACGGACTCGCTGCACGCTTACCAAGTCTCGAAGCGCGGCAACGCGCTACGGGTGATGGCCGAGGCCGTGCGGTGGGGCAAACGCGGCGCGCGGGTCAACACGATCAGCCCCGGCATCATCGTCACGCCTCTCGCCAGGGACGAGCTGACCGGCCCGCGCGGTGAGGGATACCGGCGCATGATCGAGCTGTCCGCGGTTGGGCGCGCCGGCACCCCGGATGAAGTCGGGGCGGTCGGTGCTCTCCTGATGGGGCCGGAGGGCGCGTTCATCACCGGCAGCGATTTCCTCATGGACGGCGGAGTCACGGCCGCCTACTGGTTCGGCGAGCTCGCTCCGAAATGACGCCAACCGCGAAGGACAAGACGATGAAGAAAAGGAAGCTCGGAGATCTGGAAGTCTCGGCGATCGGATACGGTGCCATGGGGCTGAGCCACGGCTACGGTCCCGCGACCGGCAGACAGCAGGCGATCTCGCTCCTTCGCGCGGCGGTCGAGCGCGGCGTGACGTTCTTCGACACGGCGCAGATCTACGGCGCGGAGAACGAGGAGATCGTGAGCGAGGCCCTGGCTCCGTTCCGCGGCCAACTGGTGATCGCCACGAAGTTCGGATTCGAGCTGGGCCGCGCGGACAAGCAGCAGGTCCTCAACAGCCGGCCCGAGAACATCCGGCAGGTGACCGAGGGCTCGCTCCAGCGGCTCCGCGTCGATTCGATCGACCTCTACTACCAGCACCGCGTCGATCCGGACGTGCCGATCGAAGACGTGGCGGGCACGGTGAAGGAGCTGATCCAGGAGGGCAAGGTGAAACATTTCGGACTGTCCGAAGCGGGCGCGCCGACGATCCGCCGCGCTCACAGGGTGCTGCCCGTCACGGCCGTCCAGAGCGAGTACTCGCTGTGGTGGCGGGAGCCCGAGACGAATGGCGTGCTCACCGCCTGCGAGGAGCTCGGGATCGGCTTCGTGCCCTTCAGCCCGCTGGGCAAGGGCTTCCTCACCGGGAAGATCGACGAGACCACCACGTTCGACAGCAGTGACTTCCGCAACATCGTCCCGCGCTTCTCGGCGGAGAATCGGAAGGCGAATCAGGCCGTGGTCGATCTGCTGGCGCGCATCGCCGGGGAAAAGCGGGCCACCCCGGCGCAGATCGCCCTCGCCTGGCTGCTCGCCCGGAAGCCGTGGATCGTGCCGATCCCCGGCACCACGAAGCTGCACCGCCTCGAAGAGAACGTCGGCGCGGCGACCGTCGAGCTCACGGCGGGCGACCTCCGGGAAATCGAGGACGTTGTCGCTACAATCACCATCCATGGGGCTCGGTACCCCGAACATCTACAGCAACGCGTAGGTCGCTGACCAAGGAGACAGACGATGGAGATCAAGAGAAGCGGCTCGCGGCCCTCGGGGAAGGGCCCCGCCGACTGGTTCACCGGCACCGTCCGTATCGACCCTCTCTTCCCGGCCAACGCTCCGGCGCGGGCGGCCGGCAACGCCGTCACCTTCGAGCCCGGCGCACGCACCGCATGGCACACGCATCCCCTCGGGCAGACGCTGATCGTCACCTTCGGCGGCGGCCTTGCGCAGCGGGAGGGCGGGCCGATCGAAGAAATCCGGCCCGGCGACGTCGTATGGTTCGAGCCGGGAGAGAAGCACTGGCACGGCGCGGCGCCGACGACCGCCATGCAACACATCGCTATCAACGAGGCGTTGGATGGCAAAGCCGTCGACTGGATGGAAAAGGTCAGCGACGAGCAGTACAACCAACGGTAGGGGGAATCAGAGATGCTGAGCACACGCAAGCTGGGATCGCAGGGACTGACGGTCTCGGCCCTCGGTCTCGGCCTGATGGGAATGAGCTTCGCGTATGGCAGTGCCGAAGAGCGCGACGAACGCGAGTCGATCGCCACCATTCACCGCGCCATCGAGCTCGGCTGCATCTTCCTCGACACGGCCGAGGCGTACGGACCCTACGAGAACGAGGAGCTGCTGGCCCGTGCGCTGAAGGAGCTCGGAGGTGGCGCGCGCGACCGCATCGTCCTCGCCACCAAGCTCGGCTTCAAGTTTGACGCAAACGGCGCCATCGCCGGCATGGACAGCCGGCCGGCGCACATCCGCGAGGCCGTCGAAGCCTCGCTCCGCCGGCTGCAGACCGATCACATCGACCTGCTGTACCAGCACCGGGTCGACCCCGCCGTGCCCATCGAAGACGCCGTCGGCACCATGGCCGATCTCGTGCGCGAGGGGAAGGCGCGCTTCCTCGGCCTCTCCGAAGCGGGCGAGCAGACGATCCGCCGCGCGCACGCCGTCCATCCGATCTCGGCGCTGCAGAGCGAGTATTCGCTCTGGGAGCGCAATCTGGAGCCGCGCATCATTCCACTGCTCCGCGAGCTGGGGATCGGCCTCGTGCCGTTCGCGCCGCTCGGCCGCGGCTTCCTCACGGGGACCGCGAAGCGCGCCGAGGAGTATCCGGAAGGCGACTTCCGCCGCGGCGATCCGCGCTACCAGGGCGAAAGCTTCGACGCCAACGTACGGGCCGCCTCGGCGGTGCGCGATCTGGCCGCGCGGAAGAGTGTAGCCCCGGGGCAGATCGCGCTCGCGTGGCTGCTGCACAAGGGGGACGACATCGTGCCGATCCCGGGGACCAAGCGGCGGAAGTACCTGGAAGAGAACGTCGCCGCGGCCGATGTTCGGCTCACGCCCGACGACATGACGGCGCTCGACGCCGCGCTCGCGCCGGAGAAAGTGTCCGGGCCGCGCTACAACGAGCAACGGATGGCGCAGGTGGACCGTTGATCTCATTCGTCCATTGACCCGGCACCGGCCCTGCGCATGCAACCCTCCGACGCTCCGTCCGCCAGCCCATCCGCCACCGTCCGTCCCGCGTCGCCCGCGGACCTCGAGGCCATCGGGAGTCGAGGGGATCGATTACATGTTGCTGCGGGGACCGGCGGGCGTGCTGTACGACATCGTCGTCGATCCCGTCCATCGCGGACAAGGCCTCGGCCAGATGCTGCTCGACGCCACGCTGGCGGCGCTCGAAGCCCGCGGCGCCCCCCGGGTCGTGCTCTCGACGGCAGAGCGGAACGAGTCTGCGCAGCGTCTTTTCGCGCGCGCGGGATTCCGGCGGACGATGATCGAGATGACCCGCGAGCTCGAAGGCGACGCGGGCTCGAGCTGAACCCTCACCCCTGCCCCCTGAGGAGAGCGTCCCCTTCCTATAGCATACCATCCGTGCTACCGTGTCACCGTGATCCACTCGTTCAAAGACCTGGGCACCGATGACATCTTCTACGGCCGAAACACCAAAGACGCCCGCCGCTCTTGCCCCCAGAACATCTGGACCGTGGCAGCTCGCAAGCTCGATCAGCTCGATTCCGCGAGGAGCCTCGAAGACCTCCGGCTGCCCCGCGGCAACCACCTGGAGGCTCTCTCCGGGGATCGCGCCGGCCAGCACAGTATCCGGGTCAACGATCAGTACCGGGTCTGCTTTGTCTGGGCTGGCGACGAGCCGGACCAGGTCGAGATCGTCGACTACCATTGAAGCCCCTGAAGGAGTGAGGCCCCTATGATTCGAGTCCCGACCCACCGCGAGCCTACCCATCCTGGAGAGATGCTCCTGGAGGAGTTTCTCAAGCCGATGGCCTTGTCTCAGAAGGACTTGGCCCATGGCATCCACGTCCCCTACCAGCGCATCAACGAGCTCGTGAACAAGAAGCGCGGCATGACGCCGAGCACCGCCCTGCGCCTGTCGAAATTCCTGGGCACCTCGGCCGACTTCTGGATGAGCCTCCAGCTTCGCTGGGACCTCTATCAGGCCACCCGCGCCGAGGCGGCCGAGCTGAAGCGCATCAAGAGGATCACGCCGACGGCCGACGCCGTCGCCCTGCCCCATTGACCGCCGGTCACTGAAAAAACTCCCGGGGGCGAATGAGCCTCACCCCCGGGGCAAAAAAAGCCTACGCAGGCATCAAACCTTCAGCCCGGCCTCCGAGGCCGCCTTCTCCAAGGCCTCCAGCCGCTCCTTCTCCGCCCTGTCCTCCTTGGTCAAGCGCTTCCGCTTCACCGGCAGACGCGGTTTGACGCCGAACTCCAGCAGCGTGTAGCTGTCGACCCCGTAGGCGCCCTGAAGACCGGCGACCAGCCGGTTGCGGAGGCTGCGCCCGTGGCGCGCCAGCTCCAGGCTCCGCTTGGTCGACTCGCGCAGTTGCTTGCGATGGATTTCCTGGGTGCTCTGGATCTCCCTGCCTTCGAGGATCACTGCGTCGAGCGCCTGCACGGTCGGACCCAACTGCGTGAGCTCCGCCAGCCGCGGCTTCACATTCGTGCTCAGCACGTCCCAGTTGCCGAGATCCTTGGACAAACCATCCGTAGCCATGAGTCTTTCTCCTATTCGATGTTTCTGTTGAGGTTCGGTGGAACCAGATCGCACCGGCATCTTGCCGATGCAGAAGGCATCCTAAACACGGAATTTTTCAATGTCAAATTAACCTGATCAGATGTATTCACCAGTCATCAGACGACGCCAGAGAGCTCCACCAGTGTTTATCTGTCGCCGCCGATCGTCTCCAGATTCCATGAGAGATCGGACGAAAGGGCAGGGTTTGCGAATGGCGCAGGTGGAAGGGATAGACGACCGGAATAGCCACTCCACGGCCGGGATAGCGGCTATCCCGCCGGGATGACGGCTATCCGCCGCGGATAGCGGCTACACGCCGCGCATAGCGGCTATACGCCGCGCATAGCGGCTATACGCCGCCGATAGCGGCTATACGCCGCCGATAGCGGCTACACGCCGCGCATAACGGCTACACGCCGCGGATAGCGGCTAACCCGACAGGGATAAGCGTTACACGCCGGGGATAACGGCTACGCGCCCGGGATAAGCGTTATACGCGCGGGATAGGCGCTATACGCTCGGGATAAGCGCTACACGCCCGGGATAACGCTTACAGCGCCGGGATAACGGTTATACCGTCGCGCGGAGCACCTGGCGCCCTGATGGACGGATCAGGGAGTGGCCGGCAGCAGCCCGAGCTGCTGCATGATCGAGAGCTGATCGAAGGCCGACCACTCCTCCGTGATCTTGCCGTCGACCATCCGCCAGATGGTGATGCCGCGTCCGGCGAGGGACTTGCCGGTGGCGGGCAGGCCGTTGCCGGTGCCGGTGTTGGTGCCGCGGCCGGTCCACATCACGGTCACCAGGTCCCCCTCGGCGATCAGCAGGTCGGCCGACATCTTCAGATCGGGAAACGCCGCCTTCCAGCCATGCGCGGCATCCTGATCTTCTTTGAGCCCGACGTCCCGGGTCATGCCGTGGTTCACGAAGTCCTTCGCATAAAGCTGGTCCGCCAGCTCGAACTTCCCCTGGCCCAGGACCTCCTCGATCACGCGCCGCGCGATGGCCTTGTTCTGCTCGGCCGTCGACGGCTCGGCGGCAAGGACGGATGTGGCCAGGAGCATTGTGCCCAGGTAAGCGATCCAGAGATGTTTCCGCATGGTCTGACTCCTCCTCTGGAGGAAGGACGCGGCCGGGCTTGGATTGTTACGGCTCCCCGCCAGGTCCGGACTGTCGCCCACAAGGCACCTCCACGGGGCGACGTGTTGACTCTGGTCAGCGCCATGACGACTGCGGTCGGGTTCTGCCCGACGCCTGTCAGCGCCGTGACGACTCTCGTCGAGCTCAGCCCGACGCCTGTCAGCGCCGCTACGACTCCCGTCGGATTCTGCCCGGGGGTGCCAGGCTCTCAGCCAGCTCCTCTCGCCGACAGCAAGAGAGTCCGAGGCGATCTTCGTAGCGCCTACTACTCCTTCCTGGCCGCCTTCCGCAAGGCGCCGGACGCGCTGAAAGCAGGCAATCGAAATGCGCTCTTCCCGGCCGGAAGCTTTCCGCCTGCGATGCCTTATCTCTGTAATCAGGCCAACCTTCTTGGCTTGTAGCAAGGCCCCGATGCTCCCGATCACTTCGATCTCGTTGAGACTGGCCACTTTCTGCGACGACCAGCATCAAGCCTCGGTCCGCAATCCGGCCAACTCCGCGCGCAGATCCTCGATGGGGTAGTCGACCAACGGAATCCCATGTTTGTGGCATTCCGCGGCAAAGGTGAACCGGTCGACCTCGGCGAGCTCGGCGGCAGCTCCCGCAGAGATCTCCTCAGACTGGAACATCAGCAGAGCCGCGTAGAGCTTGATGTGCCTCGCGGCCTCCTTTGGCTCACGGTCGACGAGATACTGATCCGGCAGCTCGAGGGTGATCTGCATACGCTTCTCCCAAGACTTGCCTCCGCGCGGGCAAGGAGTGGCCTTTAGTATAGGAGATCCGGTCGCCCTTCATCGTACCCCTCCAGCCTACGGATACAGCAGCGCCGGCTGCCGCTCCTGGCGCCAAGCCGCGTGATCCTCGGCATCGGCGGCCAGAATCTCTTCCACCGTTTTCCCGGCCTGGAGATCCTGGAGCAGGCGCGGAGAACCGAGAAGGCGGGTGAGGGCTTCTCCACCGTCTCGCCAGGCGAAGCCGGGCTGGCGCGAGAGGTAGGCCAGGAGGGTGACGCCGAGGCGGTAGGGATCGGCGGTCTCGGGATCGGTGACGTGGATGCGCAGGCCCTGGCATTCCTGGTCTTCGTATTTGGGTTGCGGCGCGGCGGGCGAGGACTTCGGAGTGAAGTGAGCCGTTTCGAAACGGTAGCCAGGGACGGCCGGCGGGTCGTCGGAGATCGTGAGCCAGGGTGCTCCGAGAAGGAGGAAGGGCGCGTCGGTGCCTCGGCCTTCGGAGAGGTTGGTGGCTTCCAGGAGGGCGGTGCCGGGATAGGCGAGGGCGGCTTCGGCGCTTTGCAGGTTGGGCGAGGGTGACACCCAGGGGCGGCCGGTGGCGGACCATGTCATGTGACGCTTCCAGCCTTCCAGGGGGAGGACGACGAGGCGCGCCGGAGGATCGAGGCGGGCGTTGAGGTGGCGGGCCATCTCTCCGAGGGTCAGGCCGTGGACGAGCGGTCCGGGGGCGAGGTTGAGGAAGCTCTCGGGGACGACGTTGCGCGGGGCGCTCACGGGGCCTGCGACGCGCTCTCCTCCCAGCGGATTGGGGCGGTCGAGAACGACGAAATCGATCCCCACTTCCGCCGCTGATTGCAGGGAGAGGATGAGGGTGCTGGCGTAAGTGTAGAAGCGCACCCCGGCGTCCTGGAGGTCGAAGACGAGCGCATCGAGATCGGCGAGATCGGCGGGCGAGGGCCTGCGGTGCTCGCCGTAGAGGCTCACGACGGGGAGGCCGCTCACCGGGTCGCGGTCGCTCTCGACGCGCTCCCCCGCCGCGGCCTGGCCGCGCAGGCCGTGCTCGGGGGCGAAGAGGCGGACGACGTCCAGGTGGCGCTCGCGGAGGACCTCGACGGCGTGGCGGCCTTCCGCGGTCACCGAGGCGGCGTGGACGATGAGGCCCAGGTGCTTCCCTTCCAGGGCTGCGGTCTCGCCGGCGGCGATACGCTCCAGCCCCACGCGCACCGGCGGGCTTGCGGAAGAAGCGGAAGAGGACGGCCCGGCGAGCGCGCGCACCACGGCGTCCGCCACGGCCGGCCGGGCTTCGCGGATCAGGTTGTTCTCGCGCGTCGGATAGACCCGGTTGGTGAGCAGGATCACGGCGAGCTGACGGTCCGGATCGATCCAGATCGAGGTGCCGGTGAAGCCGGTATGGCCGAAGGAGCGCGGAGAGAAGAGGGTGCCGGCGGAGGAGCCTTCGGCGGATTTGGTGTCCCAACCGAGGGCGCGATCGGAGCCGGGGATGCCGGCGCGGCGGGTGAAGAGGGCGAGGGTCTCGGGCGAGACGATGCGGCGGCCGTGCAGGGCTCCGCCGTTGAGGAGCATCCGGGCGAAGCGCGCCAGGTCGGGCGCGGTGGCGAAGAGGCCGGCGTGCGGAGCGACGCCGCCGAGGGCGAAGGCGTTCTCGTCGTGAACCTCGCCCTGGATCAGACGGCCGCGCCAGGGATCGATTTCCGTCGGGGCGATCCGGGGCCGGAGGGCGGCGGGCGGCCGGAAGAGCGTGTTGTGCATCCCGAGCGGATCGAGCACCCTCTTGCGAACGAAAGTCTCGAACGGCCGGCCGGCGGCCTGCTCGAGGATCTCGCCGAGCAGGATCATGCCGAGATCGCTGTAGACGGAGCGGCTGCCGGGCGGAGCGGTGAGATCGAGGTCCATCGCCTCGATCCGTTCGAGATAGGCGGCCTTGCCCTGGATCTCCTTGTAGAGCGGCGCCGTGGCGGGGAGGCCGGCGGAGTGCGTGAGCAGGTGGCGGACGGTCACCGTTTCCTTGCCCGGACCCCGGAAGCCGGGCAGGAAATCCTGCACCGGTCGGTCGAGATCGAGCTTTCCTTCGTCGACGAGGATCATCGCCATGGTCGTGGTGGCGACCACCTTGGTGAGGCTGGCGAGATCGTAGAGCGTACCCGCGGTCACCGGCGGCGCGTCGGGCTCGTCGGTGAGGTGGCCGAAGGGATACACGTGGACCAGAGAGTCGCGATCGACGACCGCCAGAACGCCGCCCGGAAAGGCGCCGCGCTGCCGGAAGTCTTCGAGGAGGCGGTCGACGTTTTCGAAGGATACCCGCGGCCGGGTGACGGGAGCCACCGTCCGGCAGCCCGCGAGAAGCGCGAGAAGAACGGCGAGGGCCAGGACCTTCCTCTTGAACGCCTGCGCCATTTCACTACCGTACCCGGGCACGCAGCCTCCTGATCTGCCGTATGTGCCCATCCAGATGAATCTGAGCCATCCGGACCGCCTGCTCCACCGTCAAGGGGCCGGAAACGGGGTGCTTGAAAACTGCTTTCCGGCCGATCTCAGAGCCGAGGTGATCGATACACGATCGGAGCCAGTCCTGATTCTCCTCCCAGAAGCGACGGAGCTCGGCCAGGCTGTGATTCCCCTGAGGGATCATCGCAGCGGACGGCACGCGGACTCGGATACGGAGCTTCAAGACGAGCATCACGAGCAGGTAGCGAACGCGATGCCCCAGCCTCCGCTCCTTCGCCACCAACCGCGCCGGCTCGGGCATCCCCCGGAAGACCGCCCGTTCCGCCAGAACGAGATGCTCGACGACTTCGAGAATCGACCACTTCCCAGGGAGCGGCTTCGCCACGAGCACGCCATGATCGAGCGCCTCCACTTCGTCCAGCAAGGCGACGCGCCTGTCGCTGAAGGTCTGGAGACGTTTTTCAAGGGTCATGTTCGATTCTCTGAACAATGAGACTTGAAAGAAAATCTCGGAGCCTTGGCCGCAGGTTTTTTCCAGTGGACCTGAAGGAATTTTCGGACTTCGGCGAGAGACTCAAGAGCTACGCCCCGCCGCTTCGCAGCGTCCAGGAGCTCCACCCACACGGTGCGGATCTGGTCGTGCCCGACACCGTACAGGTCGAGCTGGGTGATGGCGAAGCGGCAGAGCGCCACCGCTTTCTCCGTCGCGCCCCGGCGAAGGTGAGCCCCGAAGAGATAGAGGATGTCGAGGAAGGCTTCCCGGTATGCCTCGCGCTCGAAGGACTCGGCGATCACGCCGTCGAAGAGCTGCTCCGCTTCTCCGCTGTGCCCGAGCGCTTCGAGGAGCCTGGCCGCGGTGTAATTGCTTCTGAGGCCGGCGTCCGCCCGCGCGTGGCCGCCGCGCAAGGACTCCGCGAGGCGGAACGCCTGGAGCGCCTGACCGATTTCACTCATTTCGATCAGGCATTCCGCTCGAGTGCTCTCCGCAAGCCAGCGCAGCGCGGTGTCTTCCGTCGGGATGAGAGGCAGCGCTTGCTCCGCGAGCTCGAGCGCTCGCTCGGGATCGCTCTCCACAAGGGTGTGGGCCATCTGGACCAAGGTGCGGCCGACGAGCGGCCATGCCTTCTGAGCTTCATAAAGCGTCAGGCACTCTTCAAGGAGAGCAACCGCCTGTGCGCGGTTCCCCTGGTCGCCGCCGAGGGATGCCGCGACTGATCGCGCCCGGCCCCTGCCGAGAGGGTCGCCGGAGCCGCGGGCGAGATGCTCGTCCGCTCGCCGGAGCGCGGCTTCCGCATGGCTCCATTCGGCGGCGATGCGGCGAACGTTGGCGACCTCGATCCAGACGCGTGCCAGGAAGTCCTCGGTGAAGGCGGCGGGCTCGGCCATGCCATCGGCGGCCCGGAGCGCCAAGTGGGCGATAAGCTCCGCCTCGTCGCGCGAGCCCGCGGCGCCAATCTCTGAAAGGAGCAGATCCGCGAAGGCTCTTGTGTGGAATTCGGGAGATGCGGTCACGCGCTCTTGCTGTTCCCTTCTCGTCTCGCGCCGGAGGAGGGACCAGCGCGCCCGCGCGAGGAGCGGGCCGATGAGATTCTCGTCTTCCGCGACCGGCCTGGGAGACCGCGCCGCAGGCACCTCTTCCCCGGCGGTGAAGACCGGCTCGGCGGGCGCGGGGAATTTCCAATGCACGCGGAGATATCCGTCCACCTCCTGGAGCATCCGCTCGTCCAAGGATTGCCCTCGCGCCGCCTCGATGAGCTTCGCAAAGACGCCCCGGAGCTGCTCATGGAGCACCGTGCCCTGGCGCTCGATCTCGTGGAGGGTTCGGCGGGCGGCTTCCTCCGCCCGATCCGGCGCACCGCGGCGGGCGTGAAAGGCGACGACGTAGACGAGATCGAGCAGCGCGTCTTTGTGGAGCCCCTCATGAAGATCTCCGGAGAGCGCCTCATCGAACAGGGCCTCCGCTTCCAGGGCACGGCCGAGCGCTTCGAGAAGGCGGGCGGCGGTATACGTTGCTCGCAGCTTGCCGTTCTGCCGCTGCTGCAATGGCCGCAAGGCTTCAGCCCTTCCGAAGGCGGAGAGGGCTTCCTCCAGGCGGCCAAGGTTGATGAGGCACTCGGCGCGAATGCTCTCCGCGAGCCATCTGAGGGTCGGATCTTCGGAGGGAGTGGAGAGACTGGCCCGGTCGAGGAAGGCAAGCCCACGCTCCGGGTCGTGATCGACGACGCAGTGCGCCATCTGCACGAGCGTGCGGGCGACGTGCGGCCAATCGCGTTGCTCCTCGTAGATCCTCCGGCACTCCTCGAGACACACCATGGCTTCGTCGCGTGCTCCCTGGTCGGTGCGGAGCGAAGCACTGCGAGAAAGCCATCGTGCTTTGATAGAAGGGCTGCCGGTGCCAAGATCGAGGTGTTCACCCGCCCGGCGCAACGCCGCCTCCGCGTGATGCCACTCGCCGTGGATCCGCCGCATGTTGGCCGTTTCGGTCCAGATCGTCGTCAGGAGATCGTTCTTGAAGGCCGCCGAGCTCCGCCTGAGGTCCATGCCCTGCACCGCGAGGAGCGCGAGACTCGAAAGAAATTCAGCCTCGTCTTTCGGGTGGGGCGCGCGCACCGCGGAGAGCAGCTCTTCGAGGAAGACCGGACTATGGCAGGACCGTGACCGGATGACCCGTTCCTTTTGGGCGCCGCGCGGAAGCCGCCGGAGATCTGCCAACTCCGCCCGCGCGAGAAGCTGCTCAACAGCCGTTTCCCTCTCGAAGGTGGCGAGCTCAAGCAAGGTCTTCAGTGGTACCTCGCGGGCTGCCGGGTTCGCACGGTCCCGAAGCAGGCCCTCGGCGAGAGACCGGCAGGCGAGGCAGGCAGAGAGGTGTGCGGCCACCCGCGTGATCTCCGTCTGTCCCGCCTCGCTCGCGCGAAGCAGCTCATCCTTCTTGACATGCGCCATTCCTGGATTCCCTAAAATAAAAAGCGCTGAGCGGCGGTTTTAGAGTAACTCGAAATACGTGCCTCTGTACATTGAGATTGAAAGGGAGGTTTCTCCCGAGAAACCTCCCCTTCCGGAGACTGCTCCTAACCGTTCGGGTCGTAACCCCCGCCGTAGTCCGCGGCCGGGACAGCGGGAGTAGAGAGCGCTGCACCGTTCGGGTCGTAGCCCCCTCCGGAGTCAACGGTCGGGAGCGGCGATGTTGGCGACCCAGAGGACGACGCGAGGAGATAAAGCACGAGCAGAACCAGGCGAAGCATGGCTTTTCCCTTCAGGGACAGTCTGACCGCACGGGCGCCATTGCCCGTGAAGAGGATGTCCCTACCGCCGGAGTGTCCGCCTCTCCGGGTCTCAGGGACAAGCTCGCGCTTTGCCCAGACGATAGGAGAGGAGAATTCGATGGACCTGTCTCAAGTCCCTACGCTGGAAACAGAGCGCCTCCGGATGAGGCCGTTCCGCGAGAGCGACATCGACGACTACGCCGCGCTGAACGCCGACCCCGAAGTCACGCGCTTCATCGGAGGACCGTGGGACCGCGGCCGGTCCTGAAGCTAAAAAACTGTCGCGGCATCCGGTTTTATGACGCGACAGTTTTCTTCCGGCTCAGATCGTTGCCGCCGAGCTGTTCCAGCGGTCTCAGGCGATGGCGGCCGCGAACAGGACGATCACTCCGGCCTGGCAGAGGCCCCGCCCCACTCTCGTGTGGAACCGGCCGCAGCGGTCGAGGGCGCCGTCGATCTGCGCGGCGAGGGCCGAGGTCACGCCGATGGCGGTAAAGATGCAGAGCGGGCACGACGGGGGATTGGCCCCACAGATGGATATGCAGCCCGCCGCCATCGCCCCCTCCGCGTCGGGGACCAGCAGATCGCCAAGATCATCGAGCAGCGAACCGTCTCGGGGCCGCGGCCTGGAGGCCAGATCGCCGCAGGACCGGCAACGCCCCGGCAGGGTCATGGCGGCGGTCACCGCCGGAGGGGGAAAGGGAGAGATCAGCTCCGCGGCGCTCTCGGCGAAAAGCGACTTGTCGATGGCCTGGTATTTGCGGATCGTCTCGGGCGTCAACCACTGCCGTAGCTCCTGCACCTCGTCCGCCGGCATCTTCTTGAGCAGGTCCGGAGCGATCAGGATGCTCCCATCGCGCAAGCTCATGTTGATCTGCGTCAGGCGGCTGACCATCTTCTCCGCCCGGCCGCGCAACGCCACGGTCTGGCGCTCCCAGGCCGCGAGCTTCTGGTCGGCCCCCGGGCGCGGCACCTTCTTTCCCGCCTTCCTGGCCTCCTCCGCCTTTTGAGCTTCTTCGGCGATGGCCTTGAGGGAGGGCTCGTACGCCTGCCGCAGCTCCTTGTAGCAGGCCGCCACCACAGGCTCTGGATCGAGCGACTCGGTGAGCTTGTGGCCCTTCTCGATCTGGGTCAGCACGTTTTCGACGGCGACGAAGGCGGCTTCCGCCCGTGCGAACGAGGGCTCACCCGCCGGCCGTGCCGGCACCTGGGCTGTCGCGGCACCGGCCAGGAAGAGAGCCAGGACGGGGAGGGCGAACCAGAGTGGCGTCGGTTGCTGCGCTCGCATGAAAGACTCCTTTTCGCAGTGCCATACAGTGATGGCGTTGATCGGAGCTACTTCACCCGTGCTCGTACCAGCCAACCGAGCATATCTCACCCTCTACGAGGCGCCGCCGTGCCCGGCTTCCCCCGCCTCGTGATGGTGCTCCTCCCCTGCTTCGTGATGATGCTCCTCGTCGGAGGCCGCCGACGCCTGCTCCAGCGCCTGGTACTGCTGGGGGGACATCTTCGGCATCTTCTTCAGGAAGGCGACGATCGCCCAGATCTCCTGGTCGGTGTGGGTGACTCCGAAGGCGGGCATGCCGGTCATCTTGATGCCGTTCTTCACGATCCAGAACAGCTCTTGCGGATTGCCCTCTCCCGCTTCGGTGGCCAGCTCGGGGGGATAGGGGTTCAGGCCCTGGCCGATCTCGGAGGCTTCGATGCCGGGCGCGCCGTGGCAGGTGACGCAGTTCTCCTTGTAGTGGAGGAAGCCGGTCTGCAGCAGGGCCGGATCGGTGAGCGGGGGGACCTGGACGGCCTTCATGCGCCGCGCGACCGAGCGCTCCTGCGTGGTTTCGAGCACCCAGCGGACGAGACCGTTGTCCGGGCTGCTCGCGGCGACGTCGAAGAGACCCGAATAGATGAAGAGCAGGGCCGCCATCAGCAGGACGATGACGACAAGGACGGGCATCAGGAGCTTTTTCATGGCGTGATCATGCCACGCCCGGACAGTCGATGCCACCCGTTTCCCTGCGTTTCCACGTTCGCCGTTTCCTTTCCTGGCATCCGTGGGACAGAATGGAAGGGCATGGAGAGCCCGGAGCAGCCACCCGAAGCACCTTACACGGCGCCGGCCGGCGAGGACCTCGGGATCGTCCTCTCCGGCGGCGGCGCACGGGCGGCTTACCAGGTCGGCGTGCTGCGCGGCATGGCGCGCCACCTGCCGGAGATGCGCTTCCCGATCATCGCCGGGGTCTCGGCGGGCGCCATCAACGCCTCTTTCCTCGCCGCCCATCCCGGCAGCGCCGCCGAGGCGGCCCAGGCGCTCTCCCTCCTCTGGGGCAAGCTCCAGGTCGAGGACGTCTTCCAGGTCGATCCGCCGTCGCTCTCCCGCGACCTTCTGCGCTGGGGACGCTGGGCGGCCCGGCTCGCCATCGGCGACAGTCTGATCGGCCCGGAGCTGCGCGGTCTCGTCGACACCGAGCCGCTGCGCCAGACCGTCCGCCATGCCTCCTCGACGGTGGACGGCGAGCTGATCGGGATCGAGCGCAACCTGGAGCTCGGGAAGATCCGGGCGATCGCGGTGACGGCGCTCAACTACATGACCGGCCAGTCGGTCACCTGGGTGCAGGGCGACGCGATCGTCCCGTTCACCCAGCCGCAACGCCGCAGCCAGCACACGCGGCTGACCATCGAGCACGTCATGGCCTCCTGCTCGCTGCCGCTGCTCTTCCCCGCCGTGCGCCTGGCCGGCGCCTGGTACGGCGACGGCGGCGTCCGTCTCTCGGCGCCCCTCTCCCCCGCCCTGCGCCTGGGAGCGACGCGCGTCCTCGCCATCTCGCCGAACTACGAGCCGAGCCGCGAAGAAGCCGACCGGCACCAGATTCCGGGCTATCCGCCGATCGCCCAGATCCTCTCGCAGCTCCTCGACTCGGTCTTCCTCGACGTCCTCGACGAAGACGTGCGGCGGCTCGAAAGCATGAACGAGCTCATCGCGAAGATCGCCCCTGAGAACCGCGGCTCCTACCGGCCGGTCGAGATCCTCGTGGTGCGCCCTTCGGTCGACCTCGGCAAGCTGGCCGTGGCCTACGAGCCGCGCCTGCCCGACACCTTCCGCCTCCTCGCCCGCAGCCTCGGCAGCCAGGAAGCCACGACCTCCGACTTTCTCTCCATGCTGATGTTCCAGCCCGATTACCTGGAGTGTCTGATGGAGATCGGCGAAGCCGACGCCGAGGCGCAGATGGACGAGATCCGCGCGCTGCTGACCGGGATCAAGGTCAATGCGCCGGCGACGGCTCCGGCTCCGGGCACTTCCCTTCGCTCTTGACGCTCGCGCCGGCGATCGCGGCCAGGCAGAAGTTGTCGTAGCCTCACCCCCCGGCCCCATAGGCGCTAACTTTGGCGGTGCCGTGGACTTTCCTCCCCCCTGGGCGGGAGGCGGTTGGGAAAGGGGGGAGGAAACCTCCGCCCGGCCAAAGTTAGCGCCTATGCCCCCCGGCCCCTCTCCCAGCTCCCCCCGCCCAATCCCCGGGAGAAGGGCGGGGGTGAGGGGCGCTGGAGCGGAGACTTTGACGAGACCCTGGGTATCAGGGCTTGCGCCGCCGTCATCGTTCAGATATGAATTACCCATGGGGGAAGCTTTGCTCCGCCTGTCCGTGCTCGACGTCTCGCCGGTGCCCTCCGGCTCGACGCCCGCGGACGCTCTGCGCAACACGCTGGACCTCGCTTCGTTCGTCGAGGCGCTGGGCTACGGGCGCTACTGGCTCGCCGAGCACCACAACATGGCCTTGATCGCCAGCTCGGTCCCCGAGGTGATGATCGGGCAGGTGGCCGCGGTGACGCGGTGGATGCGCGTCGGCTCGGGCGGCATCATGCTGCCCAATCACGCGCCGCTCAAGGTCGCCGAGACGTTCCGCCTCCTGGGTGCCCTCTTCCCCGGCCGCATCGATCTCGGCCTCGGCCGCGCGCCGGGGACGGACGCGCTGACCGCGCTGGCGCTGCGCCGCTCGCGCCAGGCCCTCACGGCGGACGATTTCCCGGAGCAGCTCGCGGAGCTCGAGGCCTTCTTCTCCGGCGAATTCCTGGACGATCATCCGTTCCGCTCGATCAAGGCGACGCCCGAGGGGGTCGAGACGCCGCCGATCTGGCTGCTCGGCTCCAGCGACTTCAGCGCCCGGCTCGCCGGCAGCCTGGGTCTCGGCTTCGCCTTCGCCCATCACATCCAGCCGGAGCCCGCCGTCGCGGCGCTGCGGCTCTACCAGAAGAGCTTCCGGCCGTCCGCCCGGCTGGCGGCGCCGCAGTCGCTGATCGCCGTCTCCATCATCTGCGCGGAGACCGACGAGCGGGCCGAGGAGCTGGCGGGGCCGGCGCGCCTCGCCTTCCTGCGCTTCTCGCAGAACCTGCGGCAGCCGCTCCCCTCGGTCGCCGAGGCCAACGCCTACCGCTATCACCCCGCCGAGCAGGACTGGATCCGGGCGCACAGCGCGCGCTGGCTCGTCGGCTCGCCGGAGACCGTGCGCCGGCAGGTCACCCGCCTCGCCGAGGAGGCCGGCGTCGGCGAGGTCATGGTGACCACGATGACGCACGATCACAGAGACCGGCGCCGTTCCTATGAGCTGCTGGCGAAAGCCTTCGGGATCAACCCGGGAAAGAATGTATGACGATGGAAAAGCGCAAGATCGGTTCCCTCGCCGTCTCGATCGTCGGTCTCGGCTGCAACAACTTCGGCGGGCGTCTCGACTATGACGGCACCCTCGCCGTGGTCGACGCGGCCCTGGACGCCGGGATCAACTTTCTCGATACCGCGGACATCTACGGCAAGACGCAGAGCGAAGAGCTCCTCGGCCGCGCGCTCGCCGGGCGCCGCGACAAGGTGATCCTGGCCACCAAGTTCGGCATGGAGGTCGACGCGCAGCGCAAAGGCGCCAAGCCGGACTACGTGCGCCGGGCCGCCGAGGACAGCCTGCGCCGCCTCAAGACGGACTTCATCGATCTCTACCAGCTCCACACGCCCGATCCGGAGACCCCCATCGGCGACACCCTCGCCGTGCTCGACGAGCTGGTGCAGAGCGGCAAGGTGCGGGAGATCGGCTGCTCGAACTTCTCCGTCCCGCAGCTCCGCGAAGCGAAGGCCGCGGCGGGCGGCATGGAAAAACAGGGAGCCCGCTTCGTCAGCGTGCAGAACGAGTACAGCCTCCTGCACCGCGAGCCGGAGAGGGAGGTCCTCGCCGAGTGCGCGCGGGAATCGCTCGCCTTTCTGCCCTTTTTCCCGCTCGCCAGCGGAGCCCTCACCGGCAAGTACCGGCGCGGCGAGAAGAAGCCCGAGAGCTCGCGCCTGACCAACAGCGAGTCGATGGCCAGGCGCTTCTTCGACGAGCCGAAGCAGGAGATCGTGGAGAAGCTCCGCGCCTTCGCCGAGTCGCGCGGCCATTCGCTGCTCGAGCTGGCCTTCTCCTGGCTCCTCCGGCACCGCGCCGTCGCCTCCGTCATCGCCGGCGCCACCCGGCCCGAGCAGATCCGCGCCAACGTCCAGGCCGCCGGCTGGACGCTGAGCGAAGAGGACCTCGCCGAGATCGACCGCATCGCGCCGGTGGCGGCGTAGGGACCTCACCCCCGTCCCCCATAGGCGCTAACTTTGGCCGGGCGGAGGTTTCCTCCCCCCTGGGAGGGGGAGGGTTGGAGCAGGGGGGAGGCCAGGAGGGGGGCGCTGCGAACGGCCACAACCCCTCAGCTCCCAACGTTTTG
>Ga0307506_10000011_pt1 | contig 94092 bp, 82 predicted proteins | sample 25_S_MG_FD_202175 | JGI IMG/M metagenome (GOLD analysis project Ga0307506, IMG submission 202175) | Soil microbial communities from Populus trichocarpa stands in riparian zone in the Pacific Northwest, United States - 25_S | ecosystem: Environmental > Terrestrial > Soil > Riparian zone > Trees... | reverse complement strand
AAGCCGCCCAGCTCGCCGCCGCCATCCTCCCCGGCACCGGCCGCCGCCTGCGCTACCGTCTCGGTCCCGATGCGGACGCGCAGGGTTTCCCCATCCTTCTGGAAGGTCATCTCGCCGGTCACTCCCGCCACTTCAATGAAGACCTCCTCGCCGCCCTGAACACCGCCGACGCCCTCGCTTCCGCACCGCGCGACTTCGCCTGGCTGCTCGACGCGCTGGGCGGCCTCGCCCTGGAGCACGTCGACCGCATCGCGGTCGCGCGGCTCGCCCAAGCGGACGGCTGAGAGCCTCACCCCCCTGACCCCCCTCTCCCATCGCCCACCCATCCGCCGGGAGAGGGGGGAATTGCACCGGCGCGGTCAAGCTCGATGCACAGCCGGCATCCGGGGCGGTGCCGTCTTCCACAGGAGGTCGATCTCGGCATCTGTCAGACCGTAGGCCTGGCAGATCAAGTCCGACAGCTCGGCCTCCAGCCGCGCGGCCTCCTGGAGGCGGACCGCGAAGGGAGCGATCGTCCGGGCGTGCTCCTCGCGTAGATTCCTCAGCGCCGCCGCCGACAGAGGCTTCTTCTTTCCGCGGGCTTTCCGGACCTCCGCCACCAGATCCTCCGGGCTGATGGAGAGCAGCTCCGCCGGCCGCCGGGCCGGCTTCGCGACTTCGTGCTCCATCGCGAGCCAGTCGAGGAGGAGGCTGCGGATCCGGAGGCTCTCGTCCTCGATCGCCAGGATTCGACCGACCCTCTCTTCGACCTGACGGCGCAGCTCCTCGGAGGGGACGGCGATGGGGAGCTTCTCCATTTTGTAGCCGGAGGGCGTGAGCGCTTCGTCCTTCAAGTGGACCAGATAGCGCCAGTTGTACCACCAGAGCAGCGGGGAATTGAGAACCGCGACCAGGTAAGGGTCCTCCGCAGGCAGCAGGAAGACCTTGTTGTTCGCGAAGGCTCCGCTGTAGTCCAGAGCGAACGCTGGTGCGTACTGGATCTCCTGCCAGAGGATTTTCGGACGCTCAAACTCGTCGTAGTACGAGCAGGTTCTCAGCTCCCACCAAAAGCGTCCCTGATCCGATCGCACTTTCAGCCGATCTCTCCACGGCGTCAGGTGCTGATAAAGCCCTGGAAAAGCAGAAGCGAAGATGCTCTCCGCGTCCTTTTCCCCGGCTGTAGACCAGGGCCATTCCTGGTTGTCGCTGGACTTGAGAAGGATCATGTACAGCCCAGCCCATTCAGAGCGCCATCGCCATACATCCTGGCCCCGGAGATAAGGCCTGAGAATCTCTCCCGATCGGGGATCTTCGGCCATCAACCGATCTCGCGAAACCGTGTCGACGAGGAAGGCCTCGTTCAATCCTGTGAGGACTCCCCGAAGGGCCTTGGCTCCCACATATTCCGCCAGCGGCACGCCGCGCGTCCGGATCTTCGCCATCAGGGCGTCGACTCCCGAGGGCTCCAGCTCCCAAGGCGCGGAGGTCAACCGCTCTTGCGGAAACTCGAAGCCCTCCTCTTCCACCTGCCGGTCCAGATCCTCGAGCCGCACGTCGTCGCGCGAGATCACCGAGACGCGAGGCACCGGTGCCGGGCTTCCTGCCTGAGGCTTCGCCAGGACGATGATCGACGGGAACACGTCCGCGTCTTCGAAGATCTCCTTCGCGTGCCCCAGGTCCACCAGAGTCTCCAGCCAAGCTTCAGAAGCCAGCACGCGGCGCAACGGCTCGGCGTAGCCCGCCTTCAGCCACTTGTTGGTCACCACGAAGGAAAGGCGGCCGCCCGGTTTGAGGAGATCCAATCCCCTCTCGAAGAAATAGACGTAGAGGTCCGCCATCCCGTGGTACGCCTGAAAGCGGCTCTCCAGGTACACCTTGAGGTGGCCGATCAGCTCCTGGCGGACATACGGCGGATTGCCGACCACGACGTCGAAGCCGCCGTCCGCGAACACTTCCGGAAAAACGGCCTTCCAATCAAAAGCATTGCGTGGATCGATCTCCGAGGCCTCGACGAGACTGTTCCCGATCCGGATCGTACGGTCCAGATCCGTGAGCCTCTTGCCGCGCTGGGCCGTCTTGATCCAGATCGAGAGGCGGCAGATCTGGATCGCCTCCTCGTTGAGATCGACGCCGTACAGGTTCTTCTCCAGGATCGTCCGGTCCGGATCGAAAAGGGATCGCGAGCCGCGCAGCTCATAGAGGCGGTCGGCGGCTTCCTCATAGACCTCGTGGAGCTGGTCGAACGCTTCGATGAGGAACGCGCCGCTGCCGCAGGCCGGGTCCAGAATCCGCACCTGCTCGAGCTCACCGGACCAGGCATCCCAGAAGCGGATCAGAGTCTCGCGCTGGCGTTGCTTGAGACTCTCGGGGTCGTAGACCCGCGGGTCCTCGAGGACCTTGGCCGCCGTGCCGCCCGCGGTCTCGAGCTGGCGCCGCCGCAGGCTCTCGAAACGGTCCGCGAGCACGCGGTGCAGAGCGTGTCCGACGATGAAACGCGTGAGCACCCGCGGCGTGTAAAAAGCTCCTTCGCGCCGCCGCCGTTCCACACGGGCGTTCTCGAAGCTCGCGTTCTCGAAGCTCCCATCGGCGAGCTCCTTCCCGAGCCGTTCGAGATCGGAGATCGACTGCTCGAAGATATGGCCGAGGATTTCGACGTCCACAAGGCGGACCGCCGCCCCCTCCTCGACGGTGTCGGATGGAGAGCGATAGTTGAAATCCCCCAGCCGTCTGAAGGCGGCGAGCACTTCGTCCGGCACTTCGAGCCGGTCGAGAAGCGGGTCCTGCGCGAACAGGCCGCCGTTGTAGCCAGGAATGCCGAGAGCCCCGTTGCCCGCGTCGATGGCGCGGAAGAGCCCCTTGAAGGTCTCCCACTTCGTGCTGGGATTGTACGGGTTATAGTGTTGAAACGCCTTGTGGAGAGTCTCGGGCGGCAGCAGGCCCCGGTCCTCCGCGAAGGCCACGAAGAGCACCCGGTCGAGGAGCTTCTGGGTGAAGAGGAGGAGGCTCTCCGGGAGGACGGTGGGGTTCGCCGCGCGCAGCCGGGCGAGGATCTCCCGCCGCAACTGGGAGTACTCGGCGTAATAGCTCCGCGTCATCTCGACGCCGGCGCGCTCCGAGGCCTTCAGCAGCTCGTCGAGATGGCCCGGGCCTGTGCGCGGGGTCACCCGTTCCGCGCCGAGGAGGAAGACGAGCTGGCGGAAGGCCGGCTCGTGCTCCGCGAGAGACTGGAGCTCGAACCGCTCGAAGGTCCGCTGGTCGTGGTTCTTGTGGTAGAGCCGGATCTCGCGAAGATTGGTGACCAGAATCCAATCGCAGGGGAGATTGATGGCGTACCGGTATGCCTGGTCGACCGCCGACATCCGCCGCCCCGCGAAGGGCCGGTCCAGCGGATCGCGCGGCCCCTTGCCTTCGACGGCCACCAGAGGCCTGGCCAGCGCCCCGCCGAATTCCCCCAGCACGGCGTCGGCGAACTTACCGTCCACCTCCACACGCTTCTCCCGAGAGAGCGTGTACCGCTCCCCCGTGGGCGTCGGGCCGCCATAGCCCAGGACGCCATAGAAGACGTCGGTCAGGTAATCGGGGAGAAGCTCCGACTCCGTCAGCTCCTCGGCGCGCGCCGACGCCAGCAGCCGTGCCCAGCGCCGGAGAATCTCCCGCGCCGGCTCGGCCGCCTCCCCCAGCGGCAACGCCGCGGCCCGGGGAGCGAAGATCTCGGCACGGAAGAGGGGCTTGCGTTCGACAGGCATGAGCCGGGAAGTTTACCCTGAGATCTCCCCGCGCTGGCTTACCGTCCCCGGCTTCGAGAGCCCGCGCCTCCGTCCGCCTCTTTGCGGTAGACTCTTGCGTCATGATCTCCAAGCGTCTGTGCTGCCTGCTGCTGACCACCGCCGTTCTGACATTTCCTGCCTCCGCCCGTGCCGAAGAGCCGGCCGATCCCTCCGTTCTCGTCGGCACGGTCACCCGCGAGCAGATCGAGGCGGCGTGCCCCGAATGGGTGCGCTCCGAGGTTTCCGCGACGCCGGACGCGGCGGCGGCGCAGGCTCTCGCCGCCGTGGCGCCCGGCGCCGAGGTGACCGTTTTCCTCGGCACGTGGTGCGGCGACAGCCTGCGCGAGGTGCCGAGGCTGTGGAAGGCCCTCGACGCCGCCGGGGGCAGCGTGCCGTTTCACATCCGCTACGTCGGCGTCGACCGGCAGAAGAAAGAGCCGGCGGCGGAGGTGAGCGGCCATGACATCCATTTCGTGCCGACCCTCATCGTCTTGCGCGACGGCAAGGAGCTGGGCCGCATCATCGAGCAGCCGCCCCACGGTGTGGAGACGGACCTCCTGGCCCTGCTCAACGGCCAGGCTCACGGTGTGGTCTCCGCCAGTCAGACCCCTCAGTAAGAGGTACCGCGATGCTTTCTAGCTTCGGCTGGACCCTCCAGCTCCTCGGCTTGGGAATCGTCGGCAGCTCGCTGCTGCTCGGCCTGATCTACGACCAGATCCGGCTCGAGCTGGCGGTCGCCGCGGGTGGCGCCGCTCTCTTCCTCCTCGGGCGCTGGCTCCAGAGCCGCGCCGGTAACTAGCCACACTGCGCCCTCCCGGACGCGTTTGCAACCTTGGCCACCGGTTTGCGTATCCATTCGATGACACGGGGAGCGGAGGAGCTGAACGACGAGCAGCTTGTGGCGGCCGTTCTCGGCGGAGACCGCGAGCGCTTCGGCGACCTGGTCGACCGCTACCAGGGTCGGCTGGTCACCTACCTGTTCCGGTTGCTCCGCAATGTGGACGATGCGCACGACCTGGCTCAGGAGGTTCTGATCAAGGTGTACCAAGTTCTGGATCGGTTCGATCCGACGTTCAAGTTCTCGACCTGGCTGTTCCGGGTGGCGCAGAACGCGGCGATCGACCAGATCCGCAGGCGGCGGCTGAAGCTGGTCTCCCTGCGGCAGGAAGACGGCGAGGGGGATGGGCGGGACTGGGATCTCCCTTCCCTGGAGCGCGGACCCTATGGCGAGATGCGCAACCGGGAGAGGGGCGATGCCATTCAGGAGGCGATCGACGCCCTGCCATGGGAGTATCGAGAGCTGATTCTGCTCCGCCACTTCGGCGAGCTGCCGTATGAAGAGATCGCGCAGTTGAAGGGGATGCCCCTGGGAACGGTCAAGAACAAGCTCTTCCGGGGGCGCCAGATGTTGAAGGATAAATTGCAGGGCTTTCTTGAAGATTGATCGTTTGCAGTTGTTTGAAGTCCTGACCGGAGACCTGACCGCCGAGCGAGGGCGAGGACAATGAAAAGGCCCGACCACAACACCTATCGTGAATGGCTGAACCTGGACGTCGACGGCGTCCTGCCCGAAGAGAGCCGCGCCGAGCTCGCGGAGCACCTCGCCGGCTGCACCGCCTGCCGCTCCGAGCGGGACGCGCTACTCGACTTCGAGACTCTTCTCCACAAGGCCCGGGTGCCGGTGCGGGAGGACTTTCGAGCGCAAGTCCTGTCCTCCCTGCCCACCGCGGGCTGGGAGAGCCGCAGCCCGCGCACCTGGGCGCTCCCCGCCGCGGTGTTTCTGCTGCTCGCCGGTGTCTCGGCGGCGGTGATGGGCGGCCGTGGCCCGCACGCCTCGATGCTCTCGGCCCTGGCGGCGGTCACCGGAATGCTCCGCGCCTCGGCGGTCGCCGGCGCCGGTTTGATCTCCGCGAGCTGGAAAGGGTTGGGCATGGCGGTGGCCGCGGCTCTCTCTTCCCCGGTCAGCATCGGGGTCTTCGGAATCTTCGTCCTCTGTCTCAATCTCCTGCTGGTCTCGCTCCTGCGGCGGCGGCGCTCGACGTCCTCCGGCGCCCTGGGAACGATGCGATCCGGCAGGGAGCGGTCAAACCGCCCGGATTGCTGACAGAGTGCGCTAGATTCCACCTGTGAACATTCTCCTCGTGGGTCTTTTCCTGCTGGCCTCGCCGTCCCGGCCGGCTGCCCCGGACACCCCGGACACCCCGGACACGGCCGCCCTCCGCCTCGAGCAGGGCAGCCTCGCCCGCCACCAGCTCGTCGCCATCGGCCGCGACCTGATCATCGCCGGCGAGGCCGCCGGTGACGTGGCCGCGGTCGAAGGCTCGGTGGAGATCTCCGGCAAGGTCAGCGGCGACGTGGTCGTCCTCGGCGGCGACGTGCGCCTGCTGCCCACCGCCCGCGTCGGCGGCGACGTCTCCGCCCTCGGCGGCGTCATCCGGGCGGCCCCGGGCGCCCGCGTCGAGGGGCGCATGGTCTCTTACCCCACCGCCTCCTCGGCCTGGGTCAGCCTGCTGGAAGGACCGAGCCTCGGCCTCGGCTTCGCGTCGCGGCTGGTGGTCGGCGCCAAGCTCGCCCTCCTCGCCGCCTGGGCGGCCCTCCTCCTCCTGCTTTTCGCCGCCAGCGGGCGGGAGGTCCTCGGCACCGCCGACGGGGTGCGCCGCGAGCCGCTGCGCAGCTTCTTCGTCGGGCTCACCGGCGTTCTCGCCCTGGTGCTCACCGGGATCTTCTTCAGCGCCTTCACCGGCGGCCTGGTGGGCGTCCCCCTGCTCGCGCTCGTCGTGCTCCTCGCCATGATCCTCAAGCTGTGGGGGATGGTGGCGGTGTTCTATGCCCTCGGAGAATGGCTGGCCCGGCGCGTTTTCCGCCGCCGGCTGCGGCCTCTCACCGCCGCCACGCTCGGCCTGCTGCTCATGGGAATGATCAAATTTCTCCCCTGGATCGGCGTCTGGGCCTGGACCGCCGCCACCCTGATCGGAATCGGCGCCGCGCTCTCCACCAAATTCGGCCGCCGCGAGCCCTGGTTCGAGCTTGCTTGACCCCCGTCCGATGATCTCTTACGCTCAGCGCCGCCGGGTTTTTCTGGGCTTTTCTCGGTGGAAGGAGAGGGGATTCCATGCATGAAATTCGATCGATCGGCGTCGTCGGTGCCGGCACCATGGGCCACGGCATCGCCCAGGTGGCGGCGCAGAGCGGGTATGACGTCGTCCTGGCCGACGTGGCGCCGCAGGCGCTCGAGCGCGGCATGGCGCAGATCGGCAAGAGCCTGGACAAGCTGGTGGCGAAGGAGAAGCTGACTCCCGAGCAGCGCGAGCGGACCCTCTCCCGGCTGCGCCCCGGCTCCACCCTGGAGACCCTCGCCGGGGCCGATCTGGTCGTGGAAGCGGTGGTCGAGAAGCTGGAGGTCAAGAGAGCCGTCCTCAAGGATCTCGACCGCATCTGCCCGGCGCACACCATCCTCGCCACCAACACCAGCTCGATCTCCATCACCCAGCTCGCCGCCGCCACCTCGCGGCCCGAGAAGGTGATCGGCATGCACTTCATGAACCCCGTGCCGCTCATGCAGCTCATCGAGGTGATCCGCGGCCTGGCCACCAGCCAGGAGACCTGGGACGCCGTCGAGGCGGCGTCGCGGGCCATGGGCAAGACCCCGGTCGAGGTGCACGACGCGCCCGGCTTCGTGTCCAACCGGGTGCTCATGCCGATGATCAACGAGGCGATCTTCTGCCTCTACGAAGGCGTCGGGAAGGCGGAGGCGATCGACGAGGTTATGAAGCTCGGGATGAACCATCCGATGGGTCCCCTGGCCCTCGCCGACCTGATCGGCCTCGACGTCTGCCTCGACATCCTGCGCGTCCTGCAAGAAGGGTTCGGCGATCCCAAGTACCGCCCCTGTCCGCTCCTGGTCAAGATGGTCGACGCCGGCCGCACCGGCCGCAAGAGCGGGCGGGGCTTCTACGAATACAGCCGGGAGAGATGAGGATGTACTGCCAAGTCTGTGGTGCTCCCAACCGGGACGACCACGAGTTCTGTGTCCGCTGCCACCAGAAGCTTCTGGTGCTGTCGGGTGCCCTGCGCGAGGAGGAGGAGGGTTACGAGGAGGGCATCGAGGAGAGCTTCTCCTTCGACGAGCATCTTCTCGAGCGCATCTCCATCCTCGAAGAGGCGGTCAAGCGGACGGCGGAGACGGTCCGCCAGGTCCTCGGCGCCCTCCACAAGCAGGAGAAGAACATCCTCATCAACCAGACCGGCCTCTCCGCCATGCGCGAGCTCATGGAGCAGAAGCGCCTCATCGGCTGGGAGGAGTGGAGCGATCTCTGGGAGTCCAAGATGGACTACCAGCTCCTCGCCCTCGAAAAGCGCGAGCGCTTCCTCGCCATCAAGGAGCGCATCGCGGCGCTCCACCACGGCGACAAGCGCAAGCTCTTCCTGCAACACCTGGAAGACGCCGAGTACGCCCTCTTCGCCTTCGACATCGAGCGCGCCGTCGGCGCCCTGGAGGCGGCCTACAAGCTCGACCGCGACAACTACGAGCTCGCCTACTTCCTCGGCGAGACCCACTTCAACGAGGCGAACACGGAGCAGGCCCTGGCCTACTTCTCCCGCGTCCTCGACGTCAAGCCGGAGCACTACGAAGGGCTCGTCTACAGCGGCGTCATCTACTACGAGCGGGGCGACCACAACCGGGCCGAGGAGTATTTGAAGCGCGGCGTCGCCATCTATCCGGACAGCTTCCTGCCGCACTTCAGCCTCGGCGCCGTCTACGCCGGCCAGGGGAACCTGGCGAAGGCGGTGCTCTTCCTCGAGCGGGCCGTGCAGCTCGACGCCGTGCCGCAGGCCCTCTATCTGCTGGGGAGCTGCTACTACGAAATGGGCAAGCTCTCCGCCGCCATTCAATCCCTTCAGGAGTCGGTGCGCCACGATCCGGCGTTCGAAGAGGCCTACCACCTCCTCGGCCTCGCCTACCTCGACCGCCACTGGACGCGCAAGGCGCTGGAAGCTTTCCGCCAGGCGCAGCGGCTGAACCCGAAGAAGCTGCAGTATCAGGACCTGGTGCGCTACCTCTCCGGAGTCTCGGACTCGCCGCTGCCCGGCGTGCACGGCGAGGCGGAGGCGTGGTTCAAGAAGGGCGAGGAGTTCCTGGCGCGCGACAACCTCAAGCAGGCCCACTCCAGCTATCGCCGCGCGCTGGCCTTCGATCCCGAGAATCCGACGCTGTTGATGTCCTACGCCCTGCTCTGCCTACATTTGAACCGCAGCTCCGAGATCGAGGCGATCACCCGCAAGGTGCTCGATCTCAATCCCGGCGAGATGCTCAAGGCCACCGCCTACGCCGCGCTCATCGAGGCGCTGCGCAGCCAGGGCAAGTTCCGCGAGGGCAACCGCGTCGGCCACCGTCTCCTCGACGAAGGCAGCTCGAACTTCAGCAAGTCGATCGCCTATTACGAGATGGCCTACAACCTGGCGGAGGCGGAAGAAGATCTGGACGAGGCGCTCGACTTCGCCCAGCGCTCCGTCGAGCTGTCGCCGGACGAGATCAAGCAGTTCCCCCTGGCGGCCCTCGGCTGGGTGCACTACAAGCGCAAGGAGTTCGACCGCGCGGTGGACTTCCTCTCGAAGTCGAGCGAGCTCGGCCCTTCGCCCACCACCCTCACCCATCTCGGGATGGCCCTCCTCGCCTCGGGCGAGGAGGACCGGGCGCGCAGCATCCTGGCCCACGCCCGCACCATCGGTGGACGCGGCGAGGCGCTCCAGGAAAAGATGATGGAATGTATGAAAGATTCGACGCGCCTGATCGAGCGCGCGCGCCGGATTCCGAAGAAGTAACCAAACCTGAAACGAGTCTTTCCGGGGAGAGCGCCATGCGCTGGAGCCAGTATTACCTTTTCACCACCCGCGAGGTGCCCAACGACGCCGAGGTGATCAGTCACCAGCTCATGGTGCGCACCGGCATGATCAAGAAAGTCGCGGCCGGCATCTACAGCTATCTCCCCTTCGGTTGGCGGAGCCTCGCGAAGCTGATGGCCATCGTGCGCCGCGAGCTGGACGCCACCGGCGCGCTGGAGGTCCAGCTCCCCGCCATCCAGCCGGCCGAGCTGTGGCAGGAATCCGGACGCTGGCAGCGCTACGGCAAGGAGCTGCTGCGCATCAAGGACCGCCACGAGCGCGACTTCATCTTCGGCCCCACGCACGAAGAGGTGATCACCGACATCGTGCGGCGCGACCTCAAGAGCTACCGCCAGCTCCCGGTCAACCTCTACCAGATCCAGACCAAGTTCCGCGACGAGATCCGTCCGCGCTTCGGCCTCATGCGCGGCCGTGAGTTCCTGATGAAGGACGCCTACTCCTTCCATACGGTGCCGGAGAGCCTGGACGTCACCTATCAGGCGATGCATGACGCCTACTGCCGCATCTTCGAGGCCTGCCATCTCGACTACACCCCCGTCGAGGCCGACACCGGCACGATCGGCGGCTCGGCGTCCCACGAGTTCATGGTCGTCGCGGACACCGGCGAGAGCGCGGTCGTGCGCTGTCCGAAGTGCGGCTATGGCGCCAACACCGAGAAGGCGGAGACGCGCGGCATCGCCGATGCGGGCACACAGACCTTCGAGCAGCAGCCCCTTCAGGAAGTCGCCACGCCGAGCAAGAAGTCGATCGAGGAGGTCGCGCGCTTCCTCAAGGTGTCGCCCAAGCGGATCGTCAAGACGCTGATCTACGAGACCGAGAAGGGTCTCGCCGCGGTCCTCGTCCGCGGCGACCGCGAGATCAACGAGACCAAGCTGCTGAATCATCTGGACGTCCTGCATCTCGACCTGGCGAGCGAGGAGAAGGTGCGCGCCGCCACGCAGGCGCCGGTGGGCTTCGCCGGGCCGGTGGGCTTGCAGGGGATCCGTATCGTCGCCGATGAAACCGTGCGCCACCTCGTCAACTTCGTCTGCGGCGCCAACAAGGAGGACGCCCACTACACCAACGCCAACTGGGGCCGCGACGTGGATCTCGCCGAATTCGCCGACCTGCTCCTGGTCTCCGGCGGCGATCCCTGCCCGCGCTGCGACGGCACGCTCGAGCTGTTCCGCGGCATCGAGGTGGGGCACATCTTCAAGCTGGGGACCAAGTATTCAGAGGCCATGGCTTGCAACTTCACCGACGAAGCCGGGGCCGACCGGCCGATGATCATGGGCTGCTACGGCCTGGGGATCGGCCGCACCGTGGCCGCCGCCATCGAGCAGAACCATGACAAGGACGGCATCATCTGGCCGCGCCCCCTGGCGCCGTTCGAGGTCCTGCTGGCCGGTCTCAACCCGGACGACGAAGAGGTGAAGAAGGTCGCCGAGCAGCTCTACGGCCAGCTCCGCGAGAAAGGCGTCGAGGTCCTCTATGACGACCGCGACGAGCGCCCGGGGGTGAAGTTCAAGGACGCCGACCTCATCGGCATCCCGGTCCGTCTGGTGGTGGGCGCCAAGTCTCTGGCCGACGGCAAGGTCGAGGTCTCCCTGCGCCGTGACCGGGAGAAACATCTGGTGACGGTGGCCGAGGCGGTTGCCAAGGTGCTCGAGCTGCTGGAGCTTTGACCTTCAGACCATGCCCGAGCTCTCCGATCTTCCCGGTCTCTCCGACGTCCTCACCGCCCGCCGCGTCCTGGCCGGCGTGGTGGTGAGGACGCCGGTGCTGCGTTCCGACGCCCTCGACGAGAAGGCCGGAGCGCGGCTCTTCTTCAAGGCGGAGGGCCTGCAGATCACCGGCTCTTTCAAGGTGCGGGGGGCCTACAATAAAATCCGCTCTCTCAAGCCTGATGAGACCGCCCGCGGGCTGATCACCGTGAGCGCCGGCAACGCAGCTCTGGGAGCCGCCTGGGCCGCCAAGGCCCTCGGCGCGCGCCTCGTGGTGGTGATGCCGGAGAACGCCGTGCCGGAGAAGCTCGCCGCCGTCGCCGCTCTCGGCGCCGGCATCGAGAAAGAGGGGGTCACCAACGCCACCCAGGCCTTCGAAAAGCTGGCCCGGCTGCGTGAGGAGCACGGCTACACCCTCGTCCATCCGTTCGACGATCCGCTGGTGATCGCCGGCGCCGGCACCGCCACCTGGGAGCTGCTCCAAGAGGTCCCGGATCTCGACGATCTGGTCATCCCCGCCTCCGGCGGCGGCCTCCTCGGCGGCGCTCTCCTCGCCGTCCGCGGCCTGGCCCCGCGCGCCAAAGTCTACGGCGTCCAGCCGGACGGCGCCGCCGGCATCGTCCGCTCGCTGGCCGCTGGAGCCCCCACGCCGCCGGAGAAGGTGCAGACCGTGGCCGACGGCCTGACCGCTCCCAAGCCCGGCGTCCTCAACTTCGAGCTCATCCGGCGGCATGCCGAGGACGTCTTCACCGTCCCGGACGAAGCCATCCTCGCCGCCCTGGGGCTCGTCGTCCGCCACCTAAAGGTGGTGGCGGAGCCCGCGGGCGCCGCCGGACTTGCCGGAGCTCTCGCCGATGGCCGTTTCCGCGGCCGCCGGGTGGGCGTGCTGCTGAGCGGGAGCAATACGGGGATGGAGCGGCTGCGGGAGGCGCTTGCTTCTGGAGCGCCGTGAATCCTTGAGCCTCCTCCGCGTGGCGATGAGATCGAGCTGCGCGAGGGCTGCGTCGCCTGCGTAGCCGTGGGCCATGAAGCTCTTCGTCGCCTGATCCAGGAGATCTTCCGCATGGCGAAGGTCGTCTCCGAGCTCGCGAGCGATGAGCCCTTCGAGCCACAGGCGGCGGCTGTTCGTCAAGGTATCGTCACAGCGATCATAGAGGTCGCGAGTCATTGTGAAGATTTGAGCCGCCTCCGACGCACGCCCCGCCTTGACGAGAACATCCGCCAGGTTATGGCGAACATTCAAGGTGAACCTGAGATCGAGAGCCCAGTCCAGGGCGCTTCGTAGGACGGTAATGGCTTGTGGACGATCTCCCCGGACCGCATAGATGTTTGCTCGATTGAGGAGGATCTGAGTGAGGCGGTAGCGCTCGTTGAGGGTCAAGAACACCTCTGCGGCGCGATCCAGCAGTGCCAGGGCCAAAGCGAAATGTCCGGAATCGCGGCGCAAAGAAGATTCCAGCAGGTCGATCGTCGCCATCAGGTCTGGATCGACGCCTCCATTCTGCTGGATGATGCGAGCGCAGGCGAAGGCTTCAGCCGCTTCTCCGAAAGCACCTCGGACCCGGAGAGCGTTTCCTTCAATGGCCCATGCGCAGGCTTGGAGATCGGTGAGAGCTTCGACTCCTCCGCACGTTCGCGGGTCAATGTATTGGATAATGGAGCGCCCCAGGCGTGCCAATTCCCAAGCGTTGACCGGATCACGCAAGACTGCCTGCTCACTGCGTCCCAGCGACAGTACGGCTAAAGAATAGCTGTGGAATCGTGGTCCTGATCGGAGGGCTCTCGCGCGCTCTGATCGGCCGAGCGCAAGCAGCTCGGAGAGATGATCCGGATTCTTCTTGCGGTCGGACTCGACTCGCGCCGAAAGCTCCAAGGTTCTCTGGGCCGCCCGGCGAAAGGCATTTTCGTAACCTGCCTCAGCGTTGCGCATTCTTTGAGTCTACAGACACCGGCTCCGGAGAGCCGGTGTCGTCCTGCGTCGCTCTATCGAAGATGTGTCTCAGCCCGCGGAGCTGCCCAGCACCTGGCTGGCGCGGACGAGCTCTGTGACATGAGACAGGAGCGCCAGGCTGACAGTCTCTTTTTGAGCGGCCTTGTATACCATTGTGAGCGCCGCCAGTGCCTCAGGCTGCACGTTGCGAGCCTCGAAGAGCTGCACCAGACGCGCCGCGGTCCGCAGGACCTGGGCTGCCTGGTTGCGGGCGGCATAGACCGTCACCAGATCGAGCCCCGCCAAGGCGGCGTCGAAGCCATATCCCGCAGTGGTAAGACGCTCGATGGCTAGTGTCAGCCGGCTCTCCGCCAGCTCCAGATCCTTACCGAGCTCGCGGGCGATGATCCCTTCCACCCACAGCCGGCGGCTGGTGGTGAGCGGGTCTGAGAACTGAAGGTAGAGCTCGCGGCTCTGGTCGAAGAGGTGAGAGGCTTCCTGAGCGCGACCGGACTTGGCCAGGATATCGATGAGGTTGTGGCGCACCATCAGAGCGAGGCTCGGCTCACAGGAGAACGCGAGAGCACCCTCCAGTGTCGCGATGGCCTGGGCGAACTCACCTTGGACGATGTAGACGTTTGCCCGGTTGATGACGGTACGCGCCATCTGGTTGCGATCCTTGAGAGCCTGGAAGGCCTTTCCGGCGCGATCCAGCAGGTGGAGGGCGGCACCAAACTGCCGAAGGTCCCGGCGTAGCGACGCCTCCAGGAAATCGATCCGTGCTCCAAGATCAGGATCGGCTCCACCGCGCTCTTCGGCCTGGCGCGCCTCCAGGAACGTCTGAAACCCCGTCCTCAGCTCGCCAGCCACGCGGAGAGCGTTGCCTTCCATGGCGAGAGAGTATGCTTCGAGATCGGCGAGAGCCGCCGAGCCGCCGCAGGTCATCGGATCTGCATGCATGGAAATGGCGCGGGCGAGGCGGGCGAGCTCGCGTGCCAGGGCTGGATCATAGAGCACAGCTTTTTCGCAACGCTCCAGCGTATACGAAGCAAGCGCATACGTCTGATACCGCGGGTCGATGACGACGGCGACTTCCCTCTCGTGCGGTGTGAGCGCCAAGAGCTCAGCGAGGTGGGAAGGGGCCGCCGAACGTTCTTCGGCCGCCCGCGAGGTGCGGCTGAGCGCGGTCTGAACCAATTGGGTAAAGGTACGCTCGTCCTCCAGTGACTTGGCAGGGTCGTCGTTGAACGGCCCCGACTGACGGGAGACAGGGTGCTTTGCTCCTGTCAAAACCTGCGAAAGAGCCCGCGCGAGAGCTCCCCGCTTTTCCGGCAAATGTCCCATAAGATAACCCTCCTAAACTTACTGCTGGATGTATCAACACCCTTATAAGTTACTGACTTGGCCGAAAAGCACTAATGTTCGCCATTGGGGTCGAGGAAGCTGCCGCCATCTGAATAGGTGCCATTGGAGAGCCCCTCCGGGATGACTCCGTTGGGATCGAGGAACGATCCGCCATTCCCGAACATGGAGACCATCCAGCCCCAAGCCTGGACCAGAGCGTTGGGCTCGGCCGCTCTGACCGCCGCGCGTTCGTCGGTCGCTGGCCGGGCATGGACCAGGCCGGGTCCGACGAGCAGCACCAGCATCACCAACAACCAGAGGCGCACACGCATACGATTCATACGCTTAACCCTCTCCAGATGTTCTGCCGCCCGTCATCGAGCCGGCTCTTTTTTCATCCCTCTACAGGTATGAGTGAGCGCCGAAGGCAAAAGGGGGTCAAGTTGGGCCATTTTTCTTGACAATCTCTTGAATCTGCCCTTACCGTGCTACAACACTAGCACACCATGACCCGATTACTGCGCATCGAGCCTGCCGACCCTCGGCCGATCTGGCGACAGATCGAGGAGGGGGTGCAGCATCTCATCGCCAGCGGCGCCTTGACGGCCGGTTCCCCGGTTCCGTCCGTGCGCGATCTGGCCCGCGAGCTTCAGGTCAACCCGGCCACCGTTTCCAAGGCCTACCAGCGTCTCACCGATGCCGGCGTCCTCGCCGTCCGTCGGGGAGATGGCACCTACGTGTCGGATACGCCGCCTATTTTGACGCTCAGCGAGCGCCAACGCAAGCTGCGCGACGGCGCCATGCGTTTCACCAGCCTGGCGGTGACGCTGGGGGCGAGCGAAGAGGAGGCGGCCGAGGCCCTGGCGACGGCATGGCGCGGCTTGCAGGATGGAGGAGAGGAATGAGCCTGATCGAGGGCCTGATCGAGGGCCTGATCGAGGTCGGGGGGCTGACGGTCCGCTACGGCGGACGGACGGCGCTCGACGACGTCTCTTTCGCGGTGCCCGAGGGCGCCGTCTACGCCCTGCTCGGACGCAACGGGGCGGGCAAATCCTCTCTGGTGCGCTGCCTGCTCGGGGCGCAGCAGCCGGCCGCCGGGACGGCGCGGCTTCTCGGCCGCGACTCCTGGCGGGAGCGCGCGCGGATCCTGCGCGACGTCGGCGTCGTCGCCGAGGAGCCCGACGCGCCGCCGGCGATGACCGTGCGCCAGATCGCCCGCTTCTGCTCCCGACTCTATCCGCGCTGGGACGCGGCCGGTCTGGAGGAGCGGCTGCGGCGTTTCGGCGTCCCCGCCGACATCCCGTTCGGACGCCTCTCGAAAGGCCAGAAGGGACAGGTGTCGCTCAGCCTCGCCCTCGCTCCGGTGCCGCGGCTGGTGCTTCTCGACGATCCGACTCTCGGTCTCGATCCGCTGGCCCGGCGGGCCGTTTTCGAGGAGCTGATCGTCGATCTCGCCGACCGCGGGACCACCGTCTTCCTCACCAGCCACGATCTGGCGGGGGTGGAGGGGATCGCCGATCACGTCGGCGTCCTCCGCGAAGGGCGGCTCGTTCTGAATGAGGATCTGGAGAGCGTCAAGCAGCGCTTCCGCCGCATCCGCTTCGCGGCGGCCGGCGCGGCCGGAGACCTGCCCGGGCTCGCGGAGCTGGCGCCGGTGGCCGTCGCTTCCCGCGGCTGGGGCGTCGAAGCGGTCGTGACGCGCTGGAACGAGGAGAGCCTGGCTCCGCGCGGCGCCGAGGTCTCGGCTCTCACCCTGGAGGAGATCTTTCTCGCCGTGGTCGATCCGGCCGCCGGGGGACAGCCATGAGCTCCGCTATGGCCATGAGCGCTGCCATGAAAGGATTCTGGTCTGTCCTCTGCCGCGAGGTCGTGGAACGGCGGCTGCTCCTGCTGGCCGCCGCGCTGATGGGGCTGGTCCCTCTCGCCGTGCCGCTCCTGCCGGGCGTCACCGCGCCGGACCCGGGGGAAGTCCGCGCCGGCACCGCTCTCGCCCTCTGCCTCGTGGTCACCACGGTCGTCGCGCTGACCCTCGGCTCGACGGTGATCGCCGGCGATCTCTCCGAACGGCGGCTCGGCTTCTATTTTTCCCGTCCGCTCGCCGGCTGGGCCATCTGGGCCGGCAAGCTGGCGGGCGCCGCCGTCCTCTGCATGGGAGCGGCGGCGCTGGTCCTCCTGCCGGCTCTGCTGCTGGACCCGCGCATCGAGATCGGCACGTCCTGGTGGATGGGCGATGCCTGGATCCGTGACCTGCCGACCTTTTTCATCGCCCTGGCGATCGGCGCGGCCATCCTCGTGCTCGCCGCTCATGTGGCGAGCACGATGGTGCGCTCCCGCTCTTCCTGGATCCTTCTCGACCTGGCCGCCGCCTTCACGGTGGCGGCCTGGGTCTGGAGCGAGCGGCAGCTCCTGCTGCGGCAAGGCGCTTACACGGCTTCCGTGCGGGGCCTCGCGGGGCTGCTGCTTTGTCTGGGCGCCGCCTCCCTGGCCGCCGGCGCGGTCCAGGTCACACGCGGGCGGACCGATCCGCGGCGCGGACACCGGCTCCTCTCCCTGACCTTCTGGAGCGGGATGGGCTTGGCCGCTCTCTCCTTCGCGGCCTACACCCATTGGGTGATCGACGTCACGCCCCGGGACCTGCTGCGGGTCGGCAGCTTGCTGCCGCCGCCGTCCGGGACCTGGATCGGCCTGCGCGGGCCGACGGCGGGGCGGGGCGACTACGCTCCAGCCTTCCTCTTCGATACCGCCTCGGGGCGGTCCTTCCGGATCGGCGCACCGCCTTTGTACTGGTGGTGGCTGCAACCGGTCTTCTCGCCGGACGGCACGCGGGCGGCCTGGCTGGAGGCCGCGGGCGACGGGCTCGACTTGAAGATCCTCGACCTCACCCGGCCGGATGCCCGGGCCGCCGCCACCCGGATCTCCTTCGACACCTGGCCTTCGCGGATGGCCCTCGCGCCCGGCGGCACCCGCCTGGCGGCTCTCGTCCACTCGTCGTTGACCGTGACCGACGTCGCCACCGGCCGGCTGCTCTCCGCGGTTCCATTTCCGGAGCCGGACGAGGACTTCTTCTCGCTGCGCTTCACTCCGGAGGGACGCCTGCGGATCGACGAGAGGCTGCGCGGCGCCGGCCTCCGGATCTCGCGTTTCACGGCGATGGAGCTCGATCCGGCCGGTCCGGAGGATCGGGGACGGGGCCGGCTCACTCTCCTGGGCACGATCGAGAGCCCCGAGACCAAGACGTGGATCGTCAGCCGGGACGGCGAGCGGGTCGCCCTCTGCTCCGGGCCGTTTTTTCGGCTTTTCGACATCCGGACCCGGACGCTCCTCGCCGAGCTGCGGCTCCAGGGCGAGCCGGCTGAGATCACCTTCCTTTCCGATGACCGTCTCCTGCTGAATGAACGGTTGCCGGGCTCCGTCATGCTGCATCTGCTGGACCGCGACGGCGGCGAGCTGCGCCGGTTTCCTTTCCTCCAGGCGACCCGCGTCATCATCGGCGGCGAGGTGGCGCCGGGCCGTCTGACCCTCGCGACCAGGACCTCCGGCAGCTCATTGTCCTTGAAGGGCTGGACCGGGTTCCTCCTCGATCTGGACAATGGCTCGACAACCCTGCTCGGGCCTTCGCTGGCGGCGGCCGGCCGTGCCACCGGGCCGGAGAGCGTCGGACCCCGGCTCTTTCTTGCCGGCGAGAGGGATCTGATGCTCCTTGATCCCGCGACGGGCCGATTGCGGAGCGTGCTCGGCTTGGACCGCGATTAGACCCAATCGGCTCGGGCTACGTATTGACTTCTGAGGCCGCTCGGAAGGAGAGCCATGAAAGGACGACAGACCCCCTCGGCACAACGGGCCGAGCTCACACCCGCCCGCCGCCGGATCGCCATCCGGCTGATCGTCCAGAGCCTCCAGGGATGGCGGCACGGCGATCCTTTCCTGAGCCAGATCGCCGCCTCGCTGGAGCGCAGCCGGGCGCTGCGCCGCCAGCCCTGGCGCCAGCCGGTGCGGCGCGCCCAGGAGCCGGTCTCGATGCTGGAGAAGATCCGCCGCTTCGAGGCCCGCGCCCGCGCCCACTAGTCAGGGGTCGAGTCAGGATTGGTCAGGGATATAGGCGATGGCGTCGATCTCCACCCGCAGCCCGGCCGCGGGGAGCTCGACGGCCTGGATGGTCGTGCGGGCCGGCCGGTGGTCGCCGAAGACCCGGGCATAGACCGCGTTCATCCGGGGGAACTCCCCCATGTCGGTCAGGAACACCCCACAGCGCAGGACGTAGGGCAGGCCCGAGCCGGCCGCTTCGAGGATCGTCTGCACGTTGCGCAGCGCCTGCTCGGTCTGCGACTCGATGTCCGGTCCGGCGATCTTGCCGGTCGCCGGATCGGTGGCTCCCTGGCCGGAGACGAAGACCAGGCGCTCGAAGATCATGCCGGCGGAGTAGGGGCCGACGGGTTGCGGCAGCGCCGCGCTCGTGACAGGACGGTGGCTCGCCATCAGATTCTCCTCCAGAGAAAAAACCTCTTCCTCCTTGAACCGTATCTCAGGTCGGTCCCGAATTTGATAGGCTCTTCTCTCACGGCTCAGCTTGGGAAAGTGGTGATCGGCATGCGGCGTGCCGGCTTCTGGATGGTCGTTCTCCTCTTGGCGCTCGCGCCCGCCCTGGCCGCGGACGGCGATCCGGCGGAGCCCGCGCCGCGCGGGCTGTCGGAGGCCGAGCGCGCCGGGGTCGAGCTGGCGGCGGCCTATCTGCAGAGGGGGCCGGAGGCGTGGTGGGAGCGGCTGGCGGCCGGTTCTCCGCTGCGCCGGCTCGGGCATGAGATCGCGCTCGACGAGATCGCGGTGCGCGCCGGACCGGCGGACGGCGCCACCTGGCAGCTCCTCACCCCGGCGCGCGACGATGCCGGGCGGGCGGTCTTCGGCCTGGACTTCCCTTCGGGGCTCGACGAGACGCTGACTCTCCGCCTGGTGAACGAGGGCGGCTGGAAGATCGCCGACCTCCGCGCCACGATCGATCCCGTCGGTCCCGGTCCGGTGATTGCCGGCCCCGTGCCACCGGTCGAAGCCACGCCGATCCCACCGATCCCGCCGTCCCATGGCGGCTCGCCGCTGCTGCCGCTCCTCAGCCTCGGTGTGGCGCTGCTGGCGCTGATCACCGGGGCGGCCGGCGCCGTTTTCCTCGGGAGCTCCGGGCGCAACGCCGCGGCGCTCGCCGTCGGGGGCGTGGCGGTGGCCGTGATCGCCGGCGCTCTTCTCTGGGGGCGGAGCGCCGCGCCGGATTCCAGAGCTCCTGCCCAAGGGCCGGCGCCAGGCCCGGCGCGCCAGGACCTCGGCACCCTGGCTCCCTTGCGCGCCGCCCTCGCCTCCGGCACCGACCGCGGAGAGATCGAACGCCGTCTCGCAGGGGTCGCAGGGATGCCGGTCGACCGCGAAAGACGGCAGGTGCAGGACCTCTGGCACGCGCAGTACCTGCTCAACGAAGGAGACCTGAACGGCGCCGAGACCCTCCTCCGCGGCTCTCCGGAGCCCGCCACCCGCCCGCTGGCCGATCTGCTCCGCGCCCGCCTCGCCTTCCGCCGCATGAAGCGCGAGGAGACCGGCTGGCGCTACGAGCAGGCGCTCAGCAGCGGCCTCGACACCGACGGCCTGCGCATGGAGGCGGCCATCGCCAAGGCGCTGACCGATGAATCGGACCGCGCCGAGACCGATCTCGCGCTGGCCGTGCAGAGCGGCTCGCGGCTCGCCGAGCCCTGGTATGTCGCCGCGCAGGTCGCCGCCGGCGAGGACCGGATGGAGGAGGCCGCGCAGCTTCTCCGCCGCGCCTGGCAGATGCAGCCGGTGACGCGGGCCGACCTCTTCGACAACCCCCTGCTCGCCCATCTCGTGGTGCGGCCGGATCTCTTCCCGCTCTTCACCCTCGCCGTCCCCGAGGAGGCCCGGCTGGCTCCCATCGGACCGCGCACGCCGCTCGTCCTGCCGGCCGGCACGCAGGCCGCGACCTGCGGCCAGTCGCTGCGCCTGGTGATCGGGACCGCGGAGCTGCTGGTTCCGGAGGGTGGCCGGCTCGCGCCGGCGGACGCCGTGCTCGAAGATGCCGACACCTGGAGCCGCCATGAAGAGGCGAAGGCCCTGAAGGCGTTGCCGTCCCTGTCGGCGAGCACCGCCAACACCGCGAGCACCGCGAGCGCCCGGGCCGGCGAGAGCCCCGGCGAGATCCTGGCGCCCCGCTTCCTGCGTCTCGCCGAGCAGGCGGGCGGCGCGCTCGCGAAGCAGAACCGCTGGAACGAGCTCCTCGCCCTCACCGAGCCCTTCGCCGCGCAGATCGAGAGCGCGCCGGCGACCCTCGTCCGCCTGCGCGCCAAGGCCCTCCACCAACTGGAGCGCGACGCGGACGCCCGCCAGCTCCTCGTGCGCGTCGCCAAGAGCGACATCGCCGGCCGCCGGCCCACCACCGCCACCCTCTTCGACCTCGCCGAGCTGTTCGCCGCCGCCGACGAGTACGACACCGCCATCAAGCTGCTGGAGAAAGCCGACTCCCAGCTCCCGGAGCCGCGCGGAGCCCGGCGCCGCCAGCAGCTCGCCATGGACCGCGATCTCGCGCTCTCCTACGCCAGCTTCCGCTCCGAGCACTTCGAGGTGCGCTATCCCGCCGCCACCGGCGAGCGCTACGCCAAACAGCTCGCCTGGGTTCTCGAAGAGGAGCGCAAGCGCCTGATGCACTGGATTCCGCCGCCGCCGGCCGGCTCGAAAGCCGTGCGCATCGAGGTCCACCTCTTCGCGATCAAGGATTTCGTCTCCAACTTCGGAGGCGACATCGCCATCGTCGGCCTCTTCGACGGCAAGGTGCGCGTGCCCTTCGCCGAGCTGCGCAGCCTGCATCCGCAGCTCGTCGCCATCCTGTCGCACGAGCTGGCGCACGCCCTGATCGCCCAGGCCACGCACAGTCAGGCGCCGCACTGGATTCAGGAAGGATTGGCCCAGCACATCGAGATGGGCACGCGGCGCGTCAATCCGCTACCCGACCTCGTGCGCACCGGCCACGCGCTCTCCTTTCCGACCGTGGACCCGATCCTGCGCGGCTTCGCCGAAGAGCAGCTCGTCGATCTGGCCTACAACGAGGCCGCCTGGTCCGTCGCCTTCATCGAAGAGCGCTTCGGCGCCGCGGCGGTCCCCAGGCTCCTCTCCGCCTTCGCGGCGGGCAAGACCACCGAGCAGGCCCTGCAAGCGGTCTGCGGCCTCACTCCCGCCGCCTTCGATCGCGCCTTCTGGCAGTGGGGCACCGGCGCTCAAGGTCCGCGAGTCCGCGCTCTCGAAGTCCGCGACTACGACCGGGAGTACGCCTATCTGGAAAGGCACGAGCAGCAAGCCAGCGTGCCGCACACCCAGCTCCGCGAGGACGTTCCGACGCAGACACGAACGCGCACCGAGGACCGCCGGCAGCGGATGGCCGCCTGGTACGCCGCCTACGTGGAGCGGACGGCGAACGTCAAGCGCGCCTTGAAACCCGTCCTCCAGGCCTACGGCGGTGAATCGGTCCCGGAGAAAGGGAGCATCGCGGGAGCCTGCCAGACTCTGTCGGCCGAGACCGGCCAGGCGCTGGCCGCTCCCGAGCCCTGGGCCTCCCCCGACCCCGAGCTCAATCGATTCCTCCGCAACGCCTATATCCTGATCAACGACCTGGGAGGCGCCTGCCGCTCGGCGCAGGACGCCCAGGTCCACGCCCTGATCGACAAGGTCAGCATCGCGCTGGGCCAGGCGGCGCAACGCCTCACGCCGTACGGGCTCAAGCCGTAGATCTTGGTCAATCGGGAGAAAGAAAGAGCAGTTGGGTCGAGGACTGACTGCGCCGGCTGTCCAGTGAGTTGTTTCGCGGAGAAATGGCTTTCTGGACGATCCAGAGGGACTCTGGTTGGAGGAGAGGACTCTCTGGATGAGCCATAGAATTTCTCCGGTACGGGAAAGATCTCTGGCGCGAGGAAGTGGTTTTTGGGAGTGTGGAAAGAGTTATTTCTGGACCCTCACCCCCTGGCCCCCTCTCCCACCCGCACTCCCGCCGCCTGGGAGAGGGGGAACCTCCGCCCTCGCGCGCTTCTGGTTTTCGTCCTGGCGGTCCTTTTGGTCCTTGTCTTGGGTGGCGGGGTGAGGGTCTCTCTCCTCGACGTCCGGCGCTCAGCTCCCCGCGGCTCCAGCGGACCGCCGTACGGTGATCAGACCATACTTTTCGAACCCGGCGTCCTCGATACTCTCGATCATGCTGGAAATCTGCTCGTAGCGCAGGCGCCGGTCGCCTTCGATGATCACCGGCCGGCCGGGATTGGCGGCCCGCAGGCGGCGGAGCTGCCCGGTCAGCTCGCTCAGCGCGACGAGGGTCTCGTCGACGCGGACCATGCCGTCGAGCTGCATGGAGACGGTGAGCTGGCGGCTCGCTGCACCGTTCCTGCAGCTTCCGGTCGGGGGGAGCTGGAGGGTGCTCTCGTGCCGCAGCAGAGGGGTGATCACCATGAAAATGATCAGGAGGACCAGGCAGACGTCGACCAGCGGAGTGACGTTGATCTCGCTGCGGACGCCGGCTTTTGTGATCGTAACGCTCATCTCTTCACCTCCTCGAATGTCAAAGCGCCTCTGTCTCTCTTAGAATGGACGTCCGGGGATTCGGTTCCGTGGAGAGAAGAGGATGCGTGAAGGCAGAGGAGATCATCGAGCAACTGAGGACGATCGTGGCGGGCAAGGAGCCGCGGGACATGCGGGCCACCCAGGCGGCGGAGCTGATCCGCGGCGCCCGCGGCTATCGCTGGGTGGGGATGTACGACGTGGGCGAAGGCGAGATCGCGGCGATGGCCTGGACGGGGAACGAGAGGCCGGCGCTGCCCAGCTTCCCGAGCACGGCCGGTGCGCAAGGCGACGTGGTCCGCACGGGTGCGATCGTGAACGTGCCCGACGTGAGCCGGGACCCGCGCTACCTGACCGCGTTCGGCAGCGCACGGTCGGAGATCATCGTCCCGGTCCGCACGACGCCGGAGGGTCTGGTGGCGGGGACGATCGCCGTCGAGAGCGAAAAGATGGCGGCGTTCGGGCCGGAGGACGAGGAGCTCCTGCGCGCCTGCGCGGAGGCGCTGATCCCTCTCTGGACGTGAGCATGGACATCGAGCTGCGCGCCGCGGGGGCGGGAGATCTGGAGCTCGTCCTCGGGCTGATGCGGGGCCTGTACGCTTCCGATCACATTCCTTTCGAGGAACCGCGGGCGCGGCGGGCGCTCGCCGGGTTGCTGGCGGACCCCGCGCTCGGCTCGGCGCTCGGAACAGTCTGGCTGGTGGAGGCTCGTGGCGAGGTGACGGTGGTGATCGGCTATGCTGTCCTCACGCTGGGCTACAGCCTGGAATTCGGCGGCCGTTTCTGGGTCCTCGACGAGCTCTTCATTCACGAGACCCATCGCGGGCGGGGAGCGGGAGGGCGGGTCCTGCGGCGGATCGAGGAGATGGGCCGCGCGCTCGGCCTGCACGCGATCCGTCTCGAAGTGAGCCGGACGAACGGACGCGCCCAGGAGCTCTACCGCCGCGCGGGTTTCGAGGCTCATGACAGAGATCTCATGACCTTATGGTTGGAGGTTCCGGAGCGATGAGAACGATGTGCTTTTTTCTGCTGCTGGCGGTGCTCGGCGCCGGGCGTCCGGCGAAGAGCTGAGGCAGATCCGATGAAAATCCTCGTCCTCAACTGCGGCAGCTCCTCGCTCAAGTTCCAGCTCATCGAGTCGGACCGCACACTGGCCAAGGGGCTCATCGAAGACCTCGGCGGCACGGCCGTGCTCCATTTCGAGACCGAGGGAAAGAAGCCGCTCCGCGATGCGATCGGCAAATACGACGCCAGGTCCGCGGTGGAGAAGGCGCTCGCGGTGATGTCCGAAGGGGACTCGTCGATCCTGGCGCATCGCGGTGAGATCGGCGCCGTCGGACACCGGGTCGTCCATGGCGGCGAGAAATTCAAGGCGTCGGTCCTCATCGATGAAAAAGTGGAAGATGGCATCGAAGAGATGATCGCCCTCGCGCCGCTCCACAATCCGGCCAACCTCCAGGGCTACCGCGCCGCCAAGGCCGTGCTGCCGGACGTGCCGCACGTCGCGGTCTTCGACACCTCCTTCCACCAGACCATGCCGCCGGAGGCGTATCTGTACGCATTGCCCTATGCCGACTACCAGCGCCACGGCGTCCGCCGCTTCGGCTTTCACGGCACCTCGCACCGCTTCGTCTCCGGCCGCGCCGCGGCGCTGCTGAAGCGGAAGAGCGACGATCCCGGTCTATCCCCGTTGCGCCTGATCACCTGCCACCTCGGCAACGGCTGCTCGGTGGCGGCGATCCGCGGCGGCCAGTCCGTCGACACGTCGATGGGCTTCACGCCGCTCGAAGGCCTGGTGATGGGCACGCGCTGCGGCGACCTCGATCCCGCGGCGCTCCTCTACCTGATGAGCCGCGACGACCTCGACGCCGCCGAGGCGAGCGCGCTGATGAACAAGCACAGCGGTCTTCTCGGGATCTCGGGCTTGTCGCACGACATGCGCACGCTGCTCGAAGCCGAAGGGAAAGGCAACGAGCGGGCGAAGCTCGCGATCGACATCTTCTGCTATCGCCTGCGCAAATACATCGCGTCCTACGTGGGAGCGCTCGGCGGCCTCGACGCGCTGATCTTCGCGGGCGGCATCGGCGAGAATTCGCCTGTTGTCCGCGAGCGCTCGCTCCACGGTCTCGACGCCATGGGATTGAAGCTGGACGCCGGCCGCAACGAAGCGGCGCAAGGCGTCGAAGCGGAGATCTCACCCGAAGACGCGCGCCCTCAGGTGTTCGTGATCCCGACGAACGAAGAGCTGCTGATCGCCCGCGATACGTTGGCGATCACGAGTCAGTGATCTCCCCAGACCCAGTCCCTGATTTCGGGCATGTCGTCGCCGTGCTTCTCGATGTACTGTTTGTGATCGATCAGCTTGTCGCGGAGCATCTGCTTGACATAGGCGGCGCGTGAGGCGAGACCGGGGACGCGGTCGATGACGTCTCCCACGAGGTGGAAACGGTCGAGATCGTTGCGCACCGTCATGTCGAACGGCGTGGTGGTCGTCCCTTCTTCCTTGTAGCCCCGGACGTGCAGATTGTCGTGGTTCTTCCGCCGGTAGGAGAGGCGGTGGATGAGCCAGGGATAGCCGTGGAAAGCGAAGATGATCGGTTTGTCGACCGTGAAGAGCGTGTCGAAATCCTTGTCGCAGAGGCCGTGGGGATGCTCGCTGGTCGGCTGGAGGGTCATCAGGTCGACGACGTTGACGACGCGAACCTTGAGCTCGGGGATCTCGCGGCGGAGGATGTCCACGGCGGCCAGCGTCTCCAGGGTGGGGACGTCGCCGCAGCAGGCCATGACGACGTCGGGCTCGCTCCCCTGATCGTTGCTCGCCCAGCTCCAGATGCCGATGCCGGTGGAGCAGTGCTTGACGGCGGCGTCCATGTCCAGCCACTGCGGCGCCGGCTGTTTGCCGCAGACGACGACGTTGACGTATTGCCGGCTGCGCAGGCAGTGATCGGTCACCGAGAGGAGGCAGTTGGCGTCCGGCGGCAGGTAGACGCGAACGACCTCGGCTTTCTTGTTCACCACGTGATCGATGAAGCCCGGGTCCTGATGGCTGAAACCGTTGTGATCCTGCCGCCAGACGTGCGAGGTGAGCATGTAGTTGAGCGAAGCGATCGGCCGCCGCCAGGGGATGCGATTCGTCGTCTTCAGCCACTTGGCGTGCTGGTTGAACATCGAGTCGATGATGTGAATGAACGCCTCGTAGCAGGAGAAGAAGCCGTGCCGGCCGGTGAGGAGATAGCCTTCGAGCCAGCCCTGGCACTGGTGCTCGGAGAGAACTTCCATGACGCGGCCGTCGGGCGAAACGTGATCGTCTCCCGGAAGGATCTCGGCGGTCGACTCGCGGTCCGTGGCATCGAAGACGTCGTTCCAGCGGTTCGAAGCGGTCTCGTCCGGGCTGAAGAGACGGAAGTTCCGATGGGCCACATTGCGCTTCATCACGTCGCGCAGGAACCGGCCCTGGACGCGGGTGGCCTCGCCCAACACCGCGCCCGGTTTCGGGACGTCCACCGCGTAGTCCCGGAAGTCCGGCAGGCGCAGGTCGCGCAGCAGGAGGCCGCCGTTCGCATGCGGATTGGCGCTCATCCGCCGGTCGCCTTTGGGAGCGAGCGCGGCGATCTCGGGGCGCAGCGCTCCGGTCGCGTCGAACAGCTCGTCGGGACGATAGCTGCGCATCCAGTCGTCGAGGATCTTCACATGCCCGGGCACGGTGGCCATCTCCGCCATCGGGACTTGATGCGCGCGCCAGGTCCCTTCGACCGGTTTGCCGTCGACGGTCTTCGGGCCGGTCCAACCTTTGGGAGAGCGGAGGATGATCATCGGCCAGCGCGGACGCTCTTTGAAACCGTTTTTGCGAGCGTCGGTCTGGATCGCGCGGATCTTCGCGATCGCTTCGTCGAGCACCGCGGCCATGCGCTGGTGCATGGTTTCGGGATCGTCGCCTTCTGTATATTCAACATACAGCGGCTCGTGGCCGTAGCCGCGGAAAAGGCTGTCCAGCTCGTCGTGCGGAAGGCGGGCGAGGACGGTCGGGCCCGCGATTTTGTAGCCGTTGAGATGCAGGATGGGCAGCACGGCGCCGTCGCGGACCGGGTTGAGAAACTTGTTCGAGTGCCAGCTCGTCGCCAGTGGCCCGGTCTCCGCCTCGCCGTCGCCGACCACGCAGGCGACGAGGAGATCCGGATTGTCGAACGCGGCGCCGTAGGAGTGCGAGAGGGAGTAGCCGAGCTCGCCGCCTTCGTGGATCGAGCCCGGCGTCTCCGGCGCCACGTGGCTGGGAATGCCGCCGGGGAAGGAGAACTGGGTGAAGAGGCGCTTCAGGCCCTCTTCGTCCTGCGAGATGTCCGGGTAGACCTCGCTGTAGGTCCCTTCGAGATAGGCGTTGGCCACGATCCCCGGTCCGCCATGCCCCGGGCCGGTGATGTAGAGGACGTTGAGATCGTGCGCCTTGATCACCCGGTTGAGATGGACCCAGAGGAAATTGAGCCCCGGCGTCGTGCCCCAGTGGCCGAGGAGGCGCGGCTTGATGTGCTCGATCGTCAGCGGCTCCTTGAGGAGCGGATTGCCATAGAGATAGATCTGCCCCACCGAGAGATAGTTGGCCGCCCGCCACCAGGCGTCGATCACGTGGAGATCTTGAGAGGAAAGGGGTTCGCCCGCGCTCGTCACACTGCACCTCCTTCGGGCCTGCGCCCGGCCGGCGGATAATGAGGGGATCTAAACCTTGCGGACGGGTCCGGGGTACTTGGCCAGGGTCCCGTCGCTGGTGAGGAGCTGGGTGTCCAGCAGGAGCTTCACGTCCCAATTCCGAAGAGGGCTGCGATTTCGTCCTCGCCCATACGGTTGAAATCTTCGGGTACGGCGATCTCGCCTGCCAGGAAGCCCAGCCGTTGTGGCTCTGAGGGAGCACCCAGCGCTGCCACCTTCACCAGCGGCTTGCCCGCCTTGGCGATCACGAACGCTTCGCCTTTGACGGCTTGATCCACCAGCTTCGAGAGCTGGGTCTTGGCTTCATGGATGTTGACGGTGACCATCTCGACCTCCCTGGACTAAGTTGGCATGACTAAGCCTATCCCGCCTTCTCCTTCCGTCAAACAGAGTTGTGAGATGAGCCCGGTTGCGCTGTAATGGCCGGCATGATCCGTCCAGCCTGCTGCATCGGCCTGTTTCTCCTGATCGGCTGCGCCACCACGGCGCCGCCGAAGCGGGTGGAAGCCCCCCCGGCATCCCCCGAGACGACTCCTGAGAACCCTGAGAACGCTGCCGGCTCTCTCGACCAGCTCTCGCGGGCCTGCGCGGCCGGCGATGCCTCGGCCTGTGCCTCGGAGGCGTTCCACTATGCCACCGGCCGCGGCGTGCCGCGGGACGACGCCCGCGCCACGCCTCTCTATGTGAAGTCGTGTGACGGGGGCGACGCCGCGGGTTGCTACAACGTCGGCCTGATGTATGAGGACGGCCGCGGGGTGGCGAAGGACCTCGGCCGTGCCCGCGAGGGCTATACGCAGGGCTGCGACGGCGGCTACTCCCTCGCCTGCACCAACCTCGGCTTTCTCCTCGAGCACGGCATGGGAGTCAAGAAAGACGAGCCCCGCGCGGCGGAGCTCTACCGGAAGGGCTGCGACGGCGGCCCGGAGGCTGCCGGGGACCCGAAGAGCTGCAGCAACCTGGCGGTGCTCTACCGCCACGGCCGCGGCGTCCCCGAGGACCAGAGCCGCGCCGCCGGCTACTTCGACAAGGCCTGCCGAGGAGGCCAAGGAGGAGAAGCCGAGGCCTGCTCCAATCTCGGCTCCATGTACGGCCTCGGCGAAGGGGTGCGGAAAGACAACGCCCGGGCCAATGATCTTTACAAGACCGGCTGCGATGGCGGCAGCATGCTGGGCTGCGCCAACCTGGCCGCCGCGTACGTGAACGGTCTCGGCGTGGAGACGGACGGCGCCCGCGCGGTGGAGCTTTATGAAAAGGGCTGCGAGGGAGGCGACGCGCCGTCCTGCAACGAGCTCGGCATCCTGTATCTCAAGGGCGACCTCGTGAACGGAGACCTGCCGCGGGCCGCCGCGTTCTTCGGCCGTGCCTGCGACGCCGACGAGCCGCTCGGCTGTGTCAACCTCGGAGCGGTCACCGAAGCCGGCAAGGGCGTCAAGCAGGATCTCCCCCGCGCGCTGGCGCTCTACCGCCGCGCCTGTGCTCTGGGTCATCAGCGCTCCTGCAGGGAGGCTGCCCGGCTCGGAGGGAAGTGACGGCATGCTCCGGAGCTTCGGTCTGATCGGTCTGATGATTTTAGCGCTCGGCTGCTCCCGGGAGAGCCCGGCGGATGCGCCGGCCCAGGCGGGGACGCCCGTCGCCGGACAGCCGGCGACGAGCGCGGGCGGGCGATCCACCCTCGGCGCGCACTTCCGCGTCTTGTCTCAGCAGGATCGCCGGGAGCTCGATCCGCCGCCGCCGGGAGGCGCCGTGATCGCCGAGATCCTGAGCCGGGGGCCGGCACAACAGGCTCGGCTGGCTCCCGGAGATGTCGTCGTCGCGGTGAACGGCGCTCCGGTGCGGGTGCTCTGCGATCTCTATTCGGGCCTGACCGGGCATCCGCCGGGGACCGAGGTCAAGCTCTCGGTTCAACGGCGCAACGCCACCTTCGAGGCCGCCGTCACACTGGCCGCCGCGGCGGACCTCTACGCGCCGTCGTGCCAGGCCGGTGAGGCGGCGGGCTGCCTGCTCCTCGGCTGGGAGAAGACGCCCGCGGAGGCTCTGCCTCTCTACACCAGGGCCTGTGATCTCGGCCTCGCCGACGGCTGCGCTCTCGAAGGAAACGCCTACCTGAACGGGACCGGCGCCGCGCAGGACGAGCAGCGCGCCGCCGTCCTCTTCGAGCGCGCCTGCCTCCAGGGCAGCGCTCCGGCCTGCGTCTCGGAGGCCTACCAGCTCGTCACCGGCCGCGGCGTGCTGCGGGACGTCGACCGCGCCCTGGACCTCTACACCCGCTCCTGCGACGGCGGCGACGCCTCGGGCTGCTACAACGTCGGCGTGATGCTCGACATGGCCCGCGGCACGGAGCGCGATCCCGCCCGCGCCATCCGCGCCTATGAGCAGAGCTGCGACGGCGGCTACCCGCTCGCCTGCACCAATCTCGGCTACCTCGCCCAGCACGGCCAGGACATGCCACAGGACGAAGCCCGCGCCGCCGACCTCTACCGCCGCGCCTGCGAGCCGAACGGCTGCAACGATCCGGATCCGCGAGGCTGCGCCAACCTGGGCATCCTCTACCGCCGCACCATCGGCGTCACCGCGGACAAAACCCGCGCCGCCGACCTCTTCCGCAAAGGCTGCGACGGCGGCCAGGCCGACGCCTGCTTCTACCTCGGCGAGATGCTCGACGCCGGGGAGGGGATCGCAAAAGACCCCTCCCGCGCCGCGGAGCTCTACGAGCAGGCTTGCAAGGGAGGCCACCAGCCGGGCTGCGAGATGGCCGGTCAGTAAGCGCTCACGCCTCGGACCCGGGACAGGACACATCCGTCCGTGCCTGGAAAAAGTCCGCCCGTGCCGATGGCAACGTCGATCTGCCGCGCTGCAACGTCGATTTGCCACGCCGCAAGCTCGTCCGTACCGAGAAAAGATTCGATCTGCCCCAGGGCAGATTCATCCGTGCACGCTGCAGATCCAGCCGTACCGAGGTCCGCGCCGTTCTGCCCTGGAGCATCGTCAATTCGCACGAGGGCAGATTCATTCTGCCAAGTGGCAGATAGATTCTTGAGCAGGGCAGATTGAATGTTTTCGCTGCACGGACGAGCTTGCAGCGCGGCAGATCGATGACGATCACGAGCACGATCAAAAGAGCGACCCTCAGCCCCCGCGCGGTCTCCACCGCTGCCGTCCTGTCCCCCTCTCCTTTGCGTTTCAAGCCGAAAACTATGGCACATGTACCCTAAAAGACTGCATGCGTTTGCATTCAGACTCCATAGACCCTTGACAGGCCTTCCGGGTCATTTTACTTTGACATCAGGACAGCGTTACACGAACCCAAGAAAGGAGACAGCTCTCATGCCGATCAGAATCAGGACCTTGGAAAACACCGTCGCCGACTTGCGCAGGCTTTCCGCAAGAGTGTCGGAGAACGCGGACATCCTGCCGGATGTCACGGCGGACAAGGACGCGCTCGACAGGGCGCTGGGGCTCTTCGATGATGCCGAGAAGCGGCAGAAGATCTTCGAGGCCGAGAAGCGAAAGGCGACGCAGGACAAGGCGACGTTTCTGGACCGGGGCAAGGAGGCGGCGCGACAGATTCGGCTCGCGGCGCAGGTCAGACTCGGTGCGCGCAACGAGAAGCTGGTCCTCTTCAACGTGGCGCCGCTGCGCACCAACGCCGGCCGCAAGGCCGCCATCCTCAATCCCCCGGACGAGCTGGAGGGCACCGCGGCCGGTGCGCCGGTGGGGCCGACGGATCGCTAGACCCAGCTCTCTATTGGAAGCCCTGGGACCTGTTTGAAATGCTTGAGGTTGTTTGTGACACAGGTCAGTCCGAGCGCCAACGCATGGGCGGCAATGAGAGTGTCGTATGCCCCGATCGGCGTTCCTTGCCGAGCCAGATCAGCGGCAAGAAGGCCGAAGCGGTCCGCGGCAACCTGGTCGAAGGGGGCAACGGCGATATCTCGGACGAAGGTGCTGATGAGGGCATGGAGCTTCTGAGACTGCCGGAGATCGGCGCCATAGCGTAGCTCTGCAAGGGTGACCGAGCTGATGCACACTTCGGAGGGGCGATGCTCGCGTAGACGCAAGGCGACACCTCCCTCACCCCGGAGCGCAAAGCTCACGGTGTCGGTGTCCAGGATGTAAAGAGGCTTCAGGCGAAGGGATCCTTGAGGTCAGCCGCTGGATTCTGCGGAGGCCGGGGGATCTCGCCCGACCAGGCTCCAAGGCAGGCGAGAAACTCCTCCGACCATTCCTCGACGGGCTCCAGAATGACGCGGCGGCCCTCCTGACGGACCACGACTTCCCGCTGACCTTCGGGAAACCGGCATTCCTTCGGTAAGCGGACGGCCTGGCTGCCGCCATTCTGGAACAACTTGGCGCGCGTGCTCATGTGCAAAGTCTAGACTGATGTATAGACTTCGTCAATCGGTGGCTGGGAGCGCTCCGGCACCATCTCAGGTTGAGCAGAGCGAGAGCCGTGCTCACGGGGTTGTCGGCGGTGCCCGCGGGCGGAGAATCTCGGCGAGGATGTCAGGACGCTCCGCGATGCGTTCCAGATGCGGCGCGCGCGGGCCGCCGTGCGCGTCGAGCTTGTAGGTGACGATGGCGTCCCCATAGGCCGCGACGACCTCGATCGGCGCCGTGCCGCCCTTGGCTTCGGCGAGAGCCGCCTCGACGGCCCGCGGGGTGTAGACGTGGCCGCCCACGCCGAGCAGCTTCTCGCCGCCGGCCATCCCTGCCCGGCCGGCCGGCGAATCGGGCAGCACGTCCTGGACGATACTGTCCTTGTCCGCCGCGAAACCGAGGGAGAAGCGCCAGTCATGCTCCTCGCGCCGGGCATCATTGTCCGCCATGGCGAGGTTGGGCTCCGCGGAGTAGACCAGGCGCCAGCCGGCGCGCTCCAGGCCCGCCATCGGCAGGCGCGGCTGGAGACGGTCCACGTGCTCGGCGAAAACCGCCTCCCAGTCCGCGGGCGCCAGCTTGTCGAGACGAGCGGCCCCGTGGGCCCATGCTCACCCGGAATCCACTTCGGATACACGAGCGCCACCTTCCCCGCGGCCACCGGAATCTCCAGCCGCACGTGCAGGAGCTTGCGCGGTGCCTGGCCGGCATCCAGGAGAAGCGTGATCGGCGCCGCCGGGGGCGCCGCGTTGGCCGCGGTTCCCAGCAAGAGGAAAGACAGGATCAGACATGCCCTGCGGATCGACGGCTGGATCGCCTTCATGGGTAGCCTCGCTCCTTGAAAGAGTCGCCCTGCGTTTGCGTTCAAGAAGAATTTATGATTCAGCCCGGCCAGCGGGCTTTGCAGTAATCCACTGCTTCCCGGGTCGACAGACGCCGCGTCGAGTTCCCCGCTCGGAGATAGAAGACCTCGTCGTTACCCTCTTTGAGGAAGACGGGCCGTGGACCCTTGGCGACCGTCATCCGGCAGACGTCTTTGTCGTCGACCTCATGAAAGGTGGTGCGGATCGAGGTCGCAATGTCCTTGCCCATGGCGCCGAGCAGAAGCTCGGTCAGGAACAGCTCGAAACCGTCCCGGCTCGTCTTCTTGAACGTCTTGTAGTCGTGCTGCAGGCCGATGATCGATCCGTCGTCTGCGACTCCAATGAGGAGTGTGCCGCCGTGCGCGTTGAGAAAGCCGGCCACGGTCAGGCGGATCACGCCTTCGAGGTCGGTGTTCTTCTTTCCCTCGCGCAGATCCCAGCGAACAGTGGACTTGAATTCCAGCTCCGCGCTCTCGCCCTGCCCGATCAAGGCGAGGATCTGGGGGTCGCCCGGCCGCGGCGCGAGTGCTCGATAGGCAGCGAGGGCGGCGTCCTTCACGTCCTGGGAGACGACCGGGAAGGTGGTGAGGATGTAGGCGAATTCCTCCTCGGTCAACCCGTACAGGTGGGCCACGAGGCCGTCGAGCTCAGCGCGGAGGCGTGCCCGCTCTGCCGGATCGGTGGCTGCCGCCTTTTCGGACCATGGCGTCCCCATGACGTCCTGCCAGAGGTCGGCGAATTCCGCGGAGACACAGGTCAGACGCGCAGCATGATCGACGATCAGGCGAAGGGCCTGGCTTTCCGCATTCGGCTTGGGGACAGGGATCTGATACACGATGAAGAAAGTCAGGTTCGCGGAAACTCTCTGTCGGAAGAGATAATCGGCGACGAAGCTGTTCAAGACCGCGCAAAGGAAGAGGGACGACCGCAGGTCGAGGCGCCCATCGCTGTCGCGAACGACTGCCGTGGGGAGTTTATGGTTACAGAAAACTCTTCGCGGCAGCATGGCGATGATCATGGTGCGCTCATCAGTGCTCCGGGCGATATCGCGGAACCCAAGCCTGTACCGCTCGTAGTCAAGCTCTTGCCCGGTGTCTGCCTCGCGTCCTAAAAGGGCGAGTCTGGCGTCTGCCTCATCGAGCCAATACTTCGGCGCTCCCCAGGTGGCCATGAACTGATGGATCATTTTCCCTTCGTAGAGAGGCAGCCTCTTCGAATCTGGCGATGTCTTGAATAGATGGCTGTCGTTCGTCATGTCGAATTCCCGAATGAGACGCAGGCTCCATTCTCCAACTGCTTCTTTCCCGAGCAAGGGGAGTTTGGAGAGCTTGACAACTACCGAGGAGTCGACCTTGTTCTTGAGCTCCAGGACAGAAAACGATCCAGGCGACAGTTTTCTGACCAGGTCCCAGGTGAGGGTCAAGTGCTCCGAGGGCGCCGAGAGGAACCAGTCGAGGCGCTCCACAGAGATGGCCTCTCTCGGATTAATCCTGAAAGCCGCCGTGAACGACTCTGTCGCCCCCCCACGTTCGAAGACGAGGAGGCAAATCTTGAACCGGTGGTCGACACCCTCGAACAGGAATTTCTCGTTCGAAAGACCAAATAGAACATCGACTTGAGCCTGCGAGAAAAGCATCTCGCGAAGCCCCTTCGACCCGAGATCGGAGTAGATGCTTGTCGGCACCAGGATCCCGCAGCGGCCTCCAGTTTTCAGGAGTCGAAAACACCGCTCCAGGAAGAGCTTGTACAGATTGATATCTGTCCCGGCCTTCTTGCCATCGACCATCGAGATCTGGTTGCTGTATTGAGGGCTCGTCCTGTAATAGAGGCTGACGTGCGGAAAGCGGCTCAGGTACTCCAGCCAGGCCTCGCGGACTTCCCGATTCTTGAGCAGCTTGGATTGCTCCTTCTCGAAGTCCTTGATCGTCATGATGTTCTTCGTGACGATGTCCGAATACTCAGCGAAAAACTCCTTCGCCTGCGGCTTGAAGACCTCCCAGGGAGGATTGGTGAGGATGACGTCGAAGCCTCCCTGCTTGCCGAGGACTTCGTCGAATTCGTAGCCCCAGTGCAGCGGCCGGAGATCCGAGACGTCTTTGAAGGAGACAGGCCGTTTCACGGGCTTGCTCGGTTCGTTCTTTTTGCGGTCCCAGGTTGCCTCCTCGAAGCGGATGCCCTGGAATTCTGCGAGGAGGATATCGTTCAGGATCTCGCCCGCCTCTCTCTTCTCTTGCTCGATGTCGTTGCGTAAGCCACCGAGCCGCTCCATGGTGCCGCTGAAGTCGCGGTACTCCTTGATCAGATCGTTCTTCTTGTCGAGCACCTGCCGGAACGTCGGGCGAAGGAGGTTCATTTGACCACCTCCCTGCCGCCGCTCAAAGTCTTCGTCCTCCACATGGAGCAGCCCGATGAGTGAGTTCCCTGCCATAATGTTGAAGTCGATATTGGGCAGCGGCTCCAGCTCCTCAACACTCGTCGCAGAGGCGACAAGGGTGAGGAAGAGACGGAGCTTCGCGATCTCCGTCGCCTCCTCCATGACGTCAACGCCGAAGAGGTTGTCGGTGACGATCCTCTTCTTGACCCAGTACTGGAGCGAGGGGTGCTCCGCCTCTGCTCTCTTGAGATCCTCTCCCAAACCGCGGTCGTTGACGAATTTGATCCGGCCGACGACTGCCGAATACACGTCGAGCAGCGTCTTCAGCGCGGCGACCAGGAAAGCCCCGGAGCCGCAGGCCGGGTCGAGGATCGAAAGGCTTGGCAGGATCTCCTTGAACAGTTTGCGGCAGAGGCGGGCATCAAGGCGCAGGAGGAGCTCCTCGATCGATTCGAAGCGCCGGTCACCAGGGCCCGCTCCCGCGTTGACGCGGTCGAGGATGAGAGCGTAGATCGTCTTCTCGCACAGATACCGGGTGATTTCGGGGCGCGTGTAGTAGGCGCCGAACTCTTTCTGGTTGATGTACTTCTCGAAGATGTAACCCAGCACGTCCGGATTGATCTCGTCGTCCTTGCCGCCCGGCGTGTCGTTCAGGTTCCAGGAGTACCTCTCGAAGAGGTCGAGGATGCTTACGAAGGCCGCGTCCGGGATCTGCAAATCCGGATGATCGGTTTCAATCCGATGTTCCAGGAAGAGTCCGCCGTCGAGGTAACAGATCTCTCCCAGCAGGTGCCGGGCCTCGGGGCTGCGCTCGGCGGCCGGGCGGGCGAAGCCCTCGAAGAAGAGGAGCTTCAGAAAACGCGGATAGTAGAGGTCCGGCCCCGCCTGCTGACTTGCCTCGAGCTTGCGGCGCAGATAGCTCTGATCCCGGCCGTCCAGAAATTCCTTCTTCTGGAGAAAGTAGACAAACATCAGCCGGTTGAGCAGGACCGAGGCGTACCAGCGCCGGTCCCGTTCGCTCTCGATCCCCTCAATGCGTTTCAGGAAAAGCTCGTGCTGCTCCTGGAATTCTTTGTAGAAGCGCTTGGTGACACGCTCTACGTCGAGCGCTTCCCGCAGGCGAGAGGCGACCGCGGCGACCGCAGTATCGCCCCGGACGGAGAGGTCGGCGACCTCCACCACCAGGGCCGACAGCTTGGAGAGGAAGAGGTCACCCGGCTGTTCTTTGAAGAAGGAATGGCTGCGCGGGTCGAGCTTCGAGCCCTCGCGCTTGCCCCAGGAAAGCACGCTCTGGGTCCGGTCGCGGTCGACGAAGATCAGGACGTGCTCGTGGTAGGCCTTGGCCATCTCGCGGTGGACGGCGAGCCGGACCTTTGCCTCCGGGACGACGCCGTCCTCGGCCGTGAGCTCGAGTACGGCCACGCTTCCCAGATGAGCGATCTCCCTTCCTTGGTACTCCTTCTCCTTGACGCTCCAGCGGCGCGGCGTCTGGTCCCTCGCCTGCGTCCACCCCAGCTCGGCGACGAAAAGCCGCTGGAAGTCGAACGACTGCAGGGCTTCCCGGGCACGCTGGACGTTGAGCTTGGCCAAAGGGTCACCTCGAAGAGGGTGGTTGGAGCCCCAGGGAGCAGATGATCCGCGGCTCCGGATCGGGCTCGTCTTCCCGGATGATACAGAGCTTGTCCTCCTCGCGGAGCGCGAGCACGAGGCGGATCAGCTCGTCATCCGTGATTCCGCTGCGGATCTGGCGGTTGATCTGGTCCGCGGCGGCGGCGCGCAGAGGGAAACGGTAGATCTCGTCCAGCGCCCGGTGCAGCTCGACGGGGCCGGAGAGTGTGCCCTTGACCGCAAGAATATAGGCCTTCAGGCGCTCGTAGGCGCGGTACCGGGCTCCTGAAGGACGGCCCAGGGTGCCGGCGCCACTCCTCCTGTGCTCCGCGAGCATCTCGACCCCCTTGCGGACCAGCTCGTGGTGCGCCTCTTGCCGAGGGAGGGCCGGCGTATCCGGCCCGCACTGTGCCGCGTCGAGGACGGCGAGCTGGGATTGGGTGACACGCCGGCCCTCCCCATCCACCCAGGCGAGAAAATCGTTGTCGTCCGACGTCCGCAGGTAGAGGAGGACGCCGGGCGGTCCGGCGTGGGCCGGTGTGTGGGAACGGGTCGAGTAGACGACGTCGGGGAGCTCCATGACCTTCTTCTCGAGGCTCGGATCCGCCTCGATGGCATTGTGCCAGAGCTGGTAGGCATGGGAGGCGAGATCCACCTCGGTCTCGGCGCCATGTCCTTCGCCGTCCAGGAGGCCCGACTTCTCGTTGTAGAGATCGAACAGCAGCCCGTCATCCTGATCATCATCGAAGAACCGCTCGTCCGTCCCCACCACCTCGGCGTTTTCGAGGAGGCGCTGGCGCACCCGGCTGCGCAGGCGGATGATCCGCTCGACCCCGTCGGCGGGGAGGAACGAGTAGCAGAGGAGAGTCTCGGCGTGCTGCCCGATGCGGTCGACGCGTCCCACCCGCTGGATGAGCCGGATGATCGCCCAGGGAAGGTCGTAGTTGACCACCACCCGGCAGTCCTGGAGATTCTGTCCTTCGCTCAGGACGTCGGTCGCGAGGAGGACCCGAATCTCGTCCGCCGCCGGGATCTGCTTCCTCTTGCCGTTGCTCTCCGGACTGAAGCGCCAAGCGAGAAGAGTTGGATCGGGGGAGGCTCCGGTCGCCGCCGCCACGGCCCCGAGGCCCCGGGCGCGAAGCTCGCGCTCCAGATAGGCCACAGTATCGGCGAACTGAGAAAAGACGAGGACCTTCTCCCCGCCGTGAGCTTCCGCGGCGATGCGGGCCAGGGCCTCGAGCTTGTGATCCTGCGCCGGGGCCCAAGGGCCGCAATCGTGAAGCACGGAGAGCAGGCGGCTGCTGTCAGTCAGAAGATCCTTGGCCAATCCGGCGTCGAAATGGTCGGCCCGCAACCATTTGAAGCGCTTCTTCTCGCGAGTCTCATACTGGCGGTAGACCTCCGCCGCCCGCTGCCGGAAGTCCGCTTCCGTCAGATGCCCGCTTCTCCCCGCGTCTTCGGCGTCGCTCGCCGGACCTTCGCCGTCCCCATTCCCGTCCAGGAGCTCGGCGTCGACGTCGGAAGACCAGGAATCGAGGGCGGCGCTGTCCTGCGTGCCGATCGGCAGGGGAAGCCCGGCCTCGATCGCATGGAGGAAGACGAAGTTGCGCAGCACGTGGCGCTCGACCGACTGGAGGAAGGACCAGCCGCTGCTCTCCAGCCGCTTGAACAGGTTGATCCGGCAGAACCCCATGAGACGCCGGCCGGCGCGAGACAGGTTGGCGAGGATCCTGGCCTCCGCCGGCGTGGGGGGCTCACGCCGGGACGCTTTCTCGTAGTTGCCCAGCCCGTAGCGCGGGAGAGACAGGGAGTTGATGACGTCCACCACCCTGCCCGAGAAAAGGCGGGCGTATGGGTCGTCAGGGTCTTTCTCGGTGATCGCGAAGCGCACTGTCCGCGGCACCCGGGCCGGGAAGTAGGAACGGCTGCCGTCCTCGAACGTCAGATACCGGCGTCCGGTGCCGGCATCGGTTTCGGCATAATTCTCCTGCACGAAGGTCCGCGTGCGGCGGACGAGGTAGAGGCGCATCAGCTCGCGCCAGTCATCCGGATGCTCGCTCTTCTCGAAGGCGGCGAGCGAGTCGGGGCTGCACTGGTGGCGGCGGAAGAACTCGGACTCTCCGAGCTCGCGCAGCAGCCGCTCCGGCCGGAGACCGAGCTTGGCGTCTTCCGGCACGAAGAGCCGGAGCTGGCTCGACAGATCGAGATACGTCTTGTTGTAAGGCGTCGCCGAGAGCAGGATGACCTTGCACTCGTTTTCCTCGATGTACTCGCGGATCGCGCGGTAGCGCTTGCCCTCACGGTTGCGCAGGTTGTGGCTCTCGTCGATCAGGACCAGGCGGTAGCGGCGCAAGTCCGGCAGCTCCTGGGCGACCCGGGTGAGGGGCAGCACGCGGGCGCGCAGCCGGTACTGATCGCGATAGTCCTCCCACATGCGGACGAGATTGCGCGGACAGAGGATCAGCGTCTCGAGCCCGTGGTCATCCTCGAAGATCCGCGCGAGAGCCGTGGCCATGAGCGTCTTGCCCAGCCCCACCACATCGCCCAGGAGCACCCCGCCGCGCTTGTTGAGGTGATGCGCGGCGATCTTGACCGCCGCCGTCTGGAAGGCGAGGAGCTTGTCGCCGAAATCCTTCGGGATGCGGAACTCGGCCAGTCCGGCGCGCGCCTCGCGAGCCAGGTGGTAGACCATCTTCAGATAGATGAGATAGGGCGGGCACAGCTCTTCGCGCGCCCAGCTCTGGTCGATCACCTCGAGCAGCTCGGTCGAGATGTCGAGACAGAAACGATCGCCCCAGCGCTCCTCGAACCAGGCCGCCAGCTTGACGCAGGCGTCGTGGTCCAACACGTCGACGTTGAGCTCGCCTTGTTGAGAGAGGCCGGCGAAGGTGAGATTGCTGCTGCCGAGGAAACCGATGATCGGGGTGATCGGGTCGGAGCGGAACAGCAGGTAGAGCTTGGCGTGCAAGGTGTGGCGCAGGAAGAGCTTGACGACGAGCTTGCCGGCTCGAAGCTGCGCGGCGAGGCGCCGCAAGCCCGCCTCGTCCTCAGCGGTCGGCGCCCCCAGAGTGAGCTGCTCACGGAGCTCCTCGGCCAGCCGCTGCTTCAGGCGGACGGCGGTCTGGAGATCCGTGCCCTCAACCCGAGGAAGGAGGCTCAGAGACTCCCGTAGCTCCTCTTGAGGAAGCCGCTGCATCCCCACGAGCAGCCGGCAGCAGCTCCCCTCTCCGCCCGGCCAGCGTTCGACCAGCCCGTCGAGCGCCTTCCAGCCGCGCAGGTTGAAATAGCCGACGCAGAAGTCCGCGCGGTGGGACAAGGTGAGCCCTTCCCGCAGCGCGGGCAGGAGAGAACGCTCGATGTTGTCGAAGATGCGTGGCATGAGCTGCGGTGGATTCTATGGCAGGAGGGGATCGGTCGCACACGAAGGAAGCCGGGCTTGCATCCCGCTCCAGGATTCCAGAGAATCCAGGGTGCCGCACCTTACCCTCCAGAAGGAGAGACGATGAGCTATCTGGACCTCCCACGGATTCACTTCGGCGGTCTGTTCTTCACCAATCCGGACACGATCAACAATCGGATCAGCAACTACGATCCGCAGGTGAAGCTCACCAATCCCGACGGCTCGTATCTGCCGCGGGCGGGGTGGAATGCGGTCGGGGTGGCGCAGCTCTGGCTGGCGGAGTGCTCGGTGCTGTCGGTGGCGGGACCTGCGGGGACGCTGGTGACCGATGCGGCGGCCGATCCGGTGATCGGCGCGGCGGTGGAGTCTCCGAGCCCTTCGACGCCGAAGAAGACGGCGGATGGGAAGGGGTTCCAGGACATCGCCAAGATGGTGGACCTCGATCCGGCGCAGCAGGGGCGGTCGGCGGTGTATGGGCTGCGGATCTATGTGACGCTTGCCGGTGGGGCCGGGTTCTCCGGTCTGATGTCGGTGCCGATGCTCCAGGAGCTCAACGGGCGGATGGCGCTGCAGATCGGGAGCTGGTCGGCGGTGGGGACGTGGATGGGACAGATCACGGACGTGACGTGGTCCGGCGATCTGTCGTCGTCGCCGTTCCTGGTGCAATTCCAGGCGGCGTGCAGCCAGGGGATCGCGGTCAAGCTGACGGTCGATTTGCACCAGAACAGCGACGCGTCGCGGCTGAATCCGGGCAACAACTTCTGCTATGGACGGGTGCATGGAGCGCTGGGGCCGATCGGCGCGGGCGAGCTGGCGCAGGTGGTGCCGGGGCGCATGATCCAGGTGCCGCCGCCTCCGCCGGCCGCCCATGCGATGGCGGGCGCGGAGCTCGAAAGCGTGGCGCCGGTACCGAAGATCGCGCCGGAGAAGATCCTCGGGGTGACTCTGGATGCACGGTTCCGCAAGCCGGCTCTCGCGGGTGCGGAGCTCGAATCGGCGGCGGCTCCCCCGGCGCCCTGGAATCCGGCGCCGGCGCAGGTGACTTCCTCGAAGAGCGGCTCTCTGCTGCACGTCGATCTCGGCGGCTCGATCTGGCTCAAAGCCTCCCAGGCGGCGAACGGCGTCGGCGTCTCCGATGGCACGTTCGTGGTCGACACGGGCATCGCCGTGGGCTTCCAGAGCTCCGCCGGGAGCTTCCAGGCTCTGGCGAACGGGCAGGTGAGCTTCGCGAGCCAGTACCAGCTTCTCAGCTCGCAGAACAAGCAGGTCAATCTGATCCGGAGCGCCGGCCTGGTCGACATTGCGCTGGTGGGGAACGAAGCCTCTCTGATCAGCGGCCGGCCGCTCCTGGTGCAGGTCGGCGGCACCACGGTGCTCCAGGAGCCGGCGGACGGCGCGCTGTACGCGACGGAGCCGTTCTACATGCGTTTCGAGCCGGGGACGACGGGAGCGGTCCAGCTCATGGCGCGCAGCTTCGGCCAGCCGATCGTGGGGCAGGAGCCGCTGACCTGGCAGATCGTCGACTCGTCGGGCACACCCTCGACCGAGATCGCGATCTCCTGGGAGGGACCGACGGACGCGGCCGGCCTCGCCACGCTGACGGTGTCGACCCCGGGCGGCGACGTGACGCTGCCGCCGCTCCGCGAGCCGCTGGACAGCCAGCTCTACCTCGTCTTCTTTGCCGATCCGTCGGGGCAGCCGGTCGGCGACGGCTACGGCCTGGGGCAGGACGCCAACGCCAGCCTCACCGTGCTGCGCTTCCAGAGCTACGCCGCGCCGGCCAGTCCGACCTGGCAGGCGGACGTGGGGCCGATTCTTCAAGCCTATGCGCGGCTCTACCCGGGGATGAAGGACAAGCTCGACATCGGCGACGAGACGACGGTGCAGAGCGCGGCGCCGTACGTCTATGGACGGATGGCCCTGCCGGTCGAGGATCCTGCCTACATGCCGGTGACGCGGGATCTCTCTCCGACCAAGATCCAGACGATCCTCCAATGGCTGAAAGCCTATCTGCCCAAATCATGAGAAAGATCATGAGAAACCGAACCGCAGTGATCCTTCTCTCCCTGATCCTTGGTTTTGCCGCCTGGGGTCAGGCGGCGCCGAAGCCGGCCGACGTCCCTTACAGCCTGGATCTCCAGGCCTTCACCATCCCGGGGCTGCCGGGCCTCCACTCCTTCGCCATCGCCGGCGACGCCGGCACGCTGGTCCTGCTGGCGGGGCGCACCAACGGCCTCCACGGCTTCGCTCCCAGCCGCGAGGCGGCGCAGTTCCCGTCGTTCCCTCCGGAGTCCGCCAACGACACGGTGTACGTGGCCGATCTGCCGCACCGCAAGCTCCTGGGCAAGGCTTCGGTGACCAACCTGCCGAGCCCCTACGTCAATCAGCTCCAGGCGTCGAATGTCGAATATTTCCTCTCCGGCGGCTTCCTCTACATCGTCGGCGGTTACGGGCTCGATCCGAAGAACAGCGCCATGGTGACCCTGCCGTTCGTGACCGCGATCGATTTCGACGCCCTGGTGACGGCGGTCACCGCGGGCGGCGCGCTGGACGCGACCTTCGCGCAGGCGCACATGGCGAGCTTCCAGCACCCGGCCCTGGCGATCACCGGCGGCGATCTCGTGGCGCAGGGGAGCTCGGTGCTGCTCATCTACGGCCACCAGTACGACGGCCAGTACACGCAAGGCGGTGGGCCGGCGTTCCAGGAGTACAGCAACAGCGTGCGGGTGTTCACCATGACGGCGTCCAAGAGCGCCTCCGGAGTCGCTCTCTCGGTGAGCTTCCAGGGCTCCGTGCCGCAGATCGTGGGTGGAATGGACCCCGAGAATCCGTACCACCGCCGCGACTTGACGACCAAGCCGGCGCTCGATCCCTCCGGCAACCCGCGCATCGCCGCCTACGGCGGCGTCTTCAAAGGCGGGCGGATGGAAGGCTACGTACACCCGATCTACATCACGCCGGGGAGCACCTTTGGGATCAGCGTTGCCGAGGACACGGCCGCCACCCAACTCCTCAGCCAGTACGACGGCGCCGCCCTCCAGGCCTGGTCCAAGGCGAAAGGCGCCGTGTACAGCACCTTCTTCGGTGGCATCAGCCAGTTTTATTGGGATGCCTCCTGCGGCTGCCTGAAGCACGATCCGGACAGCGTGGCCAGCACCGGGAGGGACGGTCTGCCGTTCATCTCCAGCATCTCGACCTTCCGCGTCACCGCCGCCGGGAGCGCCCAGTTTCTGCACCAGAAGGCCGCCTTCCCGCCGCCCGGCAAGGCCCCCGTCTGCCAGGGCACGAACGGGGCTGTGACCGCACAATTCCTCGGCGCCGAGACCAAGCTCGTGCCGGCGCCCGGCGGCGCCTGGTCGAATGGCGTCCTCCAGCTCGACGGCCTCAAGAAGAAGACCGTCGTCGGCTACCTCGTCGGCGGCATCGCCGCGTGGTGTCCACCGGGAGGCGCCAACGCGTCCCGCTGCTACGCCTCGTCGCAGGGGGCGAGCTGCGCTTCGAATCAGATCTACCAGGTGACTCTCGATCCGGGAAAGCCGGCTCCGACGGTGCTGCTGAAGGAGCCGGCGGCGCCGGCAAATTGACAGGCGGGACCTCAGCTCCTATCGTCAGGCCATGGCTATGATCTCAACCCCTCGGTTGCGCCGCCTCCGGCTCCGCAACATCCGCTGCTTCGAGGAAATCGACATCGATTTCACCGACCAGGCGACCGGAAATGCGGTCTCCTGGGCCATGATTCTGGGCGACAACAGCAGCGGCAAGAGCACCGTCCTCAAGGCCATCGCGCTCGCGCTCGCGCCGTTGAAGGAAGCCAATGCGCTGTTCGAGTCCGACAGCCGGAGCGAGTGGCTGCGCAGGGAGACGGGCGAAGGCTCGATCGAGGTGGAGCTCGACAGCGGCCCGCGACAGCTCCGGATCGTCCGCGAAAGCTACGGCGAGCGGATCGACAACAGCGCCTCTTTTGCGAGCCAGAGTCCGATCGAAGAGCCTCTGCTGGTGTGCGGCTACGGTGCTTCGCGGCGCTCCTTCGGCACCCAGAGCCACAACGGCTACAGTGTGCGCGGCGCCGTGGCGACTCTTTTCAACCCGGACGCTCCCCTTCAGAATCCGGAGCTCAGCCTGCGCCGCCTCACCTCTTCGGCTCAGGCGGGTGAGGAGGATCTGCTTCTGCGCATCGACCGCGTCCTCGATCTGCCGGAGGGATCGACTCAGCTCGGTCCGGAAGGGCTCGCGATCAAGGGGCCTTGGGGCTCGTTCCTCCCGGTCAGCTCCCTGAGCGACGGCTACCGGGCGACGCTCTCCTGGATTCTCGATCTTCTGGGTTGGGCGCTCCTGCGTGACCGCGGCATTCCGGACAGTCTCCTCGAAGGGCTCGTCCTGCTCGACGAGATCGAGCAGCATCTGCACCCACGTTGGCAGCGGCGGATCCTGGGCCAGTTGCGCAAGCAGTTCCCGGGCATCCAGTTCGTCGTCACCACGCATGCTCCGCTCTGTGTCACCGGCACGACGGACCTGGAGGACGCGGAGGTCAACCTGGTTCATCTGGGCTGGAACGGTCCGGCGGTAGAGGCCAGAGGAGGGCTCAAGCCTCCCCGCGGCCAGCGCGCCGACCAGATCCTGACCTCGTATCTGTTCGGGCTCGGGACGACCACCGATGATCAGACCAAGCAGGAAATTCACCGGCTCTCCGAGCTCCTCGGCCGGAGCTCCCAGGAGCTGTCGACCGCGGAGAAGGAGGAGATCGAGAAGTTGCGCACCGAGCTCGACAGCCGGCTCGGGCCGCACGAGACCAAGCTCGAGGCGGCGGTGGCGAGCAAGATGGACCACGCGCTCGACCATGTCCTCAAGGAGAGCGTGCAGGCCCGGCTCGATGAGATGCGCGGGCCGGTCGCTCTGTCGGCCGCCGCTGATTTCGAGGCCCGCCGGCAGCTCAAGGAGCTCCTCGCGCCTGAGCCGACCCCTACCGCGCGATGATCAGGATCGATTTCGTCGAGCCGCAGACCGCCGAGTGGTTGCAGTGGGTCGCCGACTGCCAGGCAAAGCAGGTCACGCACAACGCGGCGATGACGGCGGGGCAGCCTTCGGCTCCTGATTCAAGCTTGTACGGGCGCCTGAAGAAAACCGTTTTCACGGAGGTTTCCGGTCCATTCCATGGCAAATGCGCCTTCTGCGAGGACCGGATCCGCTCCAATCAGCACGGCGACATCGAGCACTTCCGGCCCAAGGGAGCGATCGTCGACGACGTCACCCATCAACCGGTCAACCTGACCGCCACCGGGAATCAGCACCCTGGTTACTATTGGCTGACGTACGATTGGCGCAACCTCCTACCCTCTTGTGTCCTCTGTAATCAGCCGAGCACTGAGCCCGGCAACCAGCCCATCGGCAAGCGCAACTACTTTCCTCTGGCCGATGAAACGAAGCGTGCTCAGAAACCGGGCGACGAGGCGAACGAAGATCCGCTCCTTCTTCATCCCGTGTTGGACGATCCCGGCGAGCACCTGGGCCTCGATCCGACCGGAGTGTTCTTCGCTTTCAATGGGTCGCCCAAGGGCGAGGCCTGTATTCGGATCCTGGGCCTCAACCTGCGGGGCCTTCCCGAGGAGCGCAAGCGGGTCTATGACGAGACCAAACGGTTTTTCAAGACCTATTTTTACAATCAGTTGAACGCAGCCGGGAGCCCCACGACGATCGCGGACCAGCAGCGCCTCCGCGAGATCGAAGCGGGGAAGGAACCGTTTACCGCGGCGGCCCGGCTCGCGATCGTCGTGGCCAGAAAAGAGCTCAGAGCTCTGATCGACGAGCTCTGAGCTCCGGACGATCAGATCACCCGCGCGACGGCTGGAATGCGCCGTAGCGCAGCGGTCGCTCCCCAGCTCAGCGCCAGCGCACCGAGAAACACGCAGGAGCCCTTCGCCAGCCCGGGGAGGGATGTCTTCAGCAGGGCGTATTGCAGCCAGCTCACGAAGGCGTAGTGGATGAGGAAGATGCCGTAGGCATTCTCCCGCAGACTGCGGAGGCTGTCGAAGATCCGGGTGCGCGTCTTGGCGAAGCGCACGAACAGGGCGAGGAAGGCGAAGCTCGAGGCGGCACAGGAGAGCACGAAGGCGAAGCCTCCGATGGTCTCCCAGAGCTTGGGCTTGCTGGGCGATGACAGAGCGGCGATCAGGATGACGAGGGCGACGGTGAACGCTCCCAGCGACAAGGAGAGCCAGGTGGGCCAGCGGCGCGCGAGCTTGCCGTCCGGTGCCAGCAGGCCCTTTTCGAGCCCGTAGGCTCCAACGCCGGCTCCGGCCAGGAAATAGACCGCGTAGTGGAGCAGGCGGCTGGTCTGGACGACGAAGGGGCCGAAGCTGAACCAGGCGACGGAAGAGAAGGCGACCGCCATGGGTATGTAGGCGACGGCGGAGATGGCGGCGAGGAGCCAGAAGAAGGCGGCCGGACGGCGCGCCGCGTTGGCGGCGAAGCGGCCGAGGGTGTCGCCCCACTTCGGGAGCAGGAGGAAGAGCGCGGCGGCGAGGGCGTCGAAGGTCAGGAGGACCCAGAGGAACCAGGCGGGGCCCGCCGGCCATTGCCCCAGGGACGACCATTGCCGCCAGAAACCGGAGAGGCTCGGCGCGGTGCCGGTCGCGAGATAGGTCGGAAAGTAGGCGAGGGGCGCGACGAACGCGGCCGCGAGGACGAACGGCAGTCCGAGACGCAGCACGCGCCGGCGCAGGAAGCCGCCGCTCCCCTTCTGCTGCAAGCCGTGCCAGACGAACAGCCCGGACAGGAAGAACATCAGCGACATGAAGAAGATGTCGTTGAAGAGGGTGAGCAGGCCGAAGCCTCCCCATCGCTGGCTGTCGACGATCGGAAACGCCTGCCACCACCGGGGCTGGGCGGTCAGCGAGGCCGCGGGCGCCGGCGCGTAGGGGTGATAGGCGAGGACGGCATGGTGCGCCACGACCAGCGCGGTGATGCAGGCCCGCAGAGTGCCGACGGCCGCGGAGGTCTGGGCTTGCGGAGCGTCAATGGGCTGTATGGGCTGTAGATTCGTTATCGATTCTGCTACAGGCTCCTCGGGGACGAGGGCCAGAGCTGTCTGGGATCGGTTCATGGGTCGACTCCTTTCGGTTCGACCTCCAGAATGGCGCCGCTCACCTGCCGCTGGAAGCGGATTTTGACCAACCGGCCTGCTGCGGTGACGAACCGTCAGAACGGGTTGTCGGCGAGCGCCTTCAGCTTGTCGCAGTACGTCCGGCCGGAGCGCAGCCGCACGTCATTGTGCAGCGTCACGATGTACTCGCCGTGAGCCACGGGCTCGAGCTCCTTGATCCGCCGGACGTTGACGATGATCGAGCGGTGAATGCGGAGGAAGGTCTCGGGATCGAGCGACTTCTCCAATGCGCTCAAGGCGATGTGGAGAAGGTAATCGATCGCATTGATCTCGAACGCCTGGAGGGCGTAGCGGTCGTGGGCGGTGACGAAGACGACCGCCGGCATACGCTCCGCGCCGATCTCCCGGACGACCGCGAACCCGTCCACCTCGGGCATCTGCACGTCGAGAAAGATCAGATCCGGCGGCGTGGTCCGGATGGCGACGATCGCTTCACGGCCATTTTTCGCCTCTTCGATCGCGCCGACGTCCGCATCCTCGGAGAGCAGCATGCGCAGCCCTTCGCGGGCCAGCGGCTCGTCATCGACGATCAGCGTCTTGAAAGGCATGGGCTTCCAGCAGCTCCGGCGTTAGCTCTGGCATATTGGGAGCCTCGTGATAAGGGAGGATCATGGTGACCAGGGCGCCGCCCTGCGCGGCCTTCTCGATCGTCAGGCTCGCCTGCTCTCCGTAGAGCTGCTGGAGCCGCGCCCGCGTGTTTGCCAGGCCGATTCCCCGGCTCGGGTGGGCGATGAGGGCGCTGTCCAGCAAGAGATGGAGGAGAGAAAAGACCATGCTGCACAGCAGATGGAGCGCCGCCGGCCCCAGCCATCTCCCGCGTTCGATCGGAATGAGCCCCGCGCGGCACGCGAAGCATTGACGACCCTGGTGCCGGCCGCGGTCCTACTCCTCGACATCCTCCAACCGCAGTCCTTCCCCCTCTTCCAGGCCCTGGCGGGCCGTCTCAATGCGCTGGAGGAAGAGAAGGTCGTTTTCGAGCTCCCAGTCGTCGTGGGCATCGAGAGCGCGTAGCTCCTCGACTGCGTCCTGGGAAAGGATGATATCGTAGCGCATTGACGCGCCAATCTTACCTCGAATCGAGGAACGGGTCTACTCTGTGGGTTGCAGGTGGGATCGTCCTCCCCAGCGCTTGCAATCCCCGTGCATTCCAATAAACTTATGCACAATATGACTCGCGACGAGTACGAGCGGCGCAAGGAGAGGCTGAAGGAGCAGCTCCAGGCGGGTGTCGGGCTGCTGGAGTCGGCGTATCAGGCTCAGATCCGGGCTTTGGATCTGGTGTGGATGCTCCAGGCTGAGGAGAGCGACGCAGGGGCGGCGGGGAGAGCGCCGGCTCCCGGGGTGCCGGTGGCGCGGCCGGCGGCGGAGGGGCCACGACGGCGGGGAGCCGCGGAGGTGGATGACGATGTCCGCGAGGGCTTCGGGCGCCTTCCCGAGAGGTTCACGCGCGGCGATGTGTGCGAAATGCTCGGCTACGAGCCGGACCGCGGGGCTCTCTACCGGAGTCTCCAGCAACTGGCTCAGGAGGGCACCGTCCGCATCGAGTCTCCGGGTGCCGGCCAGAGGGCCACGGTCTATCGCAAGATCGGCGAAGTGGATTCGCCCGGGCAGGGATGAGGTGCGGAAGCGTTTTGGAAGCATTCGCCTCGGGGTCTGGGGTCATTCCGAATGTTCGGCGCTCATTCACTCCGAGGTTTGTGACATTCGCCCCACGGTTTGGGTCATTCGCCCTCCGGCGTGAGGCATTCGCCCCGCGGGTCGAGCCGTTCGCCCCGCGGGTCGGCGGGGCCACGCCGCGGGGCGAAGGACGCACGTGGAGATGCCAATCATTCGCCCCGGGTCGCGAATCATTGAGATCCCGGGGCGGATGGGCTCTCGAATGAGGCGAATGGACGGGAGCCCGGGGCGAATGCCTCAATCCGCAGGGCGAATGGCCCACGCAGCGGTCTCAGCCCAGCGCGCCGCCCTTCGTCCTGATCACTTCGGCATAGAAGCGCGCGCTCGCCTTGGGCGTGCGGCGCTGCGTGGCGTAGTCGACGTGGACGATGCCGAAGCGCTTCGAGTAGCCGAGGCTCCATTCGAAGTTGTCGAGGAGCGACCAGGCGAAGTAGCCGCGCAGGTCGAGCCCCTCGGAGATCAGGCGGTGGACGACGCGCAGGTGCTCGCGCAGGTAGTCGATGCGTAGCGGGTCGTGGATGCCGTGGGGGCCGGCGGTGGGCGGGTCGTAGAAGGCGGCGCCGTTCTCGGTGACGTAGAGGGGGATGTCGCCGTAGAGGCGCTTGACGCTCAAGAGCGCATCGGCGAGACCCTGGGGATAGACCTCCCAGCCGGTCTCGGTATAGGTGTGGTGCTTCTGAAACACTCCGATCGCGCGCACGGGGAGGGCGAAGGGATCGTTCTTCGTCACCTTCCGGGTGTAGTAGTTGACGCCGACGAAGTCGATCGGCTGCCGGATGTGCTCGAGATCGGCGGCGGGGAAGTCCGGCCAGGCGTCGCCGAAGACCTCGCGCATCTCCTCGGGATAGCGGCCGAGGAAGACCGGATCGAGATACTGGCGGTTCATGTAGGCGTCGGCGCGGACGGTGGCGGCGAGGTCCTCCGGGCTGTCCGAGGCGGGGTCCTTGGGCTCCAGGTTGACCACGAGGCCGATCTGGTGCTTCCCTTCGGCGCGGTAGGCCTGGACGGCGGAGGCGTGGGCGCGCAGCAGGTTGTGCGCGGCGAGGGGGGCCTCGTAGAGGTTGCGGTGGCCGGGAGCGAGAGAGCCGCAGAGATAGCCGCCGTCGGTGACCACCCAGGGCTCGTTGAGCGTGGCCCAGAGCTTCACGCGGTCGTCGAGGGCGCGGAAGACGGTCTGGCCGTAGTCGGCGAACCAGCCGGCGATGTCCGGGTTGAGCCAGCCGCCGCGGTCGTCGAGCGCCGCCGGCAGGTCCCAGTGGAACAGGGTGACCATGGGCTGGATGCCGTTGGCGAGCAGGCGGTCGACGAGGCGGCGGTAGAAATCGAGCCCTTTTTCGTTGACCGCTCCCTTGCCCTGCGGCAGGATGCGGCTCCAGGCGATGCTGAAGCGGTAGGAGGTGAGCCCGAGGCCGCGCATGAGCTGGACGTCCTCTTCCCAGCGCCGGTAGTGGTCGCAGGCGACGTCGCCGGAGTCGCCGTCGCGGACCATTCCCGGGGTCCGCTCGAAGCGGTGCCAGATGTTGGGTCCGGCACCGTCGGCCAGGGGCGAGCCTTCGATCTGATGGGCGGAGGTCGAGGCGCCCCAGAGGAAATCGTCGGGAAAGCGGATCTCTTGTACCATCTCGGGAAGGACTCTATCAGCACCTCGCACGCGAAACTCTCCGCGAAACTCTCAATGCCACGCTCCGTATCTCCTCCCATGCCTTGGCGCTCCCTCCTCCCGCGGCTCCTGGGTCTCGCCCTGCTCGGTGGCGTCGCATGGGCCTGCGCCGGCCGGGCGGAGCCGCCGGCGGCCCGGGCTCGGCTGCAAGGGGAGCTGGACCGGCTGGACGGCGTCCTGAAACAGCTCGAGACCGCCTCCCAGGGGGGATTGAGCAAGGCGGCGGACGCTCTGCACAGCCAGATCGCCGGCGTCCGGCGGGCGAGCTCGCCGTCGATTCTCGTCTACCAGCTCCGCGCCCCCTTCGTGGGTGTGGAGCGGCTGGCCTTCAACTGGGAGCATCGGGAGGCGGGGAAGGATCTCGGCCATCTGGAGGCGCTGTGGAAAGAGCGCGGGCCGCGCTTCGCGCCCGTTCCGGGTCAAACGCCGGGTCCAAGGCCCGAGGCGCCGCTGCTCGCGGCTCTGGCCCAGGGAGCGGAGAACCGGGCGGAGAAGCTCTACAAGGCGGCTCTCCCCTATGGCCGTGCCGATGCGCCGGGGAGCGGCCTCTATTACCTGGGAGAGGCCGAGGCGGAGAGGAGCTTCCGCGATTTCGTCGCCGCGCTCGATCTTCCGGTCGAGAAGCCGCCGCAAGGGGAGACGGCGCTGGACCCGCGAGGGCTCCAGGCGGCCCTCGAGAATCTCGAACGCGAGACCGGGGAGAGATTCGCGGCGGATCCGGCGGCGCAGAGCCTGAATGGAGTGAGCGCCCGGCTCAAGGAGGCGCGGGAGCTCCTCGAACGGGGCAGCCGGGAGGCGGCGGCCCTGGCCCTGCTCGAGAGCCGCCTGGAGCTCAGCCGGCAGTCTGGTGCGGCAGGTACGGGAGGCGCGAGCACCGCGCCCGCCGAGGGGAGCCTCCTCGCTCCGTTCCTGGCTTCTCCGGCGAGCGGGGACGTCGTCGTTCTTTACCGGTCCTTCTTCAAGAAATAGGCATACACCATGAGACGCGCTCTGCTCGGTATCCTTTTCGTCCTTGCCGCGGCGGCCGTGGCGCCGCCTCTCGCCGCGGTGGAAGCGAAAGTCGTCACCGTCACCCTCGTCCGCTGGCCCTACACGTGAAGCCTCTCCGATCCAGCAAGTTTGCTGGCTCAGGAGGTCGTCCGGGAGTTTCCGGGCAAGGTTCGCTTCGCGGTTGAGGATTTCGGTGCCTCGCCTCTCGCCGAGCGCTTCGGCGTCGACAAGTATCCGGCCATCTTCGTGGACGACGCCCTCGTGGCGCGGCCGGAGGAGTTCTACGCCTGGGGCGGTCCCGAGAACGGGAGATACGTCCCCTGGGGGAAGCTCGAGAACCGGAAGAAATTCCAGGCCGATCTGCGGCGCATGGTCGAGATCCGCCTGGCGGGCGGGCGGCCCGCGTCCGCCGCGTCTCCCCAAGGCGCAGGGGCCGCGCGTGCGCTTCCCGCGGTGAAGCTCGTCGACCTCGGCGGCAAAGCCTTCACCTTCAGCGGGCTCAAGGGGAAGCCCGTGCTGGTCGAGCTCTGGGCGACCTGGTGCCCGCCCTGCATCAGCACCCTGAGCTGGCTCAAGGAGATCCATGCGGACGCCGCGGTGGTGGCGGTCGCCGTGGAATCGGAGAAGGAAGAGGTGCAGCGCCTGGTGCGGCAGAAACAGCTCCCCGGGGAGATCGTGATGGCCACGCCGGAGATCCTCGACGCTTTCGGCGGCGTCCAGGCCGTCCCGACGCTCTTCCTGGCGGACAAGAACGGCAAGATCGTCCGCACCTTCTACGGCGCGCCTCCGGACCTGCACCAGGAGATCACGAAGGAGCTCGAGAAGCTGCGCTGAGCGCCTCCCGGAAGACTTCCTCCATCTGCGCGGCCGCCGTCTCCCAGCGGAAGCGGGCGGCCTGTTCGAGGCCGCGTCCGCGCAGCTCCTCGATCCGCGCCGGGGAGGCCAGCAGGTCGCGCATGGCCGCGGCGAGCTCGCCGGGGTCGCGGGGGTCGACCTGCACGCCGGCCGTGCCGACCACCTCCGGCAGGCTCGACGTGTTGGAGACGATCGTCGGGATGCCGCAGGCGAGGGCTTCCGCGGGGGGCAGGCCGAAGCCTTCGTAGAGCGAGGGGTAGACGAAGAGGCGGGCAGACTGGAACAAGCGCACGAGGAGGGAACGGTCGACGTGGCCGAGCGCGCGCACACCTTGCGGCCGGAGCTTCTCGATCCGCTGCACCAGATGCTTGCTCGCCCAGCCGTAGGGACCCACCAGGAAGAGTGGCGGCGTCCGCGGATCGTCGTCGTGGAGCGCCTCCCAGGCGTCGAGAACGGCGCCGATGTTCTTGCGCGGCTCCAGGGTGCCGGTGGAGAGGACATATCCCTCCGGCGCTCCCATCTCCTGGCGGAAGTCGTCGATCTCTCCCCAACTGCCGGGCCGGAATTCGGCATCGATGCCGGGATAGACCACGCGGACCTTGGCGGCGCACTGCGGGAAATGGAAGGCGATGTCGCGCGCCGAGGACTCCGAGATCGTCACCACCCGCTCCGCGCGTTCCATCGAGGCGCGCAGGAAGGGCAGGATGCTCCACTTCACCTTGAGGCTGTGCGTCTCCGGCATGAGCAGCGTGGTCAGATCGTGGACGGTCACCACCGCGGGCACCGGGCAGCGTAGCGGCAGGGTGAGGAGCGGCGACCAGAGGAGATCGAGATCGCCGCGCCGGAGGCGGCGGGGCAGCGCGAGCTGCTGCCAGATCACGCCCAGCGGCGCCGGCGCGACCTCGGTGGCGATCCCCGCCGCCGCCAGCGCGGCCTCTTCGCGCGGCGGCCGGTGGGCCAGCCCCACATATCGGTAGTTGCCGCGATAGGTGCCGCGCGCCGCCAGCTCCAGCAGCAGAGAACGCGTGTAGACGCCGATTCCGGTCGCCGTGGGCACCAGGGCGCGGAGGTCGACGGCGATGCTGGGAGCGGATGGAGAGGCGGCGGTCATGGGAGGAGGATCTTAACGCCCGATGCGATACACCCGGTCGTGCTTGTACTCGTACTCGATCGAGATCCCCGGCTCCGCGGCCCAGCGCCAGGCCCGGCGCCGCTTCCACCGCGTGTCCAGAACGTTTTTGCGCAGCAGCACGTGGGTGACCCCCCAGTTGCGCAGGCGCTGGAGCTGCTCCGGGTCCGGCAGCGGATAGCAGCAATTTCTCTGGAGGTCGGCGTAGTGAGCCGGAATGTAGCCGCTGTAGCCGTTGACCAGGGGCTTCCAGTGCAGCGTGGCGTGGTACATCGCCACGATGTCGGCCGAGTTGTCTTCGAGGGGCAGCTCGAGGAGAGCGGTCACGTCGTATTGCCGCGCCAGCCAGTGGTCGACCGCGGGGAACCGTGCCTCGCTTTCGAGAGGCTCCCAATTGACCGGCGTCGGCATGACCTCGAGAAGGAGGAACACCGCGATCAATCCAACGACGAGCCGGCCGAGCTTCCAGCGGTCGAGCTCGCGGGCCGCGAAGTAGACGAGGGGGAAGAAGACGAAGGCGGAGAAGCGCGCCGGCACGCGCATGCCGGAGAGGCCGGGAAGGACCCGCATCAGCGGCAGATAGACGAGCGGAAAGGTCAGCAGGAAGCAGAGGAGGCCGGAGACGAGAAGCCCGCGCTCCCAGGGATCGAGGTCCTTCAGACGCAGCGGCTGGTTGCCGCCCCAGAGCCGGCGCAGGCAGAGAGCGAGGACGCCCGCGGCCAGAGTGAGGACGCCGAGACGGTGCCCGCCAAGCCCGGGGATCTCCGGCGCCGTCAGCGCGCCGGCGATCTCCCAGACCCGCAGCTCGCCGACCACCCAGGCGACGGCGGCGAGGCCGGCGAGGAGCAGGATCGTGATCCGCCGCGGCGGGGACAGGGGACGCGCGGGCGGCGTCCGGAGCCGCTGCCAGCCACGGCGGGCGGCGAGGACGGCGAGAACGGTGAGCAGGAACCCCGGAAAGAGGCAGTTCTCCGGCCGCCGCCAGGTCTCGGCCAGCGAGCCATAGAGGTTGGACGTCGTCGGCGTGAGATAGCTCACCAGCGAGGCGCCGAAGACCTGGATCTCCAGCGGCGTCCGCGCCTGATGGCCGGCGGCGCGCAGGTAGGGGACATAGACTCCGGCGAGGACGAGCCCGGCGGCGAGACCGGTGGGGAGCAGGATCTTCAGCGCCGGCCTGAGCCGCTCGCGCGGCAGGAGAGCCGGCGCGCGGTAGAGCAGCAGCACCAGCATCGGGAAGTGGATCATGTAGCCCAGATAGGTGCCGCCGGTCACGTGCAGGACGTAGAAGACGAAGAACGCCGCCGCCCGCTTCCACGTCGGGCCGGCGAGCAGGCGGTCCCAGGACCACAGCGTCACCGGGATCCAGTGCATGAGCAGCACCTGGACGTGGCTCATCTGGTCCCAGCGGAAGGGCAGGAAGGCGAACATGCAGCCGCCGAGGAACGCCGCCGCGATCCCGGCGCCGCAACGCCGCAGCACGTACCAGGTATTGAAGCCGCAGAGCACGAACGAGCCGAGGAAGAGAAGGTTGTAGGCGGCCAGCGGATTGGGGACGACCGCGGTGAAGAACGTCGCGAAGGCGGCCGGCCCGAGCAGATGGTCCGAGTAGGTCGTGACGTCGCGCGCCGGGAAGAAGAACGGCAGATTCCAGAAGCCGTGCATTCCCGTCCGCATCTCGTGGATGCCCCACTTCAGAACCACCAGATTGAACAGCGGATCGCCGGAATCAGGCGCGAGATGCGTGCCGAGCACCTGCGCAGCCGGCCGCATGTAGAAGAGCGTCAGGGCGAGATAGGCCAGGAAGGCGAGGGCGTGAAGGACCAGGGCGCGGTGCCGGGAGCTGGGACGGTCGACGGCGGGAGAGGGATGGGAAGCCGGCATGCGCTTCTTATGTATAGCAGACACCTGGCCCGCCTGTTATATCGTTGTCGCCCGCCATGCGCTCACGCCTCCTCCCTGCCGCCTGCCTGGCCTTCGTCCTCCTCGGTCTGGCCGGGACGATCTACAAGATCCACTTCCCGCCGGGGCCGGTGGCCGACGAGGCGGCCTACGTCATGATGACGCAGAGCCTCTGGCACGATCACGACCTGACCTACGACCATCGCGACCTGCTGCGCGCCTACCGCCTGTGGGACCAGGGACCGTACGGGGTCATCCTGTTCACCAAGGACGGCGGCCAGACGATGCATTTCGGGAAGCCGTTCGCCTACTCGCTGGTGGCGGTGCCGTTCTATGCCGTCTTCGGCGTCCAGGGGCTGGTGGTCTTCAACATGGCGATTTATCTCGCCATGTTCTTCGCGGCGCTGTGGTATTTCCGCAGGGAGACGGAGTCGGTCACCGTCTTCCTGGCCGGCTTCTTCTTCGCCTCGGTCTCCCTGGTCTACGTCTTCTGGATGCAGCCCGAGGTCTTCAACATGGGCTGTGTCTTCTTCCCCCTGCTCCTCTGGCAGGTGCTGCGCAAGAAAGACGTCTGGACCCGCTCCGACTACTGGCTGCTCGCCGGCGCCGGGCTGCTGCTCGCCGCGGCCTACATGTCCAAGGAGCCGACCGTGGTCCTCGGCGCGCCGATCGCGGTGGACCTCCTCTGGCGGCGCCGCTTCAAGGGGGTGCTCGCCCTCGCCGCGCCGCTCGTCCTCGGGCTCGTCCTCCTGATGGGCGTGCAGCAGAGGGCGACCGGCACCTGGAGCCCCTACCGCGGCGTCCAGCGGCGCTCGTTCGAGACCGACTATCCGATCGAGAGCAAGAAAGACCTCTGGCAAGCCTACCGCGGCACCAGCTACGGCTCATGGTCCGGCCTCGGCATCGAGAGCAGCGGCAAGATGCTGGTGCGCAACGTCGAGTACTTCTTCCTCGGCCGGCACACCGGGTTGCTGCCGTATTTCCCCTTCGCCGTCTTCGCCTTCGGCCTCTATCTGGCGGGACCGAAGGATCGCTCGCGGAATCTCCTCTTTCTCGCCCTCGGCGGCTACTGCCTGCTCTTCCTGGTGATGCGGCCGAACAACTATCACGGCGGCGCCGGCTTCCTGGGCAACCGCTACTTCGCCAGCATCTACCCGGCGCTGCTCTTCCTGCCCGGGCGGATCGCGGCGCGGCGGAGCCTGCTCCTCCCCTTCGCCGCCGCCGGCCTGTGGACCGCCTCGGTGCTCGCCGTGCCGCTCCAGGCGATCACCCCGGAGGCGACCCTGCAAGCCCACGTGCGCACGCGGACCTTCCAGGCCCTGCCGCTGGAGCTGACCCTGATCGGCTACGGGCGCATCCCCGGCTATGCGATGCGCGACTGGGGCCAGGGCGTCTGGGTGATGCCGAAGGAGAATTTCTTCACCCAGGAGCCCCACCCCAACGGCGTCTGGGTGCGCGGCGCCTCGCGCTCCGAGGTGACCGTGGTGTCGCCGACGCCGCTGGACACCCTCCGCTTCTCGGTGTCCTCCCTCTCCGCGGACAACGAGCTGACCCTGGAGAGCGGTGGCGAGACGGTGATCGTGCGTTTCGACACGGACGCCAAGCGCCACGGCACGCCGGTGGAGCTGAAGGTGCGGCCGGTGGCGACCAATCTGGGCTTTTTCCCAAGCGGCCAGGAGTACTTCTACCGCTTCATCCTGACCGATACCGACGGCATCATGCCGGCGCACCGCGAGGCCGGGAACGAGGACTACCGCTATCTGGGAACCTTCCTCGACTTCACAGGGGGTGGGATGTGAGCGAGCCCCAGGCTGATTCTCCAGACGTGGCCGACGTCCTGGCGCGGCTGCGTGCCGGCGTCCGCCAGCGCCAGGCGGAGCTGGCGACGGTGACCTCCGGCACCGACGAGGCGCGCTTCAAGCTCGCCGAGCTGACGTCGAAGGAATTCATCCAGGAGCCCATGGCGGTGTCACCGCGCCCGGTGATCGGCCGCGCCCTGGTCTTCGCGCGCAAGGCCATGTTCCATCTCTTCTTCAAGTGGTACATGCGGCCGGTCCTGGAGCAGCAGAACGCCTTCAACCAGACCGTCGGGCGGCTGGTGCAGGACCTGGTGCAGGCCGAGGAGAGGCTGGCCAAGCAGCTCCGGGAGATAGAGGCGCGGTTGGCGGCCCTGGAGCGCGCGGAGCGGGACCGGACCTGATGGCGAATCAGATCAAGCGGATCGTCATCTGCTCCACCCACGTCCCCTTCTCCTACGGCGGCGCCGAGATGCTCGCCGAGTCGCTGCGCGACGAGCTCGCCGCGCGCGGCCACGAGGTCGACATCGTCGCCCTCCCCTTCGCCTGGGGCGACCGCGTCCAGCTCCTCAAGAGCGGCATGGCCTGGCGCCTCCTCGATCTCACTTCGGCAGGCAACAAGCGGATCGACCTCGTCATCGCCACCCGCTTTCCCTCCTACCTGGTCCGCCACCCGCGCAAGGTCGTCTGGCTCGTCCACCAGATGCGCCAGGTCTACGATCTCCTGGGCACGCCCTACAGCGACTTCGCCGACACGCCGCGCGACCGCAAGGTGATCGACATGGTGCGCGCCATGGACCGCCGCACGCTCTCGGAGGCGCGGGAGGTCTTCACCATCTCGCAGAACGTCGCCGACCGTCTGAAGCGCTTCAACGACATCCCCGCCGAGGTCCTCTATCCGCCGCCCAAGCTGGATGCCCTATACCACCCCGGCCCCTACGGCGACTACGTCTTCACCATCGGCCGCCTCGACCCCCTGAAGCGCTTCGACCTCCTGGTGCGCGCCCTCAAGCACACCGAGACCCCGGTGCGCTGCCGCATCGCCGGCACCGGTCCGGACCGGGAGAAGCTCGAAGCGCTGATCGACAAGCTGGGCCTCCGCGACCGCGTCGAGCTCCTCGGCTGGGTGGACGACCGCGCCGCCGTCGAGCACTACGCCGGCGCCCTGGCGGTCTTCTACGCGCCCTACGACGAGGATTACGGCTACGTCACCGTCGAAGCCTTCAAGGCAGGCAAGGCGGTGCTCACCGCCGCCGACTCCGGCGGCGTCCTCGAGTTCGTGGAGGACGGCCGGAACGGCTTCGTCTGCCCGCCGGACTCCCCCCGCGACCTCGCGGCGCGCCTCGACACGCTGTACCGCGACCGCGAGAAAGCGCGCGCGCTGGGCGAGCGGGGCCGGGAGACGGTGGCGCGGATCGGGTGGGACGCGGTGGTGGAGCGGCTGGTGGGGGGATAGACGGAGCTGAGCGGCGCTATACTGCTTTCCAGCCAGCGATACCATGTACATACGGTCGCTCCACCTCGCGAATCTCCGCTGCTTCAAGAAAGCGGACGTCACCTTTCAGTATCCGGGCAGGGTGCCGAGAGACGGGGAGCCGCCCGTCGCCACACTGCCCAACGTCACCCTGCTCCTCGGCAACAACGGCGCCGGGAAGTCCACCATCCTGCAAGGCGTCGCCCTCGCTCTCATCGCTCCGGTTCTTCCTCATACGGGGTTCAGGCCCCAGTCTCTGGTCCGGCGCACGTTCGGCGGCGCGCGAGGCCCGGTCCCCCAGAAGACTCTGATCAATGCGGTTGTCGAGGTCACCGCCGCGGATCTGGAGCCCACACCGAAAGAGCTGAAAGAGCGTCCTCAAGCGAGGAACGGCAAGGCGGGTGAGTACCCTCTGGAGCTGGGGATCAAACGGATCCGCGACACCGAGGTCGTGGACAAATATCCCAGAGACGAACAGCCCTGGCAGCGCATGTTCGAGGAACGCACCCCCGGCTTTCTCGTCGTCGGCTATGGAGCCAATCGTTGGGTCGCGCCGAAGAACGTCAACGTCCTGGTCCAGTTCCGGGAGAACCACATTCGTTATCAGCGCATCCGCAGCCTCTTCGAGGATGGGACCGCGCTGGTTCCACTCTCCCAATGGCTGCCCGACTATGCGAACAAGGGCCGCCGGAAGCAGGTCATCACCCTTCTCGACAAGTTTCTCCAACCGCATGGCTACGCCTTCGAAGGCGAGTCCGAGAACGGTGAGCTCATCTTCACCCACGGCCGCTCCCGCGTTCCCTATCCCGCTCTCTCGCATGGCTTCCGCGCCTTCATCGGGTGGGTCGGAGATCTTCTTTATCATGTCTGCGAATGGTGTCCTTCCGGCCGCAAGCTCCGTGACATCGAAGGGGTCGTCATCGTCGATGAGGTCGATCTGTTCCTTCACCCGGAGTGGCAGCGCACCATCATCGCCTCCCTCGCCAAAAGCTTCCGCAAGGTGCAATTCATCTTCAGCAGCCACAGCCCTCTGGTCACCGGCAGCATGGAGTGGGCGAACATCTGGGTGATGCGTGAGAGCGGCCCTGTGCAGCTTCCCGATGAGCCCATCCACGGCCTCAGCGCCGATCAGGTCCTGCTCAGTCCGTACTTCGGCCTGACTTCCACCCGTTCGGAAGAGAAGATGCAGAAGCTGTATACGCTCAATGCTCGCGCTGTCGGTGGGGATGCCGCCGCGGCCAATGATTTCTTGCGCGAGCTCTCGACGGGCATGGAAGCTTCCGGCGTTCCGGTCGCTCCCACGCCTACCCTGGAAGCCCTGGAGGCTCCCTTTGTGCCGGCGGCCCGAGATAGCTGGAACGACACGGTGAAGAGTCTTCCGCCGCCGCTTCCATCGAAGGCCAAGGCGAAAAGCCCGCACTGAGTCTCTCCATCATCGGCACCTCCCGCCATGATCGCCTACACCTTGCCCATCACGAGCCCGAGCACGGACTTCCACAGCGCCTTGCTGGCCGCCATCGCCTTACATGACTCCAAACAGGGGCGGGTCAAGTCCTGGCCCAAGCGCTCCGCGGCTGCTCTCAAGAAATTCCTCGACAATCCCGATGCGAAGAAGCTGCCTTCCCTCTGGAGCGAGATCAAGCACGTTTACGTCCTCCTTCAAGGAGGTAAGTGCGGCTTCTGCGAGCGGCTCCTGGGCAAGGACGAGGTCGCCGCCTATGAATCGGACGCTGAGCACTTCAGGCCCAAGAAAGGCGTTACGTCCTGGCCGCCTGCCACGCCTATCGGCCATGATCCGTATCCTGCCGATCTCCCCGCTACCTCCGGGAAAGGCGCCGGCTATCGCCGCCTGCCCTACCACGAGCTCAACTACATGGTCGCCTGCAAGACCTGCAACACCCGTTGCAAGGGCAATTTCTTTCCGGTCGCCGGGAAGCATCGGTTCACCGCCGCCGACCCGCTCGGCCTCCGCGCCGAGGAGCAGCCGTACCTGATCTTCCCGCTCGGCGGTCTCGACGACGATCCCGAGGCCCTTCTCACCTTCATCGGCTGCAAGGCCATCCCCGCCCGGCCCGACAGCGACACATATTCCTGGAACCGGGCCCGTATCACAATCGCCTTCTTCCTCCTCAACGATCCCTCCCGCGAGGATCAGCTCATCCTGGAGCGCGCCGCCCGCCTCGACCTGCTCGGCCACAAGATCGAGGGCTTCGAGAGGAGCACCGAGGCGGAGCGCGGTGCCGCCTGGGAAGCCGTGAAGGCCGAAGGCTCCGCCAACCAGCCGCACACCAACTGCGTCCGCTCCCTGATCCATCTCTACCTGCACGATCCTGCCACCGCCCACCAGCGCATCGCGGAGGCCCGCGCCTACCGCCGCAGCAAGCTGGACCTCGCCGGCTGGGCCGCGCAACAGCCGGCGCTCCGCGGCTGAGAGTCGATTCCTCCCCGATCGGACTCGGGCGGTGGCGGGGCTGGTGGGGAGCTAGCGAGCACGACTGACGTCAAAACTGAGAATTGACATCATCCCGTAACGTCTCTACCCTAGTCCAATGAACAGGAAGGCCACAACCTACCGAATCGATCCTGTCGTTCAGGCGGGCTTGGCCACGCTGAGCCAAGTCTTGGGACGGCCGCTGAATCAGCTCGTCAACGAGGCGGTCCGGGACTACGTCACGAGGCGCAGCAGAGAGGTCGAGATGGATCTCGAGGCAACGCTCGAAAGCCTGCGCGCCTATCGGAGAAGCGATCCCAACTTTGAACGGGCCATCGCGGACTACGTCGATGCGGAAGCTTCGCTGACGGAAGATCCCGCGGAAGGACAAAGAGCGATGGATATAGGCCCGGCTCAGACAAGAATTCTCGAACTGCTCAATGGTTGACTGGGACGCCGACACCCCTCAGCTTCGCGGCAACCTCGCCAAAATCTTTCGCAGAGTCCGGGACGAAGCTCTCCGCCGAGAGCCTCTGACCACTGAGGTCGCCCGCGGCTGGCAGATCGACATGATGAACGGGCTCATTCCGCCGGACCCAACGTTGGTGGGAAGGTTTCGCGGCGAGGCCGGGCTTGAGGATTACAACGTCAAGGTCGGTGGCCTACCGGGAGCCTGGGCGCCCGACGTCTCGGCTGATCTTGCTGCGTTCGACCGCAAGCTCCAACTGGCCGTCAGTGAGCTGGATCAGCGGATCGAGCCTGGCCAGGATCTGACCGCTGATGACTTGGCGGCGATTCTGACCCTGTGCGCCTGGGCGCATTCGGAGTGGATCCGCATTCATCCTTTCGCGAACGGTAATGGCCGCACTGCACGGCTTTGGGTCAACAGCTTGGCGATGCGCTACGGCCTGCCGCCGTTTCTGCGTGTTCGGCCCCGGCCGGGTGGCGGATATAGCCGCGCCTCCGCTGCGGCGATGCAGGGGGATTGGCATCTGACGGTCGCCCTCTTCCGCCAGATGTACATCGCCTCCCTGCGCACCTGATCCCTCCCCGATCGGACAGGTCCGATCTGGCGGACCGGAGGGGGCTTGCCGGGCAAGGACGCGATAGCCTACTCGGGATGGACGGAGCGGGCGAGACGCGGGTGTTGATCGTGGGCGAGGATTCCCTCGCGCGCGGCGGTCTGGCGGTCCTGCTGGCCGGCGCGGAGGGGCTGCAGATCGTTGGGCAGAGCGCGCCGGGGCTCCAGACGACCGCGGCGCTGGCAGCTCTGCCGCCAGACGTGGTGCTGTGGGATCTCGGCTTGAGCCCTCAGGGGGTGCCGGAAGGGATCGGATCGCTGCCGGCCGTGGTCGTTCTGGTCGCCGATGAGGAAGTCGCCGCGGAGGCGTTATCTGCGGGGGCGCGCGGCATTCTGCCGCGAGAGGCGGGACCGGGGCGGATCGCTGCCGCCCTGCGGGCGGTGTCCCGCGGGCTCGTCGTCCTCGACGACGAATTCGCCGCCGTCCTCCTGCGTCCCCGGGCTCCCGCCGTGTCCGCCCTCGTCGAGCCTCTCACCGCGCGCGAGCTCGAGGTCCTCCAGCTCCTGTTCGAAGGGCTGTCCAACAAAGAGATCGGCAGCCGCCTCGGGATCAGTGAATCCACCGCCAAGTTCCACGTCAACGCCATCGCCGGCAAGCTCGGCGCCAACGGCAGGACCGACGCCGTTGTGCGCGCGGCTCGGCTCGGGCTGTTCGTGCTGTGAGCACCCTCCCCATCCGGCCAGGTCCCATCCTGCCGCATCGGCCGATGTGCTCTCCGCGCCGCCTGGGTACTCTGGGTCCATGAGCGAGAACAACGAACACGGAATCGAATCCCAAGCCATTCATCTCTCGGAGCTGCTCGCCGCCACGGTGGAGAAGATGGGCGGCAGTGTGGTCCAGGTCTCGGCCCGGCGCGGTGTCGGATCGAGCGGCGTGGTCTGGTCGGCGGACGGCGTGGTGGTGGCGGCGGACCACAATATTCAACGCGATGAGGACATCACGATCGGGCTGCCGGACGGTGGCACGGTTGCCGCGCAGGTGGTCGGGCGCGACCAGAGCACAGACATCGCCGTGCTGCGGGTCGAGGCCTCGGGTCTCACCGCGCCGGAGTGGTCCGACCTCTCCGCGGTGAAAGTGGGTCACCTGGCCCTCGGCGTGCTCCGCCCCGGGCGTAGCGTGCGCGCGACGTTCGGCATCGTCAGCGCGGTGGGGGAGGAGTGGCGGACTCCGGCGGGCGGCAAGCTCGACCGCTACCTGCAGACCGACCTCGGCATTCTGAAGGGGTTCTCGGGTAGCCTGATCGTGGACGTGCGCGGTCGTGCCCTCGGCCTGGGCACGGCAGGCCTCTTGCGTGGCCATGCCATGGTCATCCCTGCCGAGACCCTGAAGCGGGTGGTCGGATCGCTCCTGGAGCATGGGCGCGTCCCGCGCGGCCAGCTCGGCGTCGGCCTCGTGCCGCTCCGCCTGCCGTCGGCTCTCGAAGAGTCGACCGGGCAGCCGACCGGCTTGATGGTCGTGCTGGTGCAGCCGGGGAGCGCGGCGGAGAACGCCGGAGTGCTCCTGGGCGATATTCTGATCACCCTGGATGGGCATTCGGTATCGGACCTGTCGCAGCTCCACTCGCTGCTGAGCCAGGAGCGCGTCGGCACGGCGACAGAGCTGCGGGTGGTGCGGGCGGGCGAGCTGCGGACGATCGCGGTGACGATTCAGGCGCGGTGAGCTGCCGCCAGCGCCGCCATCAGCTCCCGCTGCTCCACCGTCAGCGCCCCTGCCCTCTCGCGCTGTCGCAGTGTCTCCTGCGCCAGCGCGACGATCAGCGGCAACTTCTCCGGCGCCAGCCCGGCCAGGGCGCCGAGCTGGCGCTCCACCGTGGCGCGGTCGCCGCGCGCGGCGGGGCCGGTGAGGGCGGCGGCGAGCGGCCGGCCGGCGGCGTGGGCCTCGGCGGCGGCGGCCACGGCGCCGCGGCAGAGCTCGAGGTAGCCGCGCGTCACCGCTTCGGGCAGGCCGAGGCGGGCGGCGATGTCCTCGGCGGTCGAGAGGAGGGTGACGACGCCGCCGGCGGCCAGGGTGGCGGCGAAGTGGTAGAGGGTGCGCGCGGCGGCGGGGACCTCGGCGGCCTCGGCGTCCCAGGCGGCGGCGAGGCGGCAGGCCAGCGCCTGCGCGGCCGGATCGCCGTCCACGGCGAAGAAGACGCCCCGGGCCTGCTCCGGATCGGGCAGCGGATGCGGGAAGGCTTTCAAGGGATGCAGCGAGCCGATGGCCGCGCCGGCCTTCCGGAGCGGCGCCAGGGCTTCGGCGTCCAGGCTGCCGGCGGTGTGGAGGGCCACCGCCGCTTGCGGCCTTTGGCTGAGCTCGGCCGCCACCGCGGCGTAGGCGCCGTCCGGCACGGCGAGGAGGAGCAGGTCCTGCCCGGCGGTGGTGAGAGATGCCAGCTCGCGGCGTCCGGCGACCCCTGAGCAGCGGGCGCCTCGCGCTGTCGCCCAGGCGGCGAGGCTGCGGCCCACGCGGCCGGGGCCGACCAGGGAAAACGACAGGTCCGAGAGCGGCGCGCCCATGGCGTTTACGATACACCAAACTCTTTTCTGATCAGTCACTTGGCAGGGGTCGACCTTGACAGGGAATGCACGGCAGGCTATCCTTCGTTAGCACTCTTGCGCTGAGAGTGCTAACTCTCTCGGCCCTGACAGAACGCTCAAGGGTAGGAATAAGTGGAAACAAGAGATCCGGCAAAGCTGACGCCCAGAGACCGTGAGATCCTCAAGGACGTCATCCTGACCTTCGTGCTGAGCGCGGAGCCGGTCAGCTCGCGCTCGGTCTCGAAGCACGGCCGGCTCGGCCTTTCCGCGGCGACCATCCGCAACGTGATGGCCGACCTGGAGGAGTGGGGCTACCTGATCCAGCCGCACACCTCGGCCGGCCGGGTGCCGACGCCCGCGGCCTACCACCTGTTCATCGAATCGATGATGCAGGTGCGCAAGGTGCCGGCGCGCGACCGCCGCTACATCGAGGACAACCTGCGCAGCGGCGACGCCGACCAGATCCTCGGCGCGGCGACGCACCTGCTCTCCGAGCTGTCGAAGCAGGTCGGCGTCGTGGTCACCCCGGCGGTGGGCGACACGGTGCTCCGGGCGGTGAGCTTCTTGCCGATCAGCGGGCGCAAGGTTCTCTGCGTGGTGGTGTCGGCGGCGGGGTTCGTCGACAACAAGGTCATCGAGACCGAGGAGGAGATCCCGCGTGACGAGCTGGTGCGGATCTCCAACTACGTGACCGAGAGCTTCGCCGGCTGCTCTCTCCGCGAGATCCGCAGCCGGCTGCTCAAGCTCATGGCCGAGGAGCGGGCGGAGGTGGACCAGATGCTCGCGCTGGCCATCGCGCTGACCCGCGAGGGGTTGAACGTCGACGGCGGACCGGAGGTTCTGGTCGACGGCGCCACCGTGCTGCTCACCCAGCCGGAGCTCGGCGACATCGGGCGGGTGCGCCGCATGTTCGAGGCGTTCGCCGACAAGGCGCGGCTGGTCAAGCTGCTCAACCGCTGCATCCAGGGACAGGGCGTGCGCGTGCTGATCGGCAACGACAGCGAGCTCACCTCGGAGCTGGATTTCAGCCTGGTGGCGACGCCCTACGGCGTCGGCGACCAGACCTTGGGCACCCTGGGCATCCTCGGTCCTTCCCGCATGGAGTACGACCGGGTGATTCCCCTGGTACATTTCCTCGGCGAAACCTTGAGCCGGGCGTTGGCGGAGAGCTTCTCGGGCGAGAAGCGGTGAGAATCCAAATGAGAGCGAGAGGCAGGTGACACAATGGCAGACGAAAGAGATTTGAACGAGGACAACATCCCCGAGGTGTCACTCGACCTGGACGCCCAGAACGAGGATATGGAGGCAGCCATGCGCGCCGCCGTGGCCGCCGTCGAGGGGGTTGAGAACGATCGCCAGCAGGCCGACCCGCCGGACGCGGCGGCGGGCAGCCCCGCGGGCGAGGACGAGATGGGCAAGCTGCGGCGCGAGAACGCCGACCTGCGCGACCGCTCGATGCGCACCCTGGCCGACTTCGACAACTTCCGCAAGCGCAGCGACCGGGACCGGCAGGACCTCAAGAAGTACGCCCTGGTCGAGCCGCTGCGCGATTTCCTCAACATCGTGGACAACCTCGACCTGGCGCTCTCCGCCGCCGGCACCGCCGACGACCTGAAGCGCGGCGTGGAGATGATCCACCGCCAGATGCTCGATCTCCTGCGCCGCAACGGCGTCAAGGAAGTGAAGGCTCTCGGGGAGCCGTTCGACCCCGCGGTCCACGAGGCGGTCTCCCGCGAGGAGGACTCCACGGTGCGCACGCCCACGGTCACCGGCGAGATGCGCCGCGGCTACTCGATCCACGACCGGCTCCTGCGGCCGGCGATGGTCAAGGTCTCGGTGCCGGTCGAGGCGAAGCCGGCCGGTGGAGCGGCCGGGACGGATGGCGACTGAGAGAGAATAGAGGCCTCAGTATACAATTAGCGGAGCGTTTGCTCGCAGGGCTGGCTGTGCCAGCCGATTCGATACGTGCCGTCTTGAGAGCAGTGAGGCCCGCGGCGTGAGCAAGATCCTGGGTATCGATCTCGGAACGACCAATAGCTGCGTCGCCATCGTGGAGGCGACGGTGCCCCGCGTGCTGGCCAATCGCGAGGGCAGCCGGACGACGCCGTCCATCGTCGCCTTCGCCGAAGAAGGGGACCGCCTGGTCGGGCAGATCGCCAAGCGCCAGGCGATCACCAACCCCGAGAACACGGTCTTCGCGGTCAAACGGCTGATCGGGCGCAAGCACAACGATCCGCATGTCGAAAAGGCGCGGGAGGTCCTTCCCTATCACCTGGTCAAGGCGGTCAACGGCGACATCAAGATCGACATCCGCGACCGCCAATACAGCCCGGAGGAGATCTCGGCGCAGGTGCTGCGCGAGATCAAGGAGTTCGTCGAGGAGACGCTGGGCGAAGAGGTGACGGAGGCGGTGATCACCGTCCCCGCCTATTTCGACGACTCCCAGCGCCAGGCCACCAAGGACGCCGGCAAGCTCGCCGGCCTCGACGTGCTGCGCATCATCAACGAGCCCACCGCCGCGGCCCTGGCCTACGGCCTCGACCGCAGCCATGGTGGCGGCAACGTCGTCGTCTACGACCTCGGCGGCGGCACGTTCGACGTCTCCGTCCTCCAGCTCTCCCAGGGGATCTTCGAGGTGCGCTCGACCTCCGGCGACACCTATCTCGGCGGCGAGGACTTCGACCGCCGGGTCATGGACTGGCTGATCGAGGGCTTCCAGGTCGAGACGGGGATCGACCTGCGCGGCGACCGCATGGCCTTGCAGCGTCTCAAGGAGGCCGCCGAGCGCGCCAAGTGCGAGCTCTCGGCGTCCGAAGAGTCGCCGATCAACCTGCCCTTCATCTCCGCCGACCGCTCCGGGCCGCGCCATCTCGCCCGCAATCTGAGCCGCCCCCAGTTCGAGGATCTGGTGCGCGACCTCGTCGAGCGCACCGAGGGGCCGTGCCGCGACGCCTTGCGCCAGGCCGGGATCCGCGCCGACCAGATCGACGAGGTCCTGCTGGTCGGCGGGCAGACCCGCACGCCGATGGTCATCGCGACGGTCGAGCGCATCTTCGGCCGCAAGCCGAACCGCGACATCAATCCCGACGAGGTGGTGGCCATGGGAGCGGCGGTGCAGGGTGGCATCCTGCGCGGCGACATCAAGGACCTCGTCCTCCTCGACGTCACGCCGCTCTCCCTCGGTGTCGAGACCCAGGGCGGGCTGTTCACCAAGCTCATCGAGCGCAACTCGACGATCCCGACCAAGAACACGCAGGTCTTCACCACCGTGGTGGACAACCAGGACGTCGTGGAGGTCCACGTCCTCCAGGGCGAGCGCCAGATCGCCGGCGAGAACAAGTCGCTCGGCCGCTTCGAGCTGGTGGGCATCCCCCCGGCGCCGCGCGGCGTGCCGCAGATCGAGGTCTCCTTCTCCATCGACTCCAACGGCATCGTCAACGTCTCGGCGCGCGACATGTCGACCAACCAGTCGCAGAGCGTTCAGATCACCCCTGCCGGCGGCCTGTCCGAGGAGGAGATCTCGCGCCTGGTGGACGAGGCGACCCAGCAGTCGCAGAGCGATCTCGTCAAGCGCGACGTGCAGCAGCTCAAGAACCGGCTGGAAGGGATGATCTACAGCAACGAGCGCGTCTTCGAGCAGTTCCGTGACATGCTCCAGGAATCCGATTCGAAGAAGATCCACGAGACGTTGCTGAAAGCGCGCGTGGCGCTCCATGAGGAGAAGAAGGCGGATCTCGAGGGCGCGATCTTCGACCTCAACGGCATCTCGCGCACGCTGTCGGACGTGATGCTCAGCAAGGCCGGCCCCCAGAAGAGCTAGGCGGGGGCCAGACAAAGGGTTAGGCAAGGTTAGATCCCATGGCAAAACGCGATTACTACGAGGTGCTGGCGGTCGAGAAGAGCGCCAGCGTGCAAGAGATCAAGTCGTCCTACCGCAAGTTGGCGCAGAAATATCATCCGGACCGCAATCCCGGGGATGCCGAGGCGGAGGACCATTTCAAGGAGGCGGCCGAGGCCTACGCGGTGCTCTCGGACACGGACAAGCGGGCGCGCTACGACCGTTTCGGCCACCAGGGGGTGGGCGGCGCCGCCGGCGCGGGCTTCGATCCGACGATCTTCGCCGATTTCTCCGACATCCTGGGCGACTTCTTCGGCCTCGGCGGCAACCGGCGGGGCGGCCAGTCCGGCATGACCCGCGGCGCCGACCTGCGCTACGACCTCACCCTGTCCTTTGAGGAGGCGGCCTTCGGCACCGATACGGTCCTCCGCATCCCGCGGCTGGAGACCTGCGGCAAGTGCTCCGGCTCGGGCAGCGCCAAGGGCGCCGCGCCGGCGGTCTGCGCGGGCTGCGGCGGGCGCGGCCAGGTGCGCTTCACGCAGGGCTTCTTCACCGTCGCCCGCACCTGTCCGCAGTGCAACGGCGAGGGGCGGGTGATCTCCGATCCGTGCAGCGAGTGCAAGGGCGAGGGACGGGTCGAAAAGGAGCAGAACCTGTCGGTGAAGATCCCGGCCGGCGTCGACAACGGCGCCCGCCTGCGCCTGAGCGGCGAGGGCGAGCACGGCCGCCGCGGCGGCCCGGCGGGCGATCTCTACGTGGTCCTCCAGGTCCGGCCGCATCTCAAATTCCGCCGCGACGGCGCGACGGTGCTCAGCAAGGTCACCATCAGCTATCCGCAGGCGGTCCTCGGCACCAGCATCGAGGTGGAGACGCTGCGCGGCACCGCGCCCCTGGACATCCCCGCCGGCACCGCCCACGGCCGCGACTTCCGCCTGCGCAGCCAGGGGATCGACCGGCTGGACAGCAACGGCCGCGGCGATCAGGTGGTCACCGTGCAGGTCGAGATCCCCAACCCGAAAGACCTGTCGGACGAAGAGACCCAGCTCCTGCGCCGCCTCGCCGAGATCGGCGGCCACCCGGTCAAGGAAGAGCGGCGGGTGCTGGACAAGGTGAAGAGCTTCTTCGGGTAGGGAGAATGCCCTACCTCCGCCGCCTCTTTCTCGTCCCGCCGGATCTCGAGGACGCGTTCTCCGCCGATCTCTGGGAGGCGGGGACGCTCGGGGTGCGTTCGGATGCGGCGGCGGATGGGCGGGTGCTGCTGGAGGCCTGGTTCGCTCCGGAGGCGCCGCCCTTCGAGGTGAATTGGCCGGGGGCGGAGATGACGGCCGAGGAGGCGGTGCCGGACACCGACTGGCTCGCCCAGTACCGGGAGCGGGCCGTGCCCTTTCCGGTCGCTTCGACTTTTTTCGTCGATCCGCGCGAGCCCGAGGAGCCGCCGGCGGAGGTGCCGGCGGGACGGAGGCTGCTCCGCCTGCCCGCCCGCGCGGCGTTCGGGATCGGCAGCCACGAGTCCACCAGCCTCGCCCTGGAGCTGATCGAGACGCTGGATCTGACCGGCCGTGACGTGCTCGACGCCGGCACGGGCACCGGCGTCCTCTCGTTCGCCGCGCTCCTGGCCGGCGCCCGCCGCGCGGTGGGCTACGACGTCGATCCCGCGTCCCCCTTTCACGCGCGGGTCAACAGCCGGCTCAACGGCCTGGCTCCGGTCCTCTTCGCCGGCCTGTCCGGCGCGTTGCGGCAGAGCCCGCGTTTCGACCTCGCGCTGATCAACATCGTGCCGGAGCAGATCCTCCCCGAGATGCCTGGCCTGGTGCGCCTCCTGCGCCCCGGCGGCGAGCTGATCCTTTCCGGCATTCTCGCCGAGCGCGGCCGGCAGGTGCTCGACCGCCTGCGCGGCCTGGGCTACGCGGAGGCGGACCGCCGCGAGGCCGGGGACTGGGTCGCCTTCCGGGTCGCCGCCTTCAACACGTGATCACTCTCCTTGCCGATCCGGCGGCTTTCGACGCTCTCGACCTGCGGGTGGAGGGCGAGCCCTACAAGCACCTCTTCCGCGCCCGCCGGCTGACCGTCGGCGACCGCATCCGCGTCGTGGACGGCGCCGGCCGCGCCCGCTGGTCCGAGGTGGCCCGTATCGACCGTGCCGCCGCCGTCCTCACTCTCGGCGGCCCGGCGCCGGACAACGAGCCGGAGGTCCGGCTGGCTCTTCTGGTGCCGGCCCTGCGGCCCGAGCGCACCTCCTGGCTGGTGGAGAAAGCCACCGAGATCGGGGTCGCCGCGATCCACTTCCTGCACATGGAGCGGGCGCCGCGCGATTTCGGCGCCGGCACCCTGGCCCGGCTGCGGCGGGTGGCCGGCGCGGCGGTCGAGCAGTGCCACCGCTCCCGCGTGCCGTTCATCACCGGCCCCCACGAATGGAGCGAGCTGGCGCTCCTGACGGCCGGCGTCGAGGCACGCTGGGTGATGGATACCGCCGAGGACGCAGCCGGCTGGGGAGCCGTGGAAAAGACCGGAGCGCTGCTCATCGGCCCCGAGGGCGGATGGTCCGAGCGGGAACGGAAGGAGCTGCGCGCCGCCGGCTGGCGCGCCGTGGGCCTGGGCGCCCGCGTGCTGCGCGCCGAGACGGCGGCGGTCGTGGGGACGGCGGCGGTTCTTCTTGAATTGACCCCTTAAATTGACCGCCTGCCCCCCTTCCGGCTAGCATCCCCTGTATTGTTTCGCATGCCGAAGGGAGGTCTCGGTGTCTAACCCCTTCGCCGGAATCCGCTGGGTTTGGATGAACGGCGAGCTCGTCGAGTTCGAGAAAGCGACCGTCCACGTGTTGAGCCATGCGCTGCACTATGGCTCCGGCGTGTTCGAGGGAATCCGCTGCTACGACACTCCGGACGGGCCCGCGGTCTTCCGTCTCCGGGAGCACATCCGGCGCCTGGTCAACAGTTGCAAGATCTATCGCATGCCGGTCCGTTTCTCCGAGCTCGAGCTCGCCGACGCGGTCCGCGAGACGATCCGTGCCAACGGGCTGGGCGCCTGCTACATCCGTCCGCTCATCTACCGCGGCTTCGGCAACCTCGGGGTCGATCCGCTGCGCTCTCCCGTCGACGTGGCCATCGCCACCTGGAATTGGGGCAAGTACCTGGGCGATCAGGGAGAGAGGGAAGGCGTCGACGTCTGCGTCTCCTCCTGGCCGCGCGTGGCGCCCGACGCGCTGCCGGCCGTCGCGAAGGCGACGGGTAACTATCTGAACGCACAGCTCGTCAAGGTCGAAGCGCTGACCAACGGCTACGCCGAGGGGATCGCGCTCGACGCCGCCGGCTACGTCAGCGAGGGATCGGGGGAGAACCTCTTCCTGATGCACGGCGGGACTCTGGTGACACCGCCGGCGACCGCTTCGCTGCTGCCGGGGATCACCCGCGACACGGTGATCACCTTCGCCCGCGACATGGGCATCCCGGTCCGCGAGGCGGCCGTCTCGCGGGGCGAGCTCTACCTCTGCGACGAGATGTTCATGACCGGCACGGCGGCGGAGATCACGCCGATCCGCTCGGTCGACAAGATTCCGGTCGGCGAAGGCCGGCCCGGCGAGGTGACGCGCCGTCTCCTGGCGGAATTCAGGAGCGTCACGGAGGGCCGCACGGAGGACCGCTACGGCTGGCTGGCCCCGGTCGTCGGCAAGCCGGTCGTGGCCGGAACGAAGTAGGAGCTGTCGATGAACATCAACGATTTGCTGAAGATCGCGGTGGACCGCAAGGCCTCCGACCTCCATCTCAAGGTGGGAAGCCATCCGGTCATCCGCGTCGACGGCGACCTCCTCCCCCTCCCCGAGCTGAAGCGCCTCATGCAGGAGGACACCATCGCCATGGCGTTCTCCATCATGAATGCCCGGCAGAAGCAGCGCTTCAAGGAAGAGCTGGAGATCGACATCGCCTATCAGGTGCCCGGCCTGGGGCGCTTCCGCTGCAACGTCTTCCAGCAGCGCGGCGCCGTCGGCCTGGTGCTGCGCGTCATCCCGGCGCGCATCCAGAGCGTCCGCGAGCTGATGCTGCCGCCGGTGCTGGAGCGCATCTGCGAGGAGCGGCGCGGCATGATCCTGTGCACCGGCACCACCGGCTCGGGCAAGTCGACCAGCCTGGCGGCGATGATCGACTACATCAACGCCAGCCGCACCGAGCACATCATCACCATCGAGGACCCCATCGAGTTCCTGCACCGCGACAAGAAGTCGATCGTCAACCAGCGCGAGATCGACGTCGACACGCGGGCCTTCTCGGGCGCCCTGCGCGCCGCCCTGCGCCAGGATCCAGACGTGCTGCTCGTCGGCGAAATGCGCGACTACGAGACCATCGAAACCGCCCTCCTCGCCGCCGAGACGGGCCACCTCGTCTTCTCGACCCTGCACACCCTGGACGCCACGGAGACCGTCAACCGCATCATCTCGGTCTTCCCGCCGCACCACCAGAAGCAGATCCGCATCCAGCTCGCGCAGGTGCTCAAGGCGGTCGTCTCGCTCCGCCTCGTGCCGCGCGCGGACGGCATCGGCCGCGTCCCCGCCGCCGAGGTGCTGATCTCCACCGCCTACATCCGCGAGTGCATCGAGAACAAGGAGAAGACCAAGTACATCCGCGAGCAGATCTCCCTCGGCACCAGCCAGTACGGCATGCAGACGTTCGACCAGTCGCTCTACCAGCTCTTCAAGAGCGGCCTGATCACTCTGGACGAAGCGCTCAAGCGGGCCACCAACCCCGACGAGTTCCGCCTCAAGATCCAGGGCGTCCAGTTCACCTCCGACATCTCGCGCGAGCAGATGGAAGAGTCGTTGCAGGCGGCGGGAGACGACGACCTCCTCACCGGCGGCTCGCAGTTCGAGATCTAGCGCTTCGATCCAATGAACTGCTTTGGCAAGGCGGCTCAGCTCCTCGCGAGCCGCCCGCACTTCCGCGCCGAGCTCGCCGCCAAGCTCCGGCAGCGGGAATTTCCCGACGACGAGATCGCCGCGGCGCTCGACCGTCTCGAAGCTCAGGGCTACCTCGACGACAGGAAGGCGGCGGCCGGCTTCGTCGCCCACCGCCTGGAACGCGGCGGCGAAGGGAAGCTCCGCCTGCGCGCCGAGCTGGCACGGCGCGGCGCTCCTTCCGATGCGATCGACGAGGCTCTCGCCGGTCTCGACGAGGAGGACGACCAGGCGGCGGCCCGCGAGGCCGCCGAGCGCTGGCGGCGGCAAAAGACGGTTGATGCACAGGCCGATCTTTCCCAGAAAGACGCCGCCGCCCTCGCCCGGCACCTGGCGCGGAAGGGCTTCTCGCCGCGTGCTATCGTTGCCGTTTTGAAAACGCCCCTCGAAGACTTCGAGCCGGAGCCGGAGTAGAGCCTTTCCATGAAAAGCACAGAGATCCGCCGCACCTTCCTGGACTTCTTCCGCGAGCGCGCTCACCGCGAGGTCACCAGCGCGCCTCTGGTGCCGCAGAAGGACCCGACGCTGCTCTTCACCAACGCCGGGATGGTGCCGTTCAAGAGCTGGTTCCTGGGCGCCGAGAAGCCGCCTTCGAAGCGCGCCGTGTCGGTCCAGAAGTGCCTGCGTGTCTCCGGCAAGCACAACGACCTCGAAAACGTCGGCCCGAGCCCGCGCCACCACACGTTCTTCGAGATGCTGGGCAACTTCTCGTTCGGCGACTATTTCAAGGAAGACGCCATCCGCTTCGCCTGGGAGCTGGTCACCCGGGTGTGGAAGATCCCCGTCGAGCACCTCGCGGCCACCGTCTATGAAGAGGACGACGAGGCTTACGACCTCTGGCTGAAGCTCACCGATTTGCCTTCCGAGAGGGTGCACCGCTGCGGCAAGGCGGACAACTTCTGGGCCATGGGCGAGACCGGCCCCTGCGGCCCGTGCAGCGAGATCTTCGCCGACATCCATCCCGATCTGCCCAAGGTTCCCTGGGACGAGGGGACGGAGTCCGGCCGCTACCTGGAGATCTGGAACCTGGTCTTCATGCAGTACGACCGCGACGAGCAGGGGAATCTGAACCCGCTGCCCAATCCGTCGATCGACACCGGCGCCGGCCTCGAACGGGTCTCCGCGGTGCTCCAGGGGGTCGAGTCCAACTACGACACCGATCTCTTCCGCCCGATCCTTCTCGCCGCCGCCGCGCTGGCCGGGATCACCTATGGCAAGGAGCCCGAGAAGGACGTCTCGCTCCGCGTCATCGCCGATCACCTGCGGGCGGTCTGCTTCCTGCTCGCCGACGGCGTGATCCCCGGCAACGAGGGGCGCGGCTACGTGCTGCGGCGCATCCTGCGCCGCGCGGTGCGCCACGGCATGCGCCTGGGCTTCGAGGAGCCGTTCTTCTACAAGCTCGTCCCCGTGCTCGGCGAAGGGCTGGGCGAAGGGATGGCTGCCGCCTACCCGGAGATCGTGGAGACGCGGCAGGCTTCGATGGCGACGATCCGTGCCGAGGAGGAGAAGTTCCTGTCGACCGTGGCCAACGGCGCCCGCCAGGTGCAGTCCGAGATCGAGCGCCTGCGCGGGGAAAACAAGGACACGCTGCCCGGTGCCATGGTCTTCCGGCTCTACGACACCTACGGCCTCCCTCTGGAGGTGATCCGCGAGATCGCCGAGGAGGAGCGCTTCCACATCGACGAAGCCGGCTTCAGTGAGGCCCTGCGCGGCCAGCGCGAGCAGGCGCGCAAGGCCACCCAGGAGGTACAGAACCGGATGGCGGCGCTCGGCGAGGTGGTGCGCGGCCATGCCGATCTGGCCGAGACCCGTTTCGAAGGCTACGAGCGCACCGAGCTGCCCGGCGCCGAGGTCGTGCGCCTCGCCACCTGGCGCGACGGCGCGCCGGAGCGCGTCTCGACGTTGATGGAGGGGCAGGCCGGCGTCGTCATCCTCGACGAGACGGTCTTCTACGCCGAGTCCGGCGGCGAGGTGGGCGACACCGGCGCCGTCCTCTGGGACGGTGGGCGCGCCCGCGTCGTCGACACGCAGAAGGACGCCGCGGGGGTCATCTACCACTTCGTCGAGGTGGAGAAGGGGCAGCTCTCGCGCCATGCGCGGGTGCAGCTCCGGGTGGACCACGACCAGCGCCAGTCCATCCAGCGCAACCACACCGCCACCCACCTCCTCCACGCCGCCCTGCGCCAGGTGCTCGGCAAAAGCGTGCGCCAGGCCGGCTCGCTGGTGGCGCCGGACCGTCTGCGCTTCGACTTCACCTACCACCGCGGCATGTTCCGCCAGGAGCAGGAGCAGACCGAGGACCTGGTCAACGAGTGGATCCGCCGCGCCGTGGCCACCGAGATCGTCCAGCGCACCTACCAGGAGGCGGTGGCCGCCGGCGCCATGGCCCTCTTCGGGGAGAAGTACGGCGAACGGGTGCGCACGGTGAACGTCCCCGGGTTCAGCCTGGAGCTCTGCGGCGGCTGCCACGTGCGCAACACCGGCGAGATCGGCGTCTTCCTCGTCGAGTCCGAGCGCGGCGTCGCCTCGGGCGTGCGCCGCATCGAGGCGCTCACCGGCACCAACGCCCTGGGAGAGGTCCGCCGCCAGCGCGCCGCCTATGGCGAGCTGACGCAGCGCCTGGGCATCCGCAGCGGCGACTACGACCAGCAGCTCCAGAGGGCCGAGCAGCTCCGCCAGCGGCAGAGCGATCTCGAGAACGAGATGAAGCGCCTGCGCATGCAGCTCGTCTCCGGCGCCACCCCCGCCGGCGACGAGGAGAGCGTGGTCGACGGCATCCGCATCATCGTCCGCGAGGTGCCGCCGGCGCCGTCGAACGAGCTGCGCGACATGGCCGACACCCTGCGCTCCAAGCTCGGCTCCGGCGTCGTCGTCATCGGCACGCGGAGCGACGGCAACGTCAGCCTGGTGGCGGCGGTGAGCAAGGACCTGACCTCGCGGGTGAAAGCCGGCGAGCTGGTCAAGCGCCTCTCCGCCATCGTCGGCGGCGGCGGCGGCGGCCGCCCCGACTTCGCCCAGGCCGGCGGCAAGGACCCCGACAAGCTCCCCACCGCCCTCGCCGCGGTGCAGGCCGCGGTGCGCGAGCAGTTGGAGAAATAGCCCCCTCCCCGACCCTCCCCCGCGCGTGCCCCCTCCCGCCGCCCCGAGCGGGAGAGGGCGCCACCGCCCGAAAAACACGGACTGGCACGGACCGGTACGGACGAGCACGGACATGAGGAACAACGACGAACATGTCTTGAGCGGTGGGTGGGGGTTCCCCTCTCCCGTTCCGGGCGGGTGTGTGGGGGCAGGCACGGGGGAGGGGCCAGGGGAGGGGGCCGGGAGGGGGCCTCTCTCTATTTGCTTTCCTCAATGAATCCGCTAAGATAGCCCGGCCGCTCACGCTGCACAGAAGGTCGTATCCCAGATCGCGGCACCGATTTTTGGGGTCAAAGCGGGGTCTATTTCGATGGCGAGTCTCTGGACGAGAGGGATGTGTGTCGTTGTCCTCGGCGCTCTGCTGACGCCTTCCGCCCGCGCGGAAGTGAAGGTCAGCATCGGCACGGACGGCCGGAAGATCATCTTCAACGAGAGCCTGGCGCAACGGGCGCGCCGCTTCTCCAGCCGCCTCCTCTCGGCTCCGGACACGGACCTGGACCCGCTGATCGCCCATCACAGCGAGGCGCAGAACCTCGATCCCAAGCTGGTCCGCGCCGTCATCCAGGCCGAATCCGGGTACAACCGCAAGGCCCTGTCCAACAAGGGCGCCATGGGGCTGATGCAGCTCATGCCGGCCACCGCGAGCCTGCTCAACGTGCGCAACCCGTTCGACGCCGACGAGAACCTGCGCGGCGGCACGACCTATCTGCGCTCCCTCATCGACCGCTTCGCCGGCAGCCTCGAGCTGGCGGTCGCCGCCTACAACGCGGGGCCGGGAGCGGTGCAGAAGCACCGCGGCGTTCCGCCTTACCAGGAGACACGGGACTACGTGCGCCGCGTTCTCTCCCTCTACCGCGGAGCAGCGCCGACGATGACGATGTCGGCGAGCAAGAGCTCGGCGCCGGACCCGCTGCGCCGCAAGCCCTACATCACCCGCAACAGCCAGAACCAGATCGTGATCACCACCGCCCTCGGCGGACAGCGCTGATTCGACCTGTGGCGGTGGCTCCGGTGGCATACAATGCGCCGTGCGAGGCGCGCCGCCACTGATGCTGAATCTTCCCAACATCCTCACGATCTGCCGGATCCTCCTGGTTCCCCCCCTCGTCGTCGTCCTCCTCACCAAGTTCGAGGACAAGGAGTGGTGGGGTCTCGGCCTCTTCCTTCTCGCCGCGTTGATGGACTTCCTCGACGGCTACATCGCCCGCCGGCGCCAGCAGATCACCCGCCTGGGCACCCTGCTCGATCCGGCCGCCGACAAGATCCTGATGTCCGCGGCGTTCATCTCCCTGGTCGAGCTCGGCCTGGCCCAGGCCTGGCTCGTGGTGGTGATCATCGCCCGCGAGTTCGCCATCAGCTCGCTGCGCAGCTTCGCCTCCGCCGAGGGGCTGGTCATCCCGGCCGGGTTTTCCGGCAAGGTCAAGACCACCGTCCAGATCATCTCTGTCGCCCTGCTCATCATCTACAACCAGCTCGGCGAGTTCCGGCACCTGGCGCCGATCTCGCTCTGGGCGGCGATGCTGATCTCGGTCTATTCCGGGATCGAGTACTTCGTGCGCTTCGCCCGGCTCTTCCAGAGGCCCTGACATGAGGCGATTCCTGGAACGTCTCGCGCTCTTCGCGAGACATCGCTACCGGCTCGTCTTCGCAGCCTTCGCGGTTCTCGTCGCCGTCTCGGTGCTGCTGATCACCCGGCTCTCCTTCGACACCGACATGCTGAACCTGCTGCCGCGGAAGAACCCGGTGGTGAGCTCCTACATCGAGACGCTCCAGGACTTCGGCAGCCAGTCGTTCCTGCTGGTCACCGTCGACATCCCGGAAGGTGCCGTGCTCGATCCGTACGAGTCGCTGGCCGATGATCTCGCCGGCCGTCTCGCCAAGGTGCCCGAGCTGCGCAACGTGCAGCACCGCATCGGCGATCCGGTCGAGCTGCTCCAGACGTTCTTTCCCAAGTCGCTCCTGTTCCTCGATGCGAAAGGGCGGGAGCGCCTTGCGGCCAAGCTGAGCGACGAGGCTGTGCGAAAAAGAGTGAGCGAGCTGCGCTTGCAGCTCAAGACCCCCCAGGGCATGGCCTCCAAGCAGCTCAACCGCCTCGACCCCCTGGGGCTCGCCGAGGTCTTCCTGGGCCGCCTGGAAACCTCGCGCGGCACCCTGAACGTCGACTGGACGAGCGGCTACTACATCTCGCGCGACCACCGCCTCCTGCTGATCCTGGCCGAGCCGGTGAAGCCGCCGCAGGACATTCCGTTCACCGAAAGCCTCGCCGCGCACGCCGACAAGGCCATCGCGGAGAGCCTGGCGCGCTGGGGAGAGATCGGAGGGCCGGGCCGGCCGCGTCCGGCGGTGAAGATGGGCGGGCCGCATCTCACCGCCGTCGGTGACGCCGGGATGATCCGCACCGACATGGTGGTGAACATCGTCACCTCGGCGCTCGGAGTCTTCGTGCTCTTCCTGTTCATCTTCCGGCGCGCCGGAGCGCTGCTCTACGCCTTCGTGCCGCTCCTCTGCGGCCTGGTGCTGACCTTCGCCTTCGCCGCTCTCGCCTTCGGCAAGCTCAGCTCGGCGACCAGCGTCGTCGCCGCCCTCCTCATCGGTCTCGGCATCGACTTCGTCATCGTCTCCTATGGGCGTTACGTCGAGGAGAGACGGAGCGGAGCGGATCTGGAGCAGGCGCTCGCGGCCATGCTGGGCGGTGTCGGCGGCGCGGTGATGGCGGGCGCGATCACCACCGCGGCCACCTTCTACGCTTTCACCTTCACGGAATTCACCGGCCTGCGCCAGCTCGGCCTGCTCACCGGCACCGGCATCCTCCTCTGCATGCTGTCCGTGCTCCTCCTCCTGCCCGCCATGCTGGCATGGAGCGAGGACCGCCACGCGAAGCTGCGGAAGGAGCCGAATCTCTATCTGCACAGCTTCGGCACCAACCGCCTGACCGGCCTCTGCATGCGCCATCCGGTCATCGCCCTGTTGACCGGCCTGGCGGTGACGCTCGCCGCCCTCGTCCTCGCCTCCCGCCTGCAGTTCGACGAGAGCATGAAGACCATGCGCCCGGTGGGCAACCGCGGCATCGACGTCGCCGCCGAGGTCGGCAAGCACTTCGGCTCCGGCTTCGATTCCATGATCGTGGTCCTTTCCGGCGATTCGCTGGAGGAGGTGCTCGAGCTGTCGGACCGCGCGGCCACCGGTGCCAAGGGGCTGGTCGACGAGGGGATCCTCTACGGCTTCAGCGGCGCGACCTCGCTGATCCCGCCGGATCGCCAGCAGGAAGCGGCCCTGGCCTGGCTCGCCCGCGAGCGTCCGGGGGATTTGAACATCGAGCGCATCCGGGCGACGTTCGCGAAATCCGCCGCCGCCGAGGGATTCCGCCTGGAGCCTTTCGAGCCCGGCCTCGAGCTCCTCGGCAATGCGCTCAGCCTGTCGCAGCCCATCGGGCTCGCCGATTTCGCCGGCCAGCAGCAGACCAAGCTCCTCCTCGACCGCTACGTCACCAAGACCCCTCACGGCTGGCGCGCCGCCGTCTATCTCTACCCCCCCGCCAACCGCTGGCGCCGCGAGGCGCCGCCGCAAGCCCTGAGCATGGTGGAGCGCCTCGGCCCGCACGCCCGCCTCAACGGCGTGAACCTGGTCAACCAGACCGTCCGCACCATGGTCCTGCGCGACGCCTGGATCGCCGGCCTCCTCGGCTTCGGGCTGGTCACCATCATCCTGTGGATCGACTTCCGCAACCTCCGCGACGTCCTGCTGGCCCTGATGCCGCTGCTGGTGGGAATCACGCTGATGATGGGCGGCATGGTCCTGCTGGATATCCAGATGAACTTCATCAACATCTTCGTGACCACCATGATCATCGGGATCGGTGTCGACTACGGCATCTACATCCTGCACCGCTACCACGAGGTGAAGAACCTGGAGAGCGCGGAGTCCGAAGAAGGGCTGCGGGAGACCGGCAAAGCCGTCGCCGCCGCCGCCGTCTCCACCATCGTCGGCTTCGGCTCGATCATCTTCTCGCACTACCCCGGCCTGCGCTCGACCGGCAAGGTGGCGATCCTGGGGGCGTTCTTTACATCGATGGTGGCGGTGATGCTGCTGCCGGCGTTCCTGAGCTGGCGGGACCGGCGGCGGCGGGGCACGCCGACGCGGGTGCTATAATTCCTGTGGAGGCGAAAGAATGCGATCCCACCCCACAGTCCATGAAGTCGCGCGAAACTTCTCGGCATACGTTGACCGGGTGGCGCATCGCGGCGAGCGTTTTGTGCTCATGGAAGGGAAGCGTCCTGTCGCCGAGCTGTGTCCTGTAGCTCCTGAGGGCCTTCGTCTCCGGGATCTGCCCGACCTTCTGGCTTCTCTTCCACGCCTCTCCCCCGAGGAGCTCGCCGACTTCGAGGCCGACCTCACGGCCATCCGGCACGAAGCCGACCCCATCGCGCCGCGCGACCCATGGGAGTCTTGATCGACTCGAGCGTCCTCATCGGGCATGAGCGAGGACATCTGGATCTCGAAAGGAAGCTGGCCGGCCGGGACGGCGAGGAATTCTTTCTCTCGGTTGTGACAGCCAGCGAGCTTCTCCACGGGGTACACCGCGCTCAGAGCACCGCCATCCGGGCACGGCGATCCGCCCTGGTTGAAGCTGTGCTCGAACGCTTTCCGCTGCTCCAGATCGATTTGGCGACGGCGCGCGTCCATGCCCAGCTCGGAGCCCATCTGGCTGCCACAGGGGCAACCATCGGTCCGAATGATTTGTGGCTCGCATCCGCCGCCGTCGCGCACGGATTGGCTCTGGCAACAGGGAATATCCGGGAATTCAACCGGGTCTCCGGACTCATTGTCGAGGCTTGGTCCAACTGAGGCGTCGATCCATGAGACTCAAGAGACTGGAGATCCGCAACTACAAGTCGCTACGGGACGTCGTCATCGAGCCGACGCCACTGCCGGTTCTCGTGGGGCCGAACGCGGCGGGGAAGTCGAACTTTGCGGATGCGCTGGATTTCCTGGGAGAGGTCTACCGTTGGGATCTGGAGCGACGAACCGGGCCGATGCAGTCGACGCTCTCGGCCTGCTGAAGACCTGCTCAAAGGATCGGACGTTCGACAAGGTCCGGGATGGCGTGGCAATCTGCAAGGTGTTGGAGCCGGTGCGGGCGGCGGCGAATTCGCGGTCGTTCCGGAAGCTCTTGAAAGAGCTTGGAGTCGCCGAGGCTCCGGTGCAGGGCGCTCGGCAGCGGCGCCGCTAGTTACAGGATCGGATCCAGAGTTACGACGGGCCATCCGGAGTTAGAACAGGCCATCCAGAGTTACGACGAGCCGTCTTAGAGTTAGAACAGGCCATCCAGAGTTACGACGAGCCGTCTAGAGTTACAACGGGCTGTCCAGAGTTATGACGGGCCATTCTAGAGTTACAACGGGCCGTCCAGAGTTATGACGGGCCGTCCAGAGTTACAACGGGCCGTCCAGAGTTATGACGGGCCGTCTAGAGTTACAACGGGCCGTCCAGAGTTATGACGGACCATTCTAGAGTTACAACGGGTCGTCCAGAGTTATGACGGGCCGTCTAGAGTTACAACGGGCCGTCCAGAGTTATGACGGGCTATTCTAGAGTTACAACGGGCCGTCCAGAGTTACGACGGGCCGTCTTAGAGTTACAACGGGCCGTCTGGAGTTGGAAGCGGCGCCGCTGATCAGCTCCGCCGTGCCACATCCTCCACCGCCGCCGCCAGTGCCTCCGGCACTTCTTCCTGAAGGAAGTGCCCCGCTTCGGTGCGGGTGACCGGGGCGTTCGGGAAGGCGCGCTCGTGGTGGCGCAGGGCGGGGGCGAGGATCGGATCGCGCATGCCCCAGACGAGCGCCATGGGTCCCGTGAATCCACGGATCCAGGCTTCGCCTCTCCGCAGCGCTGCCATGCTGGGGTGATCCTGTCCGTTCGGGACCATGCGGGCCAGGGCGAGTGGGGCGATGCGGTCTTTCCAGGTGCGCAGGGGCCAGCGGTAGGCGCGGGCGACTTCGCCGCGGATGGAACGTTTGTCGCCCTGGACCGCGGAGAGGCGGATCTGCGGAAAGCCCAGGCCACGGAACAGGAGATCACTCAAGATGGGCACCCGCGCGAGCTTGTGGAACCAGGTGCCTCGGGGATGGCTCGGAACGGTGACCGCGGTGTTGGCGAGGACGACTCCGGCGATGCGGTCCGGATGCCGCAGGCCGAGCTGCATCGCGATCGGTCCGCCCCAGTCTTGCGCGACGAGGATGATCCCCTTGAGATCCAGCGCCTCCACGAGATCGGCGATGGCCTGGCCGTGGCGATCGACGGTGTGATCCTCCAGGCGCGGCAGGCGGTCGGAGAGGCCGAGGCCGAGGAGGTCCGGAGCGACGCAACGATAGCCCGGAAGGAGCGCGATGACCTTGCGCCACAGATAGCTCCAGGTGGGATTGCCGTGGAGCAGGAGGACCGGCCGCGCGTCGCGAGCACCATGGTCGATGAAGTGGAGGCGCCGGCCGGCATCGGGGCCTTCGCGCAGGGTGTGGACGGCGCGATCGAACGGGAGCTGCCGGGCGAGGAAGTCGGGGAGCGGTGGGGCCATGCCGCTTATCCTAGATCGCTCCCGCGCCGATCCTTGTCTTTTGAGCCGCGAGCCGCCGAGATCCTTCATCAGGTCGCGGAGCGGCGAGGATTTCTCCTTCTGAGAAGGAGAAATGGGGCTATAATTCTCCTTCTCAGAAGGAGAGTTTGCCCCGCCATGACGACCGACGACACCTCCCTTGTGCTGCGCGCCGTCCTGGGCGAGAAGCTGGGGGAATCGCTCACGGAGGCGATCCCTCCCTCGACGCCCCGTCTGGTGCATGGCACGGTCAGCCTTCCCGGCAAGGCGACCGCGGTGATCGGGATGCGCCGGGCCGGGAAGACGACCTTCCTTCATCAGCTCCGCCGGGATCGCCTCGACCGGGGCGTCGCCCGCGAGCGGTTGCCGTACCTCAACTTCGAGGACGAGCGCTTGGTGGACCTGCGGGCGGACCAGCTCCACTTGGTGCTCGAGGAGTACTACCGGCTTTATCCCGGGTTACGGGGGAGGGAGCAGGTCACCTGGTGCTTCGACGAGATCCAGGTGGTCCCCGGCTGGGAACGGTTCGTCCGGCGGATTCTCGACTCCGAGGCCGTGGAAGTGTTCCTGAGCGGCTCTTCGGCGGCCTTGCTCAGCCGGGAGCTGGCGACCGCCATGCGCGGGCGGGCCTGGGAGGTGGTGATCCACCCTTTCAGCTTCGAGGAGTACCTCCGCCACCACGGGCACCCGCTGCCGGAGCCCTCCGGTGCGCTGGGCACCCGGCGGCGCTCGGCCCTGGAGCGGGCGTTCCTCGACTACCTCATCGCCGGAGGCTTTCCGGAGGCCCAGGGGTTGGACGTGGCCACGCGGCAACGGTTGCTTCAGGACTATGTCGACGTCGTCATGCTGCGCGACGTGGTCGAGCGGCACGGCGTCACCCAGGTGACCAGCCTCCGCTGGCTGGTGCGCCACCTCCTGGGGAACGCGGCCGGGCTGTTCAGTGTGGAGAAATTCTACGCTGCCCTGAAGTCCCAGGGGTTCAGCATCTCCAAGGACACCGTGCACCTGCTCCTCGGCCATCTGGAGGATTGCTTCCTCGTCCGTACCGTCTGGCTGGAGTCGGAGTCCGAGCGCCGCCGGATGGTGAATCCGCGCAAGGCATTTCCCGTTGATCCAGGTTTGATTCCCGTGTTCGATCCTTCCGGGAGGCCCAACGTCGGCCACGCCTTGGAGACGGTGGTGCTCATCGAGCTCGAGCGACGCGGAGAGCGGGTCAGCTACGTGCGTACGCCCGAGGGACGGGAGGTCGACTTCCTGGTGCGGAGCCCCGGCGGGGGGATGGAGCTCCTCCAGGTCTGCGCCGACTCGTCGAGCGCCGCCGTGGCCGAGCGCGAGCTGCGCGCCCTCGATGAAGCCGGCCGGCTCTTCCCCAACGCGACGAAGCGTCTGCTGACCCTGACGCTCGACGGAGCCCCCCGCGAGGTGCCGGCTGGAGTCGTTGTTCAACCCGCTTACGAGTGGGTTCTGACCCGATGAGGCTGGCCGCGAGCTCACCTACTCGCTGCGCAGCACCTCGATCGGCCGGCGCTCCAGGGCCCGGAGGCTGGCGGCGAGGCCGGCGACGACGGTGAGGGCGACTCCCGCGGTGAGGGCGACGGCGAGGGGCCAGGGCTGGAGCTGCCAGGTCAGCTTGAAGCCGCGGGTGACGACTCCCCAGGCGAGGACGTAGCCGCCGCCGGAGCCGATGGTGGCGGCGACGAGGCCGATGAGGGCGTATTCCACGGCGAAGGCGCCGGCGACGCCGCGGCGGGTCATGCCGAGGGTCTTGAGCAGCGCCACCTCCCGGCCGCGGCGGGCCGAGCCGGCGCTCACGGCGCCGGCGAGGATGGCGATGCCGGCGAGGACGGTGAAGCCGCCGAGGAAACGGATGCCGAGGCCGATGCGGTCCATCACCTTGACGATCTTCTCCAGGATCTCCCGGATGCGCAGCACGGTGATGTTGGGATAGGCGGCGGCGAGCAGATCCTGCACGCGCTGCTCGCTGCCTTTCGGAAGCTGCACGGCGGCCAGCCGCTGCTGCGGCGCGCTGTCCAGCACGCCCGGCTCGACGACGAGGAAGAAGTTGATGCCGAAGGTCTTCCAGTCGACCGTGCGCAGGCTGGTCACCTTGAGGTCGACGGGCACGCCCTGGATGTCGAAGCGCAGCTCCGATCCGAGCTTGAGCCCGAGGTCTTCGGCGAATTCCTCCTCGACGCTGACCTCGGCGTGGGCGGGATCGTTCCACAGCGAGCCGGCGACGATCGCGTTGTCCTTCGGCAGCTCTTTCATGTAGGTCAGGCGCTGCTCGCGGGAGAGGGACCAGCGCCGGCGGCCGCGGTCCCGCCGCGCGTCGCGGTCGCCCTCCCGGCGCCCTCCTTCATCGTCCCGGCCCTCCTGAGCCTCCAGCGCTTCGCGCTCCTCCCGGTCCTCGCGCGCCAGCTCCTCGACGCCCTTGCCGTCGATGGCGGAGATGCGCGCCATCACGACCGGCACCGAATCGATGCGCCGGGCGCCGCCTTTCCTGAGCAGCGCCAGCACCCCCGGCCACTGCGCCGGCTGGATGTCGACGAGAAAGGCGGTCGGCGCATCCCGCGGCACCTCGGCGGACAGCTCGCTGGTCAGCCGCCGCTCCACCAGGGACATGGCGACCACCACCAGCACGCCGAGGCCGAGCGCGACGATGGCGCTCATCGCGGCGGCTCCCGGCCGGGCGAGGGAGGCGAGGCCGTGGCGCAGAGAGAGGCTGCGCACGCTCGTCCGCGGCAGGCGGCGCACCGCCCGGGAGACGAGCACGGCGGCGCCGGCGAGAAGCGCGGCGGCGAGAGTGACGCCGCCGGTGAAGCGCGCGCCGAGATCCCAGGAGTGCGCCTGCACGCCAGCCATGATCCAGACGCCGGCGCCGAGGACGGCGAGAGTGAGGGCGGCGGCCCAGCGGTGGGTGGGGAGCGGCTCGGCCTCGCGGCGCAGCACGCGGGCCGGCGGCACGCGCAGCACGGCCGACAGCGGCGGCAGGCTGAAGAGGACGGCGACGCCGACTCCCAGGCCGAGGCCGCGCAGCAGCGCCGCGGGCTGCCAGGGGCGCACCAGCTCCGCCGGGATCAGGTCCGGGAAGAGACCGGGCAGAGCGAGCTGGACGGCGGCGCCGGCGAGGATCCCCACCAGGCTGCCGGCGAGGCCGAGGAGGACCGTCTGCCCGAGATAGAGAGGGAAGATCTCGCGCGGGCGCAGGCCGAGGCACTTGAGGATGGCGATCGCATCCATGCGGCCGGCCAGCCAGGCGCGGACGCTCTGGGCGACGCCGATGCCGCCGACGAAGAGCGAAAGGAGCGCCACCAGGCCGAGGAAACGCTCGACGCGGGCGATGTTGTCGCGCAGGGCCGGCTGCGCGTCGCTGTAGGTCTGGATGCGGTAGCCGGTCTCGGGGAGGGCTTGGCGCAGCCGCTCTTTGATTTCCGTCACCGCGGCGCTCGAGACAGCCGGGAGCTTGAGCAGCGTACGGTGGCCGATGCGGCTGCCGCGCGTTTCGAGAGCGGTGCGCGCGAAGCCTTCCGCGGACAGGAAGACGCGCGGTCCCATGGTCATCGAGATGCTGATGCGGTCCGGCTCCGAGAGCACCACTCCGGCGATGCGGAACGGCTGGCCGCCGAGGAGAAGCGTGCCGCCGGCGCGCAGGTGGAGCTGGGCGAGCAGGTCGCCCGCGACCACCGCCGTGTCCGGCCGCAGCAGCTCGCGCAGGGGGCGCTGGGGCTGGAGCTTGAGGACGCCGTAGAACGGATAGTCGCCGTTCACCACCTTGAGCTCCACGAGGTGGCTCGGGCCGGGCTGGCCGGGAGACGGAGCGGGGCCGGCCGCGACGGTCACCGTCTCGCGGATCTCGGTGCGCTCGGCGCCGGCGAGGCCGATCTTCTGGAAATCGAGGCCTGGAGGCAGCGGCTGGTTGCCGTCGATCGCCATGTCGGCGGCCAGGAGCTGCCGGGCCTCGGTGCGGATCCCTTCGTCGAGGCTGGAGGAGAGACCGGAGACGGCCACCACGGCGGAGACGCCGACCGAGAGGCAGGCGACGAAGAAGGCGAGCCGGCCGCGGGAGCCGCGCGATTCGCGGCGCAGGGCGTTGAAGAAGAAGGACGCTTTCACGGTGTGCCTACCGGCACCGCTGCGCCGGTCGCCGCGACCGCGCCGTGGATCTCCTCCCGCTCGATGCGCCCGTCGCGCAGGTGGATGAGACGGTCGGCGAGGGCGCCCACCGCCGGGTCGTGGGTCACCAGCACCAGGGTCGTCCCCTCGCGGCGCCGCAGGTCGGCCAGCAGCTCCAGGACCTTGCGGCCGGTGCCGCCGTCGAGGTTGCCGGTGGGCTCGTCGGCGAGGAGGATCGGCGGCCGGGCGGCGAAGGCGCGCGCCAGGGCGACCCGCTGCTGCTCGCCGCCGGAGAGCTGGCTCGGATAGTGATGGCCGCGGTCGCCGAGCCCGACGGCGGCGAGCAGCTCGTCGGCACGGCGCGCCGGATCGGGCTGGCCGAGCAGCTCGATGGGCAGCAGGACGTTCTCCTGCGCGGTGAGGTTGCCCAGGAGCTGGAAGCTCTGGAAGACGAAGCCGATCTTGTGCCGCCGCAGCAGGGCGAGCTTGTCCTCGGACAGCTCCTGGATCGGCGCGCCGTCGATCAGCACCTCGCCGGAGCTGGGGCGGTCGAGGCCGGCCATGAGGGCGAGCAGGGTGGACTTGCCGCTGCCCGAGGGGCCGAGCACGGCGAGGAACTCGCCGGGGGCGACCGCGAGGTCGACATTGTCGAGGATGGTCAGCACGCGGTCCCCGGAGGGGAGCCGCCGGGTGAGATGGCGGAGCTCTATACGAGGCGATGTCATCAGGGAATCATCAGGAAATAGGCCAGGGGGGGCAGGACGTTGGGTCCATTGAGATGAAAACAACTCTGACCTTCTCGCTCCTTATTCCCCTCCTGGGCGCGGTGGCCTGCGGGCCGAGCCCCGCGGACCGGCCCGCTCCGGCGCGGGAGATACGGCAGACGGCGGTGGCGACGGAAGCGGCTCCCGCTCCCGCCGCGCCCTCCGCGCTCTCCGCGAGTGCCAATTCCGGCCCCGTGGTCGTCTTCCTGGGCGACAGCCTGACCGCCGGCCTCGGTCTCGACGAAGGCCAGGCCTATCCGGCCCGGGTCGCCGAGCGCCTCGCCGCGCTCGGCACGCCGATCCGGGCGATCAACGCCGGCGTCAGCGGCGACACCACCGCCGGCGGCCTCGCCCGCATCGACTGGCTGCTCCGCCAGCATCCGGACGTATTGGTCGTGGGCCTCGGCGGCAACGACGGCATGCGCGGCCTGCCGCTCGCAGCCATCGAGAAGAACCTGCGCGAGATCGTCCGCCGCGGCAGCGCGGCCGGCGTCCGCGTTCTCCTCCTCGGCATGAAGATCCCTCCCAACTACGGCCCGGACTACAGCGGCGGCTTTGAAGCCATGTACCCGCGGCTCGCCAAGGAGATGGACGTTCCTCTCGTGCCGTTCCTCCTCGAAGGTGTCGGCGGCATCGCCCGGCTCAACCAGGACGACGGCATCCATCCCACGGCGGAAGGACAGGAGAAAGTGGCCGCGACGGTGACACCCTATTTGGCCCAAGTGCTCGCCCAGGAGACCGCGACGGCAAGAAAGTGATGGACGTGACGCCTGTTCTCTGTTATCATTCTGATCATTCGGAGGAGGCGGCGTCATGGAAGTCTTCAACACCACCCGGCAAAACGTCCAGTACAGGCTGCGCAGCAGCCTCGAGCTGCTCGAGCTCCGCCTGCTCTCCGCGGGAGAGGAAGCCCGTGTCCCGGAGAGATGGACCGTCGAGTTCTACATCGGCGGCAGGATCGTCGCCGATGCCCTGGTCTTCGATCCCGCGGCGGTGGTCCGCCTGATCGAAGGCCGCGGCGGCTACTCGGTGGAGGTCATCTCCTCGCGGGAGCCGCACGTCCGCCACCGCATCGAATCCGCACGCATGATCGAGTCCATGCTGCCGCCGACTGTGCCCAGCGCGCCGGCGGTCCTCCAGGCGCGCCGCAACGCCTTGGCCCGGGAGGCGCTGTTCCAGGAATTCGGCGCCTTCACCAGCGCCGAGGTGGCCGGCCTGGCGGGCTCGAAGGCGTCCAACAAGGCCGCCCTGGCGAACCGCTGGAAACAGGAAGGGCGGATCTTCTCCGTGACCCACCACGGCGCGACCTACTATCCGGGGTTCCAATTCGACGCCGAGGGCCGGCCCCTGCCGGTGATCGCCGAGGTCATCCGGAAGCTCGGAGCGAAGAGCAGCGAGTGGGAGCTCGCGCTTTGGTTTACGTTCCGGACGGGCTGGCTGGATGGCCGGCGTCCGGTCGACCTTCTGGAGAGCGAGCCGGAAGAGGTTGCAGCAGCAGCCGAGTCCGAGGCCGCAGACCTTGTCTACTAGCCTGCCGTTTCCTCCGGATCCTTCAGCTCTCGATCCCCTCCTCCAGATCTGGGAGAAGGGGAGGCCATGGCTGCGCTGCCACAACGTGGCGTTTGGTGCGACCGAATTCAATCCTGGGCTGGGGCGCGGCAGATTTCATCCGTTCAGCGATCCGGACGGACATCCTGTCCCGACGCTTTACGGAGCAAGCGACCTCGACGGCGCGCTCTCCGAGACCATCTTTCATGCTGTGCCGATCCGTGGCGACCGGCGAGCGATCCGCTCTTCGGCCCTGGTTCCAATGGTCGCTTCGAAGCTGATCGCAAACAGAGATCTCGTCTTGGCGCAGCTCCTCGGACATGGGCTGCGCCGCCTGGAGGTCCTCCGGAGCGAGCTGATCGACTCCGAGATGGACGCCTATCCCAGGACTGTGCTTTGGGCGCAGGCTCTCCACCGCTCGAGGCCATGTATCGACGGGCTGATCTGGGTTTCACGGCAGTTTGACACCGCACAGGCGCTGGTTGTATTTGGCGACCGTGTCCGGCGGGCCGACCTGACAGTCGAGGAGCCACCTCTGGCCCTTGCAGTGGTGCCTGGTTTCAGTGAAGTCCAACGCGCCGCCGAGGAGGCCGGGATCCTGATCATCGAATAGCTGTGCGCTAGACTCCATCTGATGTTTCGCATTCGCCGGATCTATGACGACGTCCTGCCCGCCGACCGCGACGCCGTGCGGCAGGTGCAGGAGATCCTGAGCACGACGATCGAGGGCGTGCATCCGGACGAGGTCCAGGAGCTGCCGGAACGGCTGCGCAAGCCGTTCCCGAAACGTTTCCTCAATCTCCTCTTCGCGGCGGAAAAGCCGCCGGGGCGGGTGCAGGGGTTCGCCCTCCTCCTGCACGAGCCGGAGCTGCGCTTCTCCTATCTCGACTACATCGCTTCGGCGCCGGGGACGAGCGGCCGGGGGGTGGGAGGCGCTCTCTATCAGCGCGTGCGCGACGAGGCCCGGGACCGGCGGGCGCGCGGCCTCTTCTTCGAATCGCTGCCGGACGATTCCGCGGTCTGCCGGCGGCTCGACGGCCTGAAGTTGAACGAGAACGCCGACCGGCTGCGTTTCTACGAGAGCTTTGGCGCGCGGCCGATCGCCGGCACCGCCTACGAGACCCCGGTCGGGCCGGGAGACGACTGCCCGCCCTTCCTGCTCTTCGACGATCTCGGCACGGGCGAGCCCTTGCGCCGCGACTTCGCGCGCCGCGTGGTGCGCGCGGTTCTGGAGCGCAAGTACGGCGACCTCTGCCCGCCGGAGTACGTCGAGAAGGTCCTGACCTCCTTTCGCGACGATCCGGTCCGCCTGCGCGAGCCGCGGTACAGCCGCAAGACTCCCACCCCGCGCCCGGCCGCCATCTTTCCTGTCTCCCCGGGACCGATCCGCATGGTGGTCAACGACCGCCACGACATCCATCACGTGCGCGAGCGCGGCTACGTCGAAGCGCCGGTGCGGGTCAGCTCGATCCTTCGCCAGCTCGACGGCAGCGGCCTGATGCAGCGCATCGAGCCGCGGGCGTACCCGGAGTCGCGCATCCTCGCCGTGCACGATCCGGCGCTGGTGGACTACCTGCGCCGGGCCTGCGAGGCGGTGCCGGAGGGCAAGTCGGTCTACCCCTACGTCTTCCCGATCCGCAACCCGGCCCGCCCGCCGCGCGACCTTCTGTTGCAGGCCGGCTACTGGTGCATCGACACCTTCACCCCCATCCACCGCAACGCCTACCCGGCGGCGCGCCGGGCGGTCGACTGCACGCTGACCGCGGCGGACGAGGTCCTGGCCGGGCGGCGCTTCGCCTACGCCCTGGTCCGCCCGCCCGGCCACCACTCCGAGCGCCGCGTCTTCGGCGGCTTCTGCTACTTCAACAACGCGGCGGTGGCGGCCCACTTCCTGAGCGCCCATGGCCGCATCGCCGTCCTCGACGTGGACTATCACCATGGCAACGGCCAGCAGGACATCTTCTGGGAGAGGAGCGACGTGCTGACCGTGTCCATCCACGGCCACCCGAGCTTCGCTTACCCCTACTTCAGCGGCTTCGAGGACGAGCGGGGCGCCGGTCCGGGAGAGGGCTTCAATCTGAACCTGCCCTTGCCCGAGCGGGTCGACGGTCCGGCCTACCGGGGGGCGCTGGAGCGCGCCCTGGAGAGGATCGCCGCGTTCCAGCCGCTCATTCTCATCGTCGCCCTCGGCCTCGATCCGGCCAAGGGCGACCCCACCGGCACCTGGCTCCTCACCGCCCGCGACTTCGCCGCCAACGGGCGCCTGATCGGCGCCCTCGGCCTGCCCACGCTGGTCGTCCAGGAGGGCGGCTACCGCACCCGCACCCTGGGCCTCAACGCGCGCTCGTTCTTCGAAGGCTTTCTGGCCGGCGCGCTGCGGCGCTGAGATCTCACTCCATCCCGAGCTGCTTCATCCGCTGCGACAGCCCGCGTCTGGAGACCTCCAGCCGCTCGGCCGCGGCGTCGAGATCGCCGCCGCACGCCGCCTGCGCCGCCGTGATCTCCTCCGCGGTGAGATCGGCGGCCTTGCGGATGCCCGGCAGCTTGTCGATCAGCACATAGAGGGAGGGCCGGGAGATGCCGAGCTGGGCGGCGGCGGATTTGAGCTCCCAATGGCTGTCGCGGAGGGCGGCGAGGATCTCTTCGACCGTGACCTCGGACGGGACGCGGTAGCTGCCGGCCGGCGCCTTGCGGCGCGGCGCGGAGGGCGGCGCGGCGAGGGCGGAAGGGCGTGGCGGGGGCTGATCGACCTCGCGCAGCAGGCGCTCGATCTGCGGGCCGACCTGGACGCGGTCGACGGCGCGGCTGTCGATGACGATCTGGCGCACCGCGTTGCGGAGCTGGCGGACGTTGCCGGGCCAGTCGTGGCGGGCGAGCTTGGCGACCAGCGAGGTGGGGAGCCAGGGTGCCGCCGTGCTCGCCGGAAGCGCCAGGCGATGCTCCTCGCCGACCGCTTTCAGCTCCTGGCGCAGGAAGTGGAGCAGCAGGCGGCCGAAGTCGTCGCGCCGCTCGCGCAGGGGCGGGAGGAGGATCTCGTAGCCGGCCAGGCGGTGGAGGAGAGGAGCGCGGAACTTCCCTTCCTCGATCGCGCCCTCGAGGTCCGCGTCGGTGGCCGTGATCAGGCGGACGTCGACTTTCTGGGCCGCCGAGCCGCCGACGCGCTGCACCTCGGACGTTTCGAGCACGCGCAGGAGCATCACCTGCACCTCGGGAGGCGCCTCGCCGATCTCGTCGAGGAAAAGGGTGCCGCCGTGGGCGCGCTGAAAGTAGCCGGGCTGGTCGTGGACGGCGCCGGTGTAGGCGCCGCGCACGGCGCCGAAGAGCTCGGAGGTCGCGAGGCTGGGGGGGATGGCTCCCATGTTGACACTGAGACAGAGGCTGCCGCGGCGCCGGCTCGCCGCATGGATGGCGTGGGCCACCAACTCCTTGCCGGTGCCGGTCTCGCCGCGGATGAGGACCGGCACGTCGAGATCCGCGACGCGGCGGATCTCATCGCGCACGCGCTCGATGCCTTCGCTCTCGCCGATCAGGCCACCGGCCGGCGAGGCCGCGGAGACGGAGCCCTGGGCACCCGAGCCGGAACGGCCGGGCGCGCCGGATTCATGGAGCAGCACCACCACCCGTTCCGCCAGCTCCAGGACCACGCCGCGCCGCACCTCGGCGGCCGTGAAGTCCCGCTCCTCCGGCACCGGCTGCCCGTCGGCGGTCAACCGGGTCCGGCTCTCGTCGACCAGGATCCGCATCGCGCCGGGCTCGATTCCGGGCAGGAGGCGGAGCGGGCTGCGGCTCAGGTGGAGATCCCCGAGCGGCCGTGCCGAGGAGGAGCCCGGGGCGGCGAAGTCGGGGTCGGTCCGCGAGAGCCGGCCGGCGCGGCCGGCCGCCAGCTCCGCCAGAACGGCCCGGTCGCCGATCCGCGAAACGTCCGGATGATAGAGGACGGTGAGGCAGGGAAC